>Ga0224728_1051_pt1 | contig 13675 bp, 13 predicted proteins | sample IA1ulk_3_FD_161638 | JGI IMG/M metagenome (GOLD analysis project Ga0224728, IMG submission 161638) | Enriched cells from agricultural soil in Iowa, United States - IA12soil_GW_GH6A(bulk) | ecosystem: Environmental > Terrestrial > Soil > Unclassified > Agricultural land | place: USA: Iowa... | reverse complement strand
TTACCTTTTCATTCATAATTTCTTCGGTATCTTGCTCTAACAGAAATCTAGAATTGAGATTATAAGCCTTTAAAATATAATAAAGCTTCTTGAATTCATATTTTTCTAATGTAATGGAGTAAAATGACTCTACTTTTTTTACTAAATCATACGTAACTTGATATGTTTTAGATCGTTTATTTACAGATTCAAACGATTCTTCGTGCTGTATGCTTGAATAATTTAGGTGCTTCTCAATAATAGAGAGTAAGCTACAAAATAAAGTTAAATAGAATTGTTGGTCTAGAAGTATTTCATGTTTCTCTTGAATATCATGGAGAAATATTTTAATTTCGTATAGTCTTTTATAATTATTTCTTACTTCTTCAATAAACTTTGGTATGTGATATTCGCTAAATGGATCTCCTGATTGTTTTAAGTAACTTTGTACGATAACGGATAATAACCTATTTATTGAAAGTTGGTGTCCATGAATAAAAGTACCGCTGTTATGTTTTAGTAATCTAAGATTGTATGCTTCTATATGTGACTCAATATACTTAAAATCATTAATGATGGAACTCTGACTTACAAAATATCTTTCTGATAACTTTTGAATAGATGTTTTCATAGGTGAAATCGCCAAAAGATGAAGTAATAAATTAAGGCGTCTTTCTTTAGTACAGTTAATAATGATTTGTTCTTTTCCTTCAATGCCCGCATTTGGTTTAGTCAGTAGGTATCCGAGGTTTTCCTTTTTAGTGAGCGTGTAATTTTTTAAATATCTAGAAATTCTTTGGATATCCCGATAAATAGTTTTAGTAGAAACTGACAATTGAACAGATAAATCAGAAGCAGTAACGTAATCGCTATTATTTAGCAATATATCAATAATCTGGTTTTGTCGCTTATTTAAGTCGTTTATTATAGTCATTCTCACTATTCACCTCTTTTCTTTATCTTTATATTATCGCCGTGAAAGCGCACTCACAATTACAATTTTCAGTTAATTTTAATGTCCTTATTAAAGTGATTTTTAGGTATGCATGTTTTTTGTATGGAGAATTCGAACCAAGTTCTGTAAGAATGATAAAATTTTGATGATTTTAATAGGGTATTTCTTAATAAAAAGTATGGATCTTGCGAAAGCGCGAACCAGAACGAATATGAAGATCGTGAGGCGAATAGTCGAAAAAGGTAGCATCGAGGCACTGTTTGCTGTCGATACCCCAAATGAAATGTGGCAAGTATAAAGTGTCAATTTAGGAGTTTTTCATTAACAACTTTAAGTACTTAGTGAGTTCCAATAAAAAAGCATGTTTTGAGATTAAATCAAAACATGCTCAAAAAATATCTACTCTTCTTAAACGAAGGCAGCCGTTTCTTTGGTTTCCTGGTAATCAAGCCGGTTTTAAAATGAGAATATGGTATATTATCAAAAAATAGCCTTCACAATATTTATTCCCTTTTATAATGGTTCCCAGACATTGTAATAACTATTGTTAATCATTCCAGCGGATTTGGTTACATAACCTTGAATTCAGATCAGACGTTAGAATTTTATAATGTGAAATCACTCGCCTATAATAGTTCCAAAACAGCTGTAAATGCTTTAACCGGTTTCTTTGCTAAAGAATTAAGCGATACTCCTATTGATATCAACTCCGTTTGCCCTGAATTTACAGCTACCGATTTAAAGGGTAACAGTGGTTATCGTTCAGTTGAACAACCAGCTTCCATTGTACTGAAGCTCGCCACATTAAATAGTTATGGTCCAACTGGTGGCTTTTTTGATGATGATGGAGTTGTTCCTTGGTAAAATAGGAGGAAGCGACTGGCTTCATTTTTTAAGAACTGGATAAAAATAAAATAAAAGATTCCTTTAATAGCACCATAATCAGTTCTTATTTACTCAGTCTGTATCTGACGATATAAGTATAGCTATTCGAAAATGTATGTTTGAGTCAAATACAATTACAGAAAATTGATCGTTTCTATGATTTATCCTCTATGCAGAGAGAATCATAGGTAGACAATGAAAAAACTAAAAGAAAGAAGAGTTTCCGGTTAACACGGGTATTATGAGTCATTCTTGTGAGGAATCTAATTTTGTCCGTAATAGGCGTTAGCGCCATGCTTACGAAGATAATGTTTATCTAACAAAAATTGGTCTATCGGCTCAATCTTCGGATTTAGTTGAAGTGTATGCAATGCTATCTTTGCTATTTCTTCTAAAACAACGGCATTATGAACGGCCTCATTTGCATCTTTTCCCCAACAGAACGGGGCATGACCATGTACGAGAACTCCGGGCATGGATAATGGATCAATACCACCGATTTCGAATGCTTCAATAATTACATTACCAGTTTCTACTTCATAAGCACGGTGTATTTCTTCTTTTGTAAGTGGACGTGTACATGGTACTTCACCATAAAAGTAATCGGCATGTGTGGTTCCAAGCGCAGGGATAGGCCGCCCAGCTTGTGCCCAGCTAGTAGCCCAAGGTGAATGAGTATGAACAATTGCGTCTACGTTAGTAAACGCACGGTATAAAGCTAAATGTGTAGGAGTATCTGAGGAAGGTCTAAGTGTTCCTTCCACAACTGTCCCTTCTAAATCTACTACAACAAGGTCATTAATTTTTAATTCTTTATACGGGACACCGCTTGGTTTAATGACAACAAGATCATGTTCACGGTCAATTCCACTTACGTTCCCCCATGTAAATGTAACTAATCTATGCTTGGTAAGTAGTAAGTTTGCTTCTAAAACATCTTGCTTTAATGATTCTAGCATATGGACTCCTCCGTTCTTTGCAAGGAGCTATATTTTTTAATCTCTTTTAATTTTTTCATCACATTGTTTTCGCCGCGACCAAAGTAATCATAGAGCCTTGCATACTCCTTAAAAAGCTGGTCATATACGCATGCATTTTTTTTAATAGGTTGATAGATATAATCTTTTACTTTCCCCATTTCTTTTGCCGCGTCTGTAATGCTATCGTATCCGCCCCGTTCTTTTCCAGCTGCTACTGCACCGAACATTGCGGCTCCTAAAGCTGGAGTTTGAGAGGAGGCAGAGATCTTAATATCCATGTTTAACACATCGGAATAGATTTGCATTATGAATGAATTTTTATCCACAATACCGCCACAAGCATATACTTCTTCAATCGGCACACCGTGATTTCGAAACGTCTCAACAATTTTTCTTGTGCCATATGCTGTTGCTTCAATTAATGCCCGATAAATTTCCTCCGGTTTTGTGAGAAGTGTGGCACCCAACAGAACTCCAGTTAGGTCAGCATCTACAAGTGTTGAACGATTTCCATTCCACCAATCTAAAGCAAGAAGTCCACTTTCCCCAGCACGTAATTTCTCTGCTTTTTCAGTTAATAGCTGATAAATATTTATACCTCGCTGATTTGCTTCTTCGTTATAAGTTGCGGGAATACAATTTTCAATAAACCATTCAAAATGGTCTCCAACACATGATTGCCCTGCCTCATATCCCATGTAACCAGGGATTATCCCATCCTCGACTACACCGCACATCCCAGGAACAAGCTTCTCTTCACTCCCAAGTAAAACATGACAAGTTGATGTCCCCATAATCATTAATAATTTTCCAGGGTCGGTTATCCCAACAGCAGGCAATGAAACGTGAGCATCAACATTGCCAATAGCTACGGCCGTTCCCTGATTTAATCCGATTAACTTTGCTGCCTTTTCTGTTATTTCCCCAGCCTTCGCCCCAATCGAAACAATTTCTAATGATAATTTTTCTTCCACCACATTCTCTAACCTAGGATCAAGCGCTTTAAAAAAATCACGTGAAGGATAGCCTGTTTGCTTATGCCAAATTGCTTTATAACCTGCAGTACAGCTATTTCTATATAACTTCCCTGTCAGTTGATAAACCACCCAATCAGTAGCCTCAACAATTTGGTCCATAGCATCATATATTTCTGGAGCTTCATTAAGAATTTGCCATAGCTTTGGAATCATCCATTCAGAGGAAATTTTCCCTCCATATCTTTTTAAAAACATTTCCCCACGTTTTTCAGCCATTTCATTTAACCTGTTTGCTTCATCTTGAGCAGCATGATGTTTCCAAAGTTTTACGTAACTATGAGGTTGACCACTAAACTCTGGATTAAAGCATAATGGTGTACCAGTTTTCTCAATTGGCAGGACCGTACAAGCGGTAAAATCAATTCCCAAACCGATTATATCGTCTGGCGAAACATTAGCGTCCTTTAAAACCTTCGGGATGGTAACCTCTAAAACCTCAAGGTAATCAGCAGGATGCTGTAATGCCCAATCATGCTCCAGCTTTGTTTTACCATCAGGCAAATACTCATCCATGACTCCATGCATATATTCTTTTACAGCAGAAGTAACCTCTCTACCTGTACCAACTTCAACCAGTACAGATCGACCTGATTGTGTCCCGAAATCAACACCAATTGTATACTTCACGATACAAATACCCCCATTATCAATCTCTGAATTTCTACATCTAAAAAATTGGAATATCGTCCCCTTTAGACCGCACGAATATGGTCAATTTTTTATACGAAGTAACCATTCCTTAAATGCTTCACTTATTTTTGAAATTATTTTGATTAAGAACAATAACCATTGCCTTTGTTCGAAAAACTAAGAACTTCAATCGGCTGGTGGTACTGTTCATTTCTATACCAAGATTTTCAAGGCCAATATCGTCTTTTTGACCTACTCCTCAAGGCACTTACCCCGGTTTCTCCTGAATAAGTGGATATTCCTTTGAAAAGAAAAAGTGAACTTTCATTTTTTAACAGCCAAGGTCTATTCCATTAACATATTTCATCCATTTCTTGAAAACGATGATCCTGTAGCTTTCAATCATTTGTTTTTAGTAATTCATTGTATAAATTTACAGGGAACTATTTTTACATCATTGGTACTCTTATGATTCTGGAATCAGTGAAAACATCACTTTCGTCGGTGCTTTTTGTGGAAAATTCAGATATGACAGCTCCGTCTTCTCCGGATTTGAACCAATGGAGTGTGTTTGGATAAATAGTATATTGTTGACCTGGAGACAGGATTAATTCGTGAAATACGGTGTAATTTTCTTCATCCCCTTGTGGTGGATGGGCAGATCGCGTTTCGGTTTCATTGCCTTCTACGTAAAGATAGACCTTTCCATAACGGCAACGGAATGTTTCCTCCTTCCCCTCATCAAAATCCCTTTTAGGATGTTTATGTTCTGGACATGTTTGATTTGGTAATAAAGCTAATTCCTTTGCACATACTTTTTCCGTGTTTACATAAGTAATAAGCTGCAAGCCGGTAACTTCAATATTATGGAGACCAAAATCAACAACTTCTATTGATGTCTTTTCCTCTTCTGTGAGAATAATACCAGCCTTTTCATACAGTGCTAGTGCTTTTCCTTTTATTTCTTCATATTTTTGACGCTCCATATCTATGCCTCCCCATTGGCTAGTACTTCACCTTTATTTAAAAATATATTGATCACTCTTTTTACATTTTGTTTAATGCTCTCTTTAGCAACAACAGTAATGTCATGATAGAAAAGGTTTGCATTATTTTCTTTTTCGATATATTCCTTAACTGCTTGAGCACCTGCCCTAGCCGCATAACTATAATAATTAATTTTTCTTACACCAGCGTTAATAGCCTTGATATAATCTTCTTCACTTAACCCCGAACCGCCATGCATAACAATGGGTCGTTTCGTATTACGATATATTTCTTCAAGTCTCTTAAAATCTAAATTCGGCTTAGTAATATAAATTCCGTGAACCGTACCGAAAGAGGCAGCTAATGCATCTGTTTGAGTCCTCTCCACGAAGTCCTTTGCAACCAGTGGGTCTGTATAATAATCCCCATGAATTAGTTCTGAATGCATCTCCTCCCCTCCTAATCCCGAAGAGGTCATGACACCAAGTTCGGACTCAACTGAGACATTTTTTCCATGAGCATACGCCACCACTTCTTGTACAATTCTGATATTATCCTCATAATTCATATGGGAAGCGTCAATCATAACCGAACTAAAACCAATATCTATCGCTTTTTTCACCATTTCAAGACTTGACCCATGATCTAAATGAACTGTGACAGGCACCGTTGCTCTTTTCGCAAATTCGACAAGAATGGGACCCATAACTTCAAGTGGAATAATTTCATTATGCACTTCTGCATGAGCTAATATAATGGGTGCTTGCAATTCTTCCGCCGCTTCCACAACTGCCCTCACCGATTCCAACGTTGGTGAGTTAAAAGCACCAACAGCATAGTTACCTTTTTCTGCATTTTTCAGGTTTTCGTTTAGAGTTACTAACAATGTAATTCCTCCTCAAATTTCCTTTTTGGAAAGTCCCGGTACATCCCTAATAATTCCGCATACCTTTTCACACCAGAGGTACTATCTTCTTCCAATAGTGACGACGCCGCTGCCGCAGTTCCTAGTTCCATAGATGCACGAAGGCCTAATCCTTTTAAAGCACCATATAATACACCCGAAACAAAGGCATCACCTGCTCCAACCGTTCCTTTGATACACTTATTTTCAATCAATAATGAAGGAACACGATGTATCTCCTTTCCTTCATATCCGAAGCTTCCTTCTGGCGTATGGATGACAACCCAATCTCTTACCCCCATATCCTTTAATTTAAAAATAACTTCCGGTATCTTTTTAATAAGTAGTTTTCCTGAACCGTCTCTTAAAGTAATTCCCACACTTTTTCCTGCTTCAAGTTCATTAATAACGCAATAATTTGTATATTGTAAACTAGGCGGTACAATGTGTTTGTAGCGATTGCTATTTTCACTTACAATATCAATGGATGATTTAATACCAATATCTTGAGCTGTTTTCAAGAGCTTTGCCATTTTCGTTCCGTATATTGCATCTTCTTCATCAAGTGAATCTAATAACAGAATATAGCCGACATGTAAAATCGTTGAATTTATATTACGAAAATCAATCGTAGACTCATTAAACGAACTGGAATTGCCTTTATATGAGAAAAACGTTCGGCTATGATCGGAAGAATCCTGTATCACATCCGTGAAAGGTGTTTCTCCCATGATCTGAATATGTTGTAAATTAATATTTTTATATTTTTCTAAATTCGATAAAAGAAATCTACCTTTTTCATCATGACCAATTAGTGCTATTACTTCTATGGGTAAGGAGGAATCTATTTTGGCTAGGCTAACCGAACAATTTGAAACAGCTCCTCCTATGGATCTTCTCACCGATTGAATTGTAGTCAGTTCAGACCTATTTGGATATTTATCAATTTTTTTAATTTCATCCACAGCAATGGTTCCAGCTATTGCAATACCGTCCCTCAAATTGAACACCTCCCTTATGAATCTAGGATTTTTTCTTCTTAATCACATCCGTATATACCGCTACTAATATCACAATACCTTTAATAATGTATTGCCAGAAGGAACTTATGCCCATTAGATTCAAACCATTACTAAGTACACCAATAATCAGTGCGCCAATAACAGTACCACCAATTTTCCCTTTCCCTCCTGACATACTCGTACCGCCTAGCACAACAGCTGCAATGGCATCGAGCTCTGCACCTTCTCCAGCTGTAGGCTGACCGGAAAACATACGGGATGCAAGGACAATCCCTGCTACAGCAGCCATTAGCCCACTAAAGGTATACGCGAACAGTTGCACTTTTTTAATCGATATACCTGAGAATTTAGCTGCTTCAGCATTGCCGCCGACAGCATACATATACCGTCCAAGCTTCGTCTTATTCATGATTAAATAACAAATTATTAATATTACAATCAAAAATAAAACCGGTGTTGGCAACACACCACCAATATATCCAGAACCAATATTATTAAATGACATGGACATAACCCTAATTGGTTTTCCGTCACTTAAAACATAAGCCGCACCTCTAGCAATATTCATAGTTGCTAGAGTGACAATAAATGGAGGAATTACTGTGGTGGCAATCACATAACCATTTAATAAACCTACCAACACCCCTACCAAAAGGCCAGCAATGATTCCGAGATAAACAGGTAATCCCAACAATGCAATTGAGGAAGTTGCCACAACACCCACTAATGCAATAATGGATCCAACTGATAGGTCAATTCCACCTAAAATAATAATCATCGTCATTGCTAATGCTAAATATAGATTAGTAGATGATTGTCTTAATACATTCAAAATATTATTTGTTGTTAAGAAATTCGAGTTGACAATAGATATCACAATACATAAAACAATAAAACCGATTATAATTCCGATATTTTCTCGAAAAAACCGAATAATACTGTAACCTAAGTTAAAACGAAGGTTTGTATTCTTATTTTCTTTCACAACAATATTTGACATATTATTGACCTCCAGTAGCATAATGCATAATGGTTTCTTGACTAAACTGATCTTTGTTTAATATGGCTTTAATTTCCCCCTTACACATAACCGCTACCCTATCACTCATGTTGATCACTTCAGGGAGATCCGAAGATACCATAATAATTGAAACACCATCTTTTGCTAATTTATTCATAATAGAGTAAATCTCTGCTTTTGCTCCAACATCGACACCTCTGGTTGGTTCATCAAGAATTAGAACCTGTGGCTTTGTGGCTAACCATCTTGAAATCAATACTTTTTGCTGGTTTCCACCACTCAAGTGTTTAACCTCTTGTTCTACTCCCGTTGTTTTTATTGATAAACCTTTAATATATTGATTAGTTTCCTTATTTTCATATTTTGAATTAACCTTAAAGAATCTCATAAATTCGTGTAATACTTTTATGGTAATATTGTATTGAACTGATTGGCTTAAGAATAAGCCTTCTTCTTTTCGATTTTCTGTAACATAGGCAATTTTATTTTGGATAGCATCATTTGGGTTTCTGATAACTACTTTTTGCCCGTTTACAATAATTTCACCTTTCTCAAAAGATTCCAGCCCAAAAATACACTTCATCAGTTCGGACCTACCGGCACCAACTAACCCGGAGAAACCAAGAATTTCCCCTTTTTTCAATTCAAAACTAGCGTTTTTTATAACACCTTGTTTTGTTAGTTGATTCACTTTCAAGATGCTTTCTTCTGAATTGGACGAATCCTTAATATAATATTTTGATAGTTCACGTCCTACCATCATCGAGATTAACTGATCATTGGAAGTATCCTTGGTAGTTACTGTTCCTATATATTTTCCGTCGCGCATGACTGTAATTCGGTCAGTTATTTCAAATAGTTCATTCATTCTATGAGAAATGTATACAATCCCCACTCCTTGTTCTTTTAGACTTTTGATGGTCCTAAAGAGAAAACGTACTTCTTTTTCTGTTAAAGAAGAGGTTGGTTCATCCATGATAATAATCTTTGAATTAAAAGATACAGCTTTAATAATTTCAATCATCTGCTGCTGTGCAACCGTTAAATTATCTACAAGTGTACTTGCAGATAATTCCATCCCAAAATCATCTAATAATTTTTGTGCGTTTTGAAACATCCTTTTTTTATCAATAAATCCTGATTTTTTTAATGGTTCTCTTCCAAGAAAAATATTCTCTGCAATCGATAAATATGGTACTAGAACAATCTCTTGATGGATAATACTGATTCCAAAATGCTTCGCATCTTTCACACTATTAATCTTTACTTCTAATCCGTCAATCGAAATGCTGCCTTCATCTAAGCTGTAAATACCACCAAGCACTTTCATTAATGTGGATTTGCCGGCACCGTTTTCCCCAAGAAGTGCGTGAACCTCCCCGCCTTTTAACATCAAATATGCATCCTGTAACGCATAAACCCCAAGAAACTGCTTCGTTATGCCTGACATTTCCAAAAGACTGTTATTCATATCTTCACCTCATTAAAAAGATTAAGAGTAACTCATCAGCAGCAACTTTGTGTACAACTCTAGTAATATCACTATTATTTGTATCGAAAAGGCTTTTGCGCCCCTTGAGTTACCCTATCCTTTCCACTTCATTACGTGATAATTGAATTATTGCCAACCATCTGTTCCATATTGATCCACATTTTCCTTATTGATCAAGAACGTTTTTACGGGATATTTTTTATCGACTTTTTCCCCTTTTAACACTTGATAGGCAACATCAACAGACTTTTCCCCGATGGTAATAGGTGATTGAGCACCTGTTCCAACAAATGGACCTCCATTAGCGATTTCTTTTTTCGCATCTGGTGATCCGTCTACCCCATAAATCACAATATCCTTTTTATTGGCTGCTTTAATCGCTGCAAGGGCACCAAGTGCAGTTGGGTCGTTTCCGCCCATGACTGCAATAATATCAGAATGTGATTGAAGAATATCGGCCATCTTATTCATCGCTGTTTGTAAATCACCTTTAGCGTCCTGCTGCGCTACTATACTAAAGTTATGACCTTTAATGGCCTCCATAAATCCTGAAATCCGATCATTTACAGAATTCATAGTAGGGCTATCAAGAACAACAATCTTTCCACCATTAGGAAATCTCTTAACAAGGTCTTCTCCATCGACTTTCCCTGCATTTTTATTATCTGAACCGACATAAGATGTAACAATACTTTGGTCCTTTACTTCAGCATCGAAATTGATAATTGGAATATTAGCATTTTTTAATTCAACGAGCGCAGGCTGGATCCCCTCCCAGTCAACAGGATTTAGGAAAATTGCGTCAACACCCTGAGAAATCAAGTCTTCAATTTGGTTAATTTGCTTTTCTTGGTCCATTGCGGGATTGGTCGTAATAAGCTTATCCCCATTTGCCTCTACTTTTTTTCGAATTGCTTTCTCAACAACTTGGAAATAAGGGTTGTTCTGAGTCATAGAAGTATAACCAAAAACATAATGCTTCTTTTTAGAACCTGTGCCACTTGCTTTGTCACTATTGCTGTTGCATGCAGATAGTGCAAAAGTTAATAGAGCGGTTAACAATAGAACCATCCATTTCTTCATTTACGGATTTCCCCTTTATATTTATTTTTTATATTGAAGCCATCCGAAGATGACTTAATATCTAGTTAAATTGTGAAAAGGGTTACAATTTTATAAAGATTGTAGTATGATCTATTGAGATTCTTGATGGAATAGTTTGGTAGGTGTAATACTGTTGAAAGATGGAAGGCTAGTAGCTTAGAAGTTATTTATTGCTTCTGTTCTATAGGTGTTGACGATACCATTGAAGAATACTAATTAGCTAGATTAATCACATATCACCAGTTCAACGCCGTAACGTTTTAATAATTGGCTATATTCATGAGGAGGCTCAATGTCAGTAATAATACGATTTACATCTTCAATATTTGCTATCTTATAAAGAGATTGATTTCCAAATTTACTATGATCAATAAGGAAGGTAACTTCTTTTGATTGCTTCATGACTTTTTGTTTAATTTGTACTTCAAATAAGTTGGAATTAGTAAGTCCTTGTTCCGGAGAAAAATTCGTAGCTGCTAAAAAAGCTTTATCAAAAGTCAAATTATCTAAAGCCGATTCAGCAATAGGGCCTACCAATGAAAAAGTCGAATCCAGCAACATGCCACCTATTACTATTTTCTCTTTAGTGATTCCTTGAATTTTTGCCGCCACATTCAAAGCGTTCGTTACAATTACTAAATTGAAATTTTTAGGAATGTAACTTACTAAATGCGGAGTTGTTGTACCTGCATCTATAAAAATAGCTTCACCCATTCCGACAAACTCGGCAGCTTTCATTCCTATTCGTTTCTTTGCCTGGGCATTTAAACTTTCTCGTTCAAATAGGGATACATCCTGCGAGACCATAGAAATAGCCCCTCCAAAGGTTCTTTTGATTAGACCTAGTTTTTCCATTTTTTCAAAATCACGACGAATGGTCATTTCCACTACATTAAACTGTTCGGTCAGTTCACTAATTTTTACTTCGCCTTCATTTACAATATATTTATAGATTTGATTCTGCCTGCTATTTAGGTGGTGTTGGTAATCCATAAAGTATCGATCTCCCTAACTTTAATAAGAATGTTATAAAAGAACCTTTTTTGTTTGTTATAAACAATATAAACCATGATTAACCATTTGTAAATGCTTACATTTATGTTATTCTAAAAATATTTAAAATTATTAATGTTTAAATTGAACATTTTATAAAGATAAAAAGTAGGAAAACTACGTCCTATTCAGCTAACTATAGCTTTAATAGTTGATGAAAAACACTTGTGAAGTGTTGATTTGTCAATACGACAATAATATGTTTTTTAAATAATAAAAGCTTTTTACTTCTAAATGCTAATCGAAACTTCTTGTACCCTTGAGATAAGTTCAATTCAATTAAAAAAATGCTATCATTTGTCTATACTTAAAACTAACAAAATATAATAAAAGGAACCTTGGTTGTAGCCAATGTTCCTAAGTACAGTTTACTGCAAGAGTTGCAGTAGATAATAGCTCAGACCCCTAAAAGTTAGAGTTATTAATTAAGCAGCTAATTGGTTGGTGTGGATGCGGTATTGAACCGGACTCATGCCAGCCAATTTTTGCTTGATACGTTTTTTATTAATCTTACTTTTTAATTCTTCTAATGAACATAATGCCTCTCCATAATACATCTCTTGTTTTAGTAAACCAAAAAAATTTTCCATTGGTGAATTATCTAAGCAGTTTCATTTTCTAGACATACTTTGTAAGACCTTATTTTTTTTAAGTGTTTTTACCCATTTTCTATGTTGGTAATGCCATCCTTAATCAGAATGAATAGTGGTTCTGTACTTTGAGTCTTTTACGATTTCTAAAGCTTTTTCTAATGGGTTCATCACCAGTTCTAAATTTGGAGTCTTAGCGATTTCATACGTAAGAATTTCACTATTAAACAAATCCATAACGGGATTTAAATATAATTTCCATCCGTCCGCACATTTAAATTCCGTGATATCGGTTGTTAATTTTTGATGAGGTATATTTGTATAAAATCGACGATTAATAAGGTTTTTTGCAACCTTTCCAACAGTACCTTTGTAGGAACTATACTTGCGTGTTTTTGTCCAGAACTTACTTCCTTTAAGTCCTAATTTTTTCATGATACGTTGAACCTTCTTATGGTTTGCTTTGTATCCACGGTTTTTCAATTCTAGATGGATTCGAAGATCCATAGTTTTTGTGATGTTTCATCGAAAATGTTCTCCTTCTTCATCATTTTATATGATAATGATAGGAGGATTCAGGGATTCCGACTATGTGGAAAACATCTTTTAATTTAAACTTTTCTTTGAGTTCGAATGATAACGCTGCTTGTGCTTTTCGAGATAACCCTTTGGATCCATCTGAAAAGCTCGCAACTTTTTTAGGTATTCTACCTCCAAACGAAAAAGCTCGTTATCACGTTCTAATTTTTGTTCGTTCGTCATTTCTTTTTCTTCTACTTGTTTGTATTTACTGTTCTTAGCTTTATCAGTCATGGATGGTCGTCCTTTCAGTTTACCAAGCGCTTCAGCGCCACCTTCAATAAAAACTTTGTTCCATTTCGTTATCATCGAAGGATCGTTAAGTCAAATTGAAGAGCTGTATCTATTACTGAAGATCCTGTTCTCTTCATAAATCATAATACATCCAGCTTAAATTGATCAGAATATGATTTGTTCTTTTTCTCCCTCGTTAATCCTTCAGCACCGAACTTTTCGT
>Ga0224728_1043_pt2 | contig 14184 bp, 17 predicted proteins | sample IA1ulk_3_FD_161638 | JGI IMG/M metagenome (GOLD analysis project Ga0224728, IMG submission 161638) | Enriched cells from agricultural soil in Iowa, United States - IA12soil_GW_GH6A(bulk) | ecosystem: Environmental > Terrestrial > Soil > Unclassified > Agricultural land | place: USA: Iowa... | reverse complement strand
TTCGCGGGCAGCGAGAGCATGTTCCCGGCAGGGAGGGTGATGCGCCACAGCCCGAACGGTGCGCCTTTCGCGCCCGAGGCTGCTGCACTGACTGCACTTTCACCGGTCAGGTGGCGCGGTTTCCCGTAGCCGAATTCGAGCATGCCGGCGGATGCGAGGTAGGCAGCTCGCTGGTCGATCGACACCAGCTGCGTTGCGCCGGTGAGGTCGTCTGAATCGCAGACGCGTGTCCAGCCGACCTCGGGCTCGAGGTCACCGCGGGGTTCCCCGTTCAGTGGCGGGATGGGGCCACCGGTGGTGACCGCGATTCCTTTGCCGCTGCGGGTGCGTTCGCGCTTGATCTTGTCGAGGACCGCAGCGCCGGTGCGTGCGGGGGTGGGACCGGGCAGGACACCGAGGTAGCGGGCGCACCACGACAGTCGGCGTCCGAGTTCGCGGGCTGCCGGTAGGTCATCGTCGGGGAGGTACGTTCCGGCGGTGGGAGATCCGAGGATTCCCATGTCGCCGACGCGGTTGTTCCAGCCGAAGTCCTTGTTCCAGTAGGTCCACACGTACGGCTCGATGAAGATGTCGACCATCGAGGTGAAGGCGCCGGTCGTGCGCGAGAGGTGCACGACGTGGCCGGGATCGCCGCGCAGCTCCCACCCGGCGGTGAGCATCGGCGTCAGCGTGGCCTGGAGTACCGCGGTGAGTTCTTCGGCAGCCCTGGTGCGAAGAACTTCCATGTCGTCGACGTCGTCTTCGTCGCCCGGGTCGATGATCCAGCCGAACATCTCGCACGCGTCGATTCCGACGACCCACACCTGCGCGGGGGCACCCAAGGGGGTGAGTGTGGCCCACCGAATCAGCTTGTCGAGCTTTTCCACCGAATCCACCGGGCCGGTCAGTTTCTCACCGGAAGGCGTGTAGGAGCCGGCGGCGGTCACGATGATTGCGTGCCCGTCCGCATCGCCACTCGCGGCCGGCAACACCGCAGCCGCCGGTGTTGCCGAGTTCGTTGCTTCGGATTCTTCCGGCGAGGGTGTTGCTGCAACAGGGTCCACAGTCGTTGCGGCGCCTTCGTTCTCAGATGCCGTTGTTGCCTCTGCGTCTGCAATGACGTCCGTTGTCGACTCGGCACCTGCAACGTCCGCACCTGCGATCTCGGGCGTTGCTTCTGCCGAGGCGGTGACGTCGAAGAGCGCGATCTGGTCCGCAACGTCGGGTTTCGGATTCTCTTTGCGGCTCATCAGCTGTGCACCAACTGGGCTTCGAGCTCGACCCGCTGGTCGCCGTCGTTGCGCTCACTTTCCAACGCCTCACGGGCGACCTCGTCGAGGGTCGGCAGCGGCGGGATGGTGAAACCGGCCGCAATTGCGGCGTCTTCTGCTCGGTTGTATCGGCGCATTGCGGTGCTTGCAGCTCGAACGTTGGTTCTCTCGGCCAGTTCGGCGAAGGTCAGATCCGGGTTGTTGATCTTGAGCGTCGCTGTCGCTTTCACCATCGGGTCGAGGTCGGAGTGGTCGATGAATGCGAGGAGCTGTTCAACCGTCTGAGGTTCTGCCTGCACTGGTTCGCTGACGAACTCCGCCGCGGCAGACTCAGGCGCAATCGGCATTGCGTCGGTCGGCGCAACAGCAGCAACAACCGGTGCAACAGCGGGTTCCGTGGCGATTTCGACGGGATCGGATGCAACGCCTTCCGTAGGAGCAACGTCGACGGCGGTCTCGATCGGCGCCACCTCGGAGGCAGCACGCACGTACACCGCAGTATCGAGATCCTCGTGGACAGGAAGTGTGTGGTCACCCGATCGGACGAGTTCGGAGTATTGCGAATGTGCGGCGCCGATTGCCTTGATCAGAATCCCGACGCCGTGGGTGAAGGCGAGGACCAGCACGGGCGGGATGATTGCAATGGCTGCTGCAACGGCCGGGGCCAGCGGAACGAACCCGAGCACTCCCCCGCTGTCGACTGTTGCTTGCGCCGCAACGGCGGCGTGAAACGCGTGATAGGCGTTGCCGAGGATGCTGATCGCGACGACACCGACAGCGAGGGCGATGTAGAACCGCTTGTCCCACCGGCTCACCTTGAGCTTGCTCAGGATGACGATTGCGATCGTTGCGCCGAAGATTGCACTGTCCACGATCGCGGGGAAGATCCATGTCAGATGCTCAGGTATCAACGCCTGCCGCGCGAGGTCGCGTTGCACGGCAAAAGACAACACGAATGCGCCGGTGGTGATGCCCAGCGCAATGAGAATCGCAACGACAAGCGCTACGAGCAACGCACCAAGCTGGATACGTGCGGCGCGGAGATTAAAGTCGGTCATGATCGGGTCTTCCTTCCACGGGTTCCCGGTCGCAGAGGCCCTGCCGGATTCCAGCCGGCGGGGCCTCGTTGCATCTGGCGGACTGCTGATTCAATCGTGCAACAGCGCTGGTGGCGGCGTTGCAGACGCATCGACAGCCCATATCTTCTCTTATAGCCCATATGGGTTATAAGTTGATTCCCTGCGCGGGCGGAGGGAACGCCTGACCATCGTTGAACTCCGTTTCCAGGCGAGTGCACAGCTGGTCGATCGCGGTACGAATGAACTGCTGCTGACTGGTGATGCCAGTACGCGGGCGCGTGTATTCAAGCGTGGCAACCATCCGGTCTTTCAGGTCCTCGGTGAGAGACAGCAGGATGTCCGTCGTGGCCGCTTTCCGCTTCTTCGACGCTGGGGTCGTTTGTTGCGCAACAGGCTTCTGCGTTGCGTCGGACTGCAATGCAGGCGTCGCAGCCTCACCCTTCAACGATTGCGCGGCCTGCTCGAATGTATTGCGAGAACGGCGGGGCGCGGGCCGTGCAGGCTCAGGAATGCCACTCATCAGGTAGTCACCTTCTCCAGAATGTCGATGAATGTTGTGTGGAGGTTGCGTGCCCAGGCCGGCGCCTTGGGATGCTGATCGAACCCCATACCGACGGTTGTGAGCTTGGAAATGTCTGCGAGCTGAGGAATCGGGTCGCCGAGCAGTTCGATCCCGTCTTCAGCTGCGTACCCCTTGAGGTAGTCGAGGGTCTTTGCATGGTCACCACGGCGACCGTCAACCCTGTTGACGACGATCCCTGCTATCGGAAGCACCTTGTCCATGTACTTGGCGATGTCTTCGAGGGCGTCGCGAATTGCGTCGAGTCCGTCGAGTGCGTCCTGCTCAGGTTGAACGACGATCAGAACATTGTCGGCAGCGTAGAGAGCACTCCGTGAAACGAGGTCGATCGCTGGGCGGCAGTCGATCAGGATGTTGTCGTAGTCGCCGGAAACCTGCTTGAGAGCCCGAGCGAAAGCCATCTCCCCGCCAGGTTTGGTGCCGAGCTGATCACTGACTGCTTGCAGCTCACCGAACCCGCTAGGCAATACGTCGATCTGCTCACGACGCGCAGCGATGATCGCGTCACGGGTCGGCAGGTCGATGTTGCGGTCCAGTACGTCTGCCAACGAATGTGGCGCCGGCGATGATGCCGAGTATCCGGTCAGATGCTTCGTCGAGTTGCCCTGCATGTCGGCATCGACCAGCAGGCACGATTTACCAGTCGCTGCTGCGGCATGCGCCATGCCGTTGGCGACGGTCGTCTTCCCGACCCCACCTTTGAGGTTGGCGATCGCGGTAATCGTCATAACCCCTCCTCTCATTCCCATATGGGTACTTATATTAGCTTATATTGTGTACCTGCACCATATGACTGCAAATATCTACTATCGTCAGCCTATGTCAACTGATATTCCGTGACGTCATATTCGGTTATGTGTCGTGACGGTATAGCAGATAAGTAGGGTTGACCTGCGGTTTTATTGCCTCAGGGGTGCCAATGTCATATGAATCAGGGCCATAGCCACTGAGGCAACGCCCGCCATAAGACGCGGCGGGGGAGTGGAGCAGACCGGTTGCGCCACGATCCCACAGCAGAATCCACGACGTGACGTAGTGCGCTCCGGCGCCGGAGCCAGCGGACCATGCGCCTCGGCGATCAGGCAGCTTGGTAATGCGCCCTGAGTTTGGGCAAGTAATGGTCATGCAAGCCGAGGGCGAGTGCATACCCGACGACGAAATCCTCGCTCAGCCCTTCCAATTTCAAAACCCTCAGGTGCGACTACTCCTACGTCATTGGTCGAGCGCTGTCATGAAAGGCCGGCCCCCGCAAAGGCATCTAGGGCGAAAGCAGACGGTAGGGGAGTGTGCGGCGAGTATCCCCTCGGCTCTCACCGAGAGTCAGGACAGGGGCAGCAGGCCGCCGAATCTTCGCCGGAAGGTCGTCGAGACAGACTCTTCGGCACGACGGTCAATCACCGTGAGCGAGAGATCGGGGAACTGAGCTGCATCCTCTGAGTCGAAGAGCGTGCGGGCATTCGTCGCGCATTTCGATACTGGATATTCACTCCCATAGCTATTTCCGATCACCTCCGGAGGAACGAAGCGTCCACCCAGAGCACCCTTCTCGGTTCGATCGGCGACGCGTGCACTCCACCACCGGGACATAGCCTGTTCGACCGCGACGTCGAAGGGAACCTCCACATCAATGATGTGAACATCGACGTATCCGGCGCTGGAGAGCTGTTCGACTATCCGGAATCCTTCGCGTTCCCAGGCGAGGGTTCCTTCGATGATGAGATTCTCACGACGGCCAATACAACGGCTCCGGACCTGGGAAAAGATGGTGTACGACTCTTCATGCACCAATGTGGCGAGTTCGCGCAGCGAAACCGGATGGCCATCCGCGAGTTTTAGGTCGAGGAGGTCCTCGTAGATGCCGTCCACTAGAGCCCGCTTAAGAAGTTCATCCTTGATGTCGTCGGCGTCGATCCGTCTATATCCCTCAAGCTCGTCGACATGTTCGATCAGAGAAGTGGATTTTCCGGCACCAGGCGCGCCCGCGGTCAGGACCGCAGACCGGGCTTCCCTCGCTGGTTTCGCCCCCGCGAGATACTGCTCGATGATCTCAGTGTGGAAGTCGACTCGATCGAGGTCATCTACGTACAACCGCTCAGTGGTTCGGGGACTCTCCAGATGCAATGGCTCTCCGAACTCGGTGAGCGCACAGAGTTGCGCTGCGCACTCACCGCGCAGAGAATCGACGTCGGTCAAGCCTGGACCGCAGCTCTGCGCTTCGCTGCGTGCCGTTCGAATATCTGGCGGAACTCACTCTTAGTGATCAGCTTGCGGTGATAGGCGCTCTCGACTTCATCCCACGTCCCGGGGTCGTATGCATCCATTTTCTGCCCGTCGACGACAGGGACCTTCCCGTAGGTGTAATCCCAGTTGAGCAGTTCATCCATCATCTGCTGCGAAGTTATTTTCTCTACCAGACGCTCGTTGATGACCTCGCTGGGCGAGCGATCGACCAAGGAGGGGCACTCGCGTAGCCGGCTCAGGATGCGGACGACCTCGGTCTGGGAGACATCCGCAAGATCGGCGATCCTCCGCTGTGGTGTCTTCTGCTTCGCCGCAATTTGGACCAGACGGTACATCTCTGTTTTGTCCAGACGCCGTTGCGCGGCGTTGGCCATAATCGCCGTGTCGGTGGGACGTTGCTCGGTTATCGACATCAACTCCACCTCCTTTGAACCATAATGTATCAAATTTAGGGGTAGTTGAACCGGTCGAAGGGCAGAAATATCAGTGTTTCCGCTTACTTCACCAGATCACAGTTGGTCGACCGATTCCTGTGCTGTCGCCAGATGTTCAATTCGGTCGCTCTGCCCGCGCTTTCGCAAGGTGCTCGGCGAAGGCAGCTCGGGCTGCTGCACGGCTTGAAGCCGAGGCGATCATCGCTTCCTGACGTGCGCGTTGTGCCTGACGTTCTGTGATTTCTCTGCGACGGGTTGCATCGGCTTCGGCCCGCTTCTCGCTGGGCGACGGGCCGGTCCAGTCGAGTTGTGAGAGTTTGAACCGCAGGAATGCTGCTGGGGACTTGATTTCGCTGGTTGTGGGCCACATCTGGCCGTTGTCGGCGGTGTGCCGTGAGAGTGCTTGTGCGATGTCTCGGCCGGTCCAGCGGGTGGGGTCGATGCCGGCTGCACGTATTCCGTCTGCGATCACTCCGATGTGGCTCGAAGTGTTGAAAACGGGTGCATGGGCTGCGAGCGCTGCGGCAGCTCGCTGCAATTCGATTGGTCGTTGTGTGTTGGTGGAGATGGTTTTCCTCGCGCGTGCGCGTTGGTGAGAACTTCCTTCGGAAGAAAAAGAACAAACAAGAGCACTTGAAGATAGGGGGTCACGGTGGGTTCGGTTGGCGCTTCCGCTGGCAGTGGCCTTGGTGTGCTCGCGCGGGGTGGTGTTGCTCGGGCGACCCACTGCTGCGCTTACAACGGTGCGTGTGCGCCGGCCGCGGCGAGGGCGTTCGATCGGGGGAGTGGACATCACGACGGACTTCGGTGAGGAGAGCGACCAGGTCGACGCTGCCTTGTGCTGACGACCACCGTGATGTGCTTCCGCGGCCATGTACTCCGACGTCGACAGAGTGCGCCCTCTGGCATGTTCAACACCCATTTCGAGGGCCTTGAGCACTCGGCGCGAACGCATGATGGTGCTGTTAGACGCCCCTGCATGCTCGGCGATCACGGCTTTCGATGCGGTAACTCCGCGGCCGGTCCGGGTCTCGGCGAAACGGGCATGTGCGTTGGCGCATGCCATAAGGGTGTCGACAGCGATGCGGTTCGCGGTAAGTGCAGCGCGGCCGTGTTCGGTTTCGGTGACCTGGTGCCGGAGTTGACGCAGCCATTCGGTGCGGCCGGACCAGATGGGAACGCGGGACTGTTCGGAAGGCTCGACGGGGAGGGCCCACGAGGTGCCTCGCTGGCCGCTCTCGGCGTTGAACTTTTCGAGCTGTTCGACGCGTTCTTTTGCGATGCGGACCGTCTCGGCCCATTCGGCGTCGACGTCGTTTATCGCTGAATGAGCAGTGCTTTCGACGGCGCTGTCGGTGTGCGACGCGCCGAACGAATCACTTTTGATAACTGTTGTACCTGGTTCAGGGTGTGAGCTACCCTGAGACAAGACCTGCACGGTTTTGTCCCTTCGGGGAAATGCAGTACCGAAGTTGAAGCTCCACACTTCTTCTTCACCAGTTACGACCGGAGCCCGGCCAGGCTCTCGCTTAACTCGACGAACTTGGTTCACAAACCCCCGCAAGGGGGTTTCGTCGTTTCTGGGGTTGTACTGCGTCTATGGAGTTAGGTATCGAGGTCTTTCACGGTGTGCACTCGCTGCTGTGTGGTGCCTTTCTGAAGATGGGTATAGCCACCCCACATCACAGCACGTGCAAGCTCTGTCATCGGTGAGCCACGCGGGAGCGAATTTCGCCATCGGGGCAGCTCAGGCCCCTGTCCGTGGATGGTGTATATGCGGCTGTTCACTGGGCACCTCGCAGTGAGAGGGTCATTCCTGCCAGCCCGACCAGGCCCATGACCGTCGCCAGAATCAGAGACGTCATCGAGCACCTACAGGTGCATTCGCGTGGCGATCGAGGATCCCGCGCAGAACCGACGCGACGACGCGGATCTGCTCGACCGATGCAGTTTCCGGATCGGATGCGACGAGATCGGCGGTGTCGAGGACTGGTAGGAATCCGTGCTCCGCGTGTGCGGGGGAGAGGATCAACGGGCCGTACGTGTTGACCAGCTCGTCGAGTTCCATCACGGCGAGGGGCGCGGTTCCGGTGAGTAGTCGGGCTTTCAGGCCGTCACCGACACTGAGGATTGCCCAGGTGCGCCCTTCGAGGTCTGATGCAATCTGGTGGCTCATGCTGCCTTCCGATCACGTGAGTCGAGCTGGCGTGCCCATGCGGTGCCGGCTTGGTGGACGTAGGTCGCGGCATCCTCTTCGGGATGGCTTTCGAGGATCGCTTCGAGGGCGGCGAGGATGGCCTCGAGCCCTCCGAATTCGCGTCCCGCGAGGTGGTCGCGGGCATCGACGCAGGTGTCGGCGAGTGCGGTCCACACCAACTCCAGGGCCCGTGAGTGTGCCGAGGCGAGCCCGGCAGCGGAGATGGTTTCGATGGCGGACCACTGCTCGGCTGTCGCTGTCTGTGTGGCCATCGCGCGGCAGGCGTTCGCTGCCTGATCTGCTGCGATAGGCGGGAAGTCGGGTATCGCGGTTGCCAGGCCCCATGCCGGGTCGGCGTAGAGGTCGGCGAACCAGGACCACCGGTGTGCCGCTGCGTGAGCATCGCTGGCCGGGGGCTCGAGGATGCCCTGTGCGTATGCCTCCAACAGTGCGGAGGGGGAGTAGTTCGTCATGCTGCCTCGAACAACGCGAGCTGCACGGCAGGTCGGGCCGGTGCGGGCACAGGGGCTGGGGCAGCAGTCAGGATCGCTGCCTTCGGCTTCACGCACGCTCGGCGTGTACTTCTGGGCTTCTTGGATCGTTTCGTGCGGCCTCGCGCAACAGCGAACTCCTCGACCTTTTCAGGCGGAACCTCTCGCCCATCGACGGTGAAGAGTCTGGCTGCCTGAATCTGCTCGCGGACCGTTTCGCCGGCGGCGAGCCTGTTCTCGAGGTCAGCGGTGCACTGGGCGAGTAGCGGGCAGACCGAGCATGCGGCCATTGCTCGTTTCCACGGGGCGGACTGATTGCCGTTGACTGTCCAGCCCGTCCCTTTTCCTGCGCACAATCCTTGATCTGCCCGCGTTTGAGTCATCGGCGCACTGCCACGGCTTTCCAGTTCTGTGGCGATGTTGCGCAATGTCGGGCAACGACGCATCTGAGCTGAATAGACGAAACCGCATCGTGTGCAGCGTCCTTCGCCGGTGTGCGTGGCGGCCATCGCCCGCAGCTTCGTGGTCGAGTAGCGGGCGAGGGCGGATGTCTTGGCGTGCGGCCGTGTATCGCCGATGGACAGCTCGCGGAGTGCGTCGGCGACGGACGGGCAGAGAGGAAGTGCCAGGGTGTAGGTGAATTCGCAGGCCGTGCACGAGGTGTGGTCGGCGTTCGGGCGATGTGTGGCAAGAATCTCGCGGGGATGGCCACTGGCAGCGCGGCCGGAGCCGTCGATTTCTGCTCGTAGGGCATGGAATTGGGCATCAGCTAGGCGAACGGCCCTAGCGCCATCTAACGTGTTCATTGCAGGTCCTCACATATCTGCATGGGATTGTCGGGGGGCTAACCCTTCAGTCCCGCTGGCTGATCCGACTGTGGCTAAACAGTTGGCGGCTGGACGGTCCCCTGGCTGCGGCTAACAGTCAGGGGGCCGATCACATCAGTTCATTCCCTTTCCCCCCAGTTGCACATTTCGGCTTGGTTGCCGTGAGATCATCACGTCTAAACCTAGACGACATTGTTAAGTTATGTGCGAATGCTAATCCCGGGAGTGCATGGTGTCTAGTGAATCTGTAGGCGGTGCGATGAAAAGGGTGAGCGTGAGTCGACGTGTGCTGCGTGGCTTCCAGCCGTCGCGCCTGGTCAAACTCCGCGAGACTCGGGGCCTGACGCGCCCCGAACTCGCCCGCCTCGCCGATGTGTCCTTGCAGACCATCCACAAATGGGAATCCGGCAGTCAGTCCCCTCAGATCGACGTCTTGATGCGTGTCGTCGGTGTTCTGGGTACGACGGTTTCCGACCTCGTCGACATCAGGCCGGAGGATCGCTACCCCGGTGATTGGCGCGTGATTCGGGGTCTGACGCAGCCTGAATTGGGCGCGCGAGCAGGTATCAGCACGTCTATGGTCGGTGCGATCGAGCGCGGCGATTCCCGCCTTACCGATCATTTCGCGGAGAAGCTCGCCGAGGCTTTGGAGATCCCGGAGACCGAGCTTCGAGCGAGCTTCGAGCGGGTTCGGAGCCGTCCGCCGGGAACCCCGGCGTAAGTGCGTCGTTCCCTCCGTTAGCCGTCCCACCGCACGCCTCTCTCGCTGAAATCCCCCGCCCTGACGTTGGCAAGCGTAAGTCCGGCAGCTTTCAATCGCAAGTTGCTAACGTTTTATGCGATTGCGAGGATAGATGGGTGTGGGGATGGCTTAATGGTTTCGTCAAGTCGGCGAGGCACCGAGACTGAAAGGTTGGGCGGCGTAATGAGCAGCACTTTTGCTGACCGGCTCCGTTACCTGTTCGAGAATGTTCACCCGAGAAGTCGCGGACCGTACTCGCAGACAGAAATCGTCGACATGCTCCGTTTCGGCGGCAGCAAGATGACCACTGGGTACATGTCACAGTTGCTCAGCGGCAAGCGAACCTCGCCTGGGCTGGACGTAGTTCGAGACATCTGCGGAGTGTTTCGGGTGCCGATGGACTATTTCGGCGACGAAGAGACCTACGAAGCGGTCAAGCATCAGATTTCGTTCATTCAGGGCCTGCGTGACTCGACTGACGGGAACGTCGCTGCCCGCACGTACGACCCGTTCCGCAGGCTGGCCAGTCGAGACAGCGAAGACGACGACTAAACGATCGCGATGTACGTAAGACCTGCCGCGATTGCCCCTGCGATAGCTCCTGCAACGACCTGACTCTTTGTATGGTCCCCAAGGTGAATCCGAGACCATCCGATCACCGGTGTGAGTGCCAACGCCAAGTACCACCACGGCGAGACCGACAGAGCAAGGACCACTGCAATCGCGGCTGAGGCACCGGCATGGCCACTGACTTTCCAATGAAAAACGCTCGTGATGACGGCTGCGACGGCCAACGCGGCCAGTCCCGAGGCGAGGAACGCAATCATCTCGATCGGTGCGCCAGCGACGATCTGAACGACCAGGGCACCTCCGGTGACTACCAGCAGCGATGCAATCAACATGTGGCGTTCGTTGATTCTGGTGACGTGATGATCGCTGATCTTGGCACGGCGCATCCCTACGAGGATGAACACCATCGGAACGACCCCTCCGAAGATCGCAACGAACACTCCCCAGCCGGGTGCACCGACAGCTATGCCGATGATCAGCGAGGCGACAATGTTGAGGACCCACGGCGCCCCGACCTCGGTAATTGCGCGCGCGGCTTTGTCGGCCGTGGTGCGAGGTTCTTGGGTGGCGATCTCTGTCATTGTCCTGCGCCCATCTTTCGTTCGTTCTCAATTGCAATTTGATATGCGCGGCCTAGTGTCGCTGCCCAGTCAGTATCAGTGGTCTCAGACTCAGGGAAGAAACTGTTGTACCCGAGGCCGTCGGCGACACGTCCGTTGACGAGCCAGTCCGCAATTGCCGGTGCTGCGATTTCTGGCGGGAGTTGCGTGCCGGCCGGCAGCGAGCTGTGTTCGACCTCCAGGCTCAGTGCATCGAGGACTTCGGCAGCCTTGTCGTCGGTTCGCTCTCCAGCGCTGCTGCCAGCGGGTGATCCGCGTTCCGCGCCGGGCCACCGCCTCAACATCTCCTTACGTAAAGGCGTGAACTGTTCGAGTGGGCGCTTGGCTCCGAGCCAGTTCAAGATCAATGCGCCGGCCATTCCCGTGCCGAGGAAAAAGACGCCCGACACGGCGAGCAACCGGGCGATGGCGAATGGCGTGGGTGTCGGCTCGATGAATCCGTATCGCGCGGCGACGAGGTATCCGATCCGCACCGCGGCATAGGCGGTGAGGATGGCTGCCCCGGGAGTGACCAGGAGTAATGCTCGGCCAGTGACAGTTCGCCGATCGGCCTGGCTGATGGCGACGACCGTGATCATCAGCGCGACGAGGAACGGGTAGGCCATCCCGAGGATCAATCCTTCGGCGAAGCCTGGGAGGTATGCGTACTCGTTGTCGAAGGTGAGAGCGTCGACGTCCGCCGGCCACGGCCGGCTGAAGAAGAAGATGTACGCCAGAACTGTGGTGATCACCGAGACCGTGACGTGCCAGCGAACAAGCGTTTTGCGGTGTCCGGCTTTGCTTGTCACATCAGTGAAGCCAATCGCACTACCGACGCAGATCCCGCAGACCATCAGCATCTTGATGGCAGCGGGAGCGCTGTCACCGAATGTGTCGGCGACGAAGAGTTCCACAGATCGGGTGTTGAGAAGCATGTGGATCGACATGCAGGACAGGCCGATGAAGGCGCCTATCAGGGTCAGTGACCGCCGAAACCACCATCGGTGGAGCCGTGTTGCCGCGACGATGGCCAAGAGCAGAGCGGCGAGTGCAGTGATCAACCGAACGCCTCGTCGAGGCGCGACCGGATTCCGGGGCTCCGATTGGTGCGCCGGCCACCTTTCAGTCGGCGCAGAAGAAGGTTTCCGAAGGCTTCGGCATCGGCTTCCTCCTGAGACCTCGTGTCATCGCAGTCGCGCTGGAGCATCAGCAGGGCGAGGTCATGGCTTTCTGGGGGGAGTGCTTCGATCGCGAGGTCGATCGCTGGCCTTCCGATGTGGCCGAGAGCGATATGGCCCAGCTCGTGGGCGATCGTTCGTTCTCGCGCGTGGACCCAGGTGGCGTATTTCACTTCATCGTGATCGGGATGTCTGACCCATTGGCCGAAAACGCGCGCGGGTAGATCGGGGCCTTCGCTGATGACCAGAGGGCGACCGCGGTCGCGTGCGAGTGCTTCGGCCAGGCCGGTCAACGACCGCAGTTCCTCGCCTTCTGCGACGCGGAACAGACGGTCGACCGCGCGCGCCACCGTCGAGTTATCTGTCACTTCACGAGCCTCCTGACAGTCAGGCAATCTGTCGCCGACTACGTAACGGTAGTGGTCGGTTTGTGAATTTCGTAGTTGGGGTGAACCTCTCGGGCGCTCGGCTGTTCGCCCCGGAAGACGCCGTACCGCGTAGTTCGTTTGACGCACTAGGGTCTACGCAATGTCGATTAGCTTGCGTCCATCCCGCCGAGGTTCAGCGTGTGCAGCCATAGCGACAGGTGCTTTCTTGCTGACGGCCAGTGCACTCACGCCGACCTACGTTGCGAACCAGCTCGTGAAGATCCCGCTGAGTATCGAGGCAGCCACCGTCTCGACCGGAACCGCCGAGTTGCTCGACGCAGGCGCCCTTGCCAAGGGAAAGTTGGTCATCGACCCGGCTGTGCCGATCACCGTCAACCAGCTCGTCACCGTTCAAGAGCCCTCGAACGCCGACGTCGTGACACTGCAATCCGCGGTGCAGATGACGCGCGACGACCGCTCAGGGCAGGCCGCGATCGTCAACGCGAGCGTCGACCTGGTCACTGTCGATCGGCGCACCGCAACCGCCGTCGACGAGCCGGTCGGCTCCATCCAGGGTTCGGCGGACAAGCCCGCAGACCCGGTCGAACACGAGGGCTACCAGTTCAAGTTCCCCTTCGACACCCAGAAACAGTCTTATCCCTACTTCGACACCACACTGCGCGAAACCCGCGATATGGACTTCGTCGAAGAGGCCGAGCTCGAAGGTCTGCCCGTCTACCGATTCCATCAGGAAATCGAACCGACCCTGATCAGTGGAACGGTTTCCCTGCCCGCCTCTGACCTGGGACGCGAAGGGACCGCGCCGGTGCCGTTGACGCGCTTCTACGGCAGCACCCGCGACCTGTGGGTCGAGCCGGTCACCGGAGGTGTGGTCCAGGTCGAGCAGCACTACCGCCAGTACCTGGGCACCGACGTCAACGATCCGCAGGCGATCACCATCATCGACGTAGTCCCGAACTTCGACCCCCAAACCCTCACTGAGCAGGTCGCATTCACATCCAAGTACAAGCGCCTCATCCAATGGGGAACCGTGTACGGTCCGATCCTCGGTGGCGTGACGGGTGCACTTCTCCTCGCGGGCGGAATCTATCTCGGGGCGACATCGGGAAGGCGCCGGGAAACCCCGACGAACGAACCCCGGCAGACCTCGCAGGAGTTGGCCGACGCCACGTTGTCCTGACTCGCCACGTTCACCAACGCCCGCCCCGAGCACTCGGGGCGGGCGTTTTGTGTTCAGCTCTCAATGACGTCGAAAAAATGTGCATCTACCTGGTAAGACGACACGTCCCCCCAGGTGGATCTCCTATTGGGTATCTCGCAGCTCTGCATACGCGGCTTGAGCCTTGGGAAGGGCCGCGGCGTATTCGGAAGCCGACGTCTCCCCGTTCTTGTAGAAGTGCTCTTTCTCGTTGTAGCCCCGCGGATCTGCATGCTGAACGGCCAACGCGTACGCGACCGAATCACTGGCGGGGATCGAGATGGCCGCAGTGTTGTCCATGAAGGTGTTCGTAGCAGCGCGGACGGCATCGGCGGAGTCAGCTCCGGTGTTGTACCGGAAGCGCCACCCGAAGATGTCTCGAATGTCCGTGGCCGGCGCTGCCATCGAC
>Ga0224728_1042_pt1 | contig 14628 bp, 23 predicted proteins | sample IA1ulk_3_FD_161638 | JGI IMG/M metagenome (GOLD analysis project Ga0224728, IMG submission 161638) | Enriched cells from agricultural soil in Iowa, United States - IA12soil_GW_GH6A(bulk) | ecosystem: Environmental > Terrestrial > Soil > Unclassified > Agricultural land | place: USA: Iowa... | reverse complement strand
CCCCAGGGCACGTTGACTTCACGGTTGAAGTTGAACGTTCCCTTCGTGTATTGGATGGGGCAGTAGGTGTTTTCAGTGCGAAAGAGGGCGTTGAGCCTCAGTCTGAAACTGTATGGAGACAGGCTGACCGCTACGGCGTTCCGCGGATCGCATATGTAAACAAGATGGATATTATTGGTGCCGACTATCTGAACGTCGTTAACGACATGCGCGATCGTCTGCAAGCGAACGCAGTAGCGATTCAATTGCCGATCGGTGCAGAGAACGACTTCGTGGGCATCATCGACCTGGTTGAGCAAAAAGCTCATATGTACAAAGACGACCTGGGTCAAAATATTGAGGTGGTCGACATTCCGGCCGAGTTCCAAGACAAAGTCGAAGAACTTCGCGCTGAACTGATCGAAAAAGTCGCAGAACTCGACGAAGACCTGACAATGAAGTATCTGGAAGGTGAAGAAATCACTGTTCCGGAACTGAAAGCAGCCCTCCGCAAAGGGGTTTGCGAAGTTAAGATTTTCCCGGTTATCTGTGGTTCCTCTTACCGTAACAAAGGGGTTCAGCTGATGCTGGACGCTGTTATCGATTATCTGCCAGCTCCAGTTGACGTACCATCGATTCAAGGTCACCTTGAAGACGGTACGGAAGTTGAGCGTCACTCTTCCGATGAAGAACCGTTCGCGGCTCTGGCGTTCAAAATCATGACAGACCCTTATGTGGGTAAACTGACATTCTTCCGCGTATACTCTGGTATCCTTCAATCCGGTTCTTACGTATTGAACGCTACCAAAGGCAAACGCGAACGTATCGGACGTATCCTTCAGATGCATGCGAACAGCCGTCAAGAGATCAGCGAAGTTTACTCCGGTGACATCGCGGCTGCCGTAGGCTTGAAAGATACCGGTACGGGCGACACACTCTGCGACGAGAAAGCCCCGGTTATCCTGGAATCCATGAACTTCCCGGATCCGGTTATCGAAATCGCAGTTGAGCCTAAAACCAAAGCCGACCAAGACAAAATGGGCGTTGCTTTGGGCAAATTGACAGAAGAAGATCCTACGCTGCGTGCTCATACAGATGAAGAGACTGGCCAAACAATCTTGGCTGGTATGGGTGAGCTTCACCTCGACATCATCATTGACCGCATGCGTCGTGAATTCAAGGTAGAAACCAACGTGGGTAAACCACAGGTTGCATACCGTGAAACCTTCCGTCAAGCTGCACGCGTTGAGGGTAAATTCGTTCGTCAGTCCGGTGGTCGTGGTCAATACGGTCACGTCTGGGTTGAGTTCGAACCTCTCGAAGCAGGTACTGGCAGCCAGTTTGACAGCAAAATCGTCGGTGGCTCTGTACCAAGAGAATACGTCCAGCCTGCACTGAATGGTATCGAAGAAGCCATGAAGAATGGTGTTCTTGCCGGCTTCCCGCTTGTAGACATCAAAGCTACAATCGTAGACGGTTCCTACCATGATGTCGACTCCAATGAGATGGCGTTTAAGATTGCCGGTTCCATGGCGCTTAAAGCGGCTAAAGACAAGTGTAAACCTGTCCTGCTCGAGCCAATCATGAAAGTCGAAGTTACGGTGCCTGAAGAATACATGGGCGACGTAATGGGTATGCTGAACTCCCGCCGCGGACGTATCGAAGGTATGGATAACCGTTCCGGCGCTCAGATCATCCGTGCGAAAGTGCCTCTTTCCGAAATGTTCGGATACTCGACGACACTTCGTTCCGGTACCCAAGGACGCGGCGTGTTCTCCATGGAACTCTCCCACTACGAAGAAGTTCCTAAGAACATCGCTGAAGAAATTGTTTCGAAGTCCAAAGGATCTGACGAGTAATTTCTGCTTTTGAGTTTTAAACCCTGACCGGTACGATTACATCCAGAACTGCTTGCATAAACACCGGTCAGTTCAAACATAAAACCTATATTCAATCCATTTAAGGAGGAATTGTTCAAATGGCAAAGGCTAAGTTTGAACGTACTAAACCGCACGTTAACATCGGTACTATCGGTCACGTCGACCATGGTAAAACAACTCTGACTGCTGCTATCACGACTGTATTGTCCAAAACTTACGGTGGTGCTGCAGTAGCATTCGATCAAATCGACAAAGCTCCAGAAGAGCGCGAACGCGGTATCACAATCTCCACTGCACACGTGGAATACGAAACACCTAACCGTCACTATGCACACGTTGACTGCCCAGGGCACGCCGACTATGTTAAAAACATGATCACTGGTGCTGCTCAAATGGACGGAGCGATCCTGGTTGTATCCGCAGCTGATGGCCCAATGCCGCAAACTCGCGAACACATCCTGCTCTCCCGTCAGGTAGGCGTACCTTACATCGTTGTATTCCTGAACAAATGCGACATGGTTGAAGACGCTGAACTTCTTGAACTGGTTGAAATGGAAGTTCGTGACCTGCTGAACGAATATGAGTTCCCAGGCGACGACACTCCAATCATCCAAGGTTCTGCTCGTGAAGCTCTGCAAAACCCAGACGGCGAGTGGGCACAAAAAATCATCGAAATGTTCAACATCATCGATGAGTACATCCCTCTTCCAGAGCGCGACACTGACAAACCTTTCCTTATGCCAGTCGAGGACGTATTCTCCATCACTGGTCGTGGTACGGTTGCTACAGGCCGTGTAGAACGCGGAACTGTTAAAGTGGGCGACGAAGTTGAAATCGTTGGTATCGCTGAAGAAACTAAGAAATCCGTCGTTACGGGCGTTGAAATGTTCCGTAAATTGCTGGATTCCGCTCAAGCTGGTGACAACATCGGTGCCCTGCTTCGCGGTGTAGACCGTAACCAAATCGAGCGCGGTCAAGTACTTTGCAAACCGGCTTCCGTTAAACCGCATACTGAGTTCGCTGCTCAAGTATACGTTTTGACTAAAGAAGAAGGCGGCCGTCATAAGCCTTTCTTCACTGGATACCGTCCTCAGTTCTACTTCCGTACAACGGACGTAACTGGTGTGGTTAACCTTCCAGAAGGAACTGAAATGGTTATGCCTGGCGACAACATCACTGTAACCGTTCAACTGATCGCTCCAATCGCGATTGAAGAAGGAACGAAGTTCACGATCCGTGAAGGTGGACGTACAGTAGCTGCTGGTGCCATCGCAACAATCAGCAAATAATTAAAAGGCAAATTGCCTTCTATATAGCAACGATGTGCTGGAACGAGTAACGCTGTGTTGTAAACGCAAGAGATACAGAGGAATCCTCTCCTGGCGGGAGGATTCCTTTCTTTATATATAGGAAGAAAAGAACAACAACGCTTTTCATTAAAAGCTTGCATTATGCCCATTCTTTATATATAATAGTGAATGTTGTTCTGAGACGTTGCGATGATGTGAGAGGTTACTGACACACCCGGCCCCTTTGCCATGGAGCGGTGGGTTGGAAAATTTTCACGGAGTATGTCCGATACCAAATTGGGCGATAGAAGGAGGGACTAAAATGGCAAAGCAAAAAATTCGTATTCGTTTGAAAGCTTACGATCACAGAATTCTTGATCAATCCGCTGAGAAAATCGTTGAAACTGCAAAACGTTCGGGTGCTGGTGTATCTGGACCGATTCCGCTTCCAACTGAAAAACAAATCATTACTATTCTCCGTGCGGTACACAAGTATAAGGATTCTCGGGAGCAATTCGAAATGCGCACACACAAGCGTCTGATCGACATTGTTAACCCAACTCCACAAACTGTGGATGCTCTTATGCGCTTGGACCTGCCGTCCGGTGTAGATATCGAAATCAAATTGTAATTCGAAATGAATTAAGACGGGAAAAGAGGTGTCAACATGAAAGGTATCTTAGGAAAAAAACTCGGAATGACTCAAGTATTTACTCCAGAAGGTAATGTAATTCCTGTGACGGTTATCGAAGCAGGTCCTTGTGTTGTTCTGCAAAAGAAAGATCTTGAGAACGATGGCTACGAAGCTATTCAAATCGGTTTCGCCGATAAGAAGGAGAAACGTGCAAACAAGCCAGAAGCAGGACATGCTAAAAAAGCTAACACTGCACCTAAGCGCTACGTTCGCGAAATTCGCGGTGTTGACCTCGGAGCATTCGAGGTTGGCCAAGAACTGAAGGCGGATGTCTTCGCAGAAGGCGAATTTGTTGACGTAACCGGTACTTCCAAAGGTAAAGGCTTCCAAGGCGTTATCAAACGTTGGGGACAAAGCCGCGGACCAATGGCTCACGGCTCGCGTTACCATCGCAGACCGGGTTCCATGGGCTCGATCCAGGCTAACCGTGTTCCTAAAGGAAAACGTCTGCCAGGTCACATGGGTAATGCTACGGTAACTGTACAAAAACTTGAAGTTGTTAGAGTCGACGTTGAACGCAACGTATTGCTCGTTAAAGGTGCTATTCCTGGACCTAAAAACAGCTTCGTTAAAATTAACGAAACGGTGAAGAAATAATCACCTAAGGAAAGGAGGAACACATAATGCCAAAAGTAACCCTGTTTAATGTCAGCGGTAGCGAAGTAGGAGAATTGGAACTGAACGATGCGGTATTTGGCGTAGAGCCGAACGTACACGTGATGAACCAAGCGGTATTGCTGCAAAGAGCATCTTTGCGTCGTGGTACACACAAAGTGAAGGGCCGTTCTGAAGTACGCGGCGGCGGACGTAAGCCTTGGAAACAAAAAGGAACCGGCCGTGCTCGTCAAGGTTCGATCCGTTCACCACAATGGAAGGGCGGCGGTACTGTATTCGGTCCAACACCACGCAGCTACTCGTTCAAGCTTCCTAAGAAAGTTCGTCGTCTGGCTATTAAATCTGCATTGTCTTCCAAAGTGATCGCTAACAATCTGATCGTTCTGGACCAACTCGCTCTGAACACGCCTAAAACAAAGGAATTCGCAGCGATCCTGAACAATCTGAAAGTAGAACGTAAGGCCCTGATCGTAGCTCCTGGCTATGATGATAATGTGGCTCTTTCCGCACGGAATATTCCTGGCGTGAAATTTGTTGCAGCAGACGGCATTAATGTTCTTGACGTACTTCTGTACGACAAACTGATCATTACGAAAGAAGCAGTTCAGAAGGTAGAGGAGGTGCTCGCGTAATGAAAGATCCTCGTGATATTATCAAACGTCCGGTGATCACTGAACGTACGGCTGAATACATGGGCGACTTGAAGTATGCCTTTGAAGTAGATATCCGTGCGAACAAGACCGAGATCAAACAAGCTGTTGAATCGATCTTTAAAGTGAAAGTAACGAATGTAAATACAATGCGCGTCCCTGCTAAGCCGAAACGTTATGGCCGCTACAACGGTTATACAACCGAGTGGAAAAAAGCCATCGTAACGCTGAGCAAAGACAGCAAAGCGCTCGAGTTTTTTGAATCTGTAGAGTAAGGAGGAAATCACGTGCCTATTAAAAAGTATAAGCCGACATCCCCGGCTAGACGTAACATGTCCGTGTCTACTTTTGAAGAGATCACGACAAATCAGCCGGAGAAATCGTTGCTTGCACCGCTCAGCAAAACAGCTGGCCGCAACAACCAAGGTAAAATTACGGTTCGTCACCACGGCGGCGGACACAAGCGTAAATACCGCATCATCGACTTCAAACGTACGAAAGACGGCATACCAGGTACCGTTGCTACGATCGAATATGACCCGAACCGTACTTCCAATATTGCTCTGATCCACTATGCAGACGGAGAGAAGCGTTACATCATCGCTCCTAAAGGTCTAAAAGTGGGAGACAAGATTGAATCCGGTCCAAACGCCGACATCAAAATCGGTAACGCACTTCCAATGGAGAACATTCCGGTAGGTACTGTTATCCACAACATCGAACTGCAGCCTGGCAAAGGCGGACAATTGGTTCGCGCAGCCGGTACCGAAGCTCAGCTTCTTGGTAAAGAAGATAAATACGTATCCGTACGTTTGTCTTCGGGCGAAGTTCGCAGACTGCTTAAAGTTTGCCGTGCTACAATCGGTTCCGTTGGTAACGAAGACCACGAGCTGATCAAAATCGGTAAAGCTGGCCGCAGCCGGTGGCTCGGACAACGTCCTGAAGTTCGCGGGGTAGTTATGAACCCTAACGATCACCCTCACGGTGGTGGTGAAGGCCGCGCTCCAATCGGACGTAAATCGCCAATGTCTCCATGGGGCAAACCAACCCTTGGTTACAAAACGCGTAAAAAAGGCAAAGCTTCTGACAAATATATCGTTCGCCGCCGCACAAAATAATGCACGCTGTGCATAACTTTGTGAAGTGCCGAAAGTAACGAGAAGATTGGATGAAGGGAGGATTTTATAGATGAGTCGCAGTTTGAAAAAAGGGCCTTTCATTGACGGGTACCTGCTGAAAAAAGTAGAAGTGATGAACGAATCGAACAAGAAGGCGGTTATCAAAACTTGGTCCCGTCGCTCTACGATTTTCCCACAATTTATCGGTCACACGTTCGGTGTATACGACGGACGCAAGCACGTTCCGGTATACGTAACGGAAGACATGGTAGGACACAAGTTGGGTGAATTCGCTCCAACACGTACCTACAAGGGTCATACGGACGATGACAAGAAAACAAGAAGATAATTTCTAAGCTCTTTGTTTGAGAGGAGGTAAAACAAATGGAAGCAAAAGCACATGCCAGATCTATTCGGATTGCTCCTCGTAAAGTCAAGCTCGTTGTTGACTTGATCCGCGGTAAGCAAGTTGGTGAGGCCATCGCCATTCTCCGCCACACTCCGAAATCGGCTTCCCTGGTTGTGGAGAAGCTGCTGAACTCAGCGATCGCCAATGCTGAGCATAACTACTCGATGGATATTAACAGTTTGGTTGTGAGCCAGGTTTTCGTTAACCAAGGCCCAACAATGAAGAGATTCCGTCCACGCGCCATGGGTCGTGCGAGCCGGATCAATAAACGCACCAGCCACATTACTTTGGTGGTATCTGAAAAATAAGGAGGGATAACGTGTGGGCCAAAAGGTAAATCCAGTCGGACTCCGTATCGGGATCATCCGTGATTGGGAATCGAAATGGTATGCTGGCAAAGATTTCGGTAATCTTTTGCTGGAAGATGTCAAAATCCGTGAATACCTGAAAAATAAATTGAAGGATTCTGCTGTTTCTCGCATCGAGATCGAGAGAGCGGCAAATCGTGTGAACGTCACTATCCACACTGCGAAACCAGGCATGGTTATCGGTAAAGGTGGTTCCGAAGTAGAAGTACTTCGCAGCCAAGTTACGAAAATTGCAGGCGGTAAAAAAGTTCACATCAACATCTCTGAAATTAAACATGCTGACCTGGACGCTGTCCTGGTTGCAGAAAGCATTGCTCAGCAATTGGAACGCCGTGTTTCTTTCCGTCGTGCTCTGAAACAAGCGATCCAAAGAACGATGCGTTCAGGCGCTAAAGGAATCAAAACTCAAGTGGGCGGACGTCTTGGCGGCGCCGAGATCGCTCGTTCGGAAGGCTACAGTGAAGGAACTGTTCCACTTCATACGCTTCGTGCTGACATCGACTACGGTACGGCTGAGGCGCATACAACTTATGGCCGTCTCGGCGTAAAAGTATGGATCTATCGTGGAGAGGTTCTTCCTACGGCTAAGAAACAAGCTGCTCAGGAAGGAGGCAACTAATCATGTTGGTACCAAAACGTGTAAAACACCGCAAGCAACAACGCGGTCACATGAAGGGTATGGCAAAAGGCGGAACTGAACTGAACTTCGGTGAATTCGGTTTGCAAGCACTGGAGCCAACTTGGATCACGAACCGTCAGATCGAAGCAGCGCGTATTGCGATGACGCGTTACATCAAGCGTGGCGGTAAAGTATGGATTAAGATTTTCCCTGACAAGCCGATCACTCAAAAACCTCTTGAGGTTCGTATGGGTAGCGGTAAAGGTAACGTTGAGAAATGGGTCGCAGTTGTCAAACCAGGCAAGATTATGTTTGAACTTGGAGGCGTGTCTGAGGAAATCGCTCGCGAAGCGATGCGTCTCGCCGCTCACAAGCTGCCGATCAAAACGAAGTTTGTGAAACGTGAAGAATTGGGTGGTGAAGCAAATGAAAGCTAATGATCTGCGTAACTTGACCACTGCAGAAATCGAGCAAAAGATTGCGGGCTTTAAAGAGGAACTCTTTAACCTCCGTTTTCAATTGGCTACCGGACAGCTTGATAACCCAACTCGGATCCGTGATGTACGCAAGGAAATAGCTCGTGCTAAAACCGTCATCCGTGAAAGAGAACTTGGGATTAGTTAATAGATCACAGCCGTGCTCGTCTGTAATCAGGAAGGAGGCTAACTATGAGCGAAGAACGCAATGCTCGTAAAGTGCAAATCGGTAAAGTTGTCAGTGACAAAATGGATAAAACCATTGTAGTAGCCGTTGAAACTTACAAAAAGCATGATCTCTACCACAAGCGCATTAAATACACGAAGAAATTTAAAGCGCATGATGAGAACAACACAGCACAAATCGGAGATACCGTTAAAATCATGGAAACTCGTCCACTCTCTAAAGACAAACGTTGGAGACTGGTAGAAGTCGTTGAAAAAGCGGTTATCATCTAAAGATAGAGTTAGTTTTTCCGAAAGGAGGAAATTTCAATGATTCAACCATTTACACGTCTTCAAGTAGCTGACAACTCCGGTGCGAAGGAACTGATGTGTATCCGCGTGCTGGGTGGTACGGGACGTCGTACAGCAGCCATCGGTGATTTGATCGTTTGCTCCGTCAAACAAGCAACACCAGGCGGCGTTGTCAAAAAAGGTGATGTTGTTAAAGCTGTTGTGGTTCGTACGAAGCGTTCTGTACGCCGCAAAGACGGATCTTACATCTCTTTTGACGAAAACGCAGCGGTTGTTGTTAAAGAAGACAAAAGCCCGCGCGGAACTCGTATTTTCGGACCAGTGGCTCGCGAACTTCGCGACAAAGATTTCATGAAAATCGTTTCCTTGGCACCGGAAGTAATCTAATAGCTGATTCCCGGACAGTGAGCTGTTACGGGATCCCGATAAATCGCTGACATGCAGTCATAGGAGGTGTAACAAAATGCCGAAAGTGAAAAAGGTTCTGGAATCGCACAGCAACAAACTGCACGTGAAGAAAGAAGATACGGTTATGGTCATCAGCGGTAAAGACAAAGGCAAAAAAGGCCGTGTCATCGCAGCGTATCCTCGTGAAAACCGTGTGCTTGTCGAAGGCGTGAACATGGTGAAGAAACACCAAAAGCCGAACCAATCCAACCCTCAAGGCGGAATCATCGAGCAGGAAGCACCGATCCATGTATCCAACGTGATGCATATCGATCCGAAGAGCGGCAAAGTAACCCGTATCGGTTACAAAACGCTGGATAACGGTAAAAAGGTCCGTGTTGCGAAGAAGTCCGGAGAGGTTATCGACTAATCGAATCGTTAAGAAAGGAGGTTCATAATTCATGGCAGCAAGAATGAAAGAACGTTTTTTGAATGAAGTTACTCCTGCTTTGATGCAGAAGTTCAGTTATTCTACGGTAATGCAGGTACCTAAAATCGAGAAGGTTGTCATCAACATGGGTGTGGGTGATGCCGTATCCAACTCGAAAGTACTGGATGCCGCAGTTAATGATATGCAGCTGATTGCTGGTCAAAAGCCGGTAATTACTCGTGCTAAAAAATCCATCGCCGGATTCAAACTGCGTGAGAATATGCCGATCGGTGTGAAGGTAACACTGCGCGGAGAGCGTATGTACTACTTCCTGGACAAATTGTTCAACGTTACTCTTCCACGTGTCCGTGACTTCCACGGCGTGTCTACCAAAGCATTTGATGGACGCGGCAACTACACGCTTGGCCTCAAGGAACAGCTGATCTTCCCTGAGATCGAGTATGATAAAGTTGATAAAGTCCGTGGTATGGATATCGTTATCGTAACGACGGCTAAAACTGACGAAGAGTCCCGCGAGCTGCTCGCTCAATTGGGAATGCCTTTTGCGAAGTAATTCGCAAATCCATTTCTCCGAAAATTTTTAGGAGGTGTCAGGCTAAGTGGCAAAAACTTCGATGAAAGTAAAACAACAACGTACGCCTAAGTTTAAAGTGCGTGCTTATACACGCTGCGAACGTTGCGGTCGTCCACATTCGGTACTGCAAAAGTTCAAAATTTGCAGAATTTGTTTCCGTGAATTAGCTTATAAAGGCCAGATCCCTGGCGTGAAAAAAGCAAGCTGGTAAGAAGTTTACAATCGGGAAGGAGGTTCACACAAAATGACTATGTCTGATCCAATTGCAGATATGCTGACTCGTATTCGTAACGCCAACACTGTGCGTCACGAAACGGTTGAAATGCCTGCTTCGACGATGAAAAAACAAATCGCTGACATTTTGAAGCGTGAAGGTTTCATCCGTGATGCAGAATATATCGATGACAACAAACAAGGGATTATCCGTGTTTTCCTGAAATACGGTGCCAACAATGAACGCGTCATCTCCGGTTTGAAGAGAATCAGTAAACCAGGTCTGCGCGTGTACACGAAGAGCAACGAAATTCCTCGTGTCCTCGGCGGTTTGGGTATTGCGATTATCTCCACATCCAAGGGAGTTATGACCGACAAAGAAGCTCGTCAATCCAAAGCTGGCGGAGAAGTTGTCTGCTACGTTTGGTAATACACGTCACAGAACAAGGAGGTGCAACACATGTCCCGTATTGGTCGCAAACCAATCGCAGTACCAAGCGGTGTGGATATCACACTGAACAATTCCGTTATTACGGTTAAAGGACCGAAAGGATCTTTGACTCGTGAACTTCATAAAGACATGAAGGTAACGGTAGAAAACAACGAAATCGTCGTTGAGCGCCCATCCGACAACAAAGCGCATCGTTCGCTTCACGGCACGACCCGCAGCGTTGTCAACAACATGGTGAGCGGAGTAACTGAAGGCTTTTCGAAATCTCTGGAGTTGGTTGGGGTCGGATATCGTGCAAGCAAGTCTGGAGATAAGATCGTCCTGAACGTTGGTTACTCTCATCCGGTAGAAATCACTCCAGAACCAGGTATCGAGTTCGAAGTGCCTGCAAATACGAAAATCATCGTTCGCGGTATCGACAAAGAGCGCGTAGGTGCATACGCCGCTAAAATCCGTTCCGTTCGCGAGCCTGAGCCTTACAAAGGTAAAGGGATTAAGTATGAAGGTGAGCGCATTATCCGTAAGGAAGGTAAAGCAGGTAAGAAGAAATAAGCGATTATTTCTTAAGCCTTCTTTACCCCGTGCGTCTTAAAGTGAAGCTGTCATGGCAAAACTGAAAGGAGTGAAAGGGAAGACATGATTACAAAAGAGGATAAGAACAAGGCTCGTCTCAAACGTCATTTGCGTGTACGCAAGAAGATCCAAGGTACTGCTGAACGCCCACGTTTGAACGTATTCCGTTCTTCTAAACATATCTACGCTCAACTGATCGACGACGTAGCTGGCGTAACCATCGTTTCTGCATCTACTGTTGATAAAGAAATTAGCGGTTCCGTGAAAAACGGCGGCAGCGTTGAGGCTGCTCGTCAAGTCGGCGAACTCGTTGCTAAGCGTGCGAAAGAAAAAGGTCATACTTCGATCGTATTCGACCGCGGAGGATACCTGTACCATGGACGGATTCAAGCTCTGGCTGATGCAGCTCGCGAAGCAGGCTTGGAATTCTAAGAATTTCTAAAAAGGAGGTAAACGACTTGCGTGTAGATCCTAACACTTTGGAACTGACTGAAAGAGTGGTTAATATTAACCGCGTTGCTAAAGTAGTAAAAGGCGGACGCCGTTTCAGCTTCAGCGCGCTGGTAGTTGTCGGTGACGGCAAAGGCTGGGTTGGTGCTGGTATCGGTAAAGCAGGCGAAGTTCCTGACGCCATCCGCAAAGGCATCGAAGATGCTAAGAAAAATCTGATTCACGTTCCTCTCGTTGGAACATCAATTCCTCACCTGGTCACTGGCCACTTTGGTGCTGGACGCGTTCTTTTGAAACCAGCGTCTGAAGGTACTGGAGTTATCGCCGGCGGTCCTGTGCGTGCCGTACTGGAGCTGGCAGGTGTAGGTGACATCTTGACAAAATCTTTGGGTTCTTCGAACTCCATGAACATGGTCAACGCGACTTTGGAGGGCTTGTCCCGTCTGAAGCGTGCTGAAGATGTAGCCAAATTGCGTGGCAAATCTGTCGAAGAGCTGCTCGGTTAAGGAGGGAATGTCATGGCTAAACTTCAAATTACCCTCGTCCGCAGTTTGATCGGCCGTCCTGAAACTCAGCGCACGACTGTAAAAACTCTCGGCTTGCGTAAATTAAATTCGACGGTGGTTCATAACGACAATCCTGCAATTCGCGGAATGATCAACAAAGTGAGCCACTTGGTATCTGTTACTGAAATTGAAGGTTAATCTTGCAACAAGATTAACCTAGAAATATTAAGGAGGTGCAACGAACGATGAAGTTACACGAACTTTCCTCAGCTGCTGGATCCCGCAAAGAACGCAAACGTGTTGGCCGTGGTACAAGTAGCGGTACTGGTAAAACATCTGGCCGTGGTCACAAAGGTCAAAACGCTCGTTCCGGCGGCGGTGTGCGTCCTGGCTTCGAAGGTGGGCAAAACCCATTGTATCGTCGTCTGCCGAAACGTGGATTTGTAAATCCTACGCGGAAAGAGTATGCGATCGTGAACATCGAGGAACTGAACAGCTTTGCAGAGGGTACTGAAGTAACTCCTGAGTTTTTGGTGGAAAGCGGCGTCGTGAAAAACACGAAGAGCGGCATCAAAATTCTTGGTAATGGCGAAGTAACCGTAAAATTGACTGTAAAAGCAAACAAGTTCTCTCAATCTGCGGTAGAGAAAATCGAGGCTGCCGGCGGTAAAACCGAGGTGATCTAATGTTTAAGACCCTGAAGAATATATGGCGGGTTGAGGACCTACGCAAGAGAATCTTGTTCACCTTGTTTGTACTGATCATTTACCGTATCGGTTCATTCGTTCCTGTTCCAGGCGTTGATAAAACGGTCCTGGAGCAAACGAATCAGCAGGGTAGCGAGTTGTTTGGTCTCTTAAACACGTTCTCGGGAGGAGCGCTTCATCAGTTCTCCATCTTTGCCCTCGGGATCGTGCCGTATATTACCTCGTCCATCATCGTGCAGTTGTTGTCGATGGATGTCGTTCCGAAACTTGCCGAATGGGCTAAACAAGGCGAGCACGGGAAGAAGAAGTCAGCGCAATTGACACGCTATGGTACGATAGTATTGGGCCTGATTCAGTCGTTTGCGATGGCCATCGGTTTTAACCGGTTGTACGGTACGCAAATGATTCCTAACGCCACCTTCGTGGATTACCTGCTCGTTGCGATCGTATTGACCGCAGGTACGGCATTCCTGATGTGGCTTGGTGAACAAATTACTGAAAAAGGAATCGGAAATGGTATTTCCATTCTGATTTTTGCAGGGATTGTCGCTAACATCCCGATGTATGTCCGGAGTACAGCGAGTTCCAACTTTATTCAAGATGGTCAGGTATTTATGAATACACTCAAGACGATCATCATACTTATTGTGATCGTGGCGATTATTGCGGGTGTCATTTACATCCAGCAAGCGATTCGTAAAATTCCTGTGCAGTACGCAAAACGTGTGGTAGGCAACAAAATGTACGGCGGACAGAATACGCATATTCCGCTCAAGATCAATGCTGCGGGCGTTATTCCGGTCATCTTCGCTGTCTCCTTGCTGCAGTTTCCTACGATTATTGCGAGCTTCTGGTCAACTCATGCTTGGGCCCAATGGATCCAAACGAACTTGAGATATGACTACCCTCTTGGTATGGTACTGTATGTTCTGATGATCATTGGTTTCACTTTCTTCTACACATTCGTGCAGATGAATCCAAACCAAATGGCTGATAACATGAAGAAAAACGGTGGCTACATTCCTGGCATTCGTCCTGGTAAAGCGACTGAGAAGTACCTGACCCGCGTAATGTCCCGGTTAACGATGACCGGCGCCATCTTCCTGGCCGTTATTTCTCTGCTTCCGATCGGTTTCGGTACGCTTGCCGGTCTGCCGAGCTCGGTGAAAATCGGGGGAACTTCACTGCTCATCGTCATCGGTGTGGCATTGGATACAATGAAGACCATCGAAAGTCAATTGATTAAGCGCCATTACAAAGGCTTTATCAATAAATAGTAATAGGTCCCGGTGAAGTCCATTGAACTTCCCGGTGCTTATTGCGTTGTTTCTTGTAACGGTAGTGTTTGGAGGGAGAGAGAAACGTGAACATACTATTCATGGGCCCTCCTGGGGCAGGTAAGGGAACACAGGCGGAAGTCATTGTCAATGAATTCGGCATTCCCCATATTTCGACAGGCGATGCATTTCGTTTGGCGATTAAACAGGGAACTCCCATCGGGAAGAAAGCCAAAGAATACATGGACCAAGGACTCCTGGTACCGGATGATGTAACGATCGGCATTGTTGAAGAACGTCTGCAGCAGTCCGATTGCGAAAAAGGTTTTTTATTGGACGGCTTTCCAAGAACCCTTTCGCAAGCGGAAGCGCTGGATGAAATTCTTAGCAGACTGAACACGAAGCTTGATCATGTCATCAACCTGAAAGTGGACCGCGACAAGCTGATGGCGCGCCTTACGGGTC
>Ga0224728_1039_pt2 | contig 14964 bp, 10 predicted proteins | sample IA1ulk_3_FD_161638 | JGI IMG/M metagenome (GOLD analysis project Ga0224728, IMG submission 161638) | Enriched cells from agricultural soil in Iowa, United States - IA12soil_GW_GH6A(bulk) | ecosystem: Environmental > Terrestrial > Soil > Unclassified > Agricultural land | place: USA: Iowa... | reverse complement strand
ACAGAATTATCTCACGTTTAAAAGCCATTGAATAATGTAAGCTTTTTAGAGAAAAATAATTTAAAAGCATTATGCTGAACATAAGGATGAATATGCATGCGAGTAGCAACGCGTATATTGACTCTGCCTACTCTTGACCTTATTCCCAGAATAAGCCTGTTATGTCTCTGTCTGGCCTTAATAGCCTGTGACAGGTCAGAACCTGTTGCAACACCGACCGAAGCCACTAAAATTGAACTGATTCCTCAAGATCTGATTCCGGTTAAAAGTGGTACTTTATTTAATAGAACGGCTTTTACCGGAACAATTAAAGCTGTAAATCAAAGCTCAATTCAGGCACAAATTACAGCAACTGCCACTCAAGTGAATGCATCCGTAGGTCAGTCTGTTCATAAAGGCCAAGTGCTAGTGCGGCTTAATAATCAGGATAATGCTGCCAGACTGGCTCAAGCACAAGCTAATTTAGCCTCTACCCGTGCTCAGGCTGAACAGAGCCGTTTAATGGTAGAACGTAAACGTCGCCTTTTTAATCAAGGATTTATCTCCAAGGTAGAGTATGAAGAAGCCCAGGTTGACTATAGAGGCCAGCAGGAAAACGTCAGAGCTCAACAGGCGAATGTAGATATTGCACAAAAAGCTGACCGAGACGGTATTTTACGCAGTCCGATTTCAGGTGTAATTACTGCACGCCAAGTGGAGCCGGGCCAGACAGTGAGCGCCGGTCAGACCTTATTTGAAATTGTTGATCCTAGCCAGCTGGAAATACAGGCATCCTTACCAGCTGATCAGCAGCAGGCCTTGAAAGTCGGCCAGAAAATCGAATACCAGATTCAGGGTAACTCGGCGCAGCTCACTGCAACCTTAAGCCGGATTTCACCAATTGCTAATCAGGTCAGCCGCCAGATTGAGTTCTTTGCAAGACCAAATGAAGCCATTCAGTCCCTAAGTATTGGTGCTTTTGTTGAAGGTTATATCATTAGCAGTGACCAGCTTCAGGGTCAGCTTATACCTCTAGATGTGATTCAGAGCATAGACCAGAGCCCATATGTCTGGGCTATCCGCAATAATCGTATTACCAAGGTTCCCCTTACTCTTCTGCGTCAAGACTTCAGCAATAATACGGCTGTGGTAAAAGGACTGCAAAATACGGATGTGGTCAGCCGGGTCCAGTTTTCCAATGATCAGGTTAACCAGCCGGTCAGTATCAGCAAGCCTGCATCATAAGGATCTAGACATATGTGGTTTACGCGGATCAGTGTGAAGTACCCGGTCTTTACTATCATGATGATGTTATGTTTGATGGTGCTGGGACTTGCCTCATGGCAACGAATGGGTGTAGAAGAATATCCCGACGTAGATTTTCCCTTTGTAGTGGTGTATACCAGTTACCCAGGCGCATCCCCGGAAACGGTTGAGTCTGAAATTACAAAAAAAATGGAAGATCAGATTAACACCATTTCAGGCCTGAAAAAGCTTACCTCGACCTCAAGCGAAGGGCTTTCAACCATTGTGGCAGAATTTGACTTGGATATTTCATCCTCTGTAGCCGCACAAGACGTTCGCGATAAAATTGCATCAGTAACAGCACAGTTCAGGGATGAAATTGAAGATCCGGTAGTAGAGCGGTATGATCCGACCTCAAGTGCCATCATGTCGCTGGTATTCGAATCTAATAACATGTCATTAAAAGACCTGAGCTCTTATCTGGATCAGCGGATTTTACCGCAGTTAAGGACTGTAGAAGGAGTCGGTAACGTTAATCTGCTCGGCGATGCACAGCGACAAATCCGCATTGCAGTCGATCCCAAAAAGCTCCGAAGCTTTGGAGTCGGTATTGACCAGGTAATTAATACTTTAAAAAATGAAAATGTACAGATTCCAGGTGGAGCGTTGCAGCAACCTGACTCGGAACTGGTGGTTGAAATTCAGGCCAAGGTTCTCAATCCGTATCAGTTCGGCGAGCTTATTATAGCCAATAAACAAGGTACTCCAGTTTACCTAAAACAGGTTGCCACGATTACCGACTCTCAGGCTGAAATGGAAACCGCGGCCTATTTAAATGGCAAGTCAGCAGTTGCCATTGATATTTTACGTAGTGCGGACGCCAATATTGTAGATGTGGTCAAAAATGCCTATCAAGTCATTGACCGGATCGAGCAACAGTTACCGGCAGGTACTACGCTAAAAGTAGTAGTTGATAACTCAGAATCAATTCAATCCACCATTAAGGACGTTGCCCGTACCATTGTAGAGGGGGCGGTACTGGCAATTATTATTGTACTGTTGTTTTTAGGTTCTTTCCGCTCTACTGTCATTACCGGTTTAACTCTGCCGATTGCCTTGCTTGGAACACTAACCTTTATCTGGGCATTTGGTTTTACTATCAATATGATGACTCTACTGGCACTCTCTTTAAGTATCGGCTTACTAATTGATGATGCGATTGTAGTTCGGGAAAATATTGTCCGGCACAGTGATATGGGTAAAGATCATGTGACCGCAGCACTTGATGGTACTAAAGAAATTGGACTGGCAGTGCTGGCAACTACCCTTACCATTGTGGCTGTATTTTTGCCTGTTGCTTTCATGGGTGGCATTATTGGCCGTTTCTTCTATCAGTTTGGCGTTACTGTAAGTACCGCTGTCCTGATCTCCATGTTTGTCAGCTTTACTCTTGACCCGATGCTCTCTGCACACTGGGCTGAACGCAAAGATAGACCTAAAAAACAGAATACTTTAACTCGTTTTTTTGCATGGACTTCTAAAAAGCTGGATGACCTGACAGCAGTTTATGAAAAGTTGCTCAGGTTAGCCTTACGCTTTCGCCTGTTAACAGTATTGATTGCTGTGCTTTCTTTATTTGGGGCATTTGCCTTGTCAAAACTGATCGGTACTGAATTTGTACCTACACCTGACAAAGGTTCTATTCGGGTAAAGTTTGAAACTCCGGTTGATGCCTCTTTGCAATATACCCAGGCAAAACTGCAACAGGTCGAAAATATTATTCGGCAGCACCCGGAAGTACAGACCACATATGGCGTAATTAACGGTATGACTGACCGCGGAAAAAACCACGGCAGCATCCGGGTGACTGTTACGCCAAGACACGAACGTGAACAAACCTTAAATGATCTGAACAATGACCTGCGTAACCGGTTACAACAGGTCGGTGGTATTACTATTACTTCAGTGGCATCGGCAGATGAGGTCGTTTCTGGTGGACGCAAACCTATCCAGATTTCAATCAAAGGACCCGATCTGGATGAACTTCAGAGAATATCCGACCGTTTTATGGCAGAAATGAAAAAAATTAATGGTGTAGTTGATCTTGAAACTTCTCTTAAAGAGCCAAAACCCACACTCTCTGTCAGTATTAATCGTGTCTTGGCGAGTGATTTAGGACTATCAGTGAACCAGATTGCAAATGTCGTACGTCCACTAATTGCAGGTGATAACGTCACAACCTGGGAAGATGAACGTGGTGAGAACTATGACGTCAATCTACGCCTGAGTGAAAATGCGCGCACTCTGCCAAGTGATATCCAGAATATGTATATTACTTCAGAAAAACTGGATAATAACAACCAGAATATTCTAGTTCCGCTAGCAACGGTCGCAAGCTTCAAGGAAACTTCAGGTGCGTCCCAGATTAACCGCCGTGAACTGTCCCGTGAAGTGTTGATTGAAGCGAATACTTCAGGACGCCCTGCTGGCGATATTGGCGGGGATATTGATGCCATGCAAGCCCAGTTCAAGCTGCCGCCTGGCTATAGTTTCGACACAGAAGGTGCTAATGCAGATATGGCTGAATCTTTAGGATATGCAATCACTGCAATTACCTTATCTATTGTATTTATCTATATTGTTTTAGGTTCACAGTTTAATAGCTTTATTCATCCGGCTGCTATTATGGCTTCTCTCCCCCTTTCACTGATTGGGGTATTCTTGGCCCTCTATTTATTTAACTCGACCATGAACCTGTTCTCGATTATCGGTATCATCATGTTAATGGGTCTGGTGACTAAAAATGCCATTTTGCTGATTGATTTTATTAAAAAAGGAATTGAAAGTGGAATGGACCGCTACGATGCCATTGTTGCTGCGGGTACAACACGCTTGAGACCCATTCTGATGACAACTAGCGCTATGGTCATGGGGATGGTACCGCTGGCACTGGGCTTAGGTGAAAGTGGTGAACAGAGTTCGCCCATGGCTCATGCTGTAATTGGTGGCGTGATTACCTCTACGTTGTTGACACTGGTCGTGGTTCCAATCATTTTTACTTATCTGGATGATCTAAAGAACTTGATGATACGTCAATTCCGTAAATTAATGTCATAATCAGGCCATGAAAAAAATGAGATGAAATATTCATCTCATCTTTTGTCGTATAATCTTATTTTTACAATGCTCACTTTTAGGACTGTTTTCATGCGCGCAAGCCGCTTTCTATTTGCAACGTTAAGAGAAACCCCAAATGATGCAGAAGTTATTTCGCATCAGCTCATGTTAAGAGCTGGGATGATTCGTAAATTGGCTTCAGGGCTGTATACCTGGTTGCCGATGGGCGTACGTGTGCTGAATAAAGTAGAGGCGATTGTACGTGAAGAAATGAACAGGGCTGGTGCTCTGGAAACTTTTATGCCCGTGACCCAGCCCGCCAGTCTCTGGGAAGAATCTGGCCGTTATGTACAATATGGTCCGGAATTACTGCGCTTCAATGACCGTCATACTAACCCGTTTGTACTCGGTCCGACTCATGAAGAAGTAATCACTGACCTGGCGCGTAATGAGCTTAAAAGCTACAAGCAGTTGCCAATCAATTTTTACCAGATCCAGACCAAGTTTCGTGACGAAGTTCGACCGCGCTTTGGCGTTATGCGCTCACGTGAATTTATCATGAAAGATGCCTATTCTTTTCATGTTGACCAGGCATCCCTACAAGAAACCTATGATGTGATGTATGAAACTTACTGCAGGATCTTCAGTCGATTAGGACTCGATTTCCGTCCGGTACAAGCAGATACAGGTTCTATTGGTGGCTCAGGTTCACATGAGTTTCATGTGCTGGCTTCAAGTGGTGAAGATGATATCGCTTTCTCGACAGAGTCGGACTATGCAGCCAATATTGAAATGGCAGAGGCTATTTTAGTGGGAGAACGTGCAGCGCCTACTCAAGCACTCGAAATTGTAGACACGCCAAATCAAAAAACCATTGCAGATGTTTCAACTTTCTTGAACACTGATCCTGCCCATTCTGTTAAGGCACTCCTCGTGCAGGGTATCGCCGATGAAAAAGGTCACTCACCTGTAATTGCATTATTTTTGCGTGGTGACCATGAGCTTAATGAAATTAAAGCAGAGAAGCATCCACTGATTGCTGCACCGCTCACTTTCGCGACTGAAGAACAAATTGCCGCACTGGGCTTGACTGCTGGCTTCATTGGTCCCCAAGGGCTGGTCGAGAAAGGGCTTACCGTAATTGTTGACCGTGCTGCTTCAGTACTTTCAGATTTTGTTGCTGGAGCGAATGAAGCTGACAAACATGCAACTGGAGTGAACTGGGAACGTGATGCATCATTTACTGAAGTTTATGATTTGCGTAATGTGGTCGAGGGCGATCCATCTCCAGATGGCAAAGGTACTTTACAAATTAAGCGTGGTATTGAAGTCGGACATATTTTCCAGCTTGGTAAAAAATATTCTGAAGCGCTAGGCTGTAAAGTTTTGGGAGAAGATGGCAAGCCACTTACCGTTACTATGGGTTGTTATGGTATTGGGGTAACTCGTGTAATTGCTTCAGCAATTGAACAAAACTATGATGAAAAAGGTATCATTTGGCCTGCTGCCATTGCTCCTTTTGAAGTAGCGATTGTACCAATGAATGCCCATAAGTCGCCACGCACTCTGGAGGCCGCTGAAGCACTGTACATCGAACTACAAGCTCAAGGTTTTGATGTACTGCTAGATGACCGTAATGAGCGCCCAGGCGTTAAGTTCTCTGACCTGGAGCTCACTGGTATTCCACATCGAATTGTGATTGGTGAAAAAGGCTTGGATGCGGGTACTTTTGAATATAAAGGCCGTACTGATATAGAATCAGTTAACATTAACAAAGATGAATTACTGGCAAAACTTGCTAAATAGGTTTCCATAAAAAATCCCGCTCAATGCGGGATTTTTTTATTAGCAGAATTTAAGGCCACCGTAACAGTTGGAAATAGGCAGCTGACCTAAGTCCATAGGATCAATATTAACTGTTGCTCCTAATAAACCTCCAACCGCACTTGAAATAGGAAGTTTAACATTTGATCCGTCCATATTTAAATTTGCAAACTGCGTATCAGGAATAGACATCCACCAGCCTTTTTGAGCTGCATTTGCTTTCCAAGAGTTATCAGTTACATTTTGCCAAAAAATATCCTTATTCTGTAATGAGAGAGAAGCATTACTTGTTGCCCCCCCATTGCTATCTGCAATTACTAAGCGATGGACGGTACTAAATGGAATATCTTTCATATTGGTATCTAAATGAAGATTCTTTAATAATGGATAGCCTGCAATATTTAAAGTACTATTCGCGTCCATACCTAATAGATCAAATGTAGAGGAACGATTTACCACTAGAGTAGTAGCATAATCTGTAACTTTCGCATCTGCCGTCGATATTGGTAGTCCCAATAGGGTGACTTGGATGCCTTTAATATTAGCATTTGTAACTCTCACTCCAATATCACCACTTAAACTATTAATCCCCTTATCATCATTAAGTTTACTTAAATCTGAATTTCCACCTATACTCATCATACCTAAAGCTGAAAGTGCACCCAGACGGAAACCAGCCACTTGACGTGTGGCTGCTGAATTAGGATTATCAATAGCAAATTCAATGAAAGGATTATTTAAGACAAAATCTGAGTTTACATATGAACCATCTACAGGATTTATTCCAGTCAGAGCAATATTATCAATATCAATATCACAGCCTGCTCCCTTACTTCCCCCGCATCCTAACTGTAATTTCTTAATATTGGCATTCAGAGATAATTCAGCAGCCAGTCCTAAACGATAAAATCCCATATTGCTTTGCTGCATAGAGCCAGAGTTTATGCCTTGATTATATGTTAAATTTAATAAAGCCTGCCCTTCAACTTGTGAGAGGGCATTGTCATCTAACTCTGTCATCGCATATAGGGTTGAACTGCTTAATATAGAGACAAACAAAATACCTAAACCAGTCTTTTTCATTATCTTTCCTTATCTGTTCTTTTTATAATCTAGCGTGGTGTAATACCTAAAGTACTACGCATGGTGCCACCCGTAATTGCAAGGTCTGCAATCTTTTGCATGCTACCTGAAGGGGACATCGCCATCTCTGCTTTAAAAATCTTACCTGCATTCAATGTATTAACTTGTCCAGGGCTCATTAATGTAGAAGGGCGGTTAAACTGTATTTGACTGTCTACCTTCACGGTATCCTGCTTTACATAGACTCTAGATTCAAGACCGACACTACCCTGCATTTTATTGATATTTATGCTTGAAGTTTTAGACGTGCCATCTGACCTTATGTCTTCATTAATCAGACTTACATAGCTTCCTAGCACTGAAGGCTCTTGCTTTTGTGAAGTATTTAACTCGCTAAAATCGAAATTTGCCTTTAGAGTTAAAAAATTGCTATCCAGATTCCCTTCAGTCGGGTTAATACCCGGAATAATAAACAACTCACCATTACCATCCAGTTTAAATGCCAACGAGGTTAAAACATCATTTTTGCGAGCAAAGTTATCAATGGGTACTACCTTTTTATCACAGCTTGTTACCCCAGCCGGACAATTATATAAAGAGCCAGGTAACTGGCCAATTGCGACTTCTGCTTTAGCAGCGAGTAACAAGTGGTCAGCCTTAATGTAGATTCCCTCATCTTCAAATCCGATGACACCATCAGATTTTAAATACGCATCTATATTTCTGAAACCTGCATAATAATTTACTTCTTCACCATGCGAACCTCTTGCGCCATCAACAATAATAAGCGAGGTAGTACTAGGCGTATTGGTTTTCTGGTCAATGCCATAACCTTCTGTAGACAAAGCCAGGTTATAGCCTAACCCGGCTTTGCTGCTTCCGTGGTAACTATAATTCTTAGAAAATAGGGCAAGATTGGTATTTAAGTTAAAAATAGGAATACCAATACCCCATTCCGCACTTTGATTGGTTAATGCTGCCATAGAATTATCAGAAATGAATCTTGCTTTACGGGAAATCGCCTGAAAGTCCATACCACGCATAGCCAGTAAGGCAATATTTTGTGTAGTACCGGATGGCACTATGTTATAGACCAGTTCAACTGCTGTTTCACCCAATACCTTTCTCATATTTTCATTAATGATAAAACTTAATGTAGGTGTCTGGGCAGCATTAATATAGATATCACCCAAGTCTATATAAGCATTTTGGGTGTTATAAGCAGTTATACTATTTGCATTGCGAATGGCCAAGGGAGACAAGTTAGAAAATTCGATCGCATAACTGCCTTTACCCGTATGACCTAACTCAAGAGTTGTAGCCTGATGATTAGCAGTAAGTAATGGATTTCCCTGACGGGTAAACTCTGCTGCCAACCCTAAGTGTAATCCACCTTTGGTATCATACCCTTGTGCTTTACGTGTTGTTTCTTTCAAATCTGTAGCATTAACTGTATTAAAATTTGCCAGTCCTGTCTGGTCAGCATTTAGAAAAATCTTGCCATTGGTTAAAGCACCTGATGCTCCCATACGGATCAGGTTTTTCTGGTTAGCGGGGTCAGAACCGTAACGTAAATCTAGGTTTACTCCAGGGTTAGTAGCATCACTCCGGCTTGAATGAACATCAGTTAGATCAGAAACCCGGCCCAGTTCAATTACATGATCTGTGGCTCCATTTTTACTTTTTGTGGCCAGTACAATTCCTTCTGTCGGGTCGATATACATATATCCATCCGCTGAAATATTAAAATTTAAATCTTTCAAGGTCAGATTATGGCCATTCAAGCCATAACCAATACTGGCATTTTGTAGTCTGAAATCCAGATGAGCTTTCTCGTCACGGTTAAACAAGCCCGCTGTTGTTTCCAGATTAAAAATAAGTGGCGAGATAGTCGCGAGGCTCAAGGAACCCAGGTTTTGTTGAGCCACGGTGTTCGTGCAACTAGTATCACAGATCAGCATCAGTTTTTCGACAGTCGCCTGAAAAGGTGAAATACTGCCCTGTATTTTTATTCCTACGCCCCGCTCAGTTTTCCCGACATCAATATCTAAAGTACTTTTGATATTCTGCTGATGGGTTCCCTCTACTCTGACATTATGTAAACCTAGTTTCATTTTTCCAGTGTTGGAATAATCTACCCAGTTTGCTTGATCAATAACCACTTTAGATACTTCATGAGTAATAGAAATACCATCCTGACCGGTGACTGTACTTAATGACGTATCAGAAAGTTGCTGCAATGCATAAGAATGCTGTGCCATAAATATACAGACACTGAGCCACTTTAATTTTGTTATTTTTCTCATTTCAACATCCTTATTGATGAGCTCTCTTTTCTTTTAACAGCGACTTGTCGTTGTGCCCGCACAGTTATAACTGAAAATCTTCAGATTACCTGACATATGCAGGTTCCCATGCATGTTCACTCCCATAAAGCCTTGATCCCCTCCTTGATCAAATCTCGGGACCAGCTTGCCGCCATCGTAAGTTGTATACTTTTTATCATTTAAATACCCTTCACTTCCGCTTTCTACCGCAAGACTTTTAAAGCCCAAATTACGGACTTTTAACGGATGATCATCATAAAAAGTAAGTTGCAGTGCGGTTTGCGGTTCACCCTCCCGGTTTAGAATTGTAGAACCATCTAAAGAGAATTTATCTATTTGAAGAGTACCCTGTAACTGTTTAAATACCAGCCATTTTTGACTGCCATTTTCGGTATGGTTATTGGGTGAAAAAGCAAATCGACATAAAATATCTGAAACACATTGATAAGAATAAAAAGCCTGAGTTACAGTTCCCTGTGGATCATATTCAGAAATATTTTTAAGACTCATATTATTGGCATACTGATGGTTTAACGACAGTGTCCAGCTTAAATCAGCTCCCCCCTGACCTGTAATGTTCAACAATGCCTCATTATCGAGATTTATAAGTTCTGCTTGGGCTGTAGATGAAAGGACTAAAGCACATAATAAATTAAATTTATTTAACATATACTTCTCCTATAGTCCGGTCGTCTTGAATTTAAGATGCTGTATCATGACCCCGTCAATCACCGCAGAGCCTAAATTAGTCATCGTATTGGATGGTCCTCTAAATACCACACCTGTAGCATTACTATCAGTATTTGCTTTAAGTAAATTTGTAGTTGGATCACGTGTTACGCTACCAATCGAGATACTGCTATGAGTAGCATTTGCGCCCTGATATTTAATAGTTGAGGTACCAGCTTTGACATCAGATAAATTCGAACCGCAATAAGCCACATTACAGGTTGAGCCCTTAAAAGAAGCTGCGGTTAAAGCACCCTCAAGCTTGGTATCTTTATCTGTATCATTATAAAAAGTATAAATCTGGCTATAGATTTCCGGCACATTCGGAATGCGGGTGACCTCAAGAATAATATTATTTCCTTCAGAACCTAGGACAAAAGGCTGGTACATATTACCCAAGACCAGATTAAGGTTTGGACTGTACAGGTATAAACCTTCCTGATCATTAAAAATTGGTGCGAAAGATTTATCCAAAGCTGGTGTAGCTACCGTACCCTCCTGAATAGCTGCTGTACTCAAACGTATAGCTTTAGCATTACGGCTGGTTTCCGAGTCACTTATCTTGAGAGTGGATGGGTTATCATTGGTATTCAACCGGATAATATTAGCCATACCAAGTGACTGGTTATGCTGGGTATTGTCTGAAGCTTGAGTCTGAAATAAACGGACTTGAGATCCATTTAGGCTCAGGCCATTTGCTACGAATTGCATCCGCAGTCTTTGATTTCTATCAAGATCCTGATCATTTCCATCAGAAGTTGGCTTGGGAATCGGTGCTCCCGTAATGGGATTTAATGTATTAGAGGAATCCCAAGAGCGTGAAAAAGCATCCAGCCAGAAACCCAGCTTGATATTATTATCTGATTCATCGGCATTAACTTTAACCAGGGGAGCTTCTAGAGCCAGATAGCTGATATCACCAGAAGGATTTTTTGCAGCGAACTGTTTAATATTGGTCGCTGTTCCGGCACGGAATAACCATGGATTTGCAGCATCTCCCCAGTTAAACCCCTGATTACTGAACCTCTCGTTCAAGTCTGAATTGGATTTTGATAAGGCCAGACCGTAGATAAAAATGTCTGCTTTATTATGCATTGCTGCGGCTTGTGCGGCGGTTAGTTTAAGTTGTTCATAGTTCTCACCCGTCGGAATAATTCGGATGAAACCTGTATCATATTTAGCTGCATCGGTAATATTTGAACGGTTATAACTTGAAGTTGCCGACTGATCATTGGGTCCCTGAAAGACCATTTTAAAATTCTCGGGAAGAAGTGCTATTCCCTCTCCTGTTGTTTCAGCTAAACGGTCATCAGACAAGGATTCAAGTGCATAACCAGTTTGGGTCAAGCATAAGCCGGCCATAGCGGCCAAACAGGACATACGAAATCCTGTAGTCTTCCAATGATGAATCATCTCGGTCTTCCTTTTTATCTGATGCTCCGCATCATTTATTTTTATTCCTCGATATCTTGGTATTTCTAGCTTTATTCAGTTATTGCTATAGCAGTACTTATACCTAGATCTTTTAAAGTTAATTATGCTGAATATAAATGTAATTGCAAAAAAAATAGCCTTGAAAGACATGGTTTCCGATGAATGAATTGTAAAAAAATAGGCGGATTCAAATGATCCGCCTACTTATAAATGAAACCTGAATTATGCTTTTGGCAAAGTCACACCTCGTTGCCCCTGATATTTCCCGCCACGATCCTTATAAGAAGTTTCACACACTTCATCACTTTCAAAAAACAGCATCTGAGCAACACCCTCACCCGCATAAATACGCGCTGGCAAATTGGTAGTATTTGAAAATTCTAACGTAACATGGCCTTCCCACTCTGGCTCAAGTGGTGTGACATTAACAATAATACCGCAGCGTGCATAGGTGGATTTACCCAGACAAATTGTTAGTACATTGCGTGGAATACGGAAATACTCTACCGTACGAGCCAAAGCAAACGAGTTAGGGGGAATAATACAGACATCTGATTCAATATCGATGAAACTTTTATCATCAAAATTTTTTGGATCAACAATTGCAGAATGGACATTTGTAAAAACTTTAAACTCACGTGCACAGCGAACATCATAGCCATAGCTGGACACACCATAAGAAATCAGTTTTTGACCATTTTCATCGAGGCGGACCTGGTTTTCTGCATACGGTTCAATCATGCCGTGTTTTTCGCTCATTTCGCGAATCCAACGATCAGACTTAATAGCCATCTTGTTTCTATCCAAAAATACTGAAAATCAATTATTGCGCTGTACTTTAACTTAAATCTGTCCCAATGAAAACAAGATCAGCTACAAGCCTTGATACGTATGCATGTTGAATATTATTACAGACTCAGTAAAGCCGAGTAGCTTAGTGGAATAGAAAAGCTGACCAGAATCAAGGAAGCCGTTCGCTGTAGATTACGCTGATTTAACCACCGGACTTTTGGGGTATTCAAACTTGAACCAATAAAAGTCCAGAATAATGCAATCGGCACAATAAGAGCCAGAAAAACTCCCATATGCACAGCATAGATAGACCAGTTGACCCATGCAGCAACCGGAAAAATAGCTGAAGCAAACAATAAAGCTTTAGGATTGAGTAGAGTCGCTACAAATAGCTCACGAGGACGAATCGCAGGCTGGTTCAGATCAAGCTGTACATTTGCAGTTTTCCATAGTTTAACTGCCAGAAAAATAATATAAAACGCACTTAAAAGCTTTAATAAAGTTGGCAGGATCGGCAGGGTAGCTGATACTGTATCAATCAAGGTGCCCCAGACAGTAATGGCAATAATATAACCTAAAACTTCTGCTGGAATTAAACGTGCAGAACGTCGCACCCCAAGCCGGATTCCAGAAGAGGCTAGTAGAGTATTTGTCGGTCCTGGTGTAAGCAGCACGCTTGCCACTAGGCCAATAAAAAGCCATGAAATCATAGAGTCACCTCACTATTGAGTGAGCGAAGATTAAAGGAGTTTATAAACTCTCGCAAAATATAATTTTAGGAGCCTTTATAAAATAGAATTTACCACCGAGTGTTATTTATATAAATATTTTAAATACAATAATTTGTAAGAAAAAATACAAATAGAACGCTTGAGTCACTTCTTCTGTTCGAAAGACTATAAATAAAAAAGGATCAGCTCTGATCCTTTTTTATTTATAACTAGGTAGTTGAAATATTAAGCAGCTGCTTCTGTAGTAATTCCTGCATTTTGTACCTCAGCTGCCTGAACAGGCACAGTTTTTTTCGAAGCAGGAAATGAAGGAGTATAAACTACTGTAGCAGAACTTATTATAGGAGCAGCCGCGACTAGTATACCTAAAGAGAGAGGTAAAACTTTCAGGAGAGTTTTCATAAGATTAGCTCTAAAAATAAAAGTTAAAAAAACAGCTGAGAGCTTAGCGGGGAGCTAGTAAAGAAAAAATGATAAAAACGGCGAAAATTTCCAAATTGACTTGGCAGTCACTCTAGAGTAAATACTTAATTAATTTTAGTTATTTTAAAATATTAAGCAACAAAACCTTCTTGAACTTCACCCTGCCGTATCAAGAAGGCTTTGCTTTCAGTATATCGAAATTAGAAGATGCGCTTCTCATCTCGACTATGTTGAGGCAGTTTTTCAGCAATTTTTCTGGCAATTTCAATATAACTTTCAGCTGCCTCATCCTCTGCAATTACAGAAGGTTTACCGGCATCGGCATTTTCACGGATCTGAACATTGAGTGGAAGACGCCCAAGCAGCGGGATCTGGTACTGATCTGCCAACTGGTCACCTCCACCTGTACCGAAAATCTGTTCCTCATGACCACAATTTGAGCAGATATGTGTAGACATATTTTCGATTACACCTAATACCGGAATTTGTACCTTATTGAACAGTTCGATTCCCTTAGTGGCATCCATTAATGCTACATTCTGAGGTGTAGTTACAATTACAGCACCTGTTACTGGAATACGCTGAGCCAATGTAAGCTGTATATCCCCTGTTCCGGGTGGCATATCAATTACTAGAACATCCAGTTCAGGCCATAAAGTCTGGTTAAATAGCTGCATCAGTGCGCCTGTAGCTTTGGGACCACGCCACGCTACAGGTGTATTATGATCTCCGGTTAAATGGCCGATTGAAAGTACGGCCATGCCATAGGCTTCAAGAGGAACAAAATTTTCTGCTTCAATAAGAGGCGTATGTCCAGCATTGCCAAGCATAGTCGGAATACTCGGCCCATAAATATCGGCGTCCAATACTCCAACTTTTAAGCCCAGTTTCTGTAATGCTAACGCCAGATTAACAGTTGTTGTAGACTTGCCTACCCCACCTTTTCCAGAAGAGACCAGAATAATATTCTGAATACGTAAATGTTTTGGTACATCGCGTTGCTGGGGCGCAGCTTTTTCAATAGGTAGATTATTCGGGTCATTGTCAGGCGCAGTATTAGGACTGACTTGAGCTGAAGCATCCACTACCGGCGGTAAAGAACTTTTCTCACTCTGGTTGTCTTGAGCAGGGGTCGCAGCTGCGAGATTATTTTTTTGTTGAATTACATGCAGGTTCAGTTCTTGCAATCCGCATTTTTCTAACTGGTCAGCCAGTTCATCATGTAATTGCTGTAGATAAGGCTTTTCTTCATTAAAATCAGTGTTTTCACCAGCTAAAGG
>Ga0224728_1038_pt1 | contig 15222 bp, 11 predicted proteins | sample IA1ulk_3_FD_161638 | JGI IMG/M metagenome (GOLD analysis project Ga0224728, IMG submission 161638) | Enriched cells from agricultural soil in Iowa, United States - IA12soil_GW_GH6A(bulk) | ecosystem: Environmental > Terrestrial > Soil > Unclassified > Agricultural land | place: USA: Iowa... | reverse complement strand
CGTCCTCGACACCGAAAATCTATTGCCAGCCGAACGGAAACTTCTCCATGCAGTGCGGACGTCGACGATCTGCGCCCCCCTTCCGTACGAATCCAAGCTGCACAACTTCGAAATCGCGGGACGGACATTTCGCACGATCAAGCCGCCCGCACTCGAAATCGCTGAGTGGACGTCACCCGAGCGAATGATCCGCGGCGAAATTCTGGCGCGACTGATCCGGCATGGATACTCGGATGGGCCAGTGAAGAACATTGAGCTTCGCGGTGCCATCATCACCGGAACGCTGTATTTTTCCGATGAAATCGTCTCGCCAGCAATCGAACTGAGTCATTGCCGGATCGAGAATATTTCTGCATTCCTCCCGAATCCATTGACAATCAGCGGTTTTCCTGTGAGACCAGGGTGCACACACCCTTCGCGGACCAATCGGCCACCTCGACGGACCGGATCCTTCGATCGACTTCGGCCGCAACCAACAAACTGGCCAGGGCCCACCGGTACCCAGCTTTGTCTCTCGCCGACCTCCGTTGACAATGAAGCACCGACGCATAGGAACCTTTCTGCGACATCATCGTTCGCAGAAAGAGTACGACACCCCGATTCTAAGAGGGGGTTGCGGTCCAAACGCTTCGAACCCGCGACAATTGGCGTGGCATCCTGCGTCCGCCGCAATCGGCCACTTAATCGATTTTTCGCGCCGCATTGATACACTTTCGTGGGATAAGCGCTTCGCCCGAACGCCAGGTCTCAACGACAGAGTCGTGGAACCAGTCGTCGGTGAAATCCGCGTGATCAAAAGCGATGATTTGCAGTCGGCCTCCTTGCGCTTGCACGGCGTCATACATGAGCTTGTACAGCATCCGAGTGTTGTCACGGTCTGTGTCGGTCAGTTCGCTGAGGTCACCACCGGTTTCCCGGTCACGCGGGAAGAATGCTTGACTGGGCTGATCGATGACGATGAATCCCGGGACTGGTCGGCGGTTCGTAATGAAGAAATCGTGCAGGGCGAGGTACGCGACCAGGTGGTAGCCGACCCAACTCATTCCACTGCCGATTTCGCCAGCATCCATGTATGCGGGACCTTGAGGTGTATCGGCGACGACAGTGAGACGTTGAGGATCAATGCGGACTCCGTGTTGCGAATGTTCGAGTTGTAGCGTCTGCGCCATAGAGGTCATGTTGCGTGCAACTGCGGCCAGTAATGAGGCGACAGTAGATCGAAGCGTTTCGGGGTCGAGTTCATCGGCGAGGTCTTCGGCCCACCGTTGGAGTTCGGTCAGCTCCCGCTCCATGAGGTCAATGGTGTCATCGCCGTCGACGTTTGCGGTTGCGAGATACTGGGAGATCTTTCCCTTCACAAAGCTCTGTTGTTCCCACTCACCGCGTTCGGCGAGGCGCGCTTCGTCGGTTCGGGCCAGGGAGTCAAGCGCCTCATCGGCGTCCGAAAGGTCCGCTCGCAGCTTCTCCCGTTGTGCAATCAGCCCGCTCCGCGCCTGCTCGATCCGTGGCTGGTCGCGTTGAGCGAGTTCCAGGCGGTGTTCTACTCTGCCCAGGTTGCGAGCGATTGCGTCGTGCTCTGGGATTGCGGCGATGGAGTTTCGGCAAAGCGGGCACGAGGGATTCTCTACTTCTCTGTCGGGTATCAACCCGATCGACGCGAGCCTTACCCGGTGTTCATTCAGTTCTTGGTTGTAATCTCTACCGACGTTGGCAAAATTGTCGAGGCCGCGGAGATTGTCGTTGAGTTCACGAATCTGGTTGCGAAGATCGCGTTTTCGTCGAACAAGTTGTTCGGTCTCGTCAAATTCACCGAAGTCCACTTCAGTGGATGACGGAGAGATCAGGATGCGCCTGAGAAGGTCCATTGCTTCGTCGGATGCAGTTGGTGCGTCTGTGACGTCGAGCAGTCCGCAGGATCGCGCTTCTGATATCAGACCTGCAGCCCGCCCGACTCCGAGGGTTAGTGCTGCCCTTGCCGTTCCGATCTTGATACTCCTGGACCGTATGTCTCGACGCAGAGCAGTGAGTTCTTCGCGTTTACGCATCGCGTCGAGGCCTTGCGCGCCTAGAAAGTACGGCAATGAGTCTCGGATCGCCTGTTTCTGGAAGTCGCGATTTTGGTGGTGGAAGAGGATGTCTGGGTTCGCGATCTCACCCTGCCCTTGAAAGCAGTAGTACAGGGAATGCCTGAGATTCGCCGCGAGAGGAAGTCTGGTTTGGCCGTCCGCCGGGACATTCAGATTATCCCCAATACCGATTAGTCCTCCGATGTATTCGATCACGTCGGCTGCGTTCGCGTTGACTGACAACGTAGACATGTCGGGGATCGAGTCTTCCCCGACGAGGAGTACGGCAAGCGATGTGGTGGAGCCATGATTTGGTGCAGGTCGGGCGATGTAAAATGATGTTTCGTTCACGTGCGCGAGGAGTCCGTACCAATGCACGGTTTTCGAAATAGGCCCGATGGCTGCGTGCGGGCTGTCGCCGCCGAGCAAAAATCGGAGAATGTTGATGATGCTCGTTTTTCCGGTTCCCGATTCCCCGCTGATGATGTTCAGCTTCCCGGGATTAAAGCGGATCACTCTTTCTTCGCCGGATCGGTTGTAAAGAACGAGGGCGTCAAGCTGCATCATGGTCGAAATCCCCATCTGGCTAGTGTGGTGGCTTCGTCACTGTCGGAGGTGGCGAACCACTTTCCAAGGAAGACGGCTGTATTCATACATGATTCCCAATCCTCGGTTGGGCGAAGCGACTGAGGACGCCGCTTTAGCCGTGAGGGCAGAAGGCCGAAATCATCGCTCCTTAGCACGCCGTGACGGACACCAAACAGGATCGCCTCTGACGTCAATTCCTTGAAGTCTGTTACGCGTTCAGCGATGTCAACGAAGAGCAGCGGGTTCTCTCGAATCCAGGCCCACATTGATGTAGCTACGGTTTTCGGAAGATTCTCTCGTGTCTGTTTGTGGAGAGACGCAGGCAGGATGATGTAGGCATAAGTCAATGGCAGCGGTGCATCTGTTTTGTCAACGAAGGCCGCACAGGCGCGATTGACCAGCGCGCCGCAGAACGCGGGGTTAAAGAGAGCAGCGGCTTCATCGTCCGGGCGGGTGTTCTGTGGGGGTTGCATCACGCTGTCTCACGCGCCTCGGCGACACGTTCGCGAAGGAGGGTCACCCAATCGGGGTGCCAGCCAATTGTCAGGCGGTCCGCCAGGATGTGCATGGACCCGATGGGGATGTATCCGGAGCGCAATTCTCTGCGTATCTCAGGTAGCGGTCGGTCTCCTAATGCAATGAAGAGTCCCAGGGCTGCTCGTCTGCGTTCTTCGACGTCTACCGCCTCGGTGTCGCCCGGCTCCTCTGCGGGTATGAAGAGTCGGCGCCACTCTTCGACCAAGCGCCGGTCGTAATCTGCAAGTTCAGTCACGGCGAGCAACTTTTCGCGCTGCCATCGAGATCTTTGCAAGAAGGCGCGATTGTGGTCGAGGACTGCCATTCGGATTCGTTCATTATGGAGCATTATCAGCTTGAGTTGAGCGACAAAGACTCGATCGTCTTCCGCTACTTCACCCACACTCGGCATTTCCATGTCACCGAAATCGAGCGGGAGATTATCATCTCGCAATGCTTGTGCGATGTGATGCAATTGCTCTTCGATTTCTTCGATTTCAATCGTGTCGCTGTGCTGATCAGCAACGAGAGTCAGATGTGTCATTGCTCGGCCATGCCACCAACCTCGCAGTCGCTCGACCAGTGGTGTGCGGCGGTTTTTTGGCACCGTCTTGCGAACCGCCAACATCAGTTGGGCAGTGATATCAACTGCTGCCGCTGCTTGATCTATCACCGTGACGCGACTGAGAAGTTCATATCGCGCTTTGACCGTAAGTTTCAAAAATTCTTCGTAATAATCTTTTGATGCTTCATTACCGCAGGCCTTCGCTACTGCTTCCAGTTTCTCCTGTGCTTGACGAACCGCGTCCGCATTACGACCAGGAGCGAGTAAGGAGGCAGCCGAATCTGCCGGTGAAGTTGCTGTGGAGAAAATGACACATTCGGCACCGTCCGATGTCTCGATCCAGTTATGGATGGTCTTCCACACATCTGGGCTGGCGTCGCCAAGCGAGCCGCGTCGACCTACATGGTGTTTCGTCTGCCACAACTCGCGAGGTGTCCCGACGTCGGAACCATCAAAAACGATATCGTCGACGGTTTCCATCGACATCGCAAGCGATACGTCAGTATCCATCCGGCGAAGCATCAACAACAATCCATACTCAACCTGAGCGAGATAGCCGAGGGCGGAACCGGCGGCGCTGAACCGATTTGCGGTGACGTTCGTCATGCGAGGACATTAGCAGTGGACGAAACTCATTCTGATCGCCGCCGAACCTTTCTGCTCGCGACGGATTTAAAATCCTACATGCGCATTTTCCGGGAACTTTCACAGGGGAGTGGGTCTACTGACTCTACTCCCAATGATCGCGTAACCCGCCCGGCGCCTCGATGCGAAGCAGCGGAGACATACTCTAACCGGTGGCCAGATTGACTTCACAGGTCCCGGCTGGAAACTGCTGCAGCACATCCACACCCACAGCGGGCCGTCTCCTCAGTCTTCGGGTGTAGCTGAGCTCAAGCGGATTGAGAGCACGTGACACACGAACCCATCATCCACGCACAACCAGTTCTCGGATGTCGCCATGGCGCCTGGCGAGATGCACTCATGGCTGTGCCACAGAAATATTGGCCCACAACACAGCGTCGCTTTTGATGCTGTAGCCGCGCTACCGATTGCGGGCTGCAGATGTAGCGCTGGCTTACGTCCCAATGCGATCCGGCTACGACGGGCAGGCGCCCTCGGAAGACTATCGTCTTCCTCGCCGCTAGCTACCGCGTCTTCGCACCCCGCGAGATGCTTACCTGCGCAACATAAATGGTGGTTTCCACTCCGACCCATCGCAAGTAAAGCAGGCAAGATATCCGGCGTCAACGAACTCGTACCGATCCGGCTGCGTCTTGTTGTGCGATAAGTTGTGTTGCGTGTTTGCGGTCGATCTTGCCACTAGCGTTGTAGGGGAGTTCATGTAAGGCGATGAATTTTTCAGGGATGGCGTAGTCGGGAACACGACCTTGTAGTTGTCCCCTGGCATCGGTCTCGTCGAGTGTGTGCCCGCCACGCAGGACGACACCGGCGACGATACGTTCCCCCATTACAGGGTCGGGAAGGCCCACGACCGCCACCTCGGCGATCGCGGTGTTTTGCGCGAGAAGATACTCAAGTTGCGTGGGCAGTATCTTTTCGCCGCCGCGGTTGATGACTTGATTGATCCGGCCAAGGATTCGCAGTCGCCCGTCCGCGTCGATGGCTCCGATGTCGCCGGTGCGCAGCCAGTGCCCGCTGAACGCGTCTTTAGTGGCGTCGGGCCGCTTCCAGTATTCGAGCATCCGCATCGGCCCGCTGACCCACACCTCGCCGGCGGCGCCCCCGGGGACTTCGTTGCCTTCTGGGTCACGGATGGAGCAGTGCACACCGGCAACTGGGTAGCCGACCGTGTCACCGTGGTCTCTGATTTCTTCGGCGGGTAGCAGGTGAGTAGCCGAGGTGAACTCGGTGAGTCCGTAGGCGTGAAAAAGGTTCAGTTCTGGCCAGCGTTCGAAGAACTCGGCGCTCCACGCTGGCGGCATTCCAGCGCCCCCGACGATGGCGTGCCGGCAGGAGCCAAGAATTACGTCAGCGTGTTCGGTGAGCATGAGCATGCGGTAGATACTCGGGACGGAGGCCAGGTGGGAGGGAGGCCGCCGGGTCATGGCATCGATGGCGGTAGTGGTGCGGAACCGAGGCACGAGATCGACCTGACCGCCGATGACCAGCATGAATCCGAGTTGGTCGACATAGCCGGTGTTGTGGAATAACGGAACTAGGATGGTCGAGACCGCGCGCTCGCGGAACGGCATCCACGGCACGTACACACTCGCCGAATCGACCAAGGAGCCGTGAGATATCGAAGCCGCTTTGGGGTCTCCGGTGGTTCCCGAGGTAAAGCTCAGCAGGGCGAGGGTGTCACGGTCTGCTGAGCTGGGGGCGTTCCAACGGTGATCGCAGGGCATCCCAGCGAATGCGTCGGTGACGTCACCTGAACCCAGTGCGTGTATCCGAGTTCCCGATTCGGTTATCTGTGCGGTGGTGAGTACCGCGAATTGAGTGTCGTCGACGAGGACGATGCGGGGTTCGACGAGCTCGATCAGTGGGCGGAGTTGTTCGGACCCTAGGCGCGAGTTCAAGGGCACGATCACCGCGCGCATACGTAGCGCCGCGAGGAAGGCTACTACCCAGGCAGGGGTGTTGTTGCCTGAGAGTACGACCCGATCTCCCGGCCGGACACCGGCAGCGGATAGGCGTGCGGCGGTGGTGTCGATGAGTGAGAGGAGTTCTGCATAGCTGATTTCGGTGTCGAATGAGGACACGGCGATCGCGTTGGGGGTGTGGGACGCCCAGTGTTCGACGTGGTCGGTGATGCTGTTGAGTGGATTGCTCATAAAGGGCCGCCTGTGTGGTGGAAAGCTGGACGAGCGGGGATAGGGCGCCGTCAGACTCGGTGCGCAGCGAATGCAGTGAAGTATCGCAGAACTTGTATACAGCGAGCCCAGTTCGGTGCGGAACAGGTTTGCCGGATCACTTTTTTGGGGGGACTACCCTCGAAACGCATGATTCCTCTCGGTCGTTCAGAGTGAGAATTAAGTCGGCGTACGAGACGTGCTTGGTTGCTTCCTCGCGCATAAATGCATTGGTAGACAAACATTTATGCACACTTTGTTGCCGCGGGCAGCACCATTGATGGGAGAGATCTGGTCAGACAAAGCCGTCAGTAGTTCGCCTGCGAAAGCGCACGCGAACCTACGATTCCGGACGGTTCACAACCCATCTCCCCGCGCCAATCGCATTCTGCTGGCATAGAACCCGTATTCCGAACGATCGTCGTCAAAGACATAAATTTGAGGACCGTGAGGTGGAGCAGATCACGCTCCACGTAGCGCTGAGGTATCGGCGCTATCAACCGCCAGTCCCGTTTCGGTACGTACGATTGCCACTCCATAGGTGGTGCGTGCGACGTTGATGCTGACCCAGCCTTCGATGACATCATGTAACACGGCGTCCTGACAGCGGTCGAATGGGCGTCCGTAACCTCCGGCTGAACTATCCACACCGCGCACGGCCTGCCCGGGCTCGAGCTCGAACGCGGCATTGGCAGGTAGCGGTGATTCGGTGCCGTCAGCGTTCTCGATCCACGCTTCGGCACGCTGTCCGTCGTGGCCACCGAGAACCCCCTTCGGTGAGGTTTCCTGGCCGTCGCACGGGAAGATCACCGTCACCGGAGTGTCCTTTGCCGCGTAACTGACCTCTAGACTCGGCCCCCCTCTGAACTCGCCGGCGCCTCCGCTGTCTTGCCGAATCAACATGTGGCGGTACTGGATCGGCATCTTCACTTCGTCAATTTCGATGGAGTCCCGATACATCAGTCCGCTGACCACAGGCAGGCCGAAGGTGACCCATCCATCTGCTCGGGCGCTGGCAGGGCCGCCGTTGGCGGACACGATGATCTGGTTCACGAATGGTTCGTTGTCGTAGCGAGAGTCTTTGCCCGACAAGGTAGCCATAGCTGGCCCCATCCCTACAGCCGCCTCCGATACACCGAAAGGGGCGCCCAGCTGAGCGAACGAGCTGCCGATCATGTTGATGAGACGATCGGTGAGGTTGGTAGTCGCCAGGGAGCAGCTGTGCGGAAACTTCGGTATACCGACGGCCGCACCGTGTTTCAGAAGTACTTTCACTCTGCGGAAGGCGCCCGAATTCTTTGGGACTTCTCCGCCGATGGCGTTGAACAACCCGGCAAAGACTGCCGCCATCGTTGTAGCCTCGGTCATGTTGAGCCCGCAGTTCAGGTTGTCGGCGTTGTCGCGGAGATCGACCTCGATGAGTCCCTGGTCCGGGTCGATGGTGATCGTGGACCGGATCTCGAGCCCCTCGGGAAGGTAGGGATCGAATGCGTCGTGGCGTCCGGTGTTCGTCAGTGTCCGGCGGGGGAGTTTGGCGATTTCGTTGGCCATCCGCTGCTCGGAGTAGTCGAGCCAGTCGGAGATGAAAGCTTTGATTGTCTCCACTCCGTACTTCGCGCAGAGTTGCTTGAGTCGCCGCTCGGCGGTGCGGGCCGATCCCACGGCCGCCAGATAGTCGCCATACCATTGCGCGGGTACTCGGATGCGCGAGGCGCATATTTGGAGGATGTCGTCGTTGTCGGCGTAGTCGCGTTGCACCTGGACGGTGGGGAATATGAGTGCGCCTTCCTCGTAGACGTCCCTAGCTTCGGCATGGTAGGTCGTTGCCAGGGAGTTCCCGATGTCCGCTTGATGCGCTTTTGCGATCGCGGTGAAGAGATGTTCGCCTTCGAAGAACACGGGCACGAGGATCGTGTGGTCAGCGGCGTGGGATCCACCTTTGTACGGATTGTTGTCGAGGTAGGCATCGCCTTCTTTGAGATCGGGATGGCGTTCGCGCAGTGCTGCTGTCTGCAGTTGCGAGCCGAAAATGTGGACAGGAAGCCCCTCTGCACAAGCGAGCAGTTGGTCGTCAGCAGTTGTTATGGCGCACGAGAAGTCGCGCGCACTGTTGATCACTGCTGATCGGGCCGATCGGAGCAATGTGTTGGTCATTTCCCGTACGACGCTGTCTAGGCGGTTTGCCAGGACAGCGGTAAGGACCGCATCAAACGTGGTGGTGGGTGTGGAGGTCATCAGTGCGCTCCGTCTGTGTGCAGGATGTAATTGCGGCTGGGGCTGATCTGTGCGCTCATCCCCGGGAAAACTACAAGGGTGGTAGTGGGCTCTTCGATGATTGCGGGGCCCTGAATAGTGGTGCCGATATCGAAATGCTCAGGTCGGTAGATCGCCGTTGGTATCGGTTCTGTCCCGCCGAAGTAACACGACCGTTGACCGGGGGTGCTCGTCGCCTCATGAACGAGAGCGGCATGGTCTCGGGTGGAGGGAATTTCAACGGTCAGTCGGGCTTTCCAATTGATGACTTCGACCGCTGAACCGGCATCGCGAATCGCGAAAATACGTTCGTGAGCTTGGTGAAATTCCTCGACGAAGCGCGCGACATCTTCGTCCCCGGATGTGAATCGAGCGAAGGGTAGGGGCGCGTCTACATCCCACACCTGGCCCTGGTATCGAGCCTCGGCGAAGTAGTCGATGGAGGATAACCGACCTCGGAGACCGGCGCGTTCGAGGAATTCGTTGAGTCGACGGTCGAGTTCTTCGAGGGTCCGATTGACCGAATGGGTATCGAAGCGGTTGGTGGACGTGATGAACGCCTTCGCCTCTTCCTTGACGATGTCGGCGAAGTGCATTCCGGTGGCTGACAGCGCGGACGCGAGTCGGGGTAGGACGATGTTGCGGGCGCCGAGTTCGGAGGCGATTTGCATGATGTTGATTCCTGCGGCGCCGCCGCCTGCAACGATCGTGCTCTCTGCTGGGTTCAGCCCTTGGGCCGTGGTGACCTCGTGCACGGCCTTGACCATCGAATCGCTGGCGAGTGAGAGAATGCCCCAGGCGGTTTCGTACCGCCCGATGCCAAGTTGCGCAGCGAGGCGGTCCACTGCTTTCTCAGCAGAAGTGCGGTCGAGTTGCATACGGCCGCCCAGGAAGTTGTCGGGGTTGAAGTAGCCGAGCACAGTCGCGGCATCGGAGACAGTGGCGTCGACTCCTCCGCGCCCGTAGCAGGCCGGTCCTGGTTCAGAGCCTGCCGATTGCGGACCCACGTGGAGTAGGCCGCCGTCATCGACCCACGCAATTGACCCGCCGCCCGCGCCGATGGAGCGGATGTCGACGGAGGAAATCCCGAGAAGGTCCCCTTCCCATATTCCGCCCAGCCAGGTGTCTCGGGAGTACACCAGTTGCCCGTCTCGACTCACGCCGACATCGAATGTTGTTCCGCCGGTATCGCATACGACCATGTCGCCACCGAGTCCCTCGCTGAGGGAATAGTTAACTCCCGCGATGGGCGCCATTGCCGGTCCTGACTTGGCAGTATGGATCGGCGACTCGATGACCTCGTCGATCCCCATCACTCCACCCATGCTCGTCGAGACGAGTAGCTGGCCCTGATAGCCAAGATTTGCGAGATCGTCTCGGAGCTCCCGGAAGTGGCCTTGCATGAGTGGTTTGAGCGATGCGTCGATCGCGGTCGCCGAGGTACGGCGGTACTCACGAATGATCGGTGCGAGTTGATGGGACAGGGTGTAGGGGATGCCCGGCAACTCATCTTCGATGAGTAGCCCGATGCGACGTTCATGTTCCGGGTTTACGATCGACCAGAGCAGCGATACGGCAATCGCCTCGTACCCCTCGTCGCCAAGTCGCTGCAGAATTGTGCGGACCGCCGCCTCGTCCAACGGCGTCGTCACCTCAGCTTCAGAGCTGATGCGTTCGGGTACGCCGAAGGTGCGGCGCCGAGGAATGTACGGGTCGGGATAGTTGTGGCTGAAGTCGTGGCCGTCGAGCTTCCCACCTTCCTTCAGTACGAGTATGTCGGTGAAGCCTTCTGTGGCCAGAAGTGCTGTCTTCGCAACATTTCGAGTAACGATTGCGTTGGTCGCACGGGTCGTGCCGTAAATGAAAAGATTCGCGTTTGAAAGCACTCCCGACAGATCGGTGCCGATCTCGCTCGCTGCCGCGGCGATAGCCTGTGAGAGTCCACGGGAAACGCGGTCGTGCGTTGTCAGTGCTTTTCCTATGGTTTTTCTGCCGCGTTCGTCGTTAATGACGACATCGATGAATGTTCCTCCGGTGTCTGCGGAGATTTGGTAGGGCATCTCGAAACTTCCTTCGGCGAGGCGAACGTTGTTTGGGTTTGGGTTTAACTAATTGGCGAGGGCTGGTAGTAACGCACTGCGGTTACTGGCGAAAGTGCGCATCGAGCCGTAGATGGTCGCCGCGAGAATCGGTGTGACGAGGGCGCCGATACCTGGTCCCCAACCGATCCCTGACTGCAAGATCACCAGGCCCGCGGCGGTAGACACTGTCCAGGCAACGATTCCGGGGGGATAGAACCGGGCGAACCGCGACTCGGGGGTATGGGCGGGATCCGCACTCTCGCCGTGTCGGCGTGTCATCATGATGTGGGTCAACGCTATGCCGACCCAACCGGTGATAAGGACAGCCTGCCACGATAGTGCTACCAGCAGATATTGGACGACAGGTAGCAACATCATGAGGTAGATCGCCGCTCCGGTGACGATCGCCCACACCCACATCGGAGCAGAGATTCCGAGAACCCGTTTTCCGATCGACTGTAAGTTCGTGATCGCCAGGTGATAGTTGGCCGTATTGATACGGGTCTGTGAGACGAAAATGATGAGCAGTCCGACGACTCCGAGCATTTGGACGAGTCCGGTAGCAACACCTGTTTCGGTGGCCGCGATGCCAGGAATGGTGAAAGTGAGAAAGATTCCCACGACTGCGTTGACTCCGAATGCCAAGGCGTAGAAGAGATATCCGAAGGTGTATCGCTTATGGAATCGAATGTCCTCGGAACGGCCCATCGCGGCAAAGTCCATCGTATACATCATGAGTACCCACACGCCGATATAGGCAGCGAAGGCGGCGAGCCACCCTGGGCCACCGGATGCGACGGGCAACGCGGGCACGCTGTGTGTTATCCATTCCGAATCGGTGCCGTACTTGAAGCCCGCCCATACGACGGCCAGCAGCAATCCGCCCCAGTAAATCGGGAGCAGAATTCCATTAATGCGGTCCAGGAACTCCCGGACCCGACCGACCACGAGGGGCGTCGAGTAGGCCACGACGATGGCGGACCACAGGGGCAATGGTCCACCGAACTCCGCTTGGAATGCGAACGCGACAATTGATCCCTCGAACACCGCGTAGTACAGCGCGGTAACACCGAGGATCAGCGACGCAATAGAGGCTCCGCTGCGCCCGAGGATACTTCGTGAGAATTCTGCGACCGACACGTTGTTCCGTAGAGCGTGCTCGGCAATGACGCGGTTGATAACACCGTAGACGACGATAGTGAGCGCCAGTCCTATTAGGGCATTCATCGTCCCGTAGGCGAGGGCGAGCGCCGCGCCGAGATAGATGAAGAACATTGCGCTGACGATGCTGTACCAGATGGAGTTCAGGGATTTTCTATTCATCAATGGCGGGGAATGCTGGCCTACCGTGATCGACACACGCAACTCCTTCAGAGGTGGACGAGACTCGCACGTACCGACGGAGAGGCGGACCACGCTATCGGAAAGGAGACTCGGCAGATCAGGTTCATTGTGATCTGGAACACTGATCAGGTACGTGTCAACAATGACGGGTGAAGTGCCCGCGGCACATCATTCGATGGGCCGGATGGCTGGAGGAGAGACGCCGACTAAAAGGAGGAGATCCGATCCCATCCTCAGGTCAACAGGCCTCGACGCATCCCGGCGGCGACCGCGGCTCCCCGGTCGCTGACTCCGAGCTTGTCGTACACATGCTGTAGGTGCGTTTTGACCGTCGTGACTCCGACAAAAAGCTCAGCGGCGATATCCTTGATAGACAGGCCGTCCGCAGCGAGCCGTAGAACGTCGAGTTCGCGGGCCGTCAGCTTGGCCCCCTCTGGCTCGGCGTGCCGGCGGCGGAGTTCCTCGGCGAATCCTGTCTGTAAATCTGGCGGGATCACAGTGGCGCCGCCAGCTACGGCGAGCACGGTATCGCAGACTGTCTCCCCGGAAACCACCTTGAGCAGGTAGGCGCGGGCGCCAGCGGCAATCGCACGGTAAACGGTGGCGCTGTCCTCGAACGCCGAGATGATGATGCCTCGTGTCGGCATGCCGTCGCGCTCGAGTGCCTCGATAATCGCGATCCCATCGAGGCCGGGTAGACGAAGATCGAGCACTGCGACGTCGGGGACGGTGCGGCGCAGATCTTTTAGTGCGTGGGCACCGTCATTGGCGACCCCGACTAACTCGATGGAAGGGTGCTGCTCGAACAATCGCGCCAACCCATCCAGATAGACAGGATGGTCGTCTGCGACTAGAACGCGCGTACGTCCGCTCACGAGATCACCCCGTCGACGGCCGCCCGCACAGTCTCGACGAGGTTGTACACGTCGATCGGTTTGGTGAGGTAGGCAGTGGCTCCGGCGTCGAGTAGCCGGTCGATTCGGGCGGGCAGGGCGTCGGCGGAAACCACGATGACGGGGATACGTCGTGTCCGATCGTCGGACTTGAGCTCCGCGAGTACTTGCTCACCCTCCATGTCGGGCAGGTGCATGTCGAGCAGGATAACGTCGGGGCGGCTTTGCCGGGCAAACTCGATCCCCGCCCCACCTGTTGGAACGCAAACCAGATCGGCGAGGGCGCGTCGTCGTAGAACTTGTTGCACGAGTTCGATGTTGGCGGGGTCGTCCTCGATATACAACGCCCGAACATTACGCAAGACTGAGTGCAGTTGGACTGCGTCGCTGTCGGCGGAAGTTTGGGTGGGCATGTCGCCGGCCAGGGAATCCTCGATTGCGGGAAGTTCGACGTAGAAGACGCTACCGCGCCCCTTCTTCGTCCTTTCGACACCGACGGTTCCGCCCATCGCTGTCGCGATGCTCCTGGAGAGAGTCAGTCCCAGGCCGGTGCCCTCTACCCCAGTGCCGTCAGCATCGAGCCGCTCAAACGGTGTGAAGATCCGTTCGAGATCGGCAGGGGCGAGGCCAGGTCCAGTATCCGTGACCAGAAACTTAATCCGTCCATCCAAGGGGCCGCTGAACGAGGCGGTCACCATCCCACATTCACGGTTATATTTGACGGCGTTACTCAGTATGTTGAGCAGGACCTGGGTGAGTCGCTGTGGGTTTGCAAGCACCACTGTATGCAAGCCGTCGTGGAAATCTCGCGCGAGTTCGATGTGCCGGGCCTGGGCGAGTGGCCGCACCAGGACAAGTGCCTCCTGGAATGCCTCGACCGCACCGACCGGCTCGATCGAGAGGTCTTGCCCGTGATCCTCGATCCGAGAAATGTCGAGGACTTCGTTGATAAGTTTGAGCAAGTGCCGACCGGCCTGGACAATCCGGTCGGCCTTCTCGCTCACCTCTACGTCGCCGGCCAATTCGAGTTGCAAGAGCTGGCCGAAACCCAAGATGGAGTTCAGCGGTGTGCGAAGCTCATGACTCATCCTGGAGAGAAACTCGCTCATGGCCAGGTTTGCGCGTTCCGCCTCATCCTTTGCGGCGCGGATCGCGCGCTCTGCCCGGCTCCGGACCGTGATATCGGTGGAGATCCCACCAACCGCGTAGAGTTCGCCATTCTTGCGACGCAATGGGAACTTGGTCGACAAATAGATTTCTCCATCCGGTAGCAGCTCTTCGAATTGCATACTGTGCCCTGCCTCCCACACCCGACGATCGTTGTAGGAGTAGGTGCGGCCAAGTTCTTCGCCGAAAATGTCTACGTCGGTCAGACCCGTCACGTCTTCGCGGCGGACCCCATGCTCTCGCTCGAAGAAGCTGTTGATCAACAAGTAACGTCCGTCTATGCCCTTGAGGTAGATCAACGCGTCGACAGCATCGGCAATCGCTTCCAGACGCTGCTCGCTTTCCCACAGTGCGCGTTCGGCGTGCAGGTCGGCGCCGCCGTGCGGACTGAGCTGTACCAATGCAGACCCGCCGGGAAATGGCAGGACGTCCGTCCGCAGTGTCACTGCGATCCGTTGGCCCGTCGGCCTGACTACGACGGCATCGACAATGGCCCCCGATTCACCGTCGCACACGAATCCCTCGATAATGTCGGCTACCGGTACCTCTGCAACGACAGGACGATCCGCCAGTCGACGCAACGCGCCATTGGCGCGGATCACCCGCGCCTGCGTCCCTGCTAGATCGGCTACCAACGCGGGGGTGAGAGCACGCTCGAAGGCTTCGACGAATGGGTCAGACTCGCGGGACCGATTTTCGCGCTCCGCGGGGCGCTCCTCAGACATTGGGCAACGGTACCCGTGGACGGCATGGTGTGCCTATGCCTCTTCAAGAGCGCGCGGCTGTTTTCCTCGGGAAACGGACCCCTCGCTTCGCCGCCATCATGCCGGGCGCGCGCTCAAGAGCCCGCTCAATTGTCGAGTCCACACTGACGTCTCACCCGATCGCTCCCGCGGTGACCCGCACACGAGCGTTGTCAGCGCAGAAGCAGTA
>Ga0224728_1034_pt1 | contig 15510 bp, 5 predicted proteins | sample IA1ulk_3_FD_161638 | JGI IMG/M metagenome (GOLD analysis project Ga0224728, IMG submission 161638) | Enriched cells from agricultural soil in Iowa, United States - IA12soil_GW_GH6A(bulk) | ecosystem: Environmental > Terrestrial > Soil > Unclassified > Agricultural land | place: USA: Iowa | collected... | reverse complement strand
ACGAGCGACGACGCAAAGCTTGGCGAGGAGAGTGCGAGATTGTTCACAACTACGTAGCGCCCGTCGTCGCCGAACCGCAGCTTGCCATCGTCAATGAGGCGCTGGCGTCTTTTCATGAAACTCGCGTTCCCAGAAATTGAGGTCACAACGTCGCCCCGCACGGTTGAACCAGCATGGATGACGAACCCCTCTGGCGCCCACTCTCCGGTTGCCCTAACCTCAGAACTGCTGCAGTGGAACACCGGGCGAGCCTCGGGTGCGGCGCCGACGGTCGAGTCCTGCGCTTGGAGCATGGGCTCGAATAGCGGGAAGCCCAGAGATGCTAGCAAAATTGAAATCGTGTCGAACGCGTCGAGAATATCTGCCTCTATTGCTTCGGGCGCATATGGCTGCGAACCTGCGTTGCCGTTGTCGAGGTCATAGCGCTGCGCTTTCTTAGCGCGGTCGATTGCAAGCCATTCCAAGTAGCGGATATGTGTCTGCGTGAACGCGTTTGTTCCCGATATAACCATCACGAATTGAGACCAAAAGTCCTTTCTATCGTCATGGCTAGCCAATCGTTGAGCAACGTCCTCCGATTGCCCGATGTAGGCCATACCGCCGTCAACTGACTCGCCGAATAAGAAATAGCAAGTTGGCTGCAGTGCCTCCGGTCTAGCCAACAAGGCACCAAGCTCGCTGCGTGGCACTTGACACGCCTTTATGGTGCGACTCGTTATCTCGGCGATACGCAATCCACGGGGGTCACCATGGGGTAGAAAAATTTGGATAGTTTGGGCGCGAACTGCCATACCAGTTGAATTTCCGTTTGTTAGGTCGTCTCTACAGCGGTGGCAAGACGTCGAACCCGTCGCTGCCTTCGAGGTCTCGCGGGCTGTTGGCGTAAAGATAGCTGTGCAATTAGAGGCGTAACTCCGCGTCAAGCCGACGCGTAAGCCTAGGTTAACGACCGTCAACCATAACAACTTGAATATCGTCGCACGGAACACTACCGCTTCTATAAGCAGTCGCCACTTGGCGCCATCAAATGGCACTAGCGCAAACAAGTACAGTCAATGCGGCAAGTCGGAACGGGTACTAGTCGACACGTGATGACGAGCAAGCGAATCGGCCTTCTTTAGGTTTGAACTCCAGTCAGACATGATTCTTGGGAGCGACCTCATGTTATGTTGGTCGCACACAACGGCGATGGTCACCGCCTCCACGTCCGTTCCCCGGATTAGACTCGGCACTGATTCTCTCGACGTCAGTGAACGCAGGAGCGTTGACAGTACCTTAGCCATAGCAGCAGCATTCTCGCTGTCGGTACCGTTAAATTCCATCGGTTCGACGGCCGGAAGACTCGTGTCTTCGGAGAGGTGGTGGCGCGTTGTTGTTCGGTCATTCCTCGAATCAACGGTCGACCATTCAACTTTGAATTTTTTGTCCCTTACAAGTCGGCTTACTAGCTCGCAACTATCCGAATCGAGGAACGGGAAAACGAGTCGATGCTGACTCACGCCTGCTTGGAACACGAGCGTCAGGATGTCGTGATATTTCGAGAGGTGCACTGCCGCGTCAGCGCTTATGGTGGAAAAGATTGCGTGAGAAGTAATGCTCTTCAATCCCCAAGCTTGTTCTGCGAAGTTGCGCGCTCCGGCTGATGTCATGCCTTGCGCCTTCGCTACATCTCGTAATTGACTCGGTGAAATGGCTTCGGCGAAATATATCGTTGCGTCGTTGTGCTCAAACGTTGTGATGTTCATATGGCTTCAAAGCAAATGTTGATAGGCGGGGGCCCGCCTATCAACATTTACGACACAGCCCAAGGAATCTTTAGGAACTGACATGTTCCTGTAAGCCGCGCCGTCGCACGCCTCTCTTTTTGCGGCGGCTTGTCCCATCGTGAACAACTGGTTGAAGCACGGCCTTACTGGCCGGAAGCTTTCCGATGGGCTTTTGAAGGCGCGGCAAAGCGCGGTAAAGGCTGCACATGAATGCGCGATTGCGCCGGTGGTCGAATATTTCCAGCTTTCGGCCTTCCGAAAGTCAGCGAATGGGATTGCTGAGCTGTTTCCAACGCGTGCGCCGGAAACAACAAAGGCGCTACTAGGCCTTAAGAGCGCCTTGGAGACCAGTCACGGGATATACGTGTTTTATGACTCACGGGGACGCGGTCTGTACGTTGGCAAGGCGCAACGCCAGAGTCTGTGGAAAGAGATGAACCTCGCTTTCAACCGGGACCGCGATACAACGCAGCGCGTGTATCGCGTTCAGCATCCAGAACGCGGAGAGTTTAAGACGTCGGACGAGTACGCTCGCCAGGTTAAGCTGACGCGACGCCACCTTAGTCATCTCGCGACGTATTTTTCTGCCTATAAGGTGGACGATGCACTGATTAACGAACTGGAGGCGCTCCTGGTTCGAAGCTTCGCGAACGACCTTCTAAACGTGAAGATGGAGCGTTTCGGCAAGTAACTGGGGCTCAGTGAACTGGTCCGAGCAGCCGACACCTCGCGCTACGAGACAGTCGTTGCGGCGCCTGAAAGGGGCTATGCCATAGCGTTGCGCAGCGACTTACGTAGTGTTGATTTGTTAAAGTGCGGCTCATCGTGCCTTGGCGAGGATGGGGGGCTCAAGGGACAATTTCCTCCCAGTGCCCCAGCCACGTCCTGTATGGCGCACGAAGGACATCCCATAAAAACCGCTTTGGCCTTATACCACGGGAAGGTGGGTCATGACGACTTGCGTTTGCCTAGTTGTCCCGAGCCTCTTCGGAGACGGAATCGATATGCGCGAGGACGTCCACGCAACATTGAGAATCCAAATATACTTGCTTGCGCCGACGCACTGTCGGGGCCGTGCGAGCATCAAATGCAGTCTTGCGGCACATATAAATTCCGGCTAGACCAGCCGACCTACGATTTAAAAAAATGCACGAGAAATCGATTGCCTATGCCGCTTATTGGCGAAACTCACTCGCTGATGCCGAGTTAGGCCGAGGCACCCTCACAAAGGACGAAGTCAGCGCACATCGACGCGTGCTTCCCGACGAGGCAGAATCCGGAATCTTGCATGAGGAAACGGTCGAAGATTTTTTCTTCGGGGAAGACGAGAAAATCCGGTTCGTCGAGGTTGTCTATCGACCATTGCTATACGCAGTAAAGAATGAGCACGGGCAGCGAGCTACTCAGTTTCCGGAATTTGTCACTCCGCTTGTTACGCAGGCGTTACTGTCGCGGGACGGCTGTCTTCTGCCGAAGCCCACTACGGTTGTGCCACGCGACATCTTGCAGCCACTGGAGGCCGGCTCGTTCTACATCGGGACAATCGACGACCTTGACCGATATTTGACCGATGGACAAGTCCAGGGCATTTCGTTCGCCGACGTGAGTGACGGCGATGAAACCCAACTCGAAGAATTTCGAAATGGCTGGAAAACATACCGCGATGGTCTCGACAGCATGCTTGCAGAGGTCTGCGGCACCTTCGCTTCCCAAACGCGCCATTTTTTGCCGGCCGAATATGGGCTCGTGCTAAAGCAAGGCGTCATCAGTGGGGCGACCCAGCACGTCGTGCGTCTCTATGACCATATACGAGACAAGCGCCCGCAATCGCCGCTCTTCGAGTCGTACGCGCGCGTCGACGCCACACACATTGAACCGTGCCTTCCCGCGAATGCCGGATTTGTTTCACGACTTGGCCACTCCAGCGACAGGTTCGCGCTGGCCGACGCGCAGCGAGCGGCGCTGTCTCATCTGCTTGCCTCGAAGGACGGCGAAATTCTTGCCGTCAATGGACCGCCGGGAACGGGAAAGACGACGCTCCTCCTTTCCGTGGTGGCATCGCTGTGGGCTCAGGCTGCGCTGGACGAATCTGAGCCCCCGGTCATCTTCGCTGCCTCGACGAACAATCAGGCAGTAACCAACATCATTGACGCCTTCGGAAAGGATTTTTCCCCTGGCGACGAGCGTCTTGGCGGCCGTTGGCTGCCGGATGTTCGAAGTTTCGGCGCATACTTGCCTGCACAGAGCCGTGAAGCGGAAGCGTCTGAGAAGTACCAGACCAGTACCTTCTTCGACGGAATCGAAACGCGGGAATATCTGGACCGCGCTAAGATAGAGTTCCTGTCACACGCGAAGGCAGCCTTTCCGGATATAGACGTTGCGGACGTGAAGTTCGTAGTCACACGTCTACATGCCGAGCTTAAGGCCCACGTTGCTCTATTGAGTGCCGCCGAAGAGGGCTGGCGTCGTCTGTGTGACGCAAGAGCGGCGACCACCGCCGAACTCGGCGATGACCCTGACGGTGCGCTGGCTAAACGGCGCCTGCACGTCAGTGCTCAAAATGCGGGCGTCCTGCAGTGGAAGGCCGTGAAGGACGGATGGGAGAGCTACCGCGCTAAAGAGTCGCTCCTCTATGCATTTTTTTCATGGTTGCCCCCGGTCGCAGCAAAGCGTTTGCGGCAAGCGCGTGAGCATCTGAAAACCTTGGTAAAGGACGAATTCTACGAGTCACTGGCAACGACGTTACCGGCCATCGAGAAGTCCATCGGTGACCAACTCCAAACAAACAGCCGAACTCGTGACGACGCCGTGCAGGCGGTTAAGCGAGGTGAAAGCATTCTTCTCGCCCAAGGTAAAGCATCGGCGATTTTCGGCGAAGCTGCGCGCGGCGTGGGGGTGACGGGCGGCCTTGAGAGTCTGTCACTTGAACAGTGCGACGCAGTTGCCGACACGGAACTTCGTTTCCGGATTTTCATGCTGACTACCCACTATTGGGAAGGCCGATGGTTGCTCGAGACGGAATGTCAGATAACAAAAATTCTGGAGATGAAAAAGAGGAGAAATCCCGGCCCGAGGACGCTCATGCCTCGATTCCGTCGGCGCATGATGATTACACCCTGTGCAGTCTCGACGTTCGCCATGCTGCCGGCATATTTGATGAGCCACGTTCGCGGGGACGGAAAGTTCGACGCCGACTATCTGTATAACTTCATCGACCTTCTGATTGTCGATGAGGCGGGGCAAGTTCTTCCGGAAATCGCAGGCGCGTCTTTCTCTCTGGCACGCAAAGCTCTTGTTATCGGTGACACGCGCCAAATTGAGCCAATTTGGTCCGTTCCTCGTCGAGTCGACTTCGGCAACCTGATGAACCTGGGCTTGCTAACCGGGGCTGAGAACAGCGTGACGTACGAAGAGCTGGCCCGCACCGGAAAGACGGCCGCATGCGGTAGCGTCATGCTTGTCGCACAGAACGCGACCCGCTACCACGCGGACCTCGAGCTTGACCGAGGTCTTTACTTATATGAGCACCGTCGCTGCTACAACGAAATCATCCAGTTCAGTAACGAACTTTGCTACCACGGCAAGCTGCTGCCCCGTCGTGGCGAGGCGCCGCCAGTGTCCGAAGGAGCGACTGACCAGTTACCGCCAATGGCTTACCTGCATATCGATGGCATCTGCCAGACCCTATCTGTCGGAAGTCGTCGCAACCTTCTTGAGGCGGAAACCATTGCCTCGTGGTTGTCTGAAAATCGCGGCATGTTGGAAACGAAGTACGGAGCACCCCTGCATCAGATTGTGGGTATCGTCACGCCATTTGCCGCCCAGGTTGCTGCTATCGAGGCAGCATGCGCAAAGGTCGACATCAAGGTCGGACGTTCAGGCGGCATGTTGACCGTTGGAACCGTCCATTCCTTGCAAGGCGCCGAGCGACACATCGTTATCTTCTCATCCGTATACTCCAAGCATGAGGATGGCCGTTTCATCGACAAGAGCACGAGCATGCTCAATGTAGCCGTCTCTCGGGCCAAGGACAGCTTCATTGTCTTCGGGGATATGGATGTTTTTGACTCGGTAGCGGCGGGAGAGCCGCGCGGTGTTCTAGCGAGTTTTCTGTTCAAGAACCCGATGAACGCGCTGCGATTCGAACATCGACTGCGCTCGGACCTGCAGACGCGGAGCACGGTTTTGTCTCAGCTGCGAGATGCCTCGGACCATGACGCGTTTCTGCTTCAGACGTTGTCTGCGGTCAAGAGTAGTTTCCAGATTGTGACGCCATGGATTATCTTGGCTCGGACAAAGGAAATTGGCGCGTTCGACGCGATGCAAAGGGCGGTCGACCGTGGCGTGAAGGTCGAGATATTTACCGACCCGCAGCTCAACATCGGGGAGCCGGGGAAAGAGGAGAGCGCGCGAAAAGAGGCTCGGCTGCTAGCGGACACCAAAGTCCTACGCGATGCCGGAATCACGGTGAATTTCGTGCGGCAAGTCCATAGCAAACTCGTCATTGGCGACGAAGATGTCTACTGCATTGGCTCGTTCAACTGGTTCGGCGCAAGACGCAGCGGACAATTCGTGCGTCATGAGACGTCGATGCTTTATCGAGGCCCCGACTTGGTGCCGGAAATTCTTGCTATGCGAAAAAGCTTGCTGCAACGGAGAATCTCAAGGCCGCAGTATGCCGAAAGTTGCACGCACAAGCCCGCTGTGACAACCTGAAGGAGCGATATCGTGGTCGCGAACGCTCAGATTAAGCCGACGGCAATTGTCATGAGCGGCTATCTTTACCAAAATCTGTTCGGCATTGAGTTGCTCTGTGACTGGCTTGACGACCCCGCTGCATATGAATGGGTGGAGTTCGAAGCCGACGAAGAGGGACTGGCTCGAGGGCTAGACGACATCATCGCCAAACGAAAGGACGGGCAGTTCGTCCTTTCGCAGGTAAAGTTCACGGTATCTCCTTTGGAAGAGCAGAACGCGTTGAGCTGGAAGTGGTTGACCGACCACAAGCCACGTGGTCGCTCGCTCATTCAGAAATGGTGCACCTCGTTCGAATCCGGAGCCGTGCATCCGGTTGCTGATTGTTTCTTGGTTACAAACCGATTGCCCGACCGGGAATTCGCGTCCTCGCTTTCGTCCGATGGCGCATTTGTTGACCTTGCTCGCCTTTCGGAGCCCACGCTCGATTTGGTTGTCGCTCAGCTTGGCTCAAGAGAAAGGGCGGCCTCGTTTTTCAGCAATCTGCGCATCAGGCATTCGGAGCCTGACTTCTTAAGCCTGAGAGGAGTCTTACTCAACCGAGTCGTACCCCGTTACACGGACTATCATGGCTGGCACGCGTTGATGAATGCCACCGTCGACTGGGCGATACGTCGGAACTTCCCGTTGCCGAACGGACGAATAACGTTGGAGGTATTACGGCAGACTTTGGAAAGCCGTCGGCCACAACCTCTCGAACAGACGTTCCGAGTGCCCGAAGGTTATTTGCCGCCTGATACAGTGTTTCATGAAGGTTTTTACCGGAAACTGATTTCAGGGGATAGTCGTTCTATGGTGCTCTGGGGTTCACCAGGTCAGGGTAAGAGTACCTATGTCAGCTACCTGTGCCGCTGGTTAGAGAGCGAAAAGTTACCTTACGTCCGCCACCACTATTTTCTCAATCTGCTTGATTCATCCGAGCGCTTCTCGCTGCCTGTCGTTGCGAACTCCCTGATGCATCAAATGGAGGTAAATCAGGAAGAACTTGTTAGTGGGCTTAACGACGCCCCCGAGAGGCTTCGCGACTGGCTCGCCGCTTGTGGCGCAGGCTACAGCCGACTGGGCAAACGGTTTTTTGTCTTCATAGATGGTCTTGACCATGTCTGGCGAGACACGGCAGGAAGCAGAGAGCCGCTAGAAGCGTTGTTCCGGTATTTACTCCCGCTGCCCGAGAATGTCGTCTTGGTCGTGGGGACGCAACGCGTCTCCGATGAACAACTGCCTTCACGGCTGCTGCAGTTCATTCCAGACCGTGACTGGATTGAGTTGCCACTAATGTCGATTACTTCGACGCGTAGTTGGCTGGCTGGCGAGTTAGAAGCCCGTCAAGCGGACGTGCCCGCAGACGGAGCGTTGGCGTTGGCCGAAACCATCGGACAGTTGGCCGTAGCATTCCACGAGGTATCCAAAGGGCACCCGCTCCATCTGACCTACAGTTTCGAGGCTCTCCTTCAACGTCATGCGGCGGTCACGGTCGCGGAGGTTCTAGCGCTGCCAGCTTGTCCGGACGGTGACATCAGGACGTACTATCGTTCTCTCTGGCTTCGATTGCCCAATGAGGCGAAAGACGCCCTCCATCTCATTGCTGACGCGGAATTTTTGTGGCCAAAGCTTGGCTTGGAAGATGCTCTATGTTTGAGAGCAGACAGCCTGAAACCGAACATTGGCCATATGCTGCGTGAGGAAGAGGCTGGACTGCTACCTTTCCATGGCAGCTTACCTGCTTTCGTCAGGGAGGTGCGCGAACACAGTCAACGGATAGATGCGCTTGTCCCCGAGGTCACGAGATGGTTATCGTCGCAGGCCCCTGTCTACCATTGTTGGGGATGGCTGTGGCTCTATCAGGCGCGATGTGGTTCCAACGCGAACTTAATCGATGGCCCTACGCGCGAATGGGCTTTGGAAAGCCTCGCAAAGGCTTATCCACTACAGCAGATTCTGCGCATCCTTTCAAAGGCCGAGCGTGCGGCGTTTGATGAAAGGCGTTTCGCTCGAGCTGTCAGACTGAGATGGTTGAAAACTAGGCTCTTGAACGGTCCTGAGCATCAGTTGCAAGACTTCGAACGGGTTTTCCAGTGCGCTCTGACTCTGACGGATGACGGATATCCGTTACTGACGGAATCAACCGACCTCCGCAGCGCCGCGATAGGTCAGCTGTCGCTATTGGGGCATCGCTATGTCCAGTCAGGGCGACAATCCGATGCGGTTGAGTGTCTCCGAGTAATGCGCGTCCGTTTGCAAGATGCTATCGAATCTCGGGTTATCAATGAGGATTCGTACGAGGCGGGAATCCGTGACATGGTGGTGCTGGGAGCTGCCACTGGGAAGAATGACCGTGAGGCGCTTTTACCTCTGTTTTTGGACCCTGAAAGGGGCCCGACTTGGTTTAGTTACTTTGCGCGGGAGCTGACCAGGAAGCGAGATTTGGACGAACTTCTCGCGTGGCTGCCGTGTTCGCTTCCGAAAGCGCTGCAGATGGTGTTGGAGGTGGCGATACTGCGAGTGGCGGGCGCGGACTGTGTGAGATTGCACGAGCTGCCCGAATTCAGGCACATATCAATTCATCCCCAGTCTGAGTGTTGGGCCCGACTGTACGCGAATCATGCGACCACGTCGGCAGAATTTGATTTCGATGTTTCCGTTTTTGACACTGAACCGGCCATAGAGAATGGTGGCAGGCCATTGCAGCATTACTTACATGGACTGTTCTTCCATGTGGTCGCAAAAACGCTGGAGGTCAACGGCTCAGACCCGGCATATACCGTCCCAATCTTAGATAAGCGGAAGTGGTTGACCTCCGTAATTTCGAGGCTGATACGGTCGGCCAGAACGGCAGGGACCGTACTTTCGCGTAAGGAGCGGCCGGCCTTTAACTTCTTATTTACCGCACTTCGCGACGTCGAAAGTCCCAAGGACTTTGAAGAGCATGCTGACGAATTCGCATTTCATCGCGCCTTGATAACGATTTCGGACGACCTCTTCCTGCTGTCATCAGGATTGACCGGTGAATCGCTTGTGGAGAGTATCGCCTGGAATCGGGCCGCCGAGTCTCCTCATTTTTCGTTTGCGCTTTGGCTGCAACGACAGCTGGACGTTCGGTTTTCAATACTTAGGCCGGCTGTGACCGCCGCCACCATTGAAGTCCAAGCAAAGGCGCTCGAAAAAACGGTAAGTGTCTTTAATGAACGTGCAGACCGCTATCTGGAGTTGTGCGAGCTTGCATGCAACGAGGGTCTATTGGATGTCGGGCGAGAATTGCTGCGACACACTTTGTCTTGTGTCGCCGGGTATGGTTGGAGGAAGGATGGGTCAATGCACCTCGTGCTTTCCGCTCTGGATTGCCTCTCAGGAAGTACGCCGAAGTTCGTTGCAGAGCAACTGCAGCGGGTCGTACCTCTGATTGCGGCGATTGACAAAATTACAGACGGCAGTGGTACCACATCAGCGAAATACCGGATGGCCGAACTACTGGTTCGACTTATGCCCCGAAGCTACGCGGCGTACTATGAGTCTCTCATGATTTCGGGTGAATGGCATGTTTCGGAACAGGTTTTTGCCAGAGGCGTCTCCGCGATGCTGCAGACGGAATTAGGTAAGCAGCTCGTAGGTCCGACTGTATGGTTCGAAGACAGCATTGATTCTTTGAAGTCGACGACCAACCCCATGTCGCCATGGGTGCAAGAGTTGTTATCAAAGAACGCGAGGTTCCTTGGTATCGCGGCGGCAGACTTGGGAAAGGGCCGTAGCGACGAGGTAACGCCATCCGGCAAATCAATCGATATTGACGTGACTGCATACCCCCCGACAGAAGCACGCAGGCTGCTGGAAGCAATACGTGACGCGAAAATATACGTCGAAGAAGATGCGTTAGTCAGGAAGTGGTTCAATTATTGGACTGCACAAGGGGAGACTGCGACACTTCTACGCTCGCTTACGCAACTCCGAAGTTCGTCAAGCTCCTTGCGGCAACTCGCTAAGCTTTTCGACGACCTTTTTCAAATCAGTCTGCGACTGGAAGGAAAGCGGAAGGCTTATGCCTGGCTCGTAGCTGCTCAGGTCCATAGAAATAGCTGGGAGCAGTACCATGACGAGGCCGAGGCAAAAGCGCGCTTTGCCGTCTTCTCGAAACACTATCGCGAACGCTGGGCTGACTTCATCATTGATACTTCCTCCGCCTCTTGGTCTGGGGCATCTGAGCAGCTTGTGATTCCAAATGACCGACTTGTTAGCTTCCTGATTGCGGTCGGCCAGCAAGAGGAGGCGGAGCTTGTTGCCCGCGAAATGGTCTCTGCCGTCGCCGAAGAGGCTGATGACCAGCCACTCTTAGAGCCATCCTGGTTCACTGGAGATTGACATGGACGAGGGCACCTTGGCGAGGATTGGCTTCAACCGGCTGCGTCACCCAGTTCCTATGGCGAAACTGATGGCTGTGCACGCCGTGGCCGATGCTATCCAGTCGACCAACTGCGGCGCGGTTGTTTGGCGAGAATATCTGGAGTGGATATCAGGACTGGAGCTCGAGTCCGAAGTTGCGGAAGCGCTGCTCTTTGGCTTTCTTGCTCGTGGAACGCCTAATGTCAACGCCGGAGAGCTAAGGCTCGCGGTATCCCGTCCCTCGATTTTGTCCGATTACATTGTTGCGCACACTGGCGGCTCGAAAATCTTCGTTAACAGTTGGGCGAATTGCCACTCGGGGGAGGTTCCAGACTTATATAAACCTGCGGGTGAGGCGGTCCGATTGACGGCCACAACCAACGTGCCCCCAATCATTGTCTCTGAACTTGACCGACTTGAGAGTCTATCGGGTCATCCGTTCCGGCGTCAGTGGGAGTTCGAGATTGAAAGGCTGATTGCAAGATACGGAAGTCCGGAGGACGGCTCTTTCAGTTACTGGACAGGCGGTGAGCGCGATGCGGTGGGCAGATATATTGGACGCCAAAGTCACTATGCTCGCTCCGGCTTTCTTCGAACAATTGCATTGGCGGTAGATATGTGGGAGATGCCGGAAGACATTGCGAAAAATGCGGGGCTTCTAGCTTTGCCTGCGAGTCTGCTTTATGTTCAAGTCCCGCCAGGGGACTTGCCTGCTTGGGTGGATGTGCTGTATCGCGCGTCTCCACGCGACGGGGAGGCGGCACATGACGTCGCAGAGGCGCTCGTTGCTGAGTTTGCGAAGCAAGCCGACGAGCGCCAGCTCCTGTATCTAAATGCGCCGCTCTCTCGAAGTGAAACTTACGAGGGTGAATTACGTATCGTGTCCTGCTATGTCAACGGCGGAATCGCGGACTCAAAAGCAATTTTCAAGCTACATAACATGCTCGCTTCTAGCGGCGCCCCTGCAGTTGTGAATCGCGTCGACGGTGTTGTGGCGCCCCCACTGGGTCAGCATTCTCTCGACCTACCCGGAAATGTACGCCTGCTTCCTGCGGTAGTTCCAGACGTTGGTGGTGCCGGATATATAACTGCGGATATTTTGCAAAGATGCCCTTGCCTTCCCGCCAACTATGCCGACATAGAAACCTTCCGAGGGGTTCCTCGGTCAGGCGGCGTAGACCTTCTTCTTGACTCGCATGACCTCGGCCGAATGATGCACTGGAACCAGCAGTGGAGGCCTTGGCATCGCCCGCAGATGGGACCGCCGTGTGGTACCGCGCTTGAAGTTCGGAGGGATTGTTACTCATCTATTGCTCCGAGTCCCGAGTGGAGGCTGGAGACGCACTGGCGCGTGCATTTGATTTCACGCGAAAAGACGTGGGGCGATTGGGAGGAGCGTTGGTTATACGGTCGATTGGATGCCGCCTAGTCGGTAACGTTGTGTTAACGGTGTTCAGCGAGAGATGAAAAAGGGAGACACTGGTGGACATAGCTCGATACGTGAAGTCGATAGCGGTTGTGCTAGGTTGTACCTGCCGAATCGGACGCAAAACGTCGCCGCGCGCAAGCGGGGCCACGCCGCCAGGAGCCGGAGCACCGAGATGTAAGGCTCGCTAAACGCGGCGCCTGCTTCGGTTTCCTCGACGGTCTGCCTGGGCTCATGCCACAGCGACCGCTTGAGTCGCACGCGCCCGTACAGCAGCGCCCAAGCGTGCTACCCTTTTTCAGGGCACGCAGGGGATTGCTGGTCGCTGGGATGTCATCGAACGACGATTGTCATTTTGATATCGTCGATTTTGATACGGGTCTTGGAGCAAAAAGAAGGCGCTCCTGTGAATCGCCGGAACTTCAAGCAAATCCACCAGCCAAGCCTGGTAGATGTCACTCGGGAAAATGGACCGCATACCAATGAGCAAAACAAATGGTCACGGATGCTGATTCGCCACAGTGGGGCCGATTCTGGGTGCCTCGTGGCGAGGCGATACACGTCGATGCCCAGGGATTCACGATTCACGCTACGGGACAGTGGCGAGCATTTTCAAATCCGCACCTTCACGCGACCGGCGAACTGGCTGGTGCTTCGCCTGTTACTGTGCTGCTTGGCGAGCCAGGCTCAGGAAAATCTTTCGAGTTAGATTTGCTTAAGAAGCACGCAGAGACGGCGGGTGGCCGTGCTGTACAGTTCTTGGACTTAGGAAGGCACGCGCATCCGGGGACGCTTGAGACGGCGCTAGGGCGCATTCTCAAAGGCTGCATCGACGACCATGTTGCGACAGTCCTTTTTCTCGACGCACTCGACGAGTGTCGCGTCAACATCAAGCGGGCTGAAACCGTTCTTGAAAACGTGTTGTACAACGCGACGCCTTCCGAGTTGCACGTTGTCATCGCATGTCGCACGTCTGCATGGCCGACCACCTTTGAAGAAATGTTGCGAGTGCACTGGAAAAACCGAGAGAATGTCAGTGTCTTCGAAATTGTTCCTCATTCTCGTGAACAGGTTTGCGAGCGCTTACGCGGGCACGGCATTGACGAAAATGATTTCTTCGATGCGCTTGCGAGCTCGCATGCATACAGCCTTTCTTTGCAGCCACTCGGTCTACAATTCCTGATTTCGCAGTTCGAGGACGGGGCGGAATTTTCCACAACAAGATGGGACCTCTACGAAAGAGGGTGCAGCGCGCTACTCCGGGAGAGTAAGCGTCGCCTCGAAGGCGGCACTCTCGCCCTTCCCAATACTCACAAGCGCTTGCAGCTTGCTGGTCTGATGGCAGCCTGCGCCCTGTTGACGAACTGCACAGAGCTCGTTCTGGATGGCGACGGTGAGGTCGGGCATTGGGAAGCGCCGTTCCTAAGCGCTGAACGGATAAACGCAATTCCACTGTTCTTTCAAGATAGCGAATGGCACGCAGATAGAGAGCACTGCGACGAAGTTCTCCAGTCTGGGTTATTCGTAACGAAAGGCGGTGGTGTGTTCACGTTCGCGCATCGCACATACGCTGAATTTCTAGCGGCTCGCTTCGTTGCATTCCTCGAGCTTTCGGACGAGAAAATAAAACAGTTCCTGACATTGCCAGACGGAACCGGGAGGCTCGTCCAGCAATTGCGGGAGTTCGCGGGTTGGATGAGCCATGGCAATCGTGAGATTCTGGAGTTCATCCTTGATAGGGACCCTGCTTTCATCTTTGACAGCAGTGTTCCATTGGCGGATGACAGGGGAGTTTTCGATGCGTTTGACGAGCTGACCGAGCTTGTGAAGCACTATAAATTCCCTATCTATGAGTTGAGCCTGATTCGCTCGTATGGGAGGCTGGCGCATCCCGGATTACGCGACAAGCTCCGCACAATCATCGCAAATCGAGATGAGGTCAGTGCACTACGTCAGTTCGCAGTAGACGTTGCAGCGGCAACAGGGCTCGTCAACGAACTGCCAGAGCTACTCGAAATCGCGCTCGACGAGTCGGAGAATCATAAGGTCCGACAGAACGCAGCAAATGCAATTCGCGACGAGGGTACCCCGGAACTGAAGCGCCGATTGCTGCCTTTGATGGAGGAGCGACGCGAAGCCGACGCCAATGACGAACTCAAAGGCATTGCTTTGCATTGTGCATTGGACGGAAATGCTTCCATTGGCTCGCTTATTTTGCAGCTTGGAGAAGAAAGCAACCCCCATTATTCGGGGGCCTATGCCAGTGGTATGCGCAGGGTGGAGAATGCGGAAATCGCGAAAAGCGATATTGCCCCCTTGACTAAGTGGTTACGGCTTCAGCTTGCGGAGGAGCGTCTCGACTATTCGTGGGAAAAGTTCGTTTTCCACATGTTCGGCAAGACGGCGCTTGCCGTAATTCAGTTTAACGAAGGTTGGACTGGGTTTGGAGAAGCGGCGTGGCTAGCGGTGACCACGCATCACAGGCTTTCCGACGAGCGACAGAATAGGCGCTTCGATTCCGGTCTCGGACTGGACAAGGACCGCGAGCTTCGATTGCGCATGTTCGAGGTAATGCTGGATGCTGCGTTTGGTAACGAGGTCTTTGCAGCAGCGACGCTGCGTTCGGGGACCGGCCTGTTGACGAATTCTGATGGGGCGTATGTTATAGAAGCGTACGAGCGTTACGCAGGAAAAGTGAACGCTCAAAAGATTCTCGCGAATCTCATGCTCGGATACTTATTTGAGAGCGATGGAATCGTGCGGGAATGGGTGCTGAACGCTGCCGGTCCGGACGCCGAGGCACGTGACCCATTGCTCACGGAGGTAGTGGGTGGCAGCTTGGTTGCGATTCCGCTTGATTCGCCTCTAGCCGAAACGCTCAGGCATTCGGCTTCGATAGCGCGGGAGTTCGCCGAAGAAAGGAGGCCGTCTTCGCCTGCAGAGATGTCGGCGGACTTGCTTCATACTGCACTACAGCGCGCCGAACGTGGCGAAACATGGCAGTGGATGAATATGCTGTCGTATCTCTGCCACGAAGGAGAGTTCGGAGGCTTCCGGAGCTTCCCTGATGAGGTCACAAAGCTACCTCTTTGGCCAAAATTGGATGCCCAGACACAATTGCGGCTCGTTGTCGCTGCCCGTAGGTATCTTCAGGACTGCGGCCCTGCAGCGACTGACCTGACTCCCAAT
>Ga0224728_1033_pt1 | contig 15861 bp, 12 predicted proteins | sample IA1ulk_3_FD_161638 | JGI IMG/M metagenome (GOLD analysis project Ga0224728, IMG submission 161638) | Enriched cells from agricultural soil in Iowa, United States - IA12soil_GW_GH6A(bulk) | ecosystem: Environmental > Terrestrial > Soil > Unclassified > Agricultural land | place: USA: Iowa... | reverse complement strand
CCTCTATAATGGTTTAAAACATGATGTTAAACATCGACTTAAAGCCATCCAATTATGGATGGCTCGGATATTTTCTCTTAATTAAGGTGGGCTTGTTCCTTTGTTTTCCAGCATCTATTATTTTTAAATTAATGTCAATATTATTAATTGAGTGATTATTCAACGGTATTTTTCCATCATGTTGTATTCTTTTCCAAGTGGAATAATTCTTTATGTAAAGTACGTTTGAAAGACGATATATATCAGAATCCAGTTTCAGACCTTCTAAATAAGTATCCATTATTTCTTTTTTAATTTTCCTTTTAGCCTCAGAACTTATTTCCTCTAATGAATTAGTTCGTCTTACTTTATTTATATGTACTTTAGCTTTAATTTTAACATCAAATTTAACCTCATTATGTTTTATGACCGGAGTTACCTTTACATGTAAGTTCCTTAATAAAAGACCCATACCTTCCTTGCCTTTTATAGTTATTTCTGATCTTTGAAAATCCTTATTCATCCATCTATATCCTTTAGCTTTACTGTTACTAAGATACCCTTTCAAATTGTCATTAGTGATAATACCTAATCCGTTTAATATTGCTGCATCCATGTGTTTAGAATCAGCTTCCCATGATTGGTGATTTCCTGAAATAATTGGTAATACTATTTCATTTGGTGGACGGTTATTTAAAATAATTAATCTTCTTAAATCAATAGGTCGGATATAGGAAAATTGTTTAAAACTAGGTTCTGGATCACTAAGGCGTGAAAGATCTGTAGACATTCCAATATTCGGCATGGCATGAAGTATATTAGGAATGGAATCTTCCGTTAGATATATCCATATTTGATAATAAGTTTCAACATACCGATCTAATATATCTGTAATGGCTTGTAAGCCTCCTTGTTTCAAAACATTTTCTGTGAAAACAATGTATGCAATATGCCCCCAGAAAAGTCTTCTTTGAGTTGTCTGATAGATATTAAAGATGGCTTCTTCCACGGTATTTCCTGATGCATGACCAAGTTCTGCTGTAACTTGGTTATTGCTACCTCCTGCCTCGCTTTTTGCAAGTAGTCCTAAATTAATGATTTGTAAATATGCTATATATTTACCGTCTTTATAGTCAAGACCTATAGAATGTATGTAAACCATTCTTTCCGTTTGTTTCACATCCCAGCATCCAGAAAGAAATACTGTAGTTAAAATGCTCAATAAAAGAAAAAATTGATTAGCTTTTCTTTTTATTTTCATTTTCTTCACCTGTTCTAGTAATGTCATTTAATTCGAGCGCTTTTGGCCTTTTTGTGTATTTTGTGCTAGGAATTTTAATAATTGTTTTAATAAAATCAGATATATTTAGTAGGCTAATTCCCTCCAAATAAGAAACACCAAATGTATTTATTCTGCCGATATATGCACAAATAACAAATATTGCTGTAAACATGCCAAAAAAACCGAATAAAGAAGAGAATATAATAATAAAAAGACGTGTAAGAGAGAGTGTTCCAATTAAAGATTGGTCATTTAGATTAAACGTGGATAATGTGGAAAGAGCTATTACAACGACGGTAACCGGACTAGCCAATCCAGCACTTATTGCAGCATCTCCAATTATTAATCCACCAACTACACTAAGAATTTGACCAATGGACATAGGTAATCGTAATCCCGCCTCTTTAAAAAGTTCAAATAAAAGTAACATAAGAATAACTTCAATGGATAATGGTAATGGAACTCCTTTTCTTGATTCGACAACGGTTGCTAATAATGAGAGTGGGAGTTGATCTTGATGAAATGAGGTTAAAGAGACCCATATGCCTGGTAGTATAGCTGACAAGAAAAGTCCAGATATTCTTATCAATCGTTGAAATGAACTGAAGATGTATGATACTTCTTTATCTTCACTTCCTTTAAGTAGCAAAAAAAAGTTAATAGGAGTAATTAAGGCAATAGTGACACCATCAATTAGGATAACAAACCTTCCATTTAATAATGTTTGCACAGCGAAATCTGGCTTACCAGTATACTGGTGTCTTGGAAATACTGCATAAGGAGTGTTATTGAACGTTTCTTCTAATTGTTGGGTAGTTACAAGTCCGTCGATATCAATGGTAGAAAGTCTATTTTTTATTTCTTTAAGTACATTCATATTTGCGATATCATCCATATAAAGAATAGCAACTTTCGTTTGGGAACGTTTACCTATCGTTGTTTGTTCAAATGCAAGTGAAGATGTGCGTAATCTTTTCCTGATTAAAGAAATGTTAACATTGATATCCTCAATAAAGTTATCTCTAGGACCTTTTACAGTTGCTTCAGTGGCAGTCTCTTCAGGCTTTCTTTGAGGACGTTCTGATATATCAATCGTAAAAAGTTTTCCATTGATTCCAAAATCGATTAATAATTTTCCGGCGAATATATCCGTTATTGCAACCTCTAAATTATCAATTACATCCAAGGTTGGGATATGTAGATAGTTGCGTATCTGTTCCTCAGTGATTTCGCCTTTATGTACGAAAAAAAAATGATCGATTGACTGAGGAACAGTATTGTATAATATTTCAGTATTGACTAATCCCGAACAATATATATATGTAATTTGATGATGTATATAAGTAGTTGAGGAAAATTGTATATCCGGACATTTTTTTAGAACATTTCTTAATACTCGTTCACTAATTACGGTGCTCTTTTTATTATTATCATTACTTATTGATAAATTTTTTTGTAGGGATTTTTTTTTGAAAAACTTCATACATTTATTCTCCTTTTATGTAGTACTAAAATAAATAAGGATAATAGAAGTAAAAAACTGATTAAAAAGTAAGTCGTAAAAGGTAGTAGGATATTCCATAAAACATTCGAATAATGAATATCACTGATGGGATAAACGGCATATCCAATTACGATAAATAAAATTACAAATAGACACCATTTTGAATATAAATTAATTTCTAATAAAACTTCTTTTATCGTATAAAAGAATAAGGAAATGCGAATAAATGCACCTGCTAACCATTGATACAAAGCTAAAAAACTCACATGTTCAATAAAATCCCCTATAGAAACTAATCCCCATTCTTCAAATGCTGGGAAACGTTGATAGGATGCTTCAACCTCATCAAATTCCGTTATTGCTCCTATTAATGGTCCTAATGTAAGCCCCATTAATATGAAAGACGTTATAAAGAGATGTCGAAATTTAACTGGAGTATTAATTCTCTTTTTTAAAAATAAAAAAAGCATAAGTTCAGTCATTCCGGAATAGGGAAAAATAATACTTTTTAATATGGGGCTATATCCATTTTCAAAAATAGGAAGTAATAGTGAATAATCTTTGTGTTCCATATTTGTAAAAGCAACGAAAAACCCAAGACAGACAACGAAAATGAGTAATAAGATATTAATGATACTTATCGTTCCTAGTTTTGATCCTCCAAAATATAGGCAAACAATACTGAAAATACATGCTACTATCCATTTTGGGGTTTCAGGAAGATATCCAACATTAATTAACGCAATAGTTTCTCTTAATGTGATAGCACTTAAATTTATTAAAAAGAGAATAAAGATTATTCCTAAAATAATAATAATTTTTTTGTTTACTTTAAATCGTAGCCACTCAAAAATTCCCTCATTATTAATTGACTTTTGGAAAACTAAAAGAAGTATAATCCAGACTATGGATAATAAAAATGATAGAATTACACTGATCCATGAATCTTTACCTGCATGTTGCACAAGTGGAGATATTACAAATACATGATTGTTTAGACCTATCACTGTTATTAGAATAAGCATCATTTGCTTATTTGTAATGGAATCAAGTGTATTAATACTAGCACTTCCTTTTTTTTGAATATTATTTTTAAAAAAGGAGAAATTTATTCGTTTTTTTATATAAAATCATAGGTAGACTCAGGAAAATACATAAACTTAATTCTTTGGAACATTTCAATATTAATTTTAATAGGCATAATTTTTCACAATATTTTTGAGAACCACAGCTTTTTTCATTGTTCCATTAAATCAAATGTTAGTTATCTTATTTATTTTGCGTGGTAGAATAAAAAAATAAAGCCCAGTATTCCAAGCTTTATCTATCTTAAATACTTATGAAGTTAGGTAGCATTTTTTACATAATGTTTTCCATCTATTTTCAGCATTTAACCATCTTTTTTTATGACATGAGGGACAAGGAATTCTTATCTTATGTAATTCCCATTTCAACTTTTCCCCGTTAAAAACGTACTTTTCATTTTCGTTTGAAGGATTAGGGATTTTTTTTACTCCTGCATCAATAATGCATTTCTGACAATAAAGTTTATTATCAAATTTAATTAGTTTTACAAACTTAATTCCTTTCAGTTCCCCGTCTATCACACCACAAGAACTACAAACAAGTCCATTTAATTTGTTCTGATAAAGTTTAATATTAATTTTACATATGTATTCATTATAACCATCATAGTAACGAACATCTGGAATAATCTTTGAACAACAATAGCAGTTTAATTCCTTTGTTCCAGATGGATAGGTAAATTCATAACCCGAACTGCCTTTCTTATCCGACTTAAGTTCAGCACTACCCAAAACATTTAAGACATTGTTAAATCCACAATGAGGGCATATTATACTGAATTGGTCTGTTCTACAATCCTTACAATCACATGGTCTACCCCAATCACAATTTGGCATAAAGCACGAACTCCCTCCCTAAAATATTCTTTCTTTTAAGATAACATGTTAATAGATTCGGAAAAACATCTTTTTTCACATGGAATAAGGTGAAAATTACCGATATCCTCTCAATATAATTGTTCAGGAAATCACAGCTTTATGTACTATTAAAGAATTGTTGTTGGTTTGATTTAAAGTTTGAACAAAAATATGCTTTGAATGTTGATTTTATAAGATAAACCCCCTCCGTTTTGAAAAAAGATTACTCAAAACGAATGAGGTTAATTTTAGCTAAATTTATTTTTAATAAAAAGTTTGATTACTTAGGAGACTTTCCTCCATTAAGACTAGATAAAACTTGTTTCAAACATTTTTTGAAACAAGTACATGGAAGGATAACTCATTTAATTACCTGTTTTCAAGTTGTCTATCCCAAGGCAGAATCTCATTAGATTCTCTTAGTACCTTATCTAGAGTAAATATATTTTTTGCAATCTCATTACTTACACTTTTTACTATAGGTGGATTACTCCTTACCACTATTGAGCATTTTAAAGATGATGCGGATAACGTATTTAGATTTTTCCTTCCACTTACTGCTGGGGAACGTTTAATAATAACGGAAGAATCATGTTCATAATTCTCTTTTCTCATAATTTCCCTCCTATCAGCAATTTTAAGTACTCGTAGAAATATTCATCTTCTTCTTTAATTATAGCATATTCGATTAAGTCAATGTGTGCCTTTACTTGATCATTATTCCACCGTTCAACTAAAGGAAAATGGAGACAAAGTACACATTCACCTATGGGTTCAGTTATATACAAAGTTTGTTTTTCTTCCCTATAAAAAATAATTTTCTCTTGTTGGTTAAATGCATCCACTACATAGACATTTGAATTAGTTAAATCAAAAGTATCAGGTGCAGTAACATTTCCAGTTGCCCCTAATAAAATTAATTTTTGGGGTGTGTTCTCATTATAATGATAAAGTGATGCAGCCTTACAACCTCTTATTATGTTTACTCTAGTCGGATTAAAGTCTGGAGCTACAATGATTTCTTTGTCCTTCTGTAAAAAATTAATTGCCTGTTCTAAAAAGTTTGACCAATTTCCAATTTCATTATTCATTATTAAGTTTTTTTCTGAAAGTAAGGTAAGTGTATAGTTAGCATAGTTCATTAAGTTAGCAGTTTGATTCTTAAGTTCATTTAACTTCGTTCTTTCAGGGATTAGATTTACAACTGACCTTAACGAAGTACTTAATAATGCAGATATATTCTTTGCTTGTTCCTGAGAACGTGCAATATCAAATTCGTATAACCAATAGCCATTGTTGTAAGGTATCACTCTCCCATGATCCAAAGTCTCCATCTTCAAATATAGGAACCTCATGTCCGCTTTTCTCTAAATGATCTTTTACAATCTTTCTAGTATCTTTTAAAGCATCTTCATAAGCAGAACTAATGAAAATTCTAGTTCTATTAATCAGTTTAAACGACTCCTTCAATATCATTTGGTTAACAAAACAAATAATAAAGCTACGTACAATTGTAATTGCAAGTAGCTCTATAACTTTTTAAATTTATTTTCAAGTCACTTAGGACTAACGTACACTGATCTTAACCGGTGCGTTTTTAAGTCTAAGGTCTGTTGTTGCAAATGATTCGTTTAGTTTTTGAGCAACTTCATTATATACTGGTAATTCTCTTTTAGGATCTTTAATAGTTAATGCTATTACAAATGGTACTCTTTCCTTTTCGTCTAGGTTTCTCCAAGTAGGTAATACTTCTAAAATCATATCATCTGTACCTTGCCTACCTACAGGACTCTTAAATTCGACTTGCTTAATATTGGACCACTTTGATTCACTAGTTATTCTATCTCTTTCCCATTTTGCATCAAATGAAGCATCATCAGTTTTGCTTCCTTCTGTAATTTTTTTATAAGAATCGCTAATTTTTGTTCGAATACGAACATCAAGGTTGCACCTACAATATTCACTTCCATATCTTGCATTTAATGGAGTTTCATACCCCAAAGTTACAAGAATATTTCCTTTAATTTTTTGGTTTTCCTCATCAAAAAAAGATTCCGGAAAAGGGAACTCCTCAATTTTTATCCAATTGGTACCTCTTGAAGAATCAATTTCTCCTTCGAATAATAAAGTAATTTCATGCTCATCCCCATTTAAAATATCTGATATTCTTCGGGGCAAACCATATCCATATTCATAATGAGCTGATATTTCTTTTATTCTATCTTTACCTACTGGGTTTTTAGCACCATGTATTAACAATGTTTTCGCCATTAACGGATACATGTTCTGAGGATAAAGACTAAAATATTCAGCTATAATTGCTGATACCAATGGGGTAGAAAAGCTAGTCCCGAAATCTCCAATCCTTTTACCATTAGAATCTAATGAATATATAGGGTGGTTAGACGGATTACCACTAAAGTGTACTACATCAGGCTTTATCGAAAGGCCAATACCAGGGCCGACTCTTGAATAAGGAACTATCATATTCTCTTCTACAACATCACCTATACTGCTATTTAAAGCAATTGAGCCCACAGTAACTGATCTAACCGAATCAGCAGGCAATGTAATTCTATTAATACGACTATTTGTGGTATTTCCAGCAGCGACAACAAAAATCACATTATATCTTTTTTGTAGTTCATCAATCGATGCAGTGAATTCTGATACAAACCCTGTACATTGTCTCTTACTAGACAGAGATAAATTCCAAACTTTATACGTATCCGAGTATTCCTCTAAAGCCTGTTCAAGTGATGATAATAAATCATCTTCTCTTACTTTCTCTTTTTCTGGATCAGGAAGTACTATAACATCAAGTATCTTAACTCCAGAATCTACAACATTAGTTAAATTTTCATTTAATATGTGTCCGTAATTTATTATTCCTGCAACAAAATCACCATGATAATTATTTTGATTTGTTTCAATCACATAGTTATCAACATCTTCTACCCAAGGTTTTAGGTGGTGATTGTCAGAGGAAACACCAGAATCTACAATTGCAACTTTTGGGTATTCATTACCTGGCAACGAATTTATAATATCAATAATTTCATCTTCTACTAAAGTTTCCTGCGAGCCCGATTCAAAATAAACAAAACTAGAAACAGACTCTACTCCAGGAAAGTGGGAAGCTATTTGGATTATTTCATCAGACAGATAAGGAATCGCATAAACTTCTACAGAGTTAACAAAGTCCATTTTCCTAATTTTACTTCTATTTATCCCATAATCTTTTAATTGCTTTAAAAATGCAGTTAAAACTATTTGATTTATTTCCGAATCACCATAATTAAAAAACCTGACCTTAAACTCTTTGTCCTCTTTAATGTTAATCATTTCATCTTCGTTTAAATTTTCAACGACTAATTCATTATTATAAAGTTTTATATTATTTATACACGTGAGCTGATGAATAACTTCATACCATTTTTCTTTACTCTTAGTAACTGCCTCACGCTCATCTCTATAAAACAACCATTCTCTACGGTTATTTGGAACCACTTCAATGACATCATATATTAGTTCTATTAATGTTTCTAAAGAAGACTTAGATGCGCCAACGACAAGAACTCCGATATCCTGTACAGCAATAACTTCACTATTAATTTGATTTAATATAGATGTTGGCCTATGATTCTTTGCGATTTTATTATTTTGAAGTTCAAATAATATTGGAAAAGGATACTCCGATTTATTTCTAATAAAATCTGCATATCTTTCTAATTCAACATCTAAAATACTTTCTATTTGGGCTATTAATTTTTTAAAGTGTTTTCTTATAGTTGGACCTTCATCATAATACCAAGTCTTTGGACCTGGTGAAATTTTCATATGATTACCTCTTTGTCTGTCATTAGCTCTTAATCCTATCTGTTTTGCCGGAAAATCTGGATTAGCCAATTACTCCAACTCCCCTTGGATTTTTTTAAAATCACTTCTTATTGTATTGTGATGGCAATTTAATATTTGTCCTAACATTCTTAGACTAAAAGAAGGATTAATCTTTAATAAAAACTTTAATTTTTCTCTACGTACAGCGTCTGGGTCACCATCCAAATTAACATCTGTAGCGATATAATTGAAATATCCCTCAATAAAGTCTAAAAATTCAGTTTCTCTATTTTTTAATACTGCTGTTCGAACAGATTTTTTTAATATTTGCTCTATATCAGCTACAGATAAACTTTCAAATAAATCAACCAATACATCTAAGAAGTTCCTTTTATAGGTATTATAACCTATATCAGAGAGTATTTGGATAATTATTTCTCTTCTTAATTGTCTCTCAGGATAACTAATATTTAATCTAGTGCCGAATCGTCTCCAAATAGCTTTATCTAGTAAATTCTCATGATTCGTTGCACCAATTAAAACACTTCTATCATTTAAAAAATCAATATTCTGCAACAAGGAATTTACTACCCTTTTCAATTCACCTTGTTCATTTACATCGTCTCTTAGTTTTGCTATTGCATCAAATTCATCCAAAAATAGAATACACGGGTTTTTTTTTGCATATTCAAATAACATTCTTATATTCTTTGAAGTGCTTCCTAAATATGATGAGATTAAAGTATCTAATCTTGCAATTACAATTGGTAAGTTGAGCCTTTTTGCAATAAAAAATGCTAATTCTGTTTTCCCACACCCTGGGGGGCCATATAATAACAAAGTAGAAGGGATATTTAACCCATATGATGCAAGACGATCAGATTCTTTATAAGAATCAATAAACTCATCTATTTGTTGTCTTAAAGATTCATTGTAGAACAGTGTTTTTTCTTCTATTTGAATCGGCATTAAGACTGTTGCTACTTCAAGTTTAGATTCACTATCAAATGGGACTTGCCTAGAATAGTTTATTGTATTTTCATCAAAACTACCTGATTTCATTAGTATTTTTTCTATTCTTTGTGATTTTTTTTCTTCACCATCATCTTTTAACTTTTTTGCTAATAAAGTAGCATAATCATTTACTTTCTGGGAATCTTTTTTTATTCCTCCTTCAATTATTTTTAATAACTCAGTATAATATTTCACGGTACATCCTCCTTACTAACATTATCCAAAAACCCTAAAAAACTATCCATATTTGTAATATTTTTATCCATTTACTTATATATACTATCCAAATCAGTGGAATTATTCAATGTTTTTTATATTTCAGCAGGGTAAGAAATAAAACAAAGAGATAGCATCCTCTATCTCTTTTACTTTAAGTTCTCTAGGAAGAAAGGTCGCAATGAATTAAGCAACCGACTAGAAGAAAAAAACAAATACCGATACATAACTAAAAACTATATCTCGAATCCACTTTAAGAGAACGGTGTAAAACTAATGATTTTTGAGAAGTTTATACAAAAAGACAACTTCCCCTATGGAATTAAATAGGAAGTTGTCTTTTTAGTATTTCTACTTCAAGTCGATACGGTAAATCCACCCACACAAAGGACGTTATTAGCTAAAAAAATATTTCATTAATTCTATCTCAGTGATTCCAATATATTCCATTATAAAGATAAGTTATTCTTAAAGCTCTTAATTCTATCTTTCTTTAAGAAAGTCAGCAAAGATAATTAATGCTACCTCATATCCCAATACGTCCCAATTCTTCCTTGGATAATATTTCTATAGTAACTTGCTTAATAGGATTTCTGCCTTATGATGAATACTATTTTTACTGTGCTTTGCCTTAATTATATTAACTCCTTCATTTTGGCTGTCTCTTAACGATTTACTTGTCCAGGTACCACTATTATTAACCAAATTTACAAGCAAACGATTATACATAGGTTTCCATTCGTGAATAAAGGTAGCAGATAAAATTAACATCGACAATGATCGATTCTCTCGCTCCACTTCTAAAATATTAAACAACTTTCCATTAACCATATATACTTCGGCAGTCACATATCTTCGTTTGGTTATACCATCACTTAATTTAGTAAACCTACGCTCTCCTGATCCATCTGGTAAAACATCCATAAACGCTCGAATTGCCTTAATTTGTGGATATTGTTCTAGAATCTTTAAAACATTAATAAAATCCTGTAGTTCACCTTGAGCTTGTATTTCGTGCAACATTTGATGCTCTAGCCCTCTTGCCAGTTTTTGACCTCCAGTGTCTGCTGTAGACCGAATTGAATTATTTTCTCCAAAGTATTTCTTTGTATTTTCATCCTCTCTTGTTCGCTGCTTTGAAGAACTACTTTTTATACGTTTAATTTTAGGTACCGATGTATATTCATGTTTCAACTGATTCATTTGTAAAAGATCAAAATCTTCTGTAGAACCACCGGCTTGTTCATCTAATGTAAGACCATCTTCATCGTTCTTTTTATTTAGTAAACGATATGTGAATTTCTTTGCCTCATTAGATTTCTCTCGATCCAGTATTTCTGGATGCGAAATCGAAATATGTTCATACGGAATATATTTATTTTTCACATTAACAACTTGTAATACTGTACATGTGTTATTCTTTTCTTTTACACGAGCTATTATGGTGATCGGTTGTGTAAAATCCCATTCAAATTTCAAAGTCTTTTCTTGCAACCAAGTAAAGGCGATATTTTCATATACTTGTCGTATATCACTGTTCGTTAGCAGCCACGCAAGTTGATAGATAAACGTTGTCTTTGTATATTTCAACTCATATTGTGATGAAAAACTAAGATGAATTTTATTAGGTTCGTATGTTTCCGTGAAATATTGAGGAAATGAATTCGATTCAAACAAGCGATATAAAAGAAAGACATTCGGGGCTAAGATACTACGTAACACTTCAATAACAGGTAAAATAATATTCTTGCCATCATATGAGAATACGAAACTACGGGAGGTTGCAGAATCATCGCTACCTCGAATGTTCCATGGCCTTTCATAATACTTTACTCCGTTAGGATAAATGGTTATATCTACTTCTCGAGCTCCTTGAGGGGGATGACTTGTTGTTATGGTTCCATCTGAATAAAAGTGTTGAATTGCTAAGCAGGGTAAAGTTCCCCAGTCCATCAGAATTTTCTCTGTTCGCCCATGCACACGAAAATAAGCATGTATCATTATTTTATTTTCTTGTCGGAAGGGCTCACCAATCCAGATTAATTCGGCTTTTTCCCCCTTTACAAATGGCCAAACAATTTTAACCTGTTGTTTACTCATAATCATCCACTTCCTGTTTTGTTCGTATATACACTTCTAAATGAGATTTTATTTCGTTAAAATGATGTGACTTCACAGCACCAATTCGTTGTACTTTCCATAGCAATACTGGTTCTTTTTTTAGTAACATACTGTCAATTATTTTACAGCAACGTCGAATCTGAAATTGTAGTGTAGATTCCGTAATTTTATTTAGATATTTTTCAGTTTGTTGCAACTTATCAAGATGTTTCACCAAATTTGATAAGATTCCTAGACGTTTCCCAATTATCGAAATTGTGATACGTATGGGCTTATCTATTTCAATTAATTCTTTGTAAAGCTGTTTCACTTTAGAAAGATACTCCCGATCACGTATGCCCCAATCGACAATTGATTTTGGCTTCTCCTTCGCCTGAACTATAGGTAACTGATCAAACAACCATTCATAATCGTGGCGATACAGGTACATATATTCTTTTGAGAAGCACTTACGTATTTGTGTTCTTGAAAAACCTGGATAAAGCTGTATCCCTTTTAATAATTGGTTTCGATACATATGTAACTTAGGTGGGAAATCCTTTTCAGATAATTCCTCTATTTTCACAGCTAAGGAAAGTTGCCTTTTAACTGTTTTCGTATCTACACCAAGTATATTCGCTATTAATCTTGTACTGTACATCCCTTTAGCTGTTAGTTCATGTAATTTAGCCTTCCATACATCCCCATAGGCTTTTGTACGTCCAATTCGATATTTATCTTCAGATAATCTATCCGGGCCTTTTCTAGCGTAAATAAAACCACAAGAGCATTCAAACGTACCAATAGGTGCTTTTGATTTAAAATCTCTCGTAACATTTACTTCAGGAATCACACATTCCTTATAATGATTAGCTGCCTTATTTAAACAAGGCCATGGGCCACAACCGAAAGGACCTGTATCAGTTTCAACTTGTAAAAAAGAATCTACATCTTGTTCTAAGAAATAAAGCATAAGCAAATGACGGAAAGGATGTGAATGGCGTTTTAGATTGCGTGTAATGATCCTCAGCCAATTGTACTCATCATCAACATCGATTTCTGATTCATATTTAACTAAAAATCCTTTTGAAACTTTGATTTAAATGCTTTGTATAGCTCATTCTGCCGAACTCGATTAGAAGTTGTTATTAATTTGTGCTCACGTAAAAGAACACGATATTTATGATTAATAGATTCTCTTGAAAATCGATCTATTGGGACTTGCAGCAGTTGATAAGCTTTCTTTGCCAAAGCAATTTGAATAGCTTCGAACTCTTTTGGTTCAACTTCTTGAATCATTGATAAGTTCAGTGACCTTTTATCGAATCGAATAAATTCTATTCGACTCTGCTTTGAAGGATCTACAGGATACTTCTTTAATTTCAATTCATGATGCGCACAGAAATCAATTCCTTGTAGCTGATGCTCACGATGAATATAGGGTTCTCCATACTGATCAATATCATTAGCAGCACATTCTGGACAATAACAAAGCCAGTCTTTTTTACAAATACCTCCTGCGACCATCCCAAGTCTTATATAAAGTCCTTTTCCATCTCCTTGAACATCATGTAGAAGTTCTTTCTGGCGGTTCTTAGAAAGAAAAGGAGCATAGAAAGGATAAATTGTATGCTTGGCTAATAGGCTCTCAACAGAATAGTTAGAGCCAAATTGCTCAACTAGTACAGAAAAATGGCTGCCAATCTCTACACTTGGTATCACAGTACGACTTTGAAATACTTCTTCCAATGTGTCCTTAAAATCGATATTGCCACTATAAAAGTGATAACGAGCAATCGCTGAATACATCAATTCATCAGGATATGGGTTCGTAAAGAACGGTAGCATCCGAAATCCCCCTAGTTTTATTCGACATACTTCTATCATGTCGATCAATCTAGGTTTTTAGACACCTCATAACTTAATTTCTAATTTACTTATAGAATTCTTGTAGTGGACTTTTAATAAATCCTTTTAATTTCAACAATTCATAAGGGTGTTGTTTTTTTTCAATTGCTGCTGTTCTTAATGTTAACAATGGCAATAATTCTCCCTTTTGCATCTTTGATTCTTTATTTTTTTTCTTTTGTTGATTTATTGTAATAGCTTGTTGAATTGAATCTGTTTTTAATACATTTAAATCTGTATCAATCGGGTAATTTTCAACAATTTTGATTATAATTCGCTTAATATCACTCAATTCCAGATTATCAAAAATTCCTAGTGAGGCTACCTCCACAGTTAAATTTTCTATCGTATCCTGTCGCTTATATCCCAAAGTATTTTGTCGTTCTTTCATCGCCTTTTTGATTTTACCTTCATACTCTGTGTTTTGCTTATGATTAATCATCAGATCATCTAGATTAATCATAATATCCTCGTACTTATACATCGCTTTTAAATCGTTTTTACGAATTGCATTAAGCATTGGTTGGATAATTTTCATTTCTTCTTTTGCTGTTTTCTTCAGAACACGTGGAGTAATTCTTTCTTCTTCATTTGATTCGTCAAATAAAGCTCGCTCCTGTGCTAAAATAAACAAGTTTACTGCAACCGAAGTTATCCCCTGACATTCCTCATAAAAAGTCTTTTTCACATCTTCAGTAAGTTCTGAGCGTGTTTTAAGACATTGTAATTCCCATAAAGTTTCTAAAAAGAAATCCCATTCCTCACTGTCCTCAGCCATACGATCCCAAATAATCGCACCGTCACTTGCTGCACGACGAGCTTGTCTGAAGTTACCTTTAAATAATTGCTGTGCCTTTGAAGTACCAATTAATACTGTGGGGATACCAACTGTATTTGATAGCGTAACAAAGAAATTCAGCATTTCCTCTTGGTCGTTCTTGGAATGTAAAAGGTGCTGAATTTCATCGATGACTAGTACACCAATACCATACATACTGGCTAATGAAGTCATATGTAAAAGCATTGTTGATGTAATACGATTTAAGTAGCCGTACTTCTCTAGGTAACGAGTTCCTAATAAGTCATCAATCGCTTTGAAAAAGCTTTTACAAAGTGTTGATAAGCTGCCATCATATGGACAATCAATTTTAAGCCAAACAATTTGTGTACGGTTAAAAGGCTGGCCTTTATACGTCTCATGCTTAATAACTTGAGGATACATAAGTAACAATCGTTCAATTGCTGTTGTTTTACCAATACCAGATATACCGATAATTGATAAACTATCTGCTGTAGAACGAATATAATTCAAGCGCTCATCAATATATTTATGAGCTTTTTCCTCATCTTCACGTAATTGGTGTAATACTCGAATACGTTCAAAAAACGTTTTCTCTAAAGGATTTCGAGCTAAGTAACCTCTACGTATTAGCGTAGAAAGTCTCCGTTCTACTTCAAAATGAATTGGTAAAGGCTGAATAAAGTTTTTCACACGTTTTAGCACATGATATCGGATATTCGTTTCACTTTGCTTTTCTTGCTGTGTAATACGTGGGGTCACCATAAATCGCTCTAGTACATTGTCTTCATCGAAAATACATGGAAGAGCTTCGATGAATGGATTGTTACTATACTCAGATAAAGCTTGTTCCCTATATGTTGCTTTCCCAAAATCACCTTTAAGGACAAGATTATTCGTCTTTTCCAAACTTCTCATCTCGCTTCTTCTTTAGTTTTTCCATTAGACGCGAACTGGATTTTTTAGGTATGTCATCTTGCACTTTTTCTTTTGTTACAAAATCAATAATATCTGGTTGATCACTGACTACAGCTAGCGATAAATCAAACTTCTCCTCTACACGATTTAACTGTTTTTCCGTATGTTTGTTATCTCTTATCGAAACAATTTTTTCTTTCTTACTTGTCGGTTGATTGAATGATTGCTTTTTCTTCTTCTCTGCTTTTTTTATTATTTCATTCATCATGGCATCCGTATTAATTGTTAGCTGTACTTGATGAGATCGTTCGATTTCTTCCAATTCACTACGTAGCTGTTGATAAAAAACGATTTCCTC
>Ga0224728_1030_pt1 | contig 16567 bp, 11 predicted proteins | sample IA1ulk_3_FD_161638 | JGI IMG/M metagenome (GOLD analysis project Ga0224728, IMG submission 161638) | Enriched cells from agricultural soil in Iowa, United States - IA12soil_GW_GH6A(bulk) | ecosystem: Environmental > Terrestrial > Soil > Unclassified > Agricultural land | place: USA: Iowa... | reverse complement strand
TGGCGGTGGACGTCTGTCTCCATAACAATTTCCACGCACCGGTGACGATATTAGCTTTGGAAGCAGGCAAACATGTTTACTGCGAAAAACCAATCGCGGGTTCATATGCGGACGGCAAAGCAATGTATGACAAGGCCGTTGAAACCGGAAAAATGCTGCATATTCAATTAAGCACACTCTATCGGCCGGAGACGAAAGCAGCCAAAACGCTCATCGACGGAGGAAAACTGGGAAGGTTGTACCATGCCCGTTCTACCGGTTTCCGCCGGAGAGGCCGCCCTTTTGTAGATGGATACGGAACTCCGTATTTTACCCGTAAAGAAACGGCTGCCGGTGGCGCCTTACTGGATATGGGAGTGTACCATATCGCGCAAATGCTGTACTTGCTGGGTAATCCGGAAGTACAGAGCATCTCAGGAAAGGTGTATCAGGAAATGGATATGCTCGCTGATCGCAGGGATCAGAGCGGATTTGATGTCGAGGAGCTGGCTGTTGGATTGGTGAAATTAAAAGGCGGCATGACCCTTGATCTGATTGAGGCTTGGTCCGTTCACATGGGCGGTTTCGAAGGCGGGTCCATCATGGGCTCTCAGGGCGGCATCCGTTTACCGGCAGAGGTGTCTAGAGGAAACAACCAGCCCTTCAGCTACCACAGCACGGTGTGCGATATCGACATGGACTGTATGGTGGATTTGGAAAAAATGGACCTAAGGTGGCACAGGCTCCGTGAAAATGAAAGCGCTTATGATTCTTCGCAGCATCACTGGATCGCTGCTCTAGCGGGTGATGTCCCACTGCTTCCAACCGCGGATATCGCACTGCGGACGATGCTGATCAGCGAAGGCATTTATTTGTCGGACCAGTTGGGACATGAAGTCAGCGCAGAGGAAACGGCTGAACGCTCCATACCGCGATCGGTAACGGTGTAATCTGATATTTTGCACTATGTAAAGCGAATAGGGGGAAGCAAGATGAAAAGGAAGCTGATTAGAGGAATGGCCCTGATGCTGCTGGCAGGAACGGTACTGTCGGGCTGCGGATCCACTGAGGATGATCACGGGAATGATTCCACTGTGTCCAAGGAGCAGGGAGGGACAGGTGCCAAGGAATTCGAAATGTCCTTACGACACACGTTTATTAATGAAGCGGATCAATCGCGGGTTGCCATGTTAAACGATGTCATTCAGGATGTTGAGAAGCAGGTTCCGGGACTGAAGATCGTTACAGAAGGCGTTGACGTCGTCGTAAACCGTTCCACGAAACTGAAGGCCGAGTTCGCCGCGGGTACGCCGCCGAAGATCTTTTATAACTTCGGCGGCAGCGATACCGAGAATTTCGCGAAAACCGGCCATATGCTGGATTTGACCCCCATCGTCGAAGAACTGGGTCTAAAAGACAAAATCCAGGATTTTTCCGAGTTCACGGTGGATGGAAAAATTTATGGAATTCCTGACAATGGCTATATTGAGGGCTTTTTTTACAATAAGCAAATCTTCAGTAAGCTGAACCTGACGCCCCCGAAGACGTGGGAAGAGTTTTTGTCCGTATGTGAGACCCTGAAAAAGAGCAGCTATACGCCGCTGGCGTTGGGTGCGGCCGATGCCTGGTCGATTAATATGATACCTACGAACCTGGCGGCTGTACTTGGCGGCCCGGACATGTTTCGGGGATTAAAAACAGGCCAGACGAAATGGACCGATCCCGAAATGGTCGAGGCGTTCACGAAAGACAAGGAACTGCTCGATAAAGGCTATTACACCGATAACACGCTCGGTTTCAAACATTCAGAAGCTCAGTCTCAGTTTGCAAGCGGAAAGGCAGCGATGATCTTCGACGGGACATGGGGATTGAATACCTATGCGAATAAGGACCGATCGGTAGTAGCAGGCAATCTCGGATTTTTTAAAGTTCCGAATATGGGAGGAAAAGGAGATCAAGCCATTAACGCCAGCTTCTCAACAGGCTACGCTTTCTCCTCGCATCTGGACGAGAACGAAACGAAAGCCGTCAAAGCGTTTATCAAAGAGTACTATCAGGAGAAATGGCAAAAGCGGCAGCTGCTTGAATCCAATCGTTTTCCTTCCATGATTTTAACGGATACAGAAGGGGTCGAGCCGATCATCAAAGAAGTCAGCGACGCGGCGCAAGGCCTGGCCACATTCCCGGCTTTCGATGCGCTGGTTCAACCGAAGATCAAAACGGATCTTGAATCAGGAATGCAGCAGGTCGTTGGGGGCAAGATTTCTGTGGACAAGATGCTGGAGAACATGCAGGCCAGTCAAGAGCAGGAAAACAAGAAAAAGTAATGGCATGTGGTGCGGGCATCGACCGGTTGTGATGCCCGCTTATTCAAGCAAGAAGGAGGGGAAAGCGTGATTCGTACATATAGAAATCCACTCGCGTACCTGATATTCATCGTTCCGACGCTGTTCCTGTATGGGGTGTTCTACCTGTTTCCGCTGTCTTCAACGATAACATACGCTTTTTCGGATTGGGACGGTTTATCGAAGCCGGTTTTCAACGGACTCGATAACTTTCATCGAGCGCTTCGGGACGAACAGATCTGGAAGTCGTTGATCAACAATCTTGCTTTTACTGGATTCGCGCTTCTGATCCAGCTGCCGATTATTCTTGGAGCAGCTGTGTTGATATCCGAAGTGCGGCGTCTATCGGGATTCTATAAGACCACTTTTTTTATGCCGGCCATCCTTTCTACGCCAGTTGTAGCCGTGCTTTGGTCCTTTGTTGTCTTTCACCCGGAAATCGGAGTATTGAACTTGGTATTGCGGCGAATCGGACTCGAATCCTGGTCAAGGGCTTGGCTAGCTGATGACCATACGGCTCTGCTATCCATTCTGGTCGCAAACGCCTGGGCTAGTGTCGGCTTTTACGTTGTCCTTGCTCTTGCCGCTGTTTACGGAATTTCCAGAGAAATTCATGAAGCAGCACAGGTGGACGGTGCAAGCTTCTTCCAGAGGGCTTGGTGGATTACGATTCCGATGATTCGACCGGTCATTTCCGTTATTATTTTGCTGAAGGTGGCCGGCTCCTTAAAAACACTCGATATCGTTATGGTGATGACCGGGGGTGGTCCTGCAGGACTGACGGACGTTCTCGCAACCTATATGTACCGCGTGGGCTTTCAGTACCAAGAGTCCGGTTATGCGAATACGATTGCTTTAATCATGGTGGTCTTTACGGTGATCCTTACAGGAATCACCAAATACGTTTCGAAGAAGCTGGAGGAGGTGTAGACCGTCCAATGGGAAAAGAAAGCAAGCGGGGAGGCATGTATATCCATGCCGTGTTGATGGGATACGTGATCATTACACTGTACCCACTCTATTGGGCCTTCCAAAATTCTTTTAAGCGCCACGTCGATATCATCGTTTCTCCTTTTATGCCGGTCAAGCATTTCACCTTGCAAAACTATGTTGACGTGTGGAAAACGTCACATGTTAACGTATATCTGATCAACAGCCTGATCGTCAGCAGCATTTCGAGCGCGGCAACCGTTATTATGGCAGCCATGGCATCCTATGCCCTGGTAAGGATACCTTATCGTAAATGGAACCGCGGGATCATGTCCATTTTGCTCTTGGCAATCATGGTTCCAGGCGCTACGATATTGGTACCGCTATATTCCTTTGTGCGCAAATTCGAGCAATACTTCGGCTTCCAGATTTACGATACCTACTTGTCGTTGATTTTACCGTACGTTACGTTCGGGCTTGCCATCTCTGTTGTTATTATTAAAGCCTTTATGAGCTCGATGCCTAGAGAACTGGAGGAAGCTGCAGTCATGGATGGCCTCAGCATTTACGGCCTTTTCTTCCGTATTGTATTCCCGCTTACCCTTCCCGCGCTCGTATCCGTATTTATTGTGAATTATTTAAATAACTGGAATGAGTTCATAATGGCGAATCTTCTTTTGTCCAAGGAAAGCCTTCGTACGCTTGCTGTAGGAGTGGCGGCATTCAAAGATATGCTCAATACGAATTACGGCGGGCTTTTTGCGGCGACGATGTACAGCGTCATTCCGGTGGTCGTGGTCTATATCATCCTGCAGGACAAAATTATTGAGGGGTTGACGTCAGGAAGCATGAAGGGCTGAATCTGCTGTGCAGGACAGGGAGGATGACATAAGCTTTGATTCAGAGCAAAGTACTGCTGGGTTTCATTATTTTTATCGTTATTCCCATCATTGCAATCGGTATTGTTGGGTCAGCGTTGTTCCAGTCTGTACTACAGGAGAAGTACTCCGAGCAGTCGCAACTTGTTAACGCCTCCGTTGCCAGAAACATAGCTACGGTCTTTAAGGACGCAACGGCATCATCCGATCAATCCATGTTCTCCAGCCGGGTCCAGGAATTTCTGAACCAGGCCCCTGGGGAGCGGGATATGACGGAGGTTCCGGCCATCTTGAACCAGACGTTTCTCATGTACGGGCCGCTGGATAGTGTGACACTTTACACACTGGATGGAGAGACGTACAGCCGGTCCAAATCGGACAACTCACCGGTTCCCATGCAGAAACTGCGAGAAACCGGCATTTTAGACGAGATAACGAAACGAAACGGAATTTCCCTGTGGTTCGGACCCTATGAACGTCCCGAGCTCAGCTCTTCAGAGCGATATTTTACCCAAATCCGTGTTGTTAACGATCTAAACCGCCAAGAACGGATCGGTTATGTATGCTTACAATACCAGTTTAACGAGCTTGAGAATGTGTTTCGCTTTTATTCGAGCAAACTGAATATGCCGAATCACTTTTTACTCGTGAATCCGGATGGGCTGATCGTTTACGATAATCAGAGTCAGATATCTGGCGGGAATTTATACGATCGAATCGGGCAAAAACTGGATCTGAATCAAGACGTGATGAGCCGCAAGCTCAGCTTTGACGGAACAGCAAGTATTTTATCGGTGCAGCCGCTGGAGATGAGGGATCTTGGAATCGGTCATTTGTCCCTCGTATCCATCATGCCGCTCTCCTATCTGACTGGCGAGATCGTGTCCATCATCCGTACAGTCGGTATTATCATGGCGGCTATTCTTATTTCCGCATTGATCTATAACCTGGTTTATCTTAAAAGGTATATCCTGTTCATCATTAAGTTAATGAATGCAATGAAACAGGTGGAATTAGGAGACCTCAGCATCCGAATGAGCCTGGATACCCAGGATGAGACAGGAGCACTCGCCAGAAGCTTTAACCGACTCGCCGGCAAAGTTGAGGAACTGATTGGGGAAGTGAAGCAGGAACAGACACGGAAGAACAAGGCGGAGCTCATGCTATTGCAAGCGCAAATCAAACCGCATTTTATAATGAACACCCTCGAATCGATCAACGCCTTAAACTTGCGGGGCGAGACGGAAAAAGTCAGCCAGATGGTGTACCGCCTGGGAGAAAATCTGCATATCAGTTTTCAAGAACAGGAAGAAATCACGCTCGTGAAGGAAATCGGCTACTTGAAAAATTACTTCGAAATACAAAAGGTCCGGTTTGGCCATCGTTTCGATTATGAAATCTCCATGCCGCCGGAGCTAGGACGGTTTTTGGTACTCAAGTTTACGCTGCAGCCGCTCGTGGAGAACAGCATCCAGCACGGGTTGGAGCATATTACCCACAAAGCGAAAATCCGTGTTCGTGTCCGTGAATATCAAGGGAACTTGCAGTTATGGGTCGAAGATAACGGATGCGGTATTTCAAATGATATTCTTGGTTCGTTTTATTACCGTAAATCCATTCACATCGGAACCATGTCAGAAGTTGACAACAAGACCGGGCTTGGAGTCATGAATGTGGCAGACCGGCTCCGCATGCATTACGGAAATGGGTTCGGAATGTTTATTTGTAGTGAGCCGGGCAGCGGAACGGTTATTCAATGCTTGATACCGAAGCGGGAAGGGGGATATCGATGATCCGGGTACTGCTGGTGGACGATGAACCTTTGATTGTCGATACGTTGTCTACCGTCATTCCTTGGGATGATTATGGGATGAAACTGATTGGTTGCGCGGATAACGGGGAATTGGCTCTCGATTTGGCAGGGCAGCTTCGACCTGATCTGATCCTGAGCGACATTCGGATGCCGAAAATGGACGGACTAGCCTTTTTACAACAGCTTCATCAGTCAGAAATTCGCAGTAAAGTCATTATGCTCACCGGCTTTGCCGAATTTGAATATGCCCAAAAGGCGCTTCAATACGGAGCAACGAACCTCATTTTAAAGCCGATCAACTATACCGAACTTAAGCATGTAATTAATCAAACAGGCTGCGAAATCAGGTCCATCCAATTAGAAGAACGCCGCAAAGAACACCAGATCAGGCATATGAAAAACCTTCTATATGAAAAAATGATTACGGATCCTTTCTTTGATAAAACGGAAATGAGATCCAGTCCTTTATTTAGGCAGCTTGATATCTCGATAGAGGAAACGGACTTTATTTTCCTTCTAGTGGATTTGAAGCAATTTGCCCACACCGCACGGCACTGGAACGAGAAGGACCGAAAACTGCATCAATTCGCGATCCGTAACGTTCTTTCCGATGCCCTTGAGTATGAATACATCGATTACTCCGTTCTTCAAACACGGGAAGGGGAATGGTGTGTACTTTTCCCTGTGATGGACTTGATTCCAACTACAACTTTGGCATCGGCAAAACGATGGGCAAACCAATTAGTGAAGGCAGTCTTGGACAATACGAAGCTGGAGGTACGGATAGGGTACTATCCTGATATGGTACCGCTGACTCGTCTAGCTAAGGTTTATAAGCAGCTGCAGCGGGAAATTCACTTTGCTGACACTAAAGATTCCGTGATGACGACAAACGAAGAGGGAGCAGTGGAAATTCAGCTGCTCTCGTTCTGGAAGCATACGGAGGAACTGGTTACTGCCGTGAAGAGATATGACATTCACCGCATGGAGCAGGTGAAAGCTAAGTTGATCCATGATCTCAAAGCCATGGCCCCGCTTCAGCTGGAGAAAATGCTTCATTTCCTTATTCTGCATTTGATGCGGGAGCTTCATGAGATCAAAATAATTCAAAATTCGGTGGAGTATGAACTTTGGTCCGAGCTGGATCGGAATGCATCGGTCAAGGATTTAATGGGAATGCTGGATCGATTGATCGAAAACGTGCTGAAGCGAGAAGATCGCCTTCGATCCAGCGCGATGCAAATGGAGACGGTCAAAGACTATATTGCTAAGCATGCGGCAAGCAATTTGGGCGTGGAAGAGGTGGCAGGCCATATCGGGCTTAGCTCCAGTCACTTTAGTGTAGTGTTTAAGCAGCATTTTGGAGAAACCTTTTTGGAGTATTTAACGAGACAGCGTTTAGACTGGGCAAAATCGATGCTCGTAAATTCCGACCACAGTATTTCTGCTATAGGAAGAAGCGTTGGATATTTAGACCGAAGGTATTTTAACAAGGTGTTCTCTAAGTGGGAAGGAATTTCCCCTTCCGAGTATCGGATCAATTTCCGTAACAAGGAAGATAAAGAATAACAATATGGTGAAGTACCGGGACATTAATTTCGTTATTAGGTTAAACGTCTATATAGAAGGAGCTGCTGCTGCAGCTCTTTTACTTTTGCACATTGTCGTGCAACAACAGGCTGGAGCTTTCCTGTACTTACAAGCCTCCGATTCCCTTATCCCCAAATCCATCTGCCTGCCTGAAACCTTCGCTAATGCACACCGCACGGTACTCTTTTGGCGGCGTTCCCGTTAACTGCTTGAACAGCTTAGAGAAATAATGAACCGACGAGAAGCCGTATTTCTCAGAGATCTCCGTGATGCTCAAGTTGGAAAACCGCAGATCATCTTTGGCACGGTTAATCCGGAAATGGTTCATATATTGCGTGGGTGATAAGCCGGTGGCCTGATGAAATTTTTCGAAAAAATAGCCGCGGCTCATGTGAAGCTCCCGGAAATACACTTCCAGCGGCTTCACGCTGCCGGTCATCAAATCCTGATCCAGCCGTTCTAAAAGATGAAGCATTCGCGGATCGGGGATATTGTTTTCCTTGAGAGCGAAGGTGAGGAAGTACTCCATGAACTGCTGAAAATTGGATTGAATCTTCAGGCCCCGATAATAGGTTCGCTCGTTTATGTATTCATTGTTATTAAAAAAAGTCTCAAATCCATCCATCCAGATCCGCAGCTTGTTCACCGTCATCAATTCGGGTATCGGAATAGGAAACGCAGGCCCAATGAGCGACTGCCGCAGTTGAGAAAGGTCGAAACAGATCATGTTGGGCGTCGAGAAGGCTTCTCTGCGATCGATAAACGTCCAATCAAAGTAGCAGCAATAATGAACCATTGGCTCTTCCCAATCTGCATACCAGTCGTGAAGTAAGCCGGGGGGCATATAAACCAGAGAACCGGGAACGACCGGGTGGTCTTCTCCCCGAAAGCGAATGATGCCCTTACCCTCGCTGATCAGATAGAGCGATGAAGCGTAGCAAGTACGCGACAGGCTGTTCTGGCCTCTGGAAAATGGATATAGGCAGGCATGGTAGACGTAAGGATGAAGATTGGCAAAATCCATTACAGACCATCTCCTTTTCTCCGAAAATAGGCATGACGATTGTATAAAAGATATACGTTTCTGTAAATACGCAGCCCACAGAACTTGATACAATTTTTAAGAGATTTATCATTTAACCATGAAAATGAAGGATGACGAATGCATAAAGTCTTAGGAGCGTGACAGGAATGGCGAAAATCAAAGAAATATTGTGTTTGCACCATAGTCACCTGGATATCGGCTACACGCATCCCCAGCCGTTACTGCTGGAGCTGCAGAAAGACTATATTGATGAAGCAATCCAGCTGTGTCTTCAATCGGAGCATGAGCCTGAGGATTCAAAATTCCGCTGGACCTGCGAGGCCACGTATCCAGTGATGCAATGGCTGGAGACAGCCGCCTCTGGGCAAATTTCCGATTTCCGCAGATTGCTGCACAATGGACAGATCAGTATTGCTGCACTTCCGATGCATACGACTCCGCTTGTACATACGGATCAGCTTGCACGAATGCTTCAGCCGGTTCGCGAGCTGCGGGAGCGATTTGGCGTCTCCATCAAAACGGCGATAAATCATGATGTCAACGGGCAGCCATGGCCGCTCAGCCAGGTATTGCTCGATGCGGGGATCGAGTTTTATATCACAGGGATTAACGTCCATTTCGGGGGCATACCGCTGCCACGTCCTGCCGTGTTTAACTGGACAACCCCCGACAATCGGCAGCTGCTGACGTTCCTGGGCGAGCATTATTCCCTGTTCAGCCAGTTTTTCCACACGAGTCAGGATGATACCCAGCTGATGGCGCAAGGGATTAGGGACTATATCGATCGTCTGGAAGGGGAGGGTTATCCATACGATTTCGTGTACTTAACGGCAACCAATCCGCCGCTGTATGACAATAACTGCCCGGACCCGAACCTGCTGTCGCTGATCCGCCGATACAATGCAGAAGGACATGACCAGAAGGTGATTTTCGCGACCCCGGAGATGCTTCTGGAGCGGGTTCGACAGGTGCCGAAAGAACACATCCAGACTCATTCGGGCGATTGGACGGACTACTGGAATTTCGGCGCGGGAAGTTCCGCGAAAGAAACCAAGATCGTTCGCCAAACGAAGCAAAACCTGAAGAAGGCTGATTTTCTTGAGGCGATCCAAGGGATGCCAAACCTGCAGTACACGAAAGCGAAAACCGAGGCATGGGAGCAGGCGCTGCTGTATGATGAGCATACCTGGGGTTCTTGGGGATCGGTCAACCTCCCGGACCATCCGCTTTCGATTTCGATGCAGCTGCACAAGAGGGTGACGGCGTACAAATCGGCAGACCTGTCTGCTTACGTGTATGCCAAACAAATGGAAGCGATTGCAGCGAACCCGCTGCAATCCGATGAGCCTGGCGGGATCATGCTGGTCAACACCTCAAGTGAAACGCAGCATGCGGAGGTCAAGGTGCCTGAATACTACCTGGGCAGCGGTCGTCATTTAGCCGCTTCGCGCGTCATGGATTTCTTGCCGTACATGCAGGAGGTACAGAGCTATAAATCGTATGGAACGGTAGAGATGGCGCCATTTTCGTGGAAAAAGATCCCGTTTGCCCAGCTAGAAGCCCGGCTGGCCGCCTCGTCCAACCGCATTTCGGTCACGGAAGGGATGATTGAAACGCCATTTTACCGGATGACATACAACCCTGTCAGCGGAAGAATTGTGCAGTTATTCGATAAGATACATCATTGGCCTATGCTCGACGAAAAGAGCCCATGGACGTTATTTGAGTTTGTTCAGGAGACGATCGACGGGCGCCACAATCCTGAGCATCGAAGCACCTTGTTCCCGCGGGATGTCGACAAAGGGAATCGCAGCATATCCGTCTGGAATCATGAATGGAAAGCAAAGCGTGTCGGTGCCAACCGGCTGCAAGCTTATTCGGTTGAACAAACCAGTGATTCGGTGACGTATGTCTTGCAGCTTGAAGCGCCGGGGGTTTCCCGGCTGGAGCAGCGGATTACCTTTTCTGCCATCCATCCCCGAATCTGTCTTTCTGCGTCTATGAATAAATCGGATATAAGGACGCCAGAATCGATTTATTTCGCCTTTCCGCTGCAGATGGACCAAGGCTGGCGCGCCCATTATGATACAGCCGGTTTGTTAGTCGAGCTAGACAGGGAGCAGCTTGGCACCGCTTGCCGGGACTGGGTGACCGTTGACCAGACGGTATCCATCTATGATCAGCAGAAGGGGATCACCTTAGCTTGTCCCGATGCGCCGCTCGTTCAAATCGGCGATTTTCATTTCGGCAAGGAGAGTAAGCAGATCGACCGCCAGGAAAATCCGCTGCTGCTTGCATGGGCCATGAACAATTATTGGGATACCAATTTCTGGGTCAGTCAACCTGGAGAGATCGTTTTGCATTATGAGCTAAGTCCGTTCGGGCAATTTGATCCCGTTGAGGCTTATCGTGCGGGCATAGCTGCAGCGGATCCTATAGCCATGAACGCGGCGGTGATGTGTGATCGGGAGGAAGAAGGGCAGTGGTTTAGCCAGTCAAGCGGTACAGTCGTCCTGCTATACGTGAAACCGGCTGTGGATGGGAATGGGTTTATTCTGACCCTGCGAAATGCCAGAACCGAGCCGTGCGAGTATACCTTTAGCGTAATGGATAGAGAAGTCGAGGCTGCCTGCTTGGTTAATCCGCTGGAGGAAGTGGTTCGCCAGATCCCAAGCAGCAGTAAAGACGTACAAATGATCATGCAGCCAGGGGAATTAGCCTATTTGAAGGTTATTCTTAAGTAAGTTTATACGAGGCTTTATCTTAAAAAGAAAACGTTAAACCAAAAAGCCTTAACCCTTGTGAGAGGGTTAAGGCTTTGTTTAAGAGATCAGAAAGTATAAGTTTCGGAGCTTCTGCTTCCTGATCTCGCAAGAAAAACTTCCTCTAGACGCGGTCTGTCTTCTTTGAAGGTACGTCGATAGACGTTTTTCTTATTCATCAAGCAAGTCTCATCTTGAAATCCTGATAGCCGAACTCGCGCACGACGCGGCAGCTGCCGTCTTTCTCCTGCACGGCGATGGCCGGCAGCGGCATGCCGTTGAAGGTATTCGTTTTGACCATGGAGTAGATCGCCATGTCTTCGAATACTAATCGGTCGCCGCTCTGAAGCGGCTGATCGAAGGAGTAGTCTCCGATGACGTCGCCAGTAAGGCAGGTCGGACCGCCGAGCCGGTAGGTGTACGGCTTCTCGCCGGCTTCGCCTGAACCGATGAGCGGCGGACGGTACGGCATTTCAAGCACATCAGGCATATGGCAGGTGGCCGAGGTGTCCACGATCGCGATCTCGATGCCGTTGCGATGGATATCCAGCACGGAAGTGACCATATAGCCTGCATTCAGTGCGATGGCTTCTCCGGGTTCGAGGTAGACTTCCAAGCCGTATTTGGATTGCATTCGAGTAATACAAGCCTCGAGTCTCGGAATATCGTAGTCGTCTCTCGTGATATGGTGACCGCCGCCGAAATTGATCCATTCCATTTGCGGCAGCCATTGTCCGAACTTATCTTCGACGGCATTCAGTGTGGTTTCCAAATCGTCGGAGTTCTGTTGGCACAGGGTATGGAAGTGCAGCCCTGTAACGCCGTCCAGCAGTTCCGGCTGGAAATCCTCCCGCTTCACGCCGAATCTTGACCCTGGGGAACAGGGATCGTAGATTTCATGTCCCACTTGCGTCGAGCATTCCGGATTGATGCGAAGGCCAACTTTTCTGCCGGCTGCAAGAGCTTTATCCCTATACTTTGCCAGCTGGGAGAAGGAGTTGAATATGATATGGTCGCAAATGGAAACAATTTCGTCGATCTCATCTTCACGGTAAGCGGGGGCAAAGACATGATTCTCTTTGCCCATTTCCTCATGGCCGAGCCGTGCCTCGAATAATCCGCTGGCGGTCGTACCGCTTAAGTATTTTCCGATGAGCGGGTACATCTCGGTCATGGAAAAAGCTTTTTGCGCAAGCACGATTTTGGCTCCCGTACGCTGCATGACACCGTTCAAAATGTTCAGGTTTTTCTCAATGAGTTCTTCACTGACTACAAAACAGGGTGTAGGTAACTCCTCGAACCGCATCTTAACGAACAAGCTCCGGCTCTCTTGCTTCTTCAGGCAAGGCGTCAACCAGCACCGGGTTAAAGTCTTCTACCCAAGGAAGTCCCCATTTGTTCAGCTCTTCCATGAATGGATCCGGATCGAACTCTTCGACGTTGTATACGCCCGGTTTGTTCCATTTGCCGGTGAGGACCATCGCTGCGCCGATCATGGCAGGAACGCCAGTTGTATAAGAGATCGCTTGGGAGCCGACTTCTTTGTAGCACTCTTGGTGGTCGCAAACATTGTAGACATAGTACGTTTTGTCTTGGCCGTCTTTTTTCCCTTTGAAGATACAGCCGATGTTGGTTTTGCCCACCGTACGAGGTCCGAGAGAAGCCGGGTCCGGAAGCACGGCCTTCAGGAATTGCAGCGGAATGATTTGTTTTCCTTCGAATTCGATCGGTTCGATGGAGGTCATTCCTACGTTTTCAAGCGCCTTGAGGTGCATCAGGTAGCTTTGGCCGAATGTCATGAAGAAGCGGATGCGCTTCAGTCCAGGGATGTTTTGCGCAAGGGATTCCAGCTCCTCATGGTACAGCAGGTACATATCCTTTTGGCCGACTTCAGCGAAGTTATACTCGCGTTTGATTTCCATCGGTTTCGTTTCGATCCATTCCCCGTTTTCCCAGTAGCGGCCGTTAGCGGACACTTCACGGATGTTGATCTCCGGGTTGAAGTTGGTGGCGAAAGGATAGCCGTGATCTCCGCCGTTGCAATCCAGAATGTCGATGTATTCAATTTCGTCAAAATAGTGCTTGAGCGCGTAAGCCGAGAATACGCCGGTAACACCTGGGTCGAATCCGCTGCCGAGCAGAGCTGTAATACCTGCTTGTTCGAAGCGCTCGCGGTATTCCCACTGCCATTTATATTCAAATTTCGCCGTATCTTCCGGCTCATAGTTAGCCGTATCCATGTAGTGTGTTTTGGTTGCCAGGCAAGCATCCATGATCGTCAGATCCTGGTAAGGAAGGGCCAGGTTCATTACGATATCCGGCTTCACTTCGTTAATCAGAGCGATCAGCTCATCCACGTTGTTGGCATCGACCTGTGCGGTCGTAATTTTGGTTTTTCCACCGTCAAGTTTTGCTTTCAGTTCATCGCATTTGGACTTGGTACGGCTGGCAATGCAGATTTCTTCGAAGACATCACTGTTTTGAACGCATTTATGAACTGCTACAGATGCTACGCCACCGGCGCCGATGATTAGTGCTTTTCCCATTTTTCAATCAATCTCCTCATCCAATTCAATTTTTTCTGTAAAAACGGCAACAAAAAAGCAAGCGAAACACGCACCATGCGCATCACACTTGCTTGATATAGTCAAATAATAAGAAATTCCAATAAGCATGACCGGACAAACCCCTAGTGTGCTTATCAGTCAGCCATAAAACGCAACGTTTCATGGAAGGGCTCTTAATATTCAAATATACTTTGTTAGGATCAGAGTCTATATAGCAAATAATTACTTTTACCACTCTTATTGACCGTTTCACAAGTTGTGTGCGTCAGCACTGGTTATAAAGTTACCAACTTATAAAATTTGAGCTTTTAACTCAATCAATAAGGCAACGAAAGTTGCCAGTCGGCATTTGACCCGGCTGTCCGTATGGCCTTAACTTCCCGAGGGGAAGTGGTCAAAGTTTATCTGCTTGGAAAGATCCTAATATATCCGAATATTTCGCTTTCCAAAATTTACGCTTCTTCATAATAGCAGGATAGGCCATATTGAGCAAGAGGAAATTTAAAACAAATGAGATCGTTTTGCACTGGACAAGCTCCGAACGATGTGTACGAGCGTTGAGAATGAGCAAATCAGAATAAATTTTGACTCTTAATAAGTGTTATTATTGTGGTAGAACCGCATTAGAAGAAAAGGGGCTGTCATTCAAAAGTTGAGAAAGTCCCTGGATCGGAGGCAGCGATGTGGAACCTGCTTATCTGCTGAAATATGAATATTTAAAACGCGTCCCGGTAACGGCAGGGAATTTTCAATCCCACGATCACTATGAAATCTTTTATTTCCATGAGGGCAAAGGGCAGTATTTGATCGGCGACAAAATTCATGTTCTCAAACCAGGTACACTCATCGTGATGCATGGTTTGACTCTGCATATGCCTAAGAGCTTTGAAGGACATCCCTATGTGCGGACGCTTCTGAATTTTGATCCCGGTTACTTTCGCGCTGCATCCGAGCATGTATTCTCGATCAATCCACTGCAGCCTTTCGAAAGACTTCGGAACTACAAAGTTCAGCTCAGCATGGAGGAGCAGGGTGAATTCGAAGAAATGCTGCGTAAATTGCACCGCTTATATTCCGCACCGGATGCCGTCTCCCATGAGCGGTTTCGGGTCTTGTGTCTGGATGCGCTTTTTTTCATATGCCAAGTGCTGATGAAGCCGGTGACAGAAGAAGCCGGTTTCCCGTCCGAAAAAGAGCAGCACGTTCAGAACGCGTTGTCCTATATCGAAAAACATTATATGACCGATATTGGTCTCGACCAATTGCAAGAGAACCTGCATATCAACAAGTATTATTTGGTGCGCATTTTTCAAGAAGTGACGGGGATGACGATATTTCATTACATTTACAGAAGACGGATCAATCAGGCTAAAATCCTGTTTTTGCTCGACCCGGAGAAATCGGTGACGGATATTTGTTATGAAACGGGCTTTAAAAATCATTCCCATTTCAGCAAGGTGTTCAAGCAATGGGAGGGTAAAACACCGACGCAGTACAGACGCTTGGTAAAAAGTCAATTTTAGGACATTTAGGATACCAACCTGGTCAACCGCAAAGTACCTTCAGCTTCTCGCCGCCTGCTACACTAATCCATATCGACAGTTAAGCCTAGTCGCTGCGAATTTAAGGAGAGGTGATGCAAGAGTGCTGGTATTAACCGGATTTGCCGATGAAATTTCCGATCGTTTGGAGGAACAGCTCGACGTGCTCGTGTCCGAAGGCATTTCCTATTTGGAACTCCGGAGCGTGTATGGTAAAAATGTACTGGAATTGACCGATGAAGAATTGGTCCGATTGAAATCTGCATTAAGCAAAACAAGTATTCGCGTGTCCTCCATTGGCTCGCCAATCGGTAAATACCCGATTCAAGACCCCTTTGCCCCCGAACTCGAGAAATTGAAGCGCGCATCGGATATCGCCAAACAATTGGATGCCCGCTATATCCGCGTATTTTCTTATTACATCCCCGACAATGAAGAGCCGGAGAACTACCGCGGCGAAGTGCTCTCCCGTATGAAGATGCTGACCAGAATAGCTGAGGAGGAACATATTACGCTGCTGATGGAAAATGATAGCGGCGTTTACGGAGATACCGATGAGCGCTGCTTGAGCATTCTGCAGCATTGTGACTCTCCTTGCCTGAGACTTGCCTTTGATCCCGGCAATTTTGTCATGAACCGGGTGATGCCGATGAGTGAGGCGTACCCGCAGCTGTCAACTTACCTCGAATATGTACATATCAAGGATGCGGACCAACAGTCGCGCATGTTTGTCCCGGCAGGCGAAGGAGACGGCGAGTTTTCAGCGTTTGTTAAAGCACTGAAGGAGAGGAGCTTCTCCGGATTTTTATCCATTGAGCCTCATCTGCACCGTGCATTCCCGGATCAAGAAGGACCCGAGCGATTTAAAATAGCGGCACAAGCCTTAAAAAGGCTGCTGTTAAATGAAGGCTTGGCCTGGTCGTAATCGTATCGAATACTCAAAGGAGAGGGGCTATAAGCATGAGCGTGCAGAAAGTGAAGCTTGGATTGGTCGGTTTAGGAAACATCGGAAGGACTCATATCCAAAATATAAAATCGATGGATCAAATTGAACTGGTAGGCGTGTGTGATATGGTGCAAGAGCGGGCGGACAGGTTTGCTGCCGAATGCAGCACAA
>Ga0224728_1027_pt1 | contig 17149 bp, 38 predicted proteins | sample IA1ulk_3_FD_161638 | JGI IMG/M metagenome (GOLD analysis project Ga0224728, IMG submission 161638) | Enriched cells from agricultural soil in Iowa, United States - IA12soil_GW_GH6A(bulk) | ecosystem: Environmental > Terrestrial > Soil > Unclassified > Agricultural land | place: USA: Iowa... | reverse complement strand
AACTAATAAACTAAAGAGGGAAATATAAGCATGGCTATGTTCAACCACACAATTTCAGTACGTCAAATGCTTGATATGGTGCAGATGGCACAGCGACTAAATTCAGGGGTCTTCTTTTATGGCGGCGCAGGTGTAGGGAAATCTCAAAAGATGCAGCAAATTGCTGACATTCTGTTCCCAAACAACATCGGTAACAACCTAGTGGATATCCGTTTCTCTGATAAAGAGCCAACAGACTTGGCGGGTGTACAGGTTCCCGTTGACGTGGTGATCAATGGAGAGGCACAAGTTCGTACAGTCTATGCGGTCCCTGACTTCTGGCCTACAGATCCGGACTGGGAAGGTATTATCTTCCTTGATGAACTTACAAACGCCGATGAGGCAAGCCAGCATGTAGGTTATCAGGCTATGGAAGACCGTAAGATCGGTTCAATGAAATTCCCTAAAGGTGCTATTGTTGTTGGCGCAGGGAACCGTGAGGGCGACGGCGGTGCCGTTAACAACCTACTGCTGCCTCTGGCTAACCGTATGATCATTTGTGAGTTGCGTTATGATCTGGATGTGTGGATCGAAGATTACGCTATCCCTAACGATGTTAACCCGACAATGATCGGCTTCCTAAAGAATCACCCAGATAAGTTCTACACTGGTGATCAAATTGACGAGTCAAGCGGTACTTCTTACTGTACCCCGCGCTCCAACGTGAAGGGTGGTAAAATCCTGACTGAGTTCCAAACTGGGGTGATTAATGAAGTCATTGCATCCATTGGGCTTCAAGGTGTCCTTGGCAATGGTATGGATTCTGAAGTGTTGGCGTATAACCAACGTACAAAATCTTTACCTACACTGAGTGAAGTTCTGGATGGGTCTTTGAAGGACCACTCAATTGCTCGTTCTGAAGTGGACTTGTTGTATGTTCTGTCTCAGAGTGCCTTGTCACAGCTCCGTAAGGAAGCTTTAGACGATGTTTATACCGACGATGAGCTGGTTGAACGTGTTGGTAACTTCTTAACCTTCATGTTCCACAACTATGCAGCAGAGCAGATGGATATCATCACAGCTGTGACAATTAACCTGTTCAAGAAGGCAACGGTATATCCGGCTGTATTGGAAGCGAACCCTAAACGTGGTAAGTTGAAACCAAAACTGTTGGCAAGCTCAGACACACTTGTTGATATCTTGGATACCTACCAAGAGCGCTACGGCGACCTGATGTCAGAATCAGAATAAATAAGTTGACAACATAGTAGGATATGCAATAATGGGACATCTAAATGATGTCCCTTTTTCTTTATGGAGAATGAACTATGAAAAACAACGATCCGGCATTGATGACAGAAGACGAGCGCGACCTAATCAAGGGAACAACGAAAGAAGCATTCCGACTGATTGAAGCAGCCAAGATCCAGCTTATGCGTTACCGCCCATTCTATGGTACGTTGTTGAGCAACATGCCTGTGTATGCAGATACCCGTTGGCTACCAACTATTGCGACAAATGGTCGAGACATTATCTTTAACCCTGAATTCATTGCTGGGTTCTGTGATGAACGTAAGGACAATGTTTCACAGCGTATCTCTCAGATGAATGTGTCAGATAAGAAGAAAAAGAAGATCCAGAAGTCAATTGATGTCTTCTACAAGCGTAAGACACTGAAAGAAGTTATCTTCTTCCTTGAGCATGAAGTCCGTCACGTTATCTGTGACCACTTAAGTCGTGGTAAGGGCTACGATCCGGTGATGTTTAACATTGCTGCTGACTATTATATCAACGGAGACTTGATCCAGACTCATGCGGAATCCTGCGCGATGAGCCGAAACCCTTGGTTCAAGAAGGGGCAGGATACCTTTGAAGAGGGTAAAGAGTTCGAATCTTTTGCCCAGATCTATATCAACCACAAGTATGATGGTTGGACGGCAGAGCAGATCTACACAGATCTGATGAGTAAGAACAAAGATACCAAAGGGAAGATGAGTAATGACTTCCATATGGGCGCGGGCGATGGCACACCTACAAATCAGAAATCTGATGGACCAAAATGTGAGTCAGGACATGGCGCAGGTACACCATCTAGCGGAGGTGGCGAGCAAGGTGATAGTGACGACGATTATGTCACCAACAATGAAGTTGGTAAGGCTTTGGGGATCGACTCTTCTGTTGAACCTCGATTAACGGAGGACCAAAAGCACTCCAACGATGAATCTATGAAACGAGCTATCGTGAATGCTACCACAGCGGCGGGTGCCGGAGCTCCACCTGAAGCGCGTGAATTAGTTAAAACTCTGACTAAGCCAAAGATCAACTATGTTGAATACCTGATCAAGCGCCTGTCATCTATGCGCCGGACGAAGATTACGTACCAGAAGCCCCACCGTCGGTCTGGGTCGCTAACACGTGTACTACGTGCCCGTGGAGCAATTAAGAACACACAGCGTATTGTGTTGCCTTCCAAGTCGAAACGTAAGACAATCCGTGTAGCTATCGGCATCGACGTGTCCGGTTCATTCACAGATGCATTACTTAATAAGGTTTGGTCAGAGGTTTCCGGCTTTGGTAGTCAGTTTGATGAGTTCGAGATCACTCTGTTCTGTTGGTCAACATTCGCGGCTAACCCACAGAAGTATGATCGTAAGAACATAAAAGAGTTGGTCAAGTACAAGATCACTACGTCCGGCGGGACGGATTGCCACTGTGCATTTAAGTTTGTTGATAGCGAGATCAAGGATTGCGACCAGATCATCATCTTCACGGACGGTTACTTCGGTTCAGTAAAAGAGGGTGTGGATGACAAAGGTAAGAAGTGGAGTCAAAAATACAAGAACACTCTGTGGGTTATCTTCAACAACGATTCTTGGCAAGCTCCGTTCGGAAAAGCCCTGAACTTTGATCGTTACGCCAAATAGGAGAAATGATGTACAATATCACCCATGAATTATATATTGGTCGGTTGGGGGTAGACCTTAAAATCTACCTCACCCATGTTCCGGATGGGGAACCTGTACAGGATTATGTGTACACATCCCTGATCAATACCCGAGGTTTTAACCTATCAAAGTTGGCCCATGACCCTAAAGACATGAACGGGGAGGTAACAGAATTGGTAGATTTTGAAACATTTCTGTATCCTTCTGAGCCAACAGAGGCAGAGCGTAAGATGTTAAAGCTTTTGAATGATAACAACTGGGGAGAAGTAGAGGAACTTATTCTTGACTTGTGCTCCAGTCTATGTGTCCATTGGTCGGGAGGGCATACTGAAGGCACTCTCCAATCACTGGTGTATCTGTACACGGGGAAGATTGAGAAGTTGTAGTAGAAGGGGACAACAAAAGCGTGTGTCCCCAAAAAGGGACAGTATATTAATACTAGATAACCCACAACTCTATAACTCGCATACGCTCGTTATTACTTTATATAATTTACTCGTTACACTCCTAAATTATAAGAGATCTTTAAAAGATCTTTAGGGTGTACTACAAAATCTGGAAGGATTTAGTGTGAAAAGAGTTGAATTGTTAGGTGATCCAGCGTAGCATTGTGGAGAGGTTGCAAAGCAACCGTACTGTGGATAAAGTCACGAATGTGTAACATGAGAGTCGAGGGGGGCCGGAAATGTTTAAGAGTATTATTTGGTGGGCGGTGAAACTCCCACTTTATTTTGGGTGGTTGTGTTTTATAGGGTACGCCGTTATCGCTTCATGTGTGTCTGTTGTAGCATTGATCACCAATACGGCTGGTATGTTCAATGAAAACTTGTATCCAACGGCTGTCATATCGGCTACCACAGTAATCTCTGTGATGATGGTACACTGGCATATCGGTTCTCGTAAGATCAACCAGCGGGCTGAAGAGCTTATCAAACGCTGTTCTGATTTCTCCCGTCTACGCCCAGATAAGGAGTATAAAGATAAGAAGCTTAACATAGCTATTGACTTCGAGGGTTTATTCTGCAAGGATGTAAACCTAGCGAAGCAATTGGCAACAATTGTAATCCAAGAGGGGCACAAGATCGGTGTAGTAACACGCCGACCTAAGGGTGATGAGGCTGTAGAGTTCTTTACTGATTTGGCTCGTTGTCAACCTTACTATATTGGTGAAAAGGATCGCGAAGAGTTCTTTGCGGATAAAGACATAGACATCCATGTTTGGATTGGATAGGAGAAATTATGATTGCATTACAGTTCAAAGCAGAGTATAAGGTACTTGGAGTGGTAGCAACACAGGATCTGGAATACTCATTCAAGTTGTACCAATTCTGGCGCTGGCGTACAGAGAAGTCTTTAATGGAAGAGATCCGAGCAACACTAGCATTAAACGGGGCCACGGATATTGTAATCACACAAATCAAGAAAGAGGATAAAAGCGATGCATGACGTTAAACAATTCTATCGTCGTTCTGTATGGCGACTGTGGGAATACACACTGATCTTTACCGGATGGGTATTTGGATATGGTCATCCCACCTACTACGGTGTTAAGGCATCACGCAACATGGCCTACTTCCGTTATACGTTGCACGATAACCCCAACAAGAAGGTGAAATAATGGAACTTATCAAGGCGGATATCTCAATGACTACACAAGTCTTGAAATATATGTTGGATGAGGATACAGAGATTGATCTTGGTTTTAGTGCGATGTTTGAAATCGAGAATAAGATCAAGGCAGCTTTGGGGGAGGTATACCCATTTGTAAGATTGGTTGAGAGTGCGAACTCATTCTTCAAATTCTATATTGAGGGTAGTGGGCAAACACAGATGTCACGGCGGCATGTTGCAGAGGCATTCACTTGGCTACAGATCCACATTAGCAAGGAATACCCTGATTTAATTTTTCAAGGGGAGGGTTAATCATGAGTAAGTATGGAATAGAAGTGCGGGCCCGCACCCGACGACTTGACCTCAAGGAAGGTATTAGACCTTTGGTCACTAAGCAAGAACTGGAAGGCCGTATTCGTGAGTTCTGTTACGATACTGACCTAACATTCATCGAGGACACCCTGTCCTACGATAGCTTCATGGTGGAATACAAGCCAACCAATGATAAGCTCCTACCTGATAAGGTCTTAGAGGCCCGTATGGATAAGCTATTCAACATTATCTCCCTCCTAGGTTACGAGTTGAGAGATTAAGGTATCATAACACTAAATGCGGGCTCTCAGAGGCCCGCTGTTGCATTTAAACACTTAAAGATATACAATCACCATACCGATGAAACTAAACACAACCAGAGGCCGTACATGAGCATTAAGAATAACTCAACACCTGTTCAAAACTTCCACATTCTAGGCGGCATAGAGCATACAGCAAACAACTACTATAAATGCCCAGTGATGCCTGTATCTGAGCTGAGGAAAACCCAATCTGCAATAGAGTCAGCAGTAAAAGAGATGTCCCGTAGTGAAGAAGAAGATATAACTAGGGAGGGAGACTATCTATCAGGGTTTGAGGTTCCTGTGTCGGATTGTCTAGAGTATGAAGAGTATGCTGAAAGGCTGGAGGATACAGCTTCCACCCTGCATGACAAGATGTGCCTTATCCACAAGAACATATCATTAGCCTTGTCTAGCGGGGAGATGTCTGATGAGGTGTCTGAAATACTTGAGGAGTGCCTGTCTGAAGCAGAGGAGGTTATCGAGGGATACTTCACATTCGGTGAAATAAAACACAAAAGATTGTCTCAGATGCACAAGGAATTACTGACACGTCTTGGGATGCACGATTCAAATAGGTTCGTGTATGACATAGCTCGGCGCGGTGAAGGATACTCCTCCCACTATTACCTCCATCACCGTCAAGGGTGTGATATACGTTGGGATGGTACTTGCCTAAGTTTTGAATCTGAGGAAGGAGTAACAACATTTAAACAGTCCCATTATGACTACGTTCCATCTAAGGGGTACATTGATAAAGGGTACAAACAATCCTTTGGTAAGTATGATGACCTATTTGATTCCTTTGAGGACTACCTGTCACCAACAGAGAATGAAATTAAGATGTATAAAATGCTTAACGGTAAGGACTACCCACTGGGATATTTGAAAGCCCGATGCGATTTCCAACCGTAGACAAAAACCGATCCTAGATATTTTAAAGGCCTGTGATATTTGTGGGATATTTCTTCGTTTCGTTTTGAGATGAAAATGGATTCAAGATAGATTCTAGATACCTACAGGCCATTGTAAGACCCTCAGAGATATTCCCACACAATCTACCACCATTAAGAACATCTCCTCACTGTGTCCCGCATAATGGCAGCATCCACAGAAATAGTTGAGTATTCTCACGGTAAGAAACATAACTGAGGCAATAGAAGGATACCTAACATTTTAGGATCTCGATCTACTTTTCAATCTAGCAATCACAATATAGCGGGCAGGGCAGGGCGCTCATAAAATCTACACCTACCAAAATTTAGGATCTCGATCTGTTTCTCGATGTAGCTTTCGTAATTTGTCGAGAAGGGTAGGGCGGTAAAATTTTTCCAAGGATCTCGATCGATTTTTCAAATTCGGTTTTGTAATCGTTACGGCAGGGTAGGGCGCAAAAAATTTTTTATGGTTTCACAAAATCAAAATTATTTTTCATCGGAGGATTTTTTTCGAGGCGAAATACGAATCATTCGCATTTAGATTGTTGAATGATAATCATTCTCATTACCGGAATAGCGGGCACCTCCGGTGTTTTGAACTCCGGTTTCTGTGTTCCCGCTATGTGATAATAATAGCAGAACCACGCCACCGATCAAGCATTATTTTCAATCTTTACAAAACTTTTTCAGGCCGAGCTACCGGCGATCCACCTTGTGCCGAAGCCCTAGCCCCGCCTTTTCGCCGTGGGGGTGGCGCGTTGTTCCTTAAGTTCAACAGAATTATAGACCACACAAAAACAGAAAGCAACAAAATAAATCATAAAAATCTTTGACCTAGCCACGATATACAGCCATAATGATCGGACTACATACAAGGAAAGCAGCCATGAATAACAGACTATACAAAGATTGCAGAAGATACGGGAAGATCCACAGCATAACAGACACACAGCACAATGAAGGGGTTTTAACCGTTGTCTCTATAGTGTATCAGGATCTTTTCTATACGTTTGAATTGTTGCGTGGTGAAGTTCTGGACGTTGAAATTAAACCGCTAAACTAGTTGCAATGGATTTTTAACTGGGCTATATTTACCACATCGGCGGGATAGCCCGCCACAATAAACAGGACACGGAACCATGAAAGCATTAAAGATCATCACCGCTGAATACTTCCAACAGGCAACAGGCCGCACCCCAATCGAGGATGATTTAGAACGTTGTAACTGTGATCAGGCGGGCACTATGGGGCATGAGTCTTGCGGGTGGAATTATCGAAAGAATGTGCCAGCCTTTATGAATCGCCATGATGATCCGGCGTATCTGGTAACGTGTACCAACAACGGAACAGGCGCGGTATTTTCCGGCGACAATGCAAAACAAAAAGCTGAATCCTATTGCGAGCAACAAAACAAACGGGATACATTAAACACCTATCGAGTTGAGGACTACTAAAAGTGAAAAAATATTCCATTCAGTGGCGGATCGGTAACTTTTACGGGGATCAGGATGTGAAGGCCTACAGCGAAGTAGAAGCAAAGGCCATTATCCTAAAAGATCTTAGGGAGAAACACCCAACAGAGCAGATCCATTTTATCAAAGTTTATGCCGTGGAGGCCTAGAGAGTGCAAGTATCTAAATATTACATTGAAGGGCAACAGGCGGCGCGTAACGGCGCGATCAATGCATCACGCTATAAAGATCCGGCAGTGGTGGCGGAGTTCTCGAAAGGCTGGGAGAGTGTCAGCCGTGATTATGGCGTGTTGTACCGTACCCATGATCACAAGTTTAAAGAGTTCGCCGCATTTGGTACACTGCGAGAGTGTGAGGATCTAGCCGTCACGCTGGGAGCGCGTGATCGTTCTCATGTTTACTTTGTGGTTGATGCAAAAACAGGAAAAGAAATTTAAATAAAAGCTTTACACTAAGAAAATAAACATCTATATTACTCACATAGGGCGACGGATTCACCGGAGCCCAAAAACACAAAAGGCTATAAAATGAAAAACACTACTATGATCATCACTGATTCAATCCTGAACGCAGCACACGGCGCAATGCCTTCATTTCGTACACGTGATCAAGCGCGGGAAACTTTTAAGCGTGAAGCGGGAGAAAAATACATGGGTTTTGCTATCGAGAAAACGGAACGCTTTGTAAACTACACGCGCCCCGTAATTGTAGACAACAATGCAAAAGCAGAAGAGATTGCTTTTCTTTTATAAATCGCTTGCAATCCTGATCACAGTAAACTAGTATATTCAAAGGCGGTAATGTTACCGCCAACAATCGAGAATTAAGAATATGAAAAACAAAAACATTATCGCCACCGTTTCAATCAAAGAAATCAAAGAAATCTCAATCGTGGCGCGTCGTTGGTTCCAATCATCCTACGGTAACACCTATCACAGCGTAGAGCTAAGCGCCCTTGTATCACGCCAAACAGCGAACAGAGTTGATCCGGTTAAATACCCACTAACCGATAAAAATTTAGATGTGTATATTGATCTTGCTTATGTTCCGTTTGAATATGGTTACGGTGATCACTATCAGAATACAGCCATGCGTTTAATGATGGAATGTTTGACGGATCGCCCCGAGTGGTTCACTACTGAGAATCATTATCATTTAGACCGTACAGCTGAAGCGCTGGGAGTACAGATTTTTTCTAACTGCTCAGATGTTAAGCGTAAAAAAGATTTATAATATTGTTTGACAAGGGCGCAGTAAGCGCCCATAATACCCAGACAAACAAACGAGAGTTTAAAAATGAAAACAGAAACGCACGATCTGGTAAAAGATAGTAAAGCAAAGGTGATCCACCACGTGAACCGTGAAACGGGGGAAAGTTTTGTAACATACAAAACAGTTTATCTTTTGCAGTCCAAACAAGATCAGCGCCTACAACAAAAGATCACAAAGGCCGAGGCAAACAAAATCGCAAAGGCTAAAGGTTTAACGCTGGATTCATTGCCGGAGTGTTTCAACTGGTCAAGCCTTAAAAAATAGGGGTATGTATGAAAAACTATTATGTAAACATTCCGCAATTCGCCCACGCCCTAACCATTGCCGGACGTAATGAAAAGGAAGCTAGAAAGAACCTGCGAGATCGGGAAGGATTCGGGGATCGCTTACCCAACGGCACAAAGTTTTATCAAAAATAACTTGTAAGCGCTTTGTGATGTGGGTTACAATAGCCCACATCGGACAAAGGCAAACAACCAAACAGGCCGCAACATGAAAAACAAAACAGTATCGAGCGAGTATATTAAAAGCGTTTTAGCTGGACGTGGGATCGACTTCACAGAAGATTTTCATGTACTCTCTAGCTCTCAGGTTGAAGGGCTGATCGAGTGGTACAAGGTCGCAAAGTATCGCGCCCCGAGCCCCAAGGCACGAAACGGATCAGTTGCTCGTTATTTCTTTTACCACCTAGCCAAGAAATAAAAAAGATTTAAAAATAAGATTGACAACATAACCGAAAACAATTAAATTATCTAACAAGGGCAACGGAGACACCGAAGCCCACAAATAAAAGAGAAAACAAAATGACTACTACCACTATCAAATTGACCGCCGCACAGACCCGCGTTTTATCTCAACTAAACAGCGATGCAAAGATGCTGGCTGATACAACAAATAATACCTATCGTTGGTTTATGAGTGGTTGCGCTGTTACCACAGTTGCACGTGTATTGCTAGAGAAGGGTTTAATCTCACTGAGTGCTTCCTATTTCGATATTCGCGGTGTAATCATTACCGCTAAAGGGAAACAGGTTTTAAACGCTCAATAAATTACTTTACAAGGTGCCTAGCCTATGAGACTATAGGCACCTGATAAAGAGATTTAACCGCCAACAATGGCACAACGCACAACAGGAAATACATCATGAAAACCACTATTTCAACTTTAACCATGAAACAAGTGATCAACGTATACGGTGAAGAGGCCGCACCTTTGATCCGTACCGTAGCAGCGGCGCATGGTGGTTGGGCAGATTGGAAGCGGGACACCATGAATGATGTTTACAACCACGGAGCAAATACCGGAGTTTCGTTCTGTTATACTCATGAGTGTGTAACCTTTTGGAAGAAAAACAAGAAAGCGATCCGCGCCGTGTTCCAACTGGAAGCCGAGCAGATCAGCGAAAGCATGTTTGAAATGGTTAAAGGTTTTTCAGGTCTGAAAGACTACACCGACGACGAGATCGGGATCGCTTTGTGGGGTAAATCAGAAGATAATTATATTTATAATACCTTTGTTTATGCTGCCGTAGAAATTGTGGCCCGTTATTGTGTTGATACGCTCGAAAGTTCCTGTTAAAATACCCATAAGGGGCCATAATGGGGATCACTTATTTCATCATAACCGCCGCCGTGATGGTGGCGATTTACAAGGCGGCGCGCTTATTTTCGGACAAAAGAAAAATGAGTATTTACCATTACGTTGAATACCGGATATATAGGGAGACATACACAACGCGAGAGGAAGGAGCATTAAACGATCTGCTAGGTGTTGGGCTACTTGAGCAGATCAGAGAGCGCGGCGGTTTTGTGTTGTACCACAGATCCGGATCTCAGGAATACATAGAAAACATTATTGATAACCGTTATTATGATGAGCAGGAGCAACAAAAATATGGTAGTTTCAACAAATAAAGAAAAGATCGCAAAACGTGCAAAACTGGGCTATAGTGAAGCAGAAACACGGATCAAGCGAGACAAGGCAAACAAGCCGAACCGCGCCCGCCGTGTAGAGTGGGAAACCGCAGAGTAGAACAGCATACACAGCCCCTAGGAACCCCTAGGGGATTTTTAATTTAAAGGTATAGGGTTTTATCATGAATAACGTTTTAAGCCTAACAGACTTTATCAGAGCCATAAAAGAGGGTAAAGCTGGGGATCCTTATGTTTACTTTGTGCCGGAGGGTAAAGCATACAAGACCACACAGAACAGCCTAACAGCCACGGCGACCAGAGAGGGGATCAGTATAAGTACAACGCAGATCCTAATAGTAGAGGCCGGAGAGCTTACACAGTACGCCGTGAAAGTTTTTAAGAAATAAGATTGACAACCACACCATAAGCGCCCATAATGACCAGACACAGACAAGCGAGGGTTTAAAAATGTTTGAAGTATTCGCGGTAGTATGTGCCCTGAGTGGCTACGGTTTAAATCAGTGTGATGATTATGTAATCGACTCATATGATGACCGTCTAACCTGTGAGATCAGCGCCGCCGGATCCGCACGTGATAAGCGTTATTATTTGGTGGCGTGTATCCCAAGCCCCGAAATTGAGCCAATGCCATGATCAATTGTGAAGCCGTCGCAATGCGTAAAGCAAGATCAGGAGCCATGCGGAATGTTTACGACTATGTGATCGCTTTCCTCCCAGAGCTGGAAGCACTGGAAGTTTTGGACAAAGTAAAGCAAAGACTGATACAAACAGGAGCCACACGAAAAGCGGCCAACCTATCGAAGATCATAGAATCACATTGTTGTAAATAGTTATATGTTTAGGCGGTTTTTAGGTTGTCCAATGTACGAGGGCAACCCATAAAGCCAGCAATAATGCGAGGCCTATTTAAAATATTATTCCCATATGGGCACCTTGCTAGTATAGATCTTATACATCCGAGGTGGAGAGATTTTCTGGATTGTATGTAAAAACTATTATGTATGGCGTTATGATCTAAAGTGCAACGGGGCGGAAACGCCCCCGAGCGGAAAATTTTTTCTTGTGTTCCCGATTTTATAAGCGTATAGTACCCAAATCGAGACAACAACAAAGGATTTTAAACATGTACAAGTTCAACGAAAACCCAGAGCTACCGAGTCTATCAGCTATGCAAGGGCAAGTATTGAGAGCAAAGGCGCAACCCCTTGCAGCGGGTTACAAGTGCCATACAGGGCACATACTCACAGAGCTGGAAGCGCAAGCGCTTAATCATTATATTGAAACAGCCTTAGAAGAGCCGATTTTTAACGATCAAGAACGTTTAAACGGGGTACTAGATCGCAAGCATAGAACCTTTGTAATGATAGCCGAGCAGCACGAATATATTGTTGGGATCGGTTATGTTCCCAAGTTGGAAGCCGAGCAGATCCGCAGCGTAAAGAAAGTTTGAAAATAAGATTGACAGGGGCGCGGAAAGCGCCCATAATACCCAGACACAAACAAATTGAGAGTAAAGACCATGAAGGCAAACAACTTCTTTTTCTTATCTGCCGTTAAATCCCACATAGATGCGTCCGTGTCTACTCAGTACCCCGTTACAACAAAGATCACTTTCTGGCATGAGAAAGATACTGATCAGGAATCAAAACTTGTTGTGACTGTTACCAACGTAGAAAAATCATTTGTTGTTAGTTATGTAATGATGGATTTAAACACCTGCATTCAATCCGCAGAAAGTGATGAGCTTACCAGTACACAGGTTTACGGCGTGATCGCCGCTATCGCTAACGATGCATTCAAGGCATAATAGAGAGGTTTACACAATGGCTTTTATAACAGAAATCAATTTTCCTATCTATCCTAAAAACACAATTGATCCTGATGTTCGTCTTGAGTTTGAGATCCGCGCCGAGCTATGCAACACGGAAGAATTAGAGACTATGGATCTGAATGTTTCCGTTGAACAGTGCCCAGTAAATCTATCAGAGGTTTTAGGCGGAAGCTTTTATTTTGACGGGCATCTTATTGTAATAGATAATGATACAATCAAGCGGATCGCCTATAGTGTGGAAACAGCAAAGGAAATGCTTTTGATCGCGGCTAACCGCACAAATAAATATTTTGAATAATTTGTTTTGAGGTGTTGACAGGGGGAACGGATTCCCCCCATAATACCCGCATAGGCCAAGCAACGGGCAAGGCCAGAATTTAGGGTTTATAGAAATGAATAAGGCAACGGTTTTTAATGTGATCCTTATTTTGGTTGCAGCATTCATTATGTTGACTTGCTTCATGCTCCCAGACGGTTTATTAAGCGCAGATAATCAGGCCAAATTATTCCTATATGCCCTAGGTGTTTTTATGTTTTGTTGTACCATCGGCGCAGTGTTGGCAACAATGATCGACTCATTCATAGAAAATTATTTTTAATATAGTGTTGTAATCTGAATCACGTTGTTATACTATGTTTATCAAGGCGGGGAAATGGTTCACCGCCAAACATTAAAAGGTTTTTACTATGACTTATGATTTTGTGGCAATTTCTTTTGATGCTTTTGCGTCCGTAGCTATTCCCTTGATCGGTCTGGTATCATCCGCTTTAATCGTTGCCTTTAAGGACTAACCAAGATGAAACTAAACAACCTAGTACCCGCCAACAATAGAGTTAATTGGTTCAACCACTGCGAGATGCCAGAGGTCGGGCAGTATGCCCGCGCCGAGTCAGTGGATCGCGACCTTGAACAGTGGTTCACCGCTGGGATGTTTTATCAGGTTGTAGCGGACAGTAAAGGCAACATTTTAAAGGACTCTTTAACGCCTGATCAGATAAAAGCAATCTTAGAGTTTCCTTTGTGGCAAGATTTAACCGCATGTTATGTTTTGTGCGATAATGGCGAAATCATGTTGATCAATACCTTGTTTTATGGTTCTGATTATTTCACTTTTCACAAGTACGGAGCATAAAAGATGAATCCTGATCACGTATCATCACACTATACGCCGCCATATGAAAGAAAAGCTAGCAAGGCCATTTCTAGAAAGGCATGGGTAGGAAGACTAATTAAACAAGGCCACACACGTAAACGAGCCATACAGATCGCAAGGGGCAAACTATGAGCGCTGACAACTTCACAATTAAAAGTAAAGTAGTTTACACCATCAAGGGCGCACAAGGTGAAACAGAGTGCAACGGATTAAAGGGGTTAGAGGATCATATTGATGATCTACTAGGTGCCTATCTAGACCGCATAGAGAACATAAGAACGGGTTTACTTTCCAGAGACAGACTAAAGATCCATGATTTTATGATGGGAAGTTATGACGAGCTACAAACAATTTTTGCTCTTAAAGACAAGGCGCAAGAGATCCGCGAGGACTTGAAAAGAGCAAGTGAAAATTCTTGCGATTGTTGCGAGAGATCCCGCGAGGATTGGAACCAATAAAATAAATTTGCATTCCGTAAAGTAATACGTATAATGTTTTTAAGGCGGTAATGTTGCCGCCATCCAGAAGAGAGAAAACAAAATGACTACCCGTGATGCGATTCATTATTGCTCAACTTTCGAAGAGTACCGAGTAACTGTAGAGGGTTCAACCTGCTACGAGTCAGACGAGCAAGCCGCACGTGATACATTCAAGGCTATGTCTGGTAAACCTTATGATCGTAAAGTCATTAACGTACCATACAGCCGATCAGATAGCTGGTAAATAATTCTTTACAGTGTGGCTAGATGCGATACCATAGCCACACAATAAAGCACTATTAACCAAACAAGAGAAAATACCATGAAGAGAACAGCCCAATCATTAACCCGAGATCCTAGCCGTTCACACGTTATCTATTTGGAAAACGGGCAAACTGTTACATGCTACGAGCACTCAGATACTATCATTCTAGAAGTTGCAAAACGAAACTATTCTGATCGCGGTTATCCGGTGGCGAAGATCCTAGACCGCCAAGGCCGTAACATTTTAGAGGGTTAATAGATGAATCCTAAATTTTCACAGATCCACCTAAAACAAGCCTTAGTTAATTTTGCCTATAGCATAGATCAGAGAGTAAAGCAAATGATCAGAGATTATAGTTACAGCCCCTCCCAAGGTGGAGCGGCGATCACCGCCATATGCAACAAAATGAGAATAGCTCTCATTAACGCCGCAAAGGAGCGTTTACCACTGGGGGACTATAACCCAGAAGATCCGCAAGCTGTAAAAGAACGTATGGCAATCTTTGAGCAACGTGTTATAGTCTTTTCACTTATCCGTGCTATGGGATACCATGAAATGCGTGCTGAGTGTATCAAACAAGGGATTAAGAAGGTATGATCAAGAATACAGCACCTAAGCCAACAAGCAAGCCGCAGATTTTCGCAGATTGCAAGGTAAACACTGTTTTTTATCGCGTCTATGGTGGATACATCGAATTGTTCGATAATGATGGCGCTTATCGGTTCACGGCTGAGGAGTGGGAAGATCGGGAACATGTGGATCACACCGTTTCACAGTTTTACGGGTTCGATGACTACTACACAACCCGCTACCCTAAATAAGAATAATTCTCTTTTGTGAGGTAATACCATGATGCATGTTTATATTATAATTTCAACAGATGATCCACATTGTGAGAGCGTAATTACCCTAATGGCGGAGAGTGATGATCAGGCTTTACAGATGGCTTCTAAAGCTTGCGCCAAGTCAACTAATATGTTATCCGTTTACACCAAATCACCGATCACAGGTCAACCCGTGGTTGTAGAGGAAACAACCAACTATTACACCGAACGCTAACACACAACAACCAACAAAGCAAGAAATAAAAGAGGAGCGCCATCATGGGCGCTCTTTTCTTTTGTACCTAACGCCACGCCACATCTATCAGATTCACTCCCCAAGTTAAAGCACCATAACCCACTAGAACCCCAGATCCTACCCAATCAAACCCACAATAATCTATAGAAGTCAAATTTAATTTTGTTGAGAGTAATTCTCATTAAAACGGCTTCCTGTATGGCTCACTATCAAACTATCTCACAGTAGCCCTTATGGTTGCTTACCTTTTATCATTAACCACTTACAACCGCCTACAGGCGCATTAATCCTTTGACCTGTTAAAGTAAATTGTCCGTTGTCCCCCGATAGCTAAAGCGCGAACGGAGTGAGCGAAACAAGGCAAAACAAAGTACCCCGTCCCCAAATAGGCTAACACGCCTATTCGTGCCCGTTGTCCCCCGTAGCTAAAGCGCTACTTTCTTTGTTTTGCCTTGTTTCACTGAGTGAATAACTGAATAAAGTCAACCCCTTTTTTAGAATGATTATGTATTTATTGGGTACTGATTAGGGCGTTGCTGTAAGCATGGCACATCACTAAACAGATGAGAATGATTCTTATATGACATCTTGATGAGTATATTTTGTACAATGATAATGATTTTCAATTACAAATGAAAATGAAATTGAGATAGATTCCCACTTAATGGTAAAGTTGTTAGGTAAAGTCCTCTCTTCTCCCTTCTCTCAAAATAATTTTTTATTGCCCCTTCGGGCAGCCCCAAACGAGAATGATTCTCATCCACAAAGTGAGGCCACGGTAACAATAATGATTATCATTCAACCCAGTGTGGGCAAGGCTTGCCGCCCAGATGAGGATCGCTAGTGCGTATAACGGGTTTTATGTTAAACATGGTAACTCACAGGAATTGACGGACGTCTTAACATAAAGTGCTGTAGTATGAGAGACACAACAGAAAACCTTTTATTTTTGGGACACGTAAGGCAATTCAAAACCAGATCGAGCTAGGTTCTCGAGGGCTAAATCATTGAATCATAAGGATATTTGTGCAACATCCCCTCCCTAGACCCCATCCCCATTTCACGCGCCTAGTACCGCTACCAGACCTCCGCTGATTTTCTTCAAACCGATGCCAGACCTCCTAGTAAAATCATAGGCTTTTCCTCGACGAAGATAAGAGACAGCAACCTGTAAGTCTTCCATCCCGATGGGAACATCTACTGGGACATCCTTTCAACTGTGGGGACAACAATACCTACATCCTTCGCTGTATCAGGCACCGCCGCACCTGTGGGATATTTTATCGGGTAGCCACTTCAGACCCCTACCCCTGTTTTAAATTGTGGGAAACCCAAAAATAAAAATCGGGTAAAACCTTCCTCAGGGAATTGATTGGTTGAGAGATTGGAGGGATTGAGGGATTGAGGGATTGATGATGTAGTACCGGAGGTAGGAGATAGGGTTGTCATCCTTACGGGAACGACCTCAATATGTTGGGGGATAAGAACTACATTAGGATAAGATTTAGTTCAGAAATAAGTTGGGCACTTCAGGGAAGAGTTGGGAGTACATTGGAAAGAGTTGGACATCCCTA
>Ga0224728_1026_pt1 | contig 17241 bp, 11 predicted proteins | sample IA1ulk_3_FD_161638 | JGI IMG/M metagenome (GOLD analysis project Ga0224728, IMG submission 161638) | Enriched cells from agricultural soil in Iowa, United States - IA12soil_GW_GH6A(bulk) | ecosystem: Environmental > Terrestrial > Soil > Unclassified > Agricultural land | place: USA: Iowa... | reverse complement strand
CCGGGAGAAGCGGAGCTGCTGGATTTCCGTGTACATTCTCGCATGCTTGATTTCTTCCGACAGCGTGGCATGGTCCTCGCCGTTGCGGGCGATGAACCGGTAATACTCGCCGAGCATGATCGTAAACAGCTCGATCCGGTCCGTATCGCCCGTCTTGGCCAGCGAGTTCAGGATAAAGAAGCTGTTATACAGGAAATGCGGTTTAATTTGCGACTGCAGCTGCTTCAGTTCCGCCTTCTGCATCATCAATTTTTGTTTGAAATCTTGATCGATCAACGTCTGCAGCTTGACGAGCATCTGATTAAACCGGTCATATAAATAGCCGAACTCATCCTTTTGCTCATGCTGGATCGGAATATCAAGGGTCCCGCCTTCCATCCTGCGAAAGCTTTGGACGAGCGACAGCAGCGGACGATGAACGTAACGGTAAGTGGAATAGGCATATACGATGATGGCAAAAACCGATGTTACCGCAAACACCCATGCCCACAAATTGAATTTGATCAGCGGTCTCTTGACCGTTCCCTCCGGTAAGTACGAAACGAGCGAGAGGGCAAGCTTGTCGGAATTGGCGATATTGAAATGGTACTCCCTTCTCCCGATATCGAGCAGCATCGTACTGTCGTCCACGCCCTTGGCCGCCTTTATAAAATCCTCCAGCAGCTCTGGCGGCGTGCCGGTGCTGGACAATGTGAATCCAGCTTCCCTCGCGATCAGAATCGAGCCGCTTCCGGGATACACGCTGAGCGGTTTCAATGAGTCCTTCAGCTTGTCGTTATCCAATTCGATTTGAACGAGGTACAGCGGATCATCCACATTGTTCCCGCCAAACTTCGAGGCGGTGAGCTGAAGCGAATCCCCCTGCCGCATCAGCCGGGCGCCGCTTCGTTCTCCGATGGAGCGTATTTCGTCATATCTCTGCTGGTCCAGCGTACGGACAGCATTGCTGGCCGAAATCGTTTTACCGATCGAATGAATATGGACATAAATATCTTTGATGTACGGGCTGCTGTTTTTTATGGAAGTCAGACGGTGGAGCAAGTAATTTACGCTGGACCTTTTCTCGGCGCTGTCCATCATCCCCCAAGTGACGGCAATTTTATGGAGCTCGCTTTCCTGCAAAATGTCGAACTGCTGAATTTCAAGCCATTCGATTTCCCGGTTCAGCCCCTCGAGATAGGATGATAACTGCGCCAGTGAATTTCTTGATATTTCTTCGCTTGCGTTGGTATAGCTCCAATTGTACAGGTATACGCCGAGCAGAATAATCGGGAGGATCACCACCAGATACATCAGAACGAGCCTGGCCAGGATGGTATGACGCAACGAATTCACAGGAATCCTAATCAAAACAACGCCTCCGATGCACTAATCTTTCTGTTTGTCCGAGTACCATTCATTGACTTCGGCTGTCATTTTATCACCGCCCAGACGATGCCATTCCTGAACGAAACGGTCAAACTCATCGATGGGATGACCCAGTATAATGTTAGTGAACGTATCCATCGTCAGAGAGTCGAGAATCGATTGTTTTTCGATCATCGTATCGGTTGGCGCACCCACAAAGCTCTCATACAATAACTGGTTGTTCCTTTTATACCCGTCAAGGATGGAAAACGCTCCCGACGGGCCATAGGTTCGTTCCCAGCCCCAGCCGGACGGATCGCCCCGGGTCAGATAAGCCTCGATGTTCTTTTGAATCGACCTTGCCTCGTCCTTAAGCACATTAGGGTTTCCGGTTCGGCGTGCCTCTTCAATTTGGTAGTAGGCGTCCAGATTCTTCAGTGCAGGATACGGAGTAACGGGAGAAAGCTGCCAAGCCGGATATGGGGTGCTGTAATAGATTTCGTACTCGGCCGTCGCTCCCCAATTCTTTTCCAGATGCAAATTGAACAGCTTTACGATGGCCTCGGGATGCTGGACTCCCTTACGGACGGCAAGAAATTGATGGGTAGCGAAGCGGAGCGGCACTTTCGCCGGTTTCCCTGTAGCCGAAACAATAGGAAAAGCCTGCCATCTGGCTTCCGGATCCTGCTCATGATTGCCCTGCACGACAAACGATCCCCACTGTTCGCCGTACATCATCCCGTATTTACCAGCGATAAGCTCTGCTTTGGCCTTGATGCCGTCTTTAAACATAAATTCCTCGTCAATTTCTCCGTTCCGATACATGTCCTGAAGGACTTTCAGCGCAGTCTTGACTTCAGGTTGAACGGCTCCGTATACGAGCTTGCCGGATGGATCGCGAATCCATATATTGGGGAAGGCATCGTAACCGGCCATAAATGCCGACAAGCCCATCACGGGATCCCACAAATATTGGGTTACCGGGAGCCCCAATGTATCGTTTTTTCCGTTTCGGTCGGGGTCATTTTCTGTAAACGCTTTCGAAATGTTCAGGAGGTCATTCATCGTTTGTGGCGGCTGTAAGCCGAGACGGTCCAGCCAATCCGTCCGGATCCAAATATACTGTGCTCCCTCGATCGATGAGCTCGTCTCGGGAATTCCCATCAATTTGCCGTCTACCGTGGCCGCTTCGAACGGCCCGGTCCCCTCCTGGCCCAAAATTTCCTTCGTGAACGGCGCCGCATATTTCTCATAGGCTTCGGTCAAATCCTGAATCAGGCCCGCATTGCTCAGCTGACGCAGCTGATCCGCATCGACTCTCACGACGTCAGGCAGGTTTCCCGAGGCAAGCGCAACGCCCAGCTTCTGATTATAAAGGGTGCCTTTGGCTGTCCAATCATACTTGATCTTGATGCCCAGAACTTGCTCATACAGCCGGGTCCACCGGTTATCTTCCAGCGTTTCTCCCGGAAACGTACTGATCAGGTTGTCCAAATCATCGCTCGTCTCCCGCACGAAAGTGAGCTCAATCGGGGGATCATACTTCTCCAGGCCGGGTTCCGAGTAGATGTACTGACCATCGGTCTTCCCTGTTACCTCCTCACCGTCAGACACCCCGACCCGGTCGCACGACGCCAGCATGGACAAGGGCATCGTGACCGTCAGGACTAGACCAACTACACTCCATTTGGGAATACGCAATGCGCCAACCCCATTTCGATTAGATTCATTAAAGCGTATCAAGATTATTATCTTGATGGCGTACGCACACACACAACCCGCATCTTTTTACTTGCTCACCCGTTTTTTACTTTTTTGTGAAAGCGTAAACATTTTCTCTATTTATTTTAAATCAGTTTTTATGATCCCTCCTATTCATAAACTAAAGAAATACCCCCAATAAATGTAGGACTTTGCGTCAGTCAATTCCACTTCATTTCCTGCTCGGCCAGCAGTTTCTTAATTGCTTTCGCGGCTACTACGAATAGTTCAGGCTGGCTGAGCCCCGCAAGCTTTCCGGTTGCTTGCAGGTGCGGTTCCAAAGACATAAATCCGGAATATCCCGTCTGTTTCAATTGCTGGAGAAGCAGACGCAGCTGCCCGTCCCCCTCGCCGGCAGGAACCACTGAACCATTGTCCATCCGTGCGTCCTTCACATGAATATAAGAGATGTAGCCGGCGAGCAGCGGGTATGCCTCAGACATGGGGTGTACCCTGCATTGCACAAAATTTGCGGGATCAAAGGCCGCTCTCATGCCGGGCGACGAAACGGCCTCCAAAATGTCCTTGCAGCGTTCTCCGGTATCGCCGTAAATGTGGCTTTCATTCTCATGCAGCAGTACAATTCCGGCATCATTCGCCAGCTGAACGAGCCGCTTCATGCGACGGAATACTTCCTCTCGGAATCTTTCATGTTCTCCCTCCGGAATATAAAAGGAAAATATGCGGACAAACTTAGCTTGAAAAAACGCTGCTAAACGTATGGCGTGCTCGGCCTTCGTAAAATGTGGATCGAAGTCATCGGTGATCTTGATTTTTCCCAGAGGAGAGCCGATCGCGGAGACGCCGAATCCCCGCCGGGTCAGCCGTTCTTTAATCTTCACCGTTTCCTCTTCGGTTAAATTCAATACATTTTTCCCCCAGACTCCCCGCAGTTCCAGATAACGAATATGTTCCGATTCGAGGACATCCAGCTGTTCTTCCAAATCCGATGAAATCTCATCTGCAAATCCAGTTAATGTAATCATGACAAAACCCCCTTCATTTGTTGAACTGAAATGAAATACTTCACCATGGATGAGTCATACAATCTCGATTTTCTCTTGAATTTTCTGGAGCGAAATCTATGATTAGCTTAAAGGAGGCGGTGTACTTGGAAATTGAGCATCATCCTCATCTTGTTCCGAATATCTTTCTGTTCATCGACCGTAGATGCTTTCCCGAGTGGACGATCCAGAAAGCGAAAATCGGCTTCCACGATCTAACGTTTGTGGTTGAAGGCATGGCGAATTACTATATTAATGGAGAAAAATTCACAGTAGAAGCAGGTGACATGATCTACGTCCCCGGGGGAAGCATCAGGGAAGCCCATACGTTCAAGGAGTCCCTCATGCATTCGTATCCGTTCAACTTTTTTTGGGCTGAACCGTATAATCATGTCCATCTCCCGTTTAAAGGCGTCACCAAGAAAGTGATCACCAAGGAGATTCTGGGGTATATTCGTGAATTCAACCATGTATGGATGAGCAAGCAGCCGTTTTACCACATCCAGGCACGCGCTTTGTTCGAGCTTATCCTCCACCGTCTGCTCACCAACTATTACCGGAAAGCGCCCATGCCGATCGATCCGCGGATCAAGAAATTAACCGAATACATTTCAGAGCATTACTCGGAAAATCTCTCGATCGCCGAATTGGCGGAATGGCTGCATCTGAGCCCCGTCTATTTGGGCAGGTTGTTTAAGCAGAATACCGGTACGACACTCAAGGAGTACATCAAACGCATTCGCATCAACAATGCCGAAATGATGCTGTCATCCGGTGACTTTACCGTGAAGAACGCGGCGGAAATGTGCGGGATTGACGATATTTACTATTTCAGCAAGCTGTTCAAGGAAATGAAGGGTTATCCTCCATCTGCTGTAAGGAAGCAGTCAGGGCAGAAGCACCTCCTTGAATAAGGAGTCCCCACTTCGGATATTTTCTTCGTGGGGACGGTACGTATCACCGCTACTTTTTCCAAACCTCATCAATCGAAGCCTGGAACGGCTCTTTGTATTTTCCAATGACCGTGGAAACGGAATTTCCGTCAATTAGGTCTCCGACTAACTCGTAGTAAGGCATGGAAGGATACCCGTCTGTGCCGTCGACGACATTGATGCTTTCCCCTGCCATTTTTGCATTGTTGATGTCGTCTTCGTTCTTGAATAACGTTTCGAGCGAAGCTTGTTTCGGGTAGTCGTAGATGGACTCGATATCGTTGATTTTTTCATAAATGTAAACCAATTGCTCGGGATGTTCGACCGCCTTCGGGATCGTCAAGTAATTCGGAATCGTAAGATGGGAGTGGTACTCTGTCGCGCTGGGCCCTTTAGGGAAGGGCAGGAAGCCTATGTCCAAATCAGGCATATCCTTTTTGAATCCATCCATCTCATAATCGCTCCCGGCATACATCAGCGTGTTCCCTTGACGGAAAAATTGGCCGGGTTCGGTCCAATCACCGCCTTCGGTCGGTCTGGCGATGTTTTCCGTTGCGAGCTGGGATATGAAGTTTAAGGTTTCTTTCGTTTTCGGATCCTCCAGATTTTGCTTATCTCCCGACACGATATTGGCGTCGTTGGCTGCCAGAGCCTGAACTAAAATGGAAGCGGAAGCGAGCCCCCAGGTGTCCAGCTTGCCGTCATTATTCGTATCTTTGTTCGCCTCTTTGGCTGCCTGGATGAAGGTCTCCCAATTCCAGTCGTCTTCGTTGACGTATTCCTGCAGCGGCTTGAGGCCCAGTTTCTCCATCAAGGTTCGATTATAAAAAATACCTGATGAAGCACCGTTGATGCCTGCCCTGAACCCGTAGCCCCTGCCCTCAAACTGCGAATAGTCGTTCGTGTACTGCTGAATAAATACGTTCTGATTTTTGGTAAATTCATCAACCGGGGAGAATAAATCCTGCTTCACGAGCGTTGGAATCATCCAAGGTCTGGCCATCCGGATCATGTCGCCGAGCGGCTCTCCCGCGAGCAGCGATGACGTAACTTTATTCACGTACTCGCCATAGTCGATCGTGACGTATTCCATTTTAAAGTTATGCTTCTTCATGAGTTCGTCCAGGTTCTGCTTCTTTTTAATATTATCCGGATTATCTTCCTTGATCGATTCGTCGTACCAAGATACCCATTTGATCGTCCGGCCACCCATGTCGAAATTCATTTCCGAAGTACCGCTTTCTTCTTTTTCGTCCGGCTTCGCGGGTGCATTCGTGCTTTCCTCAGCGGCATTTCCGCCGCTTGAATCCGTGTTGGATGCGCCTCCTCCGGAACCGCTGCTGCAAGAGGCCATCAGGATCAGAATCAAACACCAAACCAGCACCATTGACTTACGCTTCCTCATAAAATCCCCCCCTTTGGATTTCGCTGTCTTCATAGGACAGCGCTTTCAAAACATGAGCTTGCACGCGTATGCCTCCATGATGATCGAAAGAATCGTTTCCGATGCCGGTGGTTCCTGATGAACTGCAAGCACACGGATCATGTTAAATGGATTTCCGGCAAACAACCATAGATAATCTAAATGGCATTTGTAAGTTTTAAACATCATTTCGGATTTTCAAAATTCCAGGCATCCTTCCGCTTCCCGCATTAGTCAGCCTTCCTGAACCTGACCTGCTTTAACTAACGGAATATGTTTAAAAAAAAGAAGCCTCCGTAAAGGAAAGGCTTCTTCCTGATCCATGATGCTAAACTCGAAACAGCAGCTGCGAGAAATGGTACAGATCGTTTTTCCAAACCGGCCAATCGTGACCGCCGCTTTCCTCGTACCAGACATGAGGAACTTCGTGCTCTGACAAATACGAGTGCGTCCGGTCACTGATATGCTTCAGGTCATCCTGGTCTCCGCAGGATAGCCAGAGCAGTCTAAGCAGATTTGCTGCCTCTTCGGGATTCGGTACGAGCAGTTCGGGGACCTTGGTATTCGGGGCCGGAGAAAAAGCTCCTACCCAGGCAAAGCGGTCGAGATGATTCAATCCGATATTCAGCGCCTGCCCTCCGCCCATGGACAAACCGGCGATACTATAATTCTCTCTGCCTGTGAATACCGGGTATTTCGATTCAATAAAAGGAATCAGATCATGAAGCAAATCGAACTCGAAAGTCTCGAAGGCTTTCACCTTGTCGGGGTCGAATATGTCTCCTTCCGCCCTGTCGTTCGGCATCGCGCGGCCATTAGGGAGTACGACGATCATGGGCTCGAGCTTGCCGTCGGCGTAAAGATTATCGAGCACGACCTGTATGTTGCCGTGATTCTTCCATTCGGCTTCATCCCCGCCTATTCCGTGCAGGAGAAAGAGCACGTTATACTTGTGTTGTTCTGAGTACCCGGGTGGGGTGTATATGAACGTTTTGCGGTCACAGCCGACCGTTTCTGAATAATATTCCACAAGTTCGATTTGTCCGCGGCTGATATGTTCCCTATATTGGTCAAAGCCCGTTGGCGCTGTTTCTATCAATTTCTTTTCCTCCCCTGTTATGGACTCACATGATTAAATAGAACTGTATCAAGTACAAACAAGCTTTACAGCACGTAACCAAACCCAAGAATAGTAAACCGTTTATGTTCGCTGCCCGCCGCCATACGGATCTCGACCGTATGCTGCCCTGATTCCGGCTGATCGTACAAAATAACCGCACTGCAGTGCGTCCAGTTCACTTCATGCGGATCAGCGGTCAGCTTGTGCTTTCCGTCCACCCGAATCTCCGCGGATCCGAAATCGCTGCTTCCCGAGTCTTTAAATACGAGAATGAGACGCTTGCTCCTGATAGTCATTGTAAAATGGCCCTCTCCCGATCCGGCTGTATGCATCCAGTTATGAGGAAACTGGGGCGTGCCATAATCGTGATCGTCCATTTCCGCGAGCTGCAGATCGGTATCGGTCTCCTGAAAACCACCGGTCTCGATCTGAGCGATACGGTCACCGTTCTGGCGATCCAGCAGCCGGGTGTGGACGTAATCGCTGCCGATCAACGGCGGTTTATCGGTCAGGACATCCTCCTCATCAGGTGCAGACCGGTCCGTGACTTCGAACAGCCAGTCCAGGCAATCCGCCATGATCTGATGGCCGCTATTCGTCGGATGATAGATATCATAGAAAAACTGCCTTTTGGAGATGACCCCTCCTTGGTCCCTGGCCAAACGGAACTGCTCGACGACGGCATCCTTTATGCTGACCATGGGAAGGTCGTAGTGCCACCCGACCGGAGCCAGCCGATCCTGAAGATTCCAGTCGTTCAAGAACACGCTGAACAGCAAGATCACCGCAGGCCGGCTATCGCCGCCAAGCGCCTTGAGCACCAAGCTTTCGTAGCAATTGCCCCGCGTCTCATCGCCGGCGTCATTGACAGCAAACTCCACGACCACGATATCCGGATTCTCCGTACCGTCCCGGAGGACATCCCGATCATAACGTACGATCCCCAGCTCTGACGGCGTTCCGCCTACTCCCGCTTTGATCAGACGGATCGGACTGCCTTCGGAGGAGGCGAACCGCTTCCTAAAAAGATCGTACGACCTGTAGGCGTAACAATATTCCGGAAGCGGGATAGCCCCAGCTCCATGGGTGATGGAGCCGCCGATGTAGGCGATGGTGACCGGCTCCCCTCTCTTCGCTTTTTCGATGGCCGCTTTCAATCTCTTGTTGTTGCCTCGATTCAAAAGAGATTTGGCGATCATATCACGGTAGGACTGCCCTTCAAAGTCAACCGGAGGATCGATCATGTCTTCGGCAGCTTGATCATCTTCACGCCGGTATTCGGGGTCCCGCGGGGCCGCAGGGCCGCGAGCTTCGTTCGTGGATGCAGCTGGATGGTCTGTCATGGGAAATCCCCTTTTCACTGTGATTAGGAATTTGCGTTTCGATTTATCAAACTTCATTATCCCTGCAGCGGACGGATGAACTCAATCCGCATCTCTTTACATACCCACCCGATGTTTACTGCTTACGGAGCAGAAATACCTAACCGATCTCCCGGCTGATGCCATTTTCTGTAAGCCACAGGTTTGAGAGACGTCCGCTTCTCGAATTCTCTTAAAAAATGGTGATAGTGGACATATCCGAGATCCTCTGCGATCACCCGCACCGTTTCTTCGGTGTCGCACAATCTTCTTTTGGCTTCGGCAATCCGCAGATCGTGGATGTATTCCAGAATGCCGACACCGTTCTTTTTGATAAACGCCTGCCCTAAATAAACCGGATTGATAAAAAATCGCTCCGCAATCTTCTTGATCGTCAGATTCTGATGGAAATTCTCTTGCAAATAACGCTCAATTTGCACCAAGGGATGCTCGGAGTTCATTTCTTTGTAGTGCTTGACGGTTCCCATGCATAATTCTAAAAACGTGTGCAGCGACTGCTTTAACGCAGCAATGGAACCCGGCTTCGTTTTTAAAAAATGGAACACATCCCGCCATAAATCCGTGGTCCCTCCGAATTCCCTGAGCAGCTCGATACTTTTCATGACGATCTGAATGCTTGCCATATACGCCACTTCAGGAGCAGTCTTGTTATCCTTAAATGTCTCGAACAACTGATGGAGCATATCGCAAACTTTCTGCTCCTGTGATCTCTCGACAGCGATGAGCAATTCATCCAGGACAAGGGACGGAGGAAGAACGTAATTCATTTCAAGCGAGGAATCCGGGTCACCGTCAATCACCCCTCCCTCCTCCGAACGGAAGAAGTGCTGAAGGGAAGCCTTGGCTGCCCTCATATAAGACTCAGGCAGGTCATGAAGGGTTAGAACCGAAGGACCGACGGACACGGAGCAGTCAAGGCCATGCTTCAGCAGTTCCTCATGCACCCGCTGCGCAAGCTCTAATGGTTCACGGGCAGTATCTACGATAAGACCGGCTTGATTGCAGTACATATCTACATATAATGCATGCCCTGACTGGGAAAACGACCGGCAAATTTCCGTTCCCTTACAGGTCAGCCCTTCAATGTGGATATACCGCCAGCCGGTGGCTAGCTGATTCATCTGATCCATCAAATGCGCAATATCCCCGTCGACTTCGGTCAGTTCTCCGCGAAGCATTCGGGAAAGGGCGATGGCCAAGACCTGTTTGGAGGTGGCTTCCTCTTGCTCCCTGGTGCGTGATTTGGCGTCAAGTTCATTAACAATCGTCGCGATCATCGTATCCCACTCAGGCTCAATGACCGGCTTGAGCATATAAAATCTCACCCCGTACCGAAGAGCCGTGCGGGCATATTCAAAGTCGCTGTACCCGCTGAGAACGACAAAGATCGGATCATAATGTTCTATGGAACGGACTCGACGTATCAATTCCAGCCCATCGATCCCCGGCATGCGAATATCGGTGACCACCAAATCCGGCAGCGTGTCCATAATCAGAGACAGGGCATCTTCGCCGTCGTCGCATGCTCCGCAGATTTGAAAACCGAGTCCTTCCCAATCGCTCAACATCTTCAGCCCTTCGAGGGCAATCGCTTCGTCATCCACAAGAAGCACGCTATACATGAATTTCACCTCCCGCTTGTGCTTGAACCTGGTTCAACGGGATTTGGATTACGATCGCCGTACGTACATAGGGATCGCTTTCAATGACAAGCTTGGCTTGACCGTCGTAGTACACTTTCAGACGCTTATACACGTTGCGCAGTCCGATATTTTTTCCGGTGTCATCGTCCGAATGAAGATTGCGGTTGATCCAATCCAGCTTGTCCTTGTTCATGCCGATCCCGTTGTCTTCAACGGTAATGATAAGGTCCTCATAGGACCGATGGATCCCGATCCGGATCAACCGTGCTCCTTTGACCGACTGGAGTCCATGCTTGCAAGAGTTTTCCACGAGCGCCTGGATGCTCATTTTAGGAATCCGGTACTTCATCAGGCCGGGATCAACGTCCAACTCATAGGAAAACCGGTCCTGGAACCGGAACTTTTCGATCTGGAGGTACATTTCAATGAACATTACCTCCTCTTCAATCGTCACCAGGTCATCTTTCCAGCTTAATAGTCTGCGCAGGATCTGGGCCAGATTGCGAATAATATCGGTCACCTGCTCGTACTTGTATTTTTTGCAGATGACCAGCACCGCATTTAATGTATTAAATAAAAAGTGGGGGTCCACCTGGCTTTGCAAATAGTTCAATTCCGCCCTGACCCGTTCCAGCTCCAGATCCTTCTTCTGGATTTCCAGCTTGTAGACGTCGTTGATCAAATTGCGGATTTTTTCGGTCATCATGTTAAAGCTCCGCAGGAGCCCGCCGATTTCATCTTTTCCTTCGTACATATGAATCGTTTCGAAACGTTCGTAGTTCACAAGTTTCATATGCTTATACAGCTGCTTTACTCTTAGATTGTAGGAACGCAGAATGACTACAAACAAGATGGCCGGGATCAGCGTGGTGATCAGAGCCAAAATCAGGATAAAACGAAGGATATGACGAAGCTCGCCGCTGATATCTTTCCTTTCGGGTGTTCCGACCAGATTCCAGCCCTGTGTATAATTTGCCGGTCCTAATGGCCTGATAATATCCTTTATCGCTCCATTTCCGGAAGCTCCGCTCTCAACAGGGAGGCTCAACAGTTGACTGTCGCCCGCATCATCATGCGACTGATCGGATGCCAGAACGATTCTGTTTTTGTCATCGATCAGCTTTAAAGTCATATAATCCCGTTCCTTGGCGAACAATTCCTTCAGACTGTCCAATCGCAGATCGATCCGCAGATACTTTGTATGCTTTAATAGTCCGGGGTAATTGTCCATTTTTCGAATGATGCTGATGTATACTTTCTTTTGATTCGGGTACATCGGGTTCGTATCCAAATACGAAGTGAGCAGCACTTTTTCTTTGCTCCCGGCGATTTTTTGATACCACTCGCTGTTCTTATCGCTGTCTTGCAAAACAAAATAGCTGTTGCCGCTTTGAATGGTCGGATTCGTCGTATATACGCCAAGCCATAAAATATAGGAATGCAGGTTACTGTACTGACGCAGCCGATCTCTTAATACATTATCGTAATTTTCATAGTACTCATCATAATCCGCATAGTTATAATCCAGCATTTCATTCAACGTCCGGTCCGCAGCTACCGTGTTGCCGATGGCAACGCATTCATTAACCATTTGCATAAAATCATAGCCCGCCCGCTCTACCGAAATTTGCAGATTTTCCTGTTCACGGGTTTCGGCATTTTTGCTGGTCTGCAAATAGAACAGCGTATTGATGCTGATGATCGGAATAAGCACACCGAGCAGGATGATTAAAAACTTGTATCTTAAAGGGATATCGTCCATGAGAGCTGAGGTCTTCCACTTCACGTTCATGCACCTGTCTCCTGCATCATATTTTCAGCCCTTCTTATAAACCGAAGGGGATATGCCGTTGATGGCTTTAAATTTGGCCGTAAACTGATCGGTATCGGCATAACCGACACGAGCCGCAATCTCGCGAATGTTCAAGTCGGTTCGCCGAAGAAGCTTCATAGCTTCTTCAATCCGCACGGCATGATAATATTCGTTAAAGGAAATGCCGAGTTTCTTCTTGAAGCGCTGTCCCAGATAGGCCGCATTGACATGCAGAACCTCGGCGATATCCTGCAGCTTCAGTTTCTCGGGATAATGATCACGGATGAATTCTATCGCTTTCGATATGTTTTGATCCGTCTGTACCCCATCTTCTTCAGCAAACCACTCGGCCGCTTCGCGGAGCTCGTTCAGGGTTTGTTGTTCAAGGTCGCTTTGCATCGTCAACGCCGGTGAGCCAGTAAACCATCTCCTCTCCCAGTCCGCTGTGCTGCCTCCCCTTCTGCCGATTTCATGGAGGAGTTCAACCTTGATATTGGCTGCATAAGCGCTGATCCACGGTTTTGAAGCGTGGTCTCCCGAAATGACGGCGAAAAACTCGTGCACACGACCGGGCAGCTCGTCCACCCTGCCTTCCACAACCGCCTTTGTGAGCGATTTCATAAACGCAGAGGGAAGAAGGAGCTGCTGTTCCAGATTCTCCTCCTCATAATAGTAAACCTCTTGATGACGGTTATCGAGACGGGAAACCCCAGCGGCAACGGCTTCTTGGAAAATGGTGTTGAGGGAATACGGTCCTCTATGCTCATTGCTCACCGAGAAGGTGACATTCTCCTGATAATCGTTTCTAATACATCGGATGAACCGGGTAACAAGAAGGGGAGTTAATTCCGGGCCGTCGGGGCCGGATATCAATACGTAGCCGTGCTTGTCCTGCCCGATTACAAAAGGAAGCACGGTAATATGCTCTATTTGCTGTTCGGCCAGACGGCTCAGCCGATCCAGCAGCTGACAGCCGCGAACATTTCCGTGCTCCAAAGCAGTTCCATACACGAGCATGCAGCGAATCCGCGATTCATCGCCGATGGGGAGCTGCCTAACCGCCTGCTCCAGCTCTTGCGGAGCGTATTCTCTTGTGAGAAGCTGCGAGAGCAGTTCTGTTTTGACATAGGCAGTCTCGGCTCTGCGGTACGCATCCGATTTCCGCTCGGACCGGATCTCCGAAGCTATGTTTTTCACGGCCGATTCCAACTCGCCCTCATCCAGGGGCTTGGTCAGATAGTTGCAAACGCCATATTGAATGGCTGTCTTGGCATATTGAAAATCAGCATATCCGCTTATAATAATAAATTTCGGTTGGAGAGACCCGCCCTGCACCTGCTTAATCAGCTCTAATCCATCAATGACGGGCATACGAACATCCGTAATGACCAAATCGGGATTGAGACTCTGGATTAGCTGTAAGGCGTCATCCCCATCCATAGCCGTACCACAAATCTCAAAGCCCAATTCGGTCCAGTCGACCAAAAAACACAGACCTTCCAGCATTAAGGGTTCGTCGTCGGCAAGTAAGACTTTAAGCATTTGGCATCACCGCTCCACCGATTGAATTTGCTTCATTATACATCCATGGAATAGGAGAAACCGTTCCGGCAGGCTGCCGGAACGGTACTGTTCTCGTCTGAAACGAGCACCCGAAAAATTTTTATTCTTTGACACTTCCCAAGTTCAAGCCTACCACAAAGTACCTTTGCAAAAAAGGATAAACGAATAATATCGGCATCGCGGTCACGATCGTGATTGCAGCCTGAATGGACGCCGGCGTTACCATGGCCTGGGTTTGGTTCGTATTAGCCCCTGCCATCATGGACGGATCGTTATTCGTGCTCATGGTCGATCCAAGCAGCTTCATCATTTCATACTGGAGTGAACTGAGGTTCTGTTCAGAAGAAGCGTACAGGAACGTGTCGAACCAGGAATTCCAGGAGCCTACGGCGATGAACAAGGCAATGGTCGCAAGGACAGGCGTACACAGCGGAAAGACGATCCGCCAGAAAATCCGGAAATCACCGGCTCCGTCAATTTTGGCGGATTCTACCAGGCTTCCCGGGAGCGACCTGATGTACGTCCGGATCACGATCAGGTTAAATGCGCTGACCAGACCCGGCAGGATATAGACCCAGAAGCTGTTCCGCAAACCCAGGTCTTTGATCAAAAAATAGTTGGGAATCAAGCCTGCGTTGAAGTACATCGTCAATATAAACAGCATGCTTATTTTTTTACGGAAAATATAGTGAGGCTGGGCCAATGTATAAGCCAGCATGGTCGTCAGAAATACGCCGAGCACGGTCGAAATGACGGTACGGGACACAGAAATGAACGCGGCGTGATAGATCGTGCCCGATACGAATACCGCTTTATAATTTTGCAAGGTCCAGGTGTGCGGCCAAACGTACACGCCCCCCTTCAGCGAATCGCTTCCGTCATTAAATGAAATCGCCATCGTATGAAGAAAAGGGTACAGCGTGACAATGACGACAATCAGCATAAACAGGGTATTCAGCGTATGGAAAACGACGGGTTCCAGGCGAAACTGACTTTTGACTTCTGTTTTCATTTCCCCGTCCTCCTCTATACCAATCGTTCTTCGCCAAGACGCTTTGCGATGGAATTCGCAATAAGTACGAGTATGACGCTCACGATCGTTTTAAATATGCCTGCAGCCGTGGCAAGGGAATAATTCCCCATCGATATCCCGTACTTCAGCACGAAAATATCAATCGTTTGCGACCAGTCCACGACCAGGCCGTTGCCCAGCAAATATTGAACCTCAAATCCTGCATCCAGGATATGCCCGATATTCATAATGAGCAGGATGATAAAAGTGGACTTGATCCCAGGGAGCGTTACATACCTCATTTTATGAAACCTGCCTGCACCGTCGATGGAAGCTGCTTCGTAAAGGGACGGATCGATCGAGGTAATGGCAGCCAAATAGATGATCGTATTCCAGCCAACCTCTTTCCAAACGTTCGACAGCCCGACGATTCCCCAAAAATAGTGTCCTTTACTCAGCCACATCACGGGCTGATCAATCAGATGCAGCTTCATGAGTACCGTGTTGACGATGCCGTCATCCACAGATAAGGAAGTCGCAACAATGCCTGCCGCGATGACCCATGACAGAAAATGCGGCAGATAGGATATGGTTTGTACCGTCCTTTTAAAGAACCGTACCTTGATTTCGTTCAGCAGCAGTGCCAAGGCAATCGCCGTTACAAAACCCAAAACCAGGTTGATGAAACTCATGGCAATCGTATTTCGCAGCACCCCCAGGAAGGCATCGTCCTGAAACAGAAACCGGAATTGCTGCAGTCCGACCCAATCCTGTTTCCAGAAGGACAGGGCTGGACGATAGTTTTGAAAAGCCATCAGCCATCCCCAGACGGGGACATATGAAAATATGATTAAGTAAATGGCAATTGGAACCGACATGAATATCAGCTGTTTTTGGGCTTTCAGGGTTTTCCAGCTCAGGCTGACGCCAATTTCCGGGTCCACTCTCTTCTTCTTCTTCTTGCTCTTGACCTCCCCGGTCAGCACGATTTCAGACATCTCGTTGTTCCCCTCCCTTATGACATTTCCAATACGGGGCGGGGAATGAATTCCCCGCCCCGTTTGGATTTCTACAGCTCTTACTTGCTGCTCCAGTTCTTAATCCGCCATTGAATTTGTTCATTCATGCGGTCTTCGTAAGCCTTAATATCCAGCTTGTGGATCTGATTCACATAATCCTGCCATACACTATCAAATTCCGAAGGGGAAGCCATAATCGCTTTCGGCAAATATTTTACCGACAGGTCGTTTAATTTGGTGCTGGCCAGTTGAGCGGCCGAACCGTCCTCCAGAATGATGGTATAAGCCGGGAAATATACCGGGTTCGGGCCGGGCTCCTTGAAAAATTCAGCCCAGGTTTTATGGTTGTATGCTTTCAAGATCTCTTGATCATAAGGCTTCAAGCTATCGTAAAATTCCTGCGGCTGGGTTCCGGGATCCGTCGCGTTGCCATCAGTGTAAGATCCCTGCATTTTAGGCATGTATCCAAAGAACGAATCTGCCTTGTTGGCTAATTTCCAGGTATTGTTGTCCGCATTTTTCCGCTGCTCCGGAGTCCGGTAGAACGTGCCGTCTTCTTTAACCTCATAATCTTCTCCCTTGATTCCCCATTGCAGCGTCTTCTGCCAATCCTCTGTCATCAATGCATCCATAAACTTAATGATCCGAACCGGATCTTTGGCTTTTACGGAAATACCAAACCCGCGATTGAGGTTCAACCCTCCGCGATCACGATAGTATTCCTTTGCACCGGGATACATGAGCGGAAAGCCGACGTAAGTGCTTCCAATTTTCCCTTGGGAAATGAGGGAATTCTCACCATCTTGGAAGTTCCAATGCTGATCGAACATGCCGATCACTCGCCCGCTGGCGATTTTGGCCAGGTACTGGTCATAGTTCTGCACGAAGGCCTCTTTATCCAGCAAGCCCTGCGCGTTCACTTCATTCAGCTTCTTATAGTAGGTTTTCGCGATATCCTTGTCCGCAAAAATTTGCGCCTTGTTGTTGTCCACGATCACGCCGCCGTCATTAGGGTGACCGGATAAATGCTCCGGCGCGTTCTGGAGCGGGAATACCCTCCAGTCAAAATTCAAGGTTTCAAATCCGATCATATCCGGATGCTTGGCCTTATATTTCGCGATAATATCAAAGTACTCTTCCAGCGTTTTCGGCGTAGGATAGCCCATTTCTTTCAAAACATCCTTTTGCAAATAGAACCCCGGTCCCTGATAGGTCGTATCGT
>Ga0224728_1024_pt1 | contig 17892 bp, 13 predicted proteins | sample IA1ulk_3_FD_161638 | JGI IMG/M metagenome (GOLD analysis project Ga0224728, IMG submission 161638) | Enriched cells from agricultural soil in Iowa, United States - IA12soil_GW_GH6A(bulk) | ecosystem: Environmental > Terrestrial > Soil > Unclassified > Agricultural land | place: USA: Iowa... | reverse complement strand
GTCCTGTAGGAGGTCATGGAGCAACTCAACGATAAGCGTGTCGAGGGTGATGATTCGGTGTGGAGATGTCAGGGCTGCTGGTCCCCAGAGCCGTTGAACTCGACGCTTCAATGTGGAGGTTGCAGCCCGAGTGAAGCTCACAGCCACGACGGCACGAGACGGGTCGCCGGCAGGGTCGAATCGATGTGCCGCGAACCGGTGTGCGGAGACGCTTGTCTTACCGGTTCCGGGGCCGGCTTCGATGAAAACCGCATCAGATCTCGAACCTGCGGCTAATAGTTGCTCCTCGGTGAGCCCTTCTATCGGCCCGTCGGAAGCTGGGGCAGCCGACGACGTCACGCGTCGCTCCGGGTGTTGGGGACTACGTCGTCCACAGGTCCGAGCACTTCTACGGGCTGCACGGTCAAGGGGTCGCCCGCATCCACCGGAATATCCGGGTCTGCCGGTGCGTCTTCTATTGCCTCGGTTATCGGATCAGGGTGCAGACCCTCGAACAGGAACTCGAGTACTTTGATGAGAGGTGCGGGAGCGGTGATTCCGCTCACGCCGGACTCGCGGCGCTCGCGGAGCTTGGCGGCGAAGGTCAATGCGAACTCGCCCTTGTTGCTAGCGCCGGGACCTGCGGGCACGGTGACCTTGTCCGCGGACTTGTCAGAGCCCTTGGCCGCGACCTTGTGAGAGCCGCGGAAGATCCTGCCTATCGAATCAGCGTTCACGACAAGAGGTACGTCGAGACCGGCCTCGACGAGAGCTTCCTCGATCAGGGTCTCGTTTCCGGTCGTCATCTCCGGCTCCAGTGTCGGGTGACAGTGCTCCACGCACAGCACGTCAGGATCGTGGTCGGGCGCCCAGTACGGGGCGCTGGCCAGGGTGCCATCCCAATTGTCGCTGTCGCGGAGCACTCCGATCCGTCGGCACAGCTCATGACCCCGAGTGGCGAGCAACCGGACCGCCCACGGACCGACCTTCGTGCCCATCGGCACTATGCTGAGTGAGTCGATGAACGCCTGTTTGTGGGGATCGTTAGAAGCCCACACCCACCCGAATTCCCGCATCAGAGCCGCCTCGGTGACGCCCTCCACTAGGAGGAGGCGCTCTGCGAAGAGCGCCGCTGACCGTGCTGCATCGAGATGGAGTCGTGTCTTGCGCATCGTGTCGGCCGGATCTTTCATCGGGCCGGCCGCGATCGTTGAGATGGCGCGGGCGACGACAGAACCGTCGCGGTGGTCACGGCGCATCACAATCAATTCGGCCGGATCGCATGCGGTGATGACGTCGGTTGCGTGGCTCGACAAGATGACTTGGAGTTCTGGCCGTTGAGCAACCTGGCGACGCAGATACCGAACCAGTGCGTGCTGCAGCTGAGGGTGCAGGTGAGCTTCGGGTTCCTCAATGAGCACAGTGACGTGGAAGGCTTCTGACTGGAAGATCGAGTCCTCGAGGCTATCGTTGTCGGCCCTGGCCTGCCGGAGTCGATCAGCTGCTTCCGCTACCTCCTGATTTTCGCCGACGAGGTTGTTGTTGCTGGTGTCGGGCATCGTTTGCACCGGATCCGGTGTCCCGCCGTCGGCTGCGTCGCCAGGCGTGCCGGTGACACCGTCGGCAGCCGCTGCGGTGGAGTCGGGGATTGCGGCCAACGTGACGGCGATGTGGAGCAAATTCACGTACCCGAGGCCAGCAACTTCGAGGGGCATTGCGTGGTCGCGACCTTCGAGCATGCCGAGCATCAGCTCAAGGACACGAGCGAGATACCGGTCATCGACAATCTGTCCGCGGATGTACGAGTGCACGGGTGTCACCCCGTCCGCAAGAGATCGAAGTTGCTCGGAGACGCGCTTCTCCAACGACTCGAGGAGCTTGTTCGTGGCGAGATTTTCCAACAATGCAGCCGCGTGCGCGCGTAGACCCGATAGGTTTCTGCCCTGTCCCAGATTCTGCTGCTGAGACCGGAGGAGCTCCACCAGAATGTGTGCCTCTCGTCGAGAGAGTTCGTCGAGAGGATTGCGCCACGCGGGCAGGAAGATAAACGGGAACAGGGTCTCATGGTCGCTGTGCACAAGGGACTTGGTGCTGACCTGGCCGAGGCTGCGGTGGAGGGTCTTGGCCCACGTAGCGGCAACCGTCCCCGGGGCGGTGCGGCCGCTTTGAGCCTCAAGCATCCTGTCGAGCGGACCGGCGCTGGCGACGTCCTCGGAGTAGCTGTATTGGACGTCGACCTGGCGTTCCGGGTCACCCAGGTTGGCCGACGACGGTCGAGGCAGGCGAGGAAAGTGGTTGCCGTGAGCCATGTACAGGGCGTCGCTAACCGTGGTCTTGCCTACGCTGTTCGCGCCGATGAGCACCGAGAATCGGCCGGGGAAGTCGACCGAGATCTGCCGCTCGGCGCTGCTTCGGTAACCCTTGACCGTCAACCTACTCATCCGCATGTCTGTCATCATGTCAGTCAAGTTTCCTCCGCTCCGCACACGCCGCGCCTGATTCAAAGCCTGCGACTCAAAGTCCGCGACCACCCGGCTCGCGTTCTTCGACACCGACACCGGAACATTTCGTCGTCTCTCCACCGACGGGCGCTCCGAGTTCACAGCGTGGACTACTGCAGGCTGACCTCAGAGCTGGATGCGCGGCCATGAAACAAGGGTCGGTTTCGCTCACATGAAGCAGGCAACGGATGGGCCGAGCATCACCCCAGCCCACAGCCTCGGCTATTGGTCGCGTTGCACCTCCACACCCGCTACGACGGGGGGTACTTCGGATAACCCTGGCCGGTGATATCCCCATAAAGGACATGATCCGAAACGTCATGCAGCACCACAGCTAGCGTTGACGACGCATTCGCAAAGGGCCGGATGTTGTAGCCAGAACTGCATTTGAAACCGCGGCACTATTGACCTAGTTGTCGAGAAAGAAACTCCCACACTGGGGTGAACCGGTACGCGTGCACCGAGCCACCCCAATGCAGACCATCTGCAGCTGGGTGTCTGCTCCCCCCGAAACGAAGCGGACTTGTCCGCGGATCTTCTATCGAAAGGGAACACCCGATCAGCATCCAATCGAGCGTGGAAATGGGCAGATGACACGTCCCGCACTCTGCATGGGACTTTGAATCGCCCATAGGCGTGCTCGTGCACGCGACGCCGGGAAGGCGTATGGATCGTCCGAAGCGGGGGCGGGTGGAGTTGCGGCTTCCATCTTCGACCGCGCATGCGCAGTTACTGGGCGTCTCGTCCCTCTACTTTCACGCCGGCGCCGCCACTGGAGTGGCTTCGAGGCGCTCGACGTCCGCAATGAGATCGAGTGCTGTCTGATAACGCTGCGAAACATCATGCGAGGCACACTTCTTCACGATCCGACTCACCTCGTCGGTACTCGACATCAACGACTCCCTGCCCGTGAAAATGTAGGAAAGCACCAGGCCAACCGAGTACATCTCGTTCAGGACGTTGTAATCCTTGAAGTTCTCGAGCATCGGGTCAATGATCGTGCCCCGCATCTCCGTCTGCGTCCGCGTGAACTCGGAGGTCATGTCCTTGACCAGCCCGAAATCGGAGAGCTTGACCTGCACCGCGCCACTTTCATAGACCTTCACCAGCACGTTTTGGAGGCTGATGTCGCGGTGAAGCAATTCTTCCGAGTGGATGTAATTGATGCCGTACAGAAATTGCAGCGCGATCCGCTTCCTCGTGGAAAACGGCAACTTGTTGTTCCGCTTCTTGATGTACCCACGGAGAGTCTCGTCGCAGAACTCCATCCGATACTCGTTACGAGTCTCGTCGTACTGATACACCTCGACGACATAAGGGAAACTGAGCCGCTTCATCACCGCGAACTCCTGCTTGAAGCGCTCCAGGTCGCGATCACCCATGTCACGCTTCGCCTTCTTCACCGCGAACGTGATGCCGTAATCAGGGTCGACGTAGGAATGAACATGGGCGTACGACCCGGTACCAACGAGCTTCAATGTGATCGGCAACTGCCGATTCTCCAGCGTGACGGTGGTATCAGGCTGACTGAAAATAGGCTCGTGCTTGATGATTTCGATCCTCTCGAAATCATCCGGCACGGCGCTGCCGCCACTGTGTGAGAGCCAAGGTTCGCACAGTTCGAGTGCCCTCTGGTATCCATCAGCAAGCACCACCTCGACGCCGGCGCGCTTCAACGCGTGCAGATCCTGATTAAGCTCCTCGATCAGGGCGATGAAATCACGGCTGTTGTCCGCCCAATAATGCCGCGTCGTCTGCGCCCTGCCATTAACCGCCTCGAAGTGCTTGTTGAGACGCTTGTGGAGGACGGCGAACATATGCCCGAACGCTTCAACGTCATAGAGACGAGAGAAAGCCGGTGAGGCAGCCTGAGCATCATATTTCTCCTTGAGATCTGCCAGCATGAGCTCAACAGGTCCTGCCATCCCAATTTCTCCCTATTTCAGTCACAGCGCCGCCCTGCACTGCGATTCCTCGCTCGTCTCGAATCCTTCTACGTATCGAGCCTGATGTGCCCCGTTACTTCCAACAACAGCTATGTGCGACCACATAACGATTCGAGTCGGCCAGTCACCGCTCCCGAAGACACACTCGATTGTCTGCGCATGCGCTCAGAAGTACTTTCCCACGCCGAGGGCTCGGGTCGAGATTGGAGGCTTGCTGCCAGCCCACCAGAAGGTCACAGATGGCGCGCTCAGTTCGCTGTACGCGCTCAGCGATAACCTCGAACTTTCAGGTCGGATGGGGATCATCGGGGCCGAACAGAAAGCCGAGCTCGATCATCTTCGCGCCGCCCAGACGGCGTCCTCCGCAGCGAAAAGCGATCACTCGACCGACCACTTTCGACGACAACGGCAGCATCTCCGTCGGCTCCTCCTTCGCCAACAGCAATGGCGGGAGCAGAGGAGGCGTCCGGTGGGTCTTGCTGACGCGGCCGATGGTGCTGACATCACCGAATCTTCGACCAGGAATCATGAATCTTCTTGTGCAGAAATAGGAGTTAAAAACTGCGACCACGGGGACACGGGGACGCAGCTTTCGTCTCGGAATCCCCTGACGGGTATTGTCTGCGCAGCAGATCGAACCCGTCCGTAAGGTTTTCTCGAACCCGCTCAATTCGAGAAGTTGGGCTAGAAAACTGTGACTGACCGCACCGTCACGGACCAGACGTGACACGTTGCCAACCGGGAGGGGCAACTCGCTGCCGCCCGAACCGACATGTAGGTCATTGCGCTCGCTGACAGGCACCCCCTTGTTCGAAGATGCTCAGCGCTCGAACGGCAGCAGATGCCCGGATTCGATTTCCAACCTCCAGTACGGATCATCTGTGCGCGTTCCGAATTCCGCCCCTTGAGGACCGCTTCACGTGCCTTGAGAGCCGCGAACAACACCGACCGGGCGCGGAGGATGCCCGCCCCGTCGAGGGTCTGGCAACCGTCCAGCAGGGGGCCACTCATGCCCCGCATGTCTTCCAAGATTCCGATCACCGGCGCCACCTGCTTAACCAGGCTCGTCGCGGCCTCGGAGATTGCTGAACACGAGCGAAGGATGGCAAGTCGATTTGGAGAAGGACGGACTCCCACTTCGACGTCGCCTTCAGCGCGTCGAGTACCGGCATGGTGATCGACGGATCGACATCCGGATCTGATCGAGAATCCCTGGCATCACGCCCTTGTCAAGGCCGAACACAGCCGGCATCCCTGATCTGGCACCACGGACCGCAGGGCAGGAGCAGCGACGTCAGGTCCACCGTCGACAGCACCGACGACCCCCACTGGCTCACATACCCGCAACCTAGCGAACGACGATCATTTCATCGATCGCGGCACCGTGTAGATAGGTCACGGCGGTGCGGTGAGGGCAGGAATGTCTAGACATCAATGCTCATCAAGATCGAAGGATTCTAGGAGGCGAAAGCCCGTCCTCGGGTCAAGGACCACTGTCCGAATCGTTCCCCCAACAGTCTGGGCCCACTCTGCCCATTCTGGTGTTGCACTGGGGTTTCTAGCCTGCAGCCTGAAAGCGGCGGCCATCTCCGCGAGAATCCGTTTGTCGTCATTGGTCGTGACATCGCCAGACATTCTTATGGGATTCTCACCGATCGGGCCTGAGAAATGAATCTCAAGGTTACCGAGAGTAGCTACGTCGAGCCGGAAATCAAGTCGCTCACGGACATAGTGCACCGGGCCTTGGTAGCGAGGATCGTTAATGGCGGCGATGAGTAACGTGAACCCACCGTCATCGTAATCCTCATGCTCGCATACTTCACCACCGTCAGTTCCTCTGCGCCTCCGGTCAGCTAAGTCCGCGCACATTCCACAGCTCTCAAGCCAGCGATTCTCGATCGCCTTCCAAACGGCGTCGCCCAACTCGGAGACATCCGAGCATTGGAGGGCAGGGTCTTGCAGTGATTTCACAACAACTTCAGCGGCGGTTGCCCTGTGCTCGTCTTGTGGCCGACCGATCGGATTGAAGGAAGCACGATTCTGCACCATCAAGACCGCTGCGAAGTCACCAGGTTGAAAACTGTCTGATTCGGTTCCCCCACCAGCGGATGCCGTGAGCGAATACGTTACGAACTTCTGAACATTGTTGTCAGGAGCCCGGTGCTCATAGGTGGTGCGACCATCCGACATGACCACTACTGCGCCATCGATCGCCCCGTAAATATGTAACGTCACTGTATAAACATCCCTGTCGTTGTGGGGCTTCTGTGCGAACTAACGCTTTTAGCCGCTACGGCCGGAACCATATTCGCCGATACGTGGCTACAACACCTCGACGTTTCGTCTCAAGACTCGCGACGATGGACTACCCTACCGACTAACGTGCTCTGGAGGGTCCCGGGGTGAAGACAGCTTCGTCCCCGATCTGGATAAACGTCGTTCCTGGACGACATCGGACGCCTCTCACCGCGAGCACACCGACTTTATACGAGCGAGGGGTCTATCACTAACTCATCTATCCGGTGGTGTTGATGCTGCCGGAGCCTAGCTCTTCGGCGACCTACGGTGTAGGTCCGATAGACCATCATTTAGTCGTATAGAGCGGAGATACTACCGACGCTTTGGCGTCACCGACCTACGACTGCACTTGGTACAAATGCTATGGGCTTGAACCAACGCCGCTCCTTGTTTGGCCTCCATTCGATCCAGCCGGCGCCACGGAAGTCCGCAATCGTAGTTCACGCCCAAATGATCAGGGCTGCAGCAAAACACGATCCAGACACAATAGTGATCGAAATTAGAAGCATTCACGGTCTGTAACAAGCGACGAAAAGCCTTGGTCGGCAGGGCCTCCTAGTGCACGTATCCGAGATATCGGGCGATTTCGGCGGTCACCGACGCATTCGGGCACGGACCGCATCGATTCCATCGTCATACGATTCGACGTAGCGTCCGGACCCGAACTGGTAGCGCAAATCCACGGATGCCGGATCGTGGACCATGAACACAACGTCGGGACGTCCCCCGTTGTACCGGCTGTAGACGGTGTAGTTCCAGTCGTCGGGTGCGTAATCGTCGTTCCACTTCAGGCGGGCGACAGGGACGAACCCCGCCTCTGCATAGATCCTGGGCAAGGCCGTGTCGAAACAGTCCAGTCGTCGCCCGCCTTGCTGGACGGCAACGGCGAGCATGGATTTCGCGGCGCTTGGATATTTGCTGTCTCGATGGGAGAAAGCAGAGACGATTTCGTCGTCGTTGAGTGCGATGCCGGAACGGCCGTCGTCGGTCACGAACAGCCGCATATTCTCGTATTCGCTTGTGTTGTAGACGTGTACGGATGAGGCGAAGCGGCTACTGACTTTGAGCTGTTCCATTTGCTGCCGATAGAGATCGGCGTCGGAGGGCGCCAGCTCGTACAGGTCCGGAGTGCTGTCTCCTCTGCGTCGAAGCTGACTGGCCCGAAGGGCATCGAGCGTGTGAACCTGTGTGGGAACAACCTCGCGACCACCGATCAGAAGCCGTGGGCTTCGGCTTCCTCGATCGCCAAGTCGTCCCACTCCTGTTCGATCGTCGCCCGTGCGCTGTCCGGCAGTTCCGGCGTCCATCCCCTGCGACGCCAGAACGCTTCGCGTTGCCCCTGTGTCAGGGTCGGTGTCTCGTTCGCGGTCATGGCTATTGTCCTTCGAGTCGTGATGAGTGGAGCCTGAGACTAATCTGATCTGCTGTTGACGTCGCGCTTTGCCTGTTTCGAGGCGATGCTGCAGCTTTTCTCGCTTACCTGGATCGTCCTCCCCGCCGAGCTGAGTGCGCAACTCAGTTTGTCCACCGGGGGTCGCGTCGTATTCGGCGGATCTGGCGTCGAGGTTCGTTTTCGCGGTGTCTAATCGTTGCCGGTTACGGGTATCCGCGGGGTTCGCGTCGAACAATCTTTGGGCGGCGTCGAGCCTGCGGCGAGCTCCGTCGAGTCGTGCACGCACGTGCGGGGTGCAGCGGGGGCCGGGATACTTCTGGCACATCTACCGGCTCCCCCGATCTGCCGCGTCGACGAGACGTCCGAGCATGGCTCCAAGGTTTTCGGCGGCGATGTCGACGAGTTCGCCGTTCTCGGTGAGGTATTGGTCGCGGCGCAGTTCGATCATCACCGAGTACACGTGGGGATCGATGTTGTAGCGGTCGAGGGGCACGTACGTGCCGGAAAATGGGGTATCCGTGCCGATGTCCTCGAGCGGGGAGAACGCGGCGTAGGCAGCCTCTATAAGCCAAGGCGGCGTGTGTTGTGGGTCGGTGCCGATGCATAGGGCGGGGCGATGTCCGTCTGGGTGCAGCTCGTATCCCGACGGCAATGTCGGGTAGGAATGGACGTCGATGATCACGGCGCGGCCCGTGGCGGCGATGCGATCCGTCACCAGGTCGGACAACGCGGCGGCGTAGGGATGGAAGTAGTTATCGAGCAGTGCATCTCGTGAGATGTTGTCGGCGTTGCGCAGGACACCTCCGTCGCAGGTTCGGGAGTAGACCGCGCCGCGGCCGACTGCGTTGAGTTCTTCGCGCTCGTCGGGGAATCGTTCGGGATCGATCACCAAGCGTGAGAGGTCGTTGCGCAGTGTCCACGGCCGGAGTGTCACTGATTGCGCGGCGTGCTGTGCGATCACGTCGGTGTGCGCGTCGGTGATCTCGTCGAGTTCGGCGGCGAGTTGATGGTCGGTGACGGTCAGAGACGAATGGATCTCGGGTGGAATGACGCGCGAGGCGTGCGGGACGTGCAAGATGACAGGCGAGGATGTATCGCCCGCGATCAGTGTTCTCGTGTTCACGAAATCTCCTTGGCAAGTGTGGAACTGGTGCCGGTTTCAGTTGATGACGTCCACGAACCAGCGACCGCCGAGTTCTTTGGCGGTGACGGTCTGTGGAAACTGTGCGGGCGGCTGGCCGGGACGCATTTCGGTGAGAGCGACGGAGTAGATACCGGCCAAGATCGGTGTAATACGCACGCAGTGGGTGGTTCCTGCTGGGACGGTGTCGATTCCGGCTTGGATCTTCTCCTTCCCTGGCAGGGAGGTGTCGGGGGTGGTGAGTGCCCGGACGGCTGTTCCGGAGCGGGTGACGTAGTAGGCGTGCTCGAACGCCGCGATGACTCCGGGGCCGCTTTTCTGGTCGCCGGGGTCGGTGCGGCATGCGGTGGCGTCGGTTTCAGTCGTGGGTGCAGAGGCGAGAGCGGGCGGGGTGACGTCGAGGGTAGGTGCTGTTTCCGAGGTGTCTGTCTGGTCGGCGATTCTTTCCTGAGCACGCTCGTCGTTGTCGGAGATAAGTCGCAGGACGAACCAACCGAGCAGCGCGACCACGACAATCAGGGCAGCAACGTAGCGCAGGCGGGGCGATCGGGAATCCTTCGTGCGCGGCCGCTTCGGCGCTGGCGGAGGCGTAGGCGCGGTGACTGTTGTGGCCGTGCCCGCGGCTGCGCCGTGAGGCGTGCCGCCGAGTAGGTCGATCACTGCGGGGTGCCTTGTCGTGTTCGTCATCGCTGTCGTCCTTTCGGTGCTCGCGCCTGGTTGCAGTGACACGGGGACAAGTTCAGGACGGGCGGCGCGTTGCCGCCCACCCTGAACGGCTCTGATCATGCGAGCGTTACGCCGGAACACCCGCTCCGACTGCGTCGCTGATCAGCGAGGACGCCAGGCCAGGGGTGGCGTTGGTGAGGAAGTCCGTGAGTGCGGTGTCGACGTGTTCGATGATCTGCTCGCCTCCAGGCTGGGCTGCGACGAAGTCGCGGGCCTGTTGGTCGATCGTGGGGGCAGCGGCGACGGTATCGCGGACGGTGGTGGCTACGGCCTCACCGATGGGGCCGGAGTTCTCCCAGTCTGTGAGCGTGTCCTGGGTCTGGCTGGTGACGGCGGGTTGGTCGATGTCGGGGACCGTGATTTCGACGGGTTCGCCGAGTTCGCCTGCGCCGTACGCGACGGCGGCGGTGAATCCTGCGATTCCTCCGCCCAATCCGCCGAGAACGAATGCGGGGGCGCCGGCGAGGAGTGCGCCCGTACCGGCGCCGACGGCGGTTCCTGCGAGCCCGCCTGCTACCCAGCCGATTCCGGGGACGAAGACGTTGCCCAGTCCGCGGCCGATGTTTCCGCCGACGGTGCCGCCGATCAGTGCTCCTCCGATGGCGAACGGGGTCGCGAGGCCGATTCCTCCGGCGAGTGCTCCGGCGGCGGCACCGCCGACTTGGGTGGCGGCGTCGCGGCTGGCTTTGTCGACGGGGACGCCGAAGGAGTTCCAGCCGGTGGCGACTCCGGATTCGATGATGGCGGTGGTGTTGTTGGTCCGTTCGAGGTCGACGTCGGAGACCCAGTTCGGTTGTGCGATGTGGAAGGTTCCGATGCGGAGGGTGTCGCGGGGGGCGATGATCGGTGCGACGACGTCGACGGGGCCGGGGAGATGGAGCTGGGTGTAGTCGGTCGGTGTGGTGTCGGTGTAGGTGGGTGGTGTGTAGGTGTTGGTGTCGTAGTCCCAGTTCGGCAGCGGCTGGTACTCGATGTTCTGGTATTGCGCGGGTGGGTCGACCCAGTAGATGGGCTCGGTCGGGGCTGGAGTTTCTGTGGCCGGCGGCGGGGTGGGTTCGGTGGTCACTCCGGACTGTCCCCCGCCGTCGTTGATGCCGGCTTGTCCTCCTCCATCGGTGATGCCGGCTTGCCCGGGCTCTGCGATTGCCGGTGGTGCGAGGGCGATTCCGGCGGCCACTGCTGCGGCCGCGACGATAGCGATGGCGCTTTGGCGGGCGAGGGTGCGGCGGCGGTGTCGGCCGTGCCGGTGTACGCGGCGGGTTGCTCGGTTTCCTGCGGTGGTGTCGATGCTCATGTGGTGCCTTTCGTTCAGGAGGGTGCGGATGGGTGCTAGAAGGAGCGCCGGTGTGCGGCGCCAGCTGATAAGGGGTCAGTCAGCGGCGTGGGCGATGAGATCGATGACGGTCGCGGCAACGATGGTCAAGGCTTCGGTGGTCCTGCGCCGGAGCTTCGAGGGCGCGATGCGCTCGCCGGAGGCGAAGAGTGGCTCGAACGGCATCCGGGCGACCGAATGGACTCCGGCGTCGAGAAAGGCGTCGACAGCGTCGATTTCGACCATCGGCGCGTCTCCGGGGCCGTCGGTGATGACGACGATGGTGCGAGCCATCATCGCCGGTCCTGCGGTGGCGGCGAGGTCGAGGAGCATGCGGTGCGCGGCTGCGGCGGCGTCGCGGCGGAGCGGTACCGGTACGCAAAGGACGTCCGCGTGGGTAGTTGCCCAGTGCCAGCTGCCGGCGAGGCGGTTGTTGCCGGTGTCAGCGATGAGGATCTCGCGGTACTGGGACAAGATCTGCGCCGCCGTGTGGGCGTCGTCGTAGCCGAGAGCGGATCCGTGGGCGCCGTTGTTGCCGGCAACGATGTCGTCGCCGCCTGGTTGGCGGGTGAGGTACTGCGAGAGCGCCGAGGGTCGGATGCCGCCGGGCTCGGCTGCCTCTGCGGCGATCAGTGAGAGCACGTCGTGTCCGTCACGGGGTGGGATGCTGACGCGGTCGGCGAGGCTGCCGCCGACGTCGGCGACGTCGACGCAGACCGTGGTTGCGGCGCCGCGGTGTTCGGCGATGATCGCGTTCAGCCCTACCGCGAGTGGGGTTTTGCCGACGCCGCCTTTCGGGTTGGCGATGGTCACCATCGAGAACCCCGGGAGGGGGCCGGTGATGGATGCGATGGCGGCGCGGTGGCGCATTTCGGCGGACTCGGGTTTCGGGGCGATTCGTAGGTTGAGGAGGGTGTTGAGTCGGCCGCGTAGTCCGGTGCGGGCGGGTTCGTGCGAGCCTGCCGCGATCTCGGGTGCTGCGAGCACTGATGCCGGGCTCGGTGTGCGCGCCGCGGGGACTGGCCGGGCATGGGTGTCGGCTCCCGCGGGTGGCGGTGAGTCGTCGAGGGGTGTCACCGCCATCGTGACCGGTTCGTCAACATGATGATCCGGCCGCACGCCTGGTTTGTCGGCGGGTGCGGGGATGGGTCCGGTGGGCGGCGATTGCGCCACCTTCCCGTCCGGTGCGACGGTGAGTTGGCGGGAGCGGCCCGCTTCCTGCACGGTGACCTCGACAGGTGAGCCTGCATCGGCGGAGTGCTGTCGGCTGAACTGTGCGATCACCGCGTGGATCGACTGCCCGTTTTCGGCGGACAGTTCCACTTTCTCGTCCCCTGCCCCGCTCACGAGTGCGGTTCGCTCGGAGGTGATTTCGATGGCAAGGGTCGACATCACGCGGTGGTTCCGGTGAAGGCTCCGACGCCGGAGAGTTCGGTGTCCATTTCGAGGACGATGGTGTCGGCCTTGTCGAGGGCGGCCAGGGCGTCGTCGCGGGCTTTGCCGTCGGGGAGTACTTCGATGATTTGGCGGCGGGTGGCGACGGCTTTCTTGATTTCGTCGAGTCGCGGAGCGGTCAGTTCCTGGTCTTCGCTGAGTTTCGGTAGCCATGTGGGGATGGCGTTTTTGAGGACGCGGCGTAGTTCGGTGATGACGGGGTCGCCGCCGCCTTTGGGGGCTGCGAAGGGGTTGCGCAGCACGGTGATGTCGTCGGCGGTGGGGGTGATCGATTGGGAGATGCGGCGGCTCATGGGTGGACCTTTCGGGTGAGGGTTGTGCAGGTGTGTCAGCGCAGTCGAGTCACGGGGTCAGGGCGCGGCTGCGGTGGTGTCGGGTTCGGGAAGGAGGACGACTTCGTGTGGTCCGTAGGTGATGTGGTTCTTGACCCGTCCGGTGCCGTGGAAGGTCAAGGTGGTTTCGGTGACGGCGCCGCTGTCTTTGTCGCGGATGACGGTGACCGCGGCGACGGTGGCCGGGTGTTCGTTGCCGTTTCCGTCGTCGACGAGAACGGTCATTCCTTGCGTGACCGCGGCGGCGGGTATCGCGTCGGCGAAGTCACCCCCTGCGTCGGCGGCAGGCGTGTCGTCGTGGTGGCCGAGGACGGTGGGCTCGGGAGCTCGGCCGTAGGCGCGGGCAGCGACGGCGACGGAGCGTTCTGATTCGATGAAGTGGCGCAGTTCGGTCGAGTAGAACGCGATGTGCGGTTCCTGCTGGGGCCGCAGCCCGTCGATGATCTTCTTCTCCGAGGTCGAGAGTTGGTTCCACTTGTTGGGGTGCGGGTCGACGTTCGGGGTCCACCACATCTGCGCATCGACGGGCACGCCGTCGTTGCCGAGGGCGACTCCGCGGCCGGGGACGGAGGTGTCGATCTCGCGGCCGATCTGCGAGTCGCCCCACAGCATCATCGCGCCGTCCTGCGAGAGGTTACCGAGGGAGATGCGGGTGCCGAAGTTGTCGCGCGCGTTGCCCGAGGCGCCGCCGAAGAGGGACGCGTCGGGTCGTTGCACACCGAGCAGGAGCCGGATACCGGCCGAGCGGGCGAGGACGGCGAGATCGGCCCATGCCCCGAGTGGGTCGAGTTCTTTGAGGAGATCGCGGGTTTCGTCGTCACCGGTCTTGGCGAGGCGCTGCCATTTGCCGGAGAGGATGAAGAACTCGTCTAGGACGGCGATCAGGAGAGGAAGTTGGGACGGCTCGATCTTCTTCACATGGACGTAGTGGTTGCGGGCCATCATTTCGCTGTGCAGGGCACGCACGAGCATCGCGGAGCGGACGGCGTCGTAGACGATGGCGGCGCACCCGGGGTAGCCCTCGAGTCCGTCGAGTTCGATCATTTTCGGGTCGACACCCAGGAACGGGATTCCTCGTCGTGCCGCTTCGGTGAGCAGGGTGCGGATCACTGATGTCTTGCCGCCGCCGGTGGGGCCGACGATCAGGCAGTGAGGTTTGTTCGACTTGGTGGAGATGTCCCAGAACATGTTCACCTCCGATGCTGCCGTCGCGTAGGGCAGGTGGCGCAGGTTCTCGTCGACGAGTTCGAGAGGGTGATCGACGCGGGTGGGTAGTGGGGCGCGCAGGCTCATCAGGAGGTAGCCCTCGGAGGGAAACCAGTCGGTGGCCCAGGTGCGGCCGGATTCGTGTTCGCCGGCGAGGGCGGCGAGGGCTTCGTCGACTTTCGTTTGGAATCCGCGTGTTCCGCTGGAGAGGGTGGGTGTGAAGGTGATCTTGAAGGCGGTTTCGGCGTCGCCGTCGAGCGCGGCGACGCTCACGGAAGGCTCTTTCAGCGGTCCGTCTTTGAGGGAGTTCGCCAGTGCCTTGTGCCGCGGTGATCGGAGGTCGGGTTGAGTCAGCGTGCGGGTGATGCGGATTCGGTCGCGGTGGGCGTCGTGGATGACGGTGTAGGTCCATGTGCTGGTGCGCTTGCTCGCGGAAGCTCGTACTGCGGTGGTGAATTCGTCTAGCTCTTTCGGACGGATGATGGCGCCGCGCGCAAGGGTGATGGTGGCGCTGCGCAGGGTGGTGATGCCGGGCGGGTATCCGATGGTGATTTTGACGGGTGTGTGGCGGGTGCTTTGCCGGAGTTGGGCGTCGAGTCCGGCGCGGTGACGGTGGGTGAGGAACCGTGCGATATCGCAGGCGAGCAGGCCGAGCGTGAGGGCGGCCAGCTGCCACCGATACTCGTGGGCGGCGGAGACTGCGCTGTCGAGCTGAGGGGTCGCGAATTGTTCGGCGAGTTCGAGGAGTCGCGGCGCGAGAAACGCGAGTGTTGTTGCGATGACGGCGAAAGGCGCCCACGCCCTGTAGTGGCGCATGGCGGACTCCCCCGCGCCGCTTGTTCGCGCGTGGGGTTTGTCGGAGCCGAAGAGGTCGACGAGAAAGTCTTTGAGCGGGTCCTGCTGGGTTCTGCTCACCGTCTACTCCTCTCACTCGAATCCAGTCCACGACGGTCATCGCCGGGGGTGTGCGGGGTGCACTGTCACAGAGCGCGGGAAGCGATCTCAACCCGCCTGTGGATAACTTGTTTCGCGGGTGCATGGCTGGAGCGTGCGTCACATGCACCGAAGTGCGATACCGGGGCGCGATAAACACCCCGCTCCCCTACCCGCAGCCGGTTCTGGTTGTGGCGCTGCGCATTACCGGTCGAAGACCGCGCGACGGCATGGCTGATACACCCCGTGAGGACTTGTTCGACCCCCTACGGCACGGGACCGATGACGATGTACATCTCGGGCGGTTCTCGTCTTCCTGTGTCACTGTTCGCGGACCCCTGCAGGGCTCTCGAACGCCTCGCTTCGTGGGGTACGGAACCCGGTACTCGAACAGCCGAGAGCGGTGTGGACGACACCGTGGCAGGCGTCGCGCCAGGATGATCCGGGGATACTCCGTACAGGACCCTGACCAGCAGTTGATTGAAATATGTTGGCGCGAAGCAATTTTGGCAAGTACACTCCCCCTAGGCCCGAAGGGCCGGGGGAGTGCACCCAGAGGGGAAGGGTGAATCGGGCCCCTGAATTCCACCTCCGATCGCGACCTCTGCAGGCACCCTCGATGCGGGACTGTTCGAGCACGGGGTGCGCAGCCTGCTGCGTGTGCGTGCCGAACACGCTATGCATGCAGAGCATGCACACCACGCAGGTGGTGGAGACGAACTGTTCTTCGAACTTCTGATCATGGCCACGGCGCGGGCGCATTGAGCAAGCTTGAGCAGGGGCGACTCGCACAGCTGGCGGACACATTCCGAAAATGGTTCTGTGCCAAGTTCTTCAGGCGGACGAAACCCACGAAGCACAGCGAGGGAGACACGTGCGGATCTCCATGGTCTGCGACGGGTCCGTCGACGATGCCCGTTCGCAGCTCTCTGCCGCTCCACTGAAGGAACCCTCCCGTCGAGGTCTGGGAAGTCCCCGCGGACCACCCACAATGAAGACCACGGCGTCGACACGCACGCCCCACACTCGCGGTCATTCCTGCGATCGCCGAGAGATCCCCGACGGGGTGAATCGCGACACCTGAACACACACCCCCACGCGACGACACGCACCAGCGCTGATCGACAGACGCACCAACTGCGGAGGCCGAAAAGTTATCCACAGGTCGCATTGAAATTCCTACCACCACTCTTCTACGTTTCCGCGCAACCACATTCGTGGGGTCTGGTTTCACCACTGTGTTGGAGAGTGCTCATGTTTTCTCTTGCTTCCACCGTGATCGACGTGTCGATCCCGGCGACGCATCCACCGCTCGCCGCAGACGCGGTGACCTTCGCGCAGTCGACGGACGTCAATACCGGTGGTCTGCGCGCGTGGATCAAGGACAACATCGTCTTCACCATCCTCATCGCCCTCGCGTGTGTGGTTCTCGTCGGTGGGCTCAAGGGCAATTTGTCGCGGGTCTTCACCGTCGGTGGACTCGGGTTGTTCGGGCTTGCCTACCTCGGTATCGCGACATCGGAATCGGCGGCCACGGGGATCGGCAATTGGCTTCTCGGGCTCGTCGGTATCTCGACCTAACGCTGATGCCTGCAGAGAACGTTAGAAGGGGATGCTCGGTGATCGACAACGACGACCTGATGTACCGCGTGGACCGGCACTACCTCGGTCCGACCGGTTATCCACTGCCCGTGCGGATCCGCTACACGGCCGGCATCGTCGGCGTGGTTGCTTTCGTGGTGGTGTTCGTGATCGGTCGCGGAATTCTGCACGTCCCGCTCGGATTCAAATCTCTGATGGTGATGGCCGTGATCACGGTGTGGCTTACGACCCGGATCGCGAAGTTCGTCACCCCGGACCGCCCACTGCGGTCGGTTCTCAAGGCCGCCCTCAACGACCTCGTTGCGCCGCGCCCACCGAAGCGCGGCGCACCCGTGTTCATCTCGCTACCTCAGCGGTTGACTACAGGAGAACGTGCCGTCGTACCTGTTCGCCTCGACGGTGAGGATCACCGATGACCGTTCCCGAGAACGATATTGCGGCTCTGTTCGATCCGAAGCTCGACGACCCGGTTCCGGTCATTCCTCCCGGTGCCCTCCCTCCGTCGTGGGCAGCAGTGCAGTCGCATGCTCCGCAACCGGTGCGTGCGTGGTCCGAAGCCGAACCCGCACACGGTCCGGATGGTTCTGAATACGAGCACGGCGAGGACGACACCGACGGCCACACCTCCCCTGCAACCGATCCGGACCACGTCGCAGACAAAGTGCTCGGCCGTCAGCGTCGCCGCACAGGCAAGAAACGTGCAAAGTCGGCAACAGATCGCGACAAGGCCGCAGCGAAGAAACGTGCAGACCGCGAACGAAAAGCGGTACGCCTGAAACTGACCGGCACCTCAGCGAACATCACCCGCACCGCGACCACCTCCACCGCATGGTTCGTCCAACGCCAGGGGCCATGGAATTTCCGCACCACCGGAAAGCAGCGCCGCTTCATCCAGGACGAAGCGATCATCCTGACCAACCTGCAGAAGGCCGGCGTCAACAAGGTGCATCGCCGCCTCGTGCGCACCCCGTTCCCCGTCGCACAATGGGCAGTCGATCACGACACGTGGGCCACCCCGATTCCCGATATTCCCGGCGCACTGTCATGGGCGGACTACCTGCGCGGACA
>Ga0224728_1023_pt1 | contig 18586 bp, 18 predicted proteins | sample IA1ulk_3_FD_161638 | JGI IMG/M metagenome (GOLD analysis project Ga0224728, IMG submission 161638) | Enriched cells from agricultural soil in Iowa, United States - IA12soil_GW_GH6A(bulk) | ecosystem: Environmental > Terrestrial > Soil > Unclassified > Agricultural land | place: USA: Iowa... | reverse complement strand
GATATGATAATCCAGGTCCTTTTCGAATATTCAGCACGGAGACATTAACGGTGACTTTGCTTGTTTCCGCCTGAACCTGTTTCACTGGCTGATTGAATCCAGTGCATGTAAGTAATATTATCAGCAAAATAATTGTTAATTTTCTACCCAATAGGGTACTGCACCTCCTTATCTTTTTATGAGAGCTTAATGGATTTCCCTATTTTTGTGCCACATGTATGTATTCTTTGTAAAATAAAAATCTCCTGTTTGATGAAAGAAAAGAATTATCGTGGGAAAGAATAATATTATGACAACATTTTTGAATTCATTTCGTCAGTTTAGGGAAAAGGAGACACTTTATGAGAATAAATGACAAAAATCAAATGATCAATGCTGGAAGCAGCCAAATTTTCCACACAGACTTTCATCATTTTATCGAGAGAGAAAATCAAACGCATTCTATGGAACTTGCATCAGAATTTGGTTTGTCTTTGGGTGAAATAAAATTGTTGAAAAAGAAAATGGAACGTTCTTAACTTTTATTCTGAATACACTTGACAATGCGTTTTCCCCCTCGTATTATTATATAAATATAAAAGAACATTTCAAGTAAAACCGTTGATAAAGCATAGTAGCTAAGAATACACATGGAAAGAGAAGAGTTGCCTAGGCTGAAAGCACTCCACATGATGACTTAGCGAATGAACACTTTGTAGGTTTCTTCCTGAAAAATTCGAAACAACGATTTTTAGTAGGGATAGAACGTATGACAGGCGTTAACTGTTCTTAAGTGGAAGTGTAAGCTTCAATTAGGGTGGCACCACGGGAAACAAAACTCTCGTCCCTTGTTTTTTAACAAGGGATTGGGAGTTTTTTTATTTTTTCCGTTTCCTGTGCAAATAGTACATACTGAAAAAAAATAAAGGAGGAATAATCAGTGGCAATTCAGATTCCAAGAGGAACACAGGATATTTTACCTGGCCAAGTTGGTACATGGGAATTCATTGAAAATAAGGCGAAAGAAATTTGTCATAAATATCAATATAAAGAAATTCGAACTCCAATATTCGAACACACAGAATTATTTCATAAGAGCGGGGAAACAACCGATATAGTTCAAAAGGAAATGTATTCTTTTAAGGATCGTGGGGATCGGGATTTAACGTTGCGTCCTGAAGGAACTCCGGCAGTTGTTCGTTCCTATGTGGAAAATAAAATGTACGGAGATGCCAACCAACCGGTTAAATTGTTTTATAATGGACCAATGTTTCGATATGAAAGACCGCAGGCGGGCAGATATCGTCAGTTTGTACAATTTGGAGTAGAAGCTCTAGGGAGTCAAGATCCGGCCATTGATGCAGAAGTTATTTCTCTCGCAATGGAGGTATATCAAGGAGTTGGCTTAAAGCATTTGAAATTAGTTATTAACAGCCTTGGAGATAAGGAAAGTAGGATTTCTCATCGCGATGCTTTAATTAAACATTTTAAACCAAGAATTCACGAATTTTGTGCAGACTGTCAAAATCGTCTCGAAAAAAATCCATTACGGATTTTGGACTGTAAAAGAGATCGCGATCATGAATTGATGAAGTCTGCACCGCCTATTTTTGAATTTTTTAACGAAGAATCCAAGCGTTACTTTGAGCAAGTTCTTGCTTATTTAGATGCTCTTGGTATCAAGTATGAGGTGGATCCTACGCTAGTAAGAGGGCTGGATTACTATAATCACACCGCATTTGAAATTATGAGCGAGGCGGAAGGATTCGGAGCTATTACCACTTTATGCGGCGGTGGACGGTATAATGGCCTAGTTCAGGAAATGGGCGGACCTGAAACGGCTGGAATCGGATTTGCCCTTAGTATCGAAAGATTAATTGCTGCATTGGATGCGGAAGGTATTGAACTTGAGACAGAATCAAAAGTAGATTGCTATGTTATTTCTTTAGGGGAGGAAGCAAAAATTCCTTCTATGGTTTTATTACAGCAACTTAGAAAAGCAGGATATTCTGCTGATAAAGATTATCTGAATCGTAAAATGAAAGCTCAGCTTAAGGCAGCAGACAGAATAAAAGCGAAATTCGTGGCTATTTTAGGCGAGGATGAGATAAAAGCTAACAAAGTGGTAGTGAAAAATATGGAGAATGGAGAGCAAGTTGAACTTTCTATCACGGACTTCATCAGAGAATTTGAAAAATTAGCTTGTTAAGGGAGGCAACGGTTATGTTTGGAAGAACCTATTATTGCGGAGAAATAACAGAAAAAAATATTGGAGAAACAGTTACTTTAAAAGGATGGGTACAAAAAAGACGGGATCTTGGTGGCTTAATCTTTATTGATTTGCGTGACCGCAGCGGTATAGTACAAATTGTCTTCAATCCTGCTAATTCAACAGAAGCGTTAGCCATTGCTGAAAAGGTAAGAAATGAATATGTTCTGGATGTTCAAGGGGAAGTTGTTGGAAGAAGTGAAGGAACGATTAATGAAAACATAAAAACAGGTAAAATTGAAATTAAAGTGGAAAAAGTGTCTATTATAAATGAAGCTAAAACACCACCATTTATGATCGAAAACAATACCGATGTTTCTGAAGATTTACGTTTAAAATATCGTTATTTGGATCTGCGCAGACCTGTTTTATTTGAGACTTTTAAAATGCGTCATAACGTCACGAAATCTTTTCGCAACTTTTTAGATGAAGAAGGCTTTTTAGATGTGGAGACACCAATTTTAACGAAGAGTACTCCAGAGGGGGCACGTGATTATTTAGTGCCTAGCCGAGTGCATCCAGGTGAATTTTATGCACTTCCGCAATCTCCTCAGATTTTTAAGCAATTATTAATGGTTGCTGGTTTTGATAAATATTATCAAATTGCAAGATGCTTTAGAGACGAAGATTTACGTGCTGACCGTCAGCCTGAATTTACCCAAATCGATATTGAAACTAGTTTCTATAGCCAAGAAGATATTATGGCGATGACGGAAAGAATGATGTCCCGTTTGATGAAAGAAGTGAAAGGAATAGATATTGTTACCCCACTTCCAAGATTAACATATGATGAAGCGATGAGCCGCTACGGTTCCGACAAGCCGGATACACGTTTCGGATTGGAATTGGTAGATGTTTCAGAGCTAGTGAAGGATTCTGGATTTAAAGTATTTTCAGGAGCAGTTTCCTCTGGCGGTCAAGTAAAAGCGATTAATGTAAAAGGTGCAGCAGATAAATATTCTAGAAAGGATATTGATGGCTTAACAGAATTTGTATCTGTATATGGTGCTAAAGGCTTAGCGTGGTTAAAAGTGGAGGAAGAAGGCTTAAAAGGTCCTATCTCGAAATTCTTTTCCGAAGAAGAACAAAGTCAGCTAAGTCAACTACTTGAAACAGAAACAGGAGATTTACTATTATTCGTAGCAGATAAAAAATCTGTTGTAGCAGATGCATTAGGTGCATTGCGATTAAAACTTGGAAAAGATCTTCAATTGATTGACCAAAGCAAATTTAATTTCTTATGGGTGACAGATTGGCCGCTATTTGAATATGACGAAGAAGAAGGTCGTTATTATGCAGCCCATCATCCATTTACAATGCCTGTTCGTGAAGAAATCGACAAATTAGAAAGCGATCCTGCAAGTGTTAAAGCACAAGCTTATGACTTGGTGCTTAATGGCTATGAGCTTGGTGGTGGATCTCTACGTATTTTTGAACGGGATGTTCAAGAAAAAATGTTTAAAACACTTGGATTTACAAAAGAACAAGCTAGGGAACAGTTTGGTTTCTTACTTGATGCTTTTGATTATGGTACACCTCCACACGGTGGCATTGCCCTTGGTTTAGATCGAATTGTCATGCTGCTTGCCGGAAGAACAAATCTTCGTGATACCATAGCATTTCCGAAAACAGCAAGTGCAAGTTGTCTGCTAACGGAAGCGCCTGGTGAAGTTAGCCAAGAACAATTGGATGAACTAAGCTTAACTTTAAACTTGAAGAAAAAATCAGAATAAATCAGAGACTAGTGTCGAAATTAGTCAATCAATTCCACCTTTAGTCACATTGAAATGAAAAAGAAACCGTGATATTCTATTTACAAGCAGATGAGTCCTGATGTGTTCGTGTAGACACCTTATCGTTTTGACCGAACATATTAACTTTGGGAGTTCGGAGTTTCCGACTGGCATACATGCCTTCAAAGAAAAGGACGTATAAAAGTTGGGGCAGAACACCCACCTGCCGATGAGCGGGATCAAAACAAAAGGATTTTTGTTAACGGCATGATTGGGGCTCATCACCTATAACATTACAATTAACTCTCTAGATAATAGGGAGTTTTTTTATTTGCATTAGTGATAATTCATATTGCAATTCAACTATGAATTGTTTATTCTTAATCAAGTAAATAAAGATATTTTTTGGAAAGGCTCTTTTCTTAACATATGTTGTTTTTGTAGATCAAAACCTTATAAACTCTCTTAATTGGGTTAAGAATAAGGAACTTAAAGAAAAGTTGCCATAAAACTAAGTTCACTTTAGAATTTTTAATATACGAAAACAACAATCTATACGAAAACTTGCTTTGGAGATGATACAAATGCTTCATCAATTTTCACGTAATGAACTTGCTATAGGCGTGGAGGGTCTTGAAAAATTAAAGAATAGTACTGTTGCAATTCTTGGAATTGGCGGTGTGGGTTCCTTTGCTACAGAGGCACTTGCAAGAAGTGGAGTAGGTAAACTAATTTTAGTTGACAAAGATGATGTAGATATTACCAATATAAACCGACAACTTCCGGCACTTCTTTCCACTATTGGGAAACCAAAAGCAGATTTAATGAAAGAAAGAATAAAGGATATAAATCCCGAATGTGAAGTTATCGCGTTAAAAATGTTCTATACAGAAGAAACATACGAAGAATTTTTTAGCCACAATTTGGATTTTGTTGTGGATGCTTCCGACACGATTATTTATAAAATCCACTTAATGAAGGAATGTTTGAAGAGAAATATTCAAATTATCTCAAGCATGGGAGCTGCGAATAAAACGGATCCGACACGCTTGCGTATTGACGATATTTCAAAAACACATACTGATCCGATTGCAAAAGTCATCCGTACTAAGCTTCGGAAAGAAGGGATTCGCAAAGGAATACCAGTCGTTTTTTCAGATGAAAGTCCGATTGTTATTCGTGAAGATATCCGTAAAGTGGTCGGAAAAGAGGATGCCAAGATTCGCAAGGCAAAAATGCCGCCGTCATCCAATGCATTCGTTCCATCGACTGTTGGTTTGTTTATGGCAAGTTATGTAGTCAATTCAATACTAAAAGATATTGAAATTAAACGAGTAAAAGATAAATAAAATAGTAAAATGAGCTGCTGATGTAAGCAGCTCATTTTTTTTGCGAAAATCTATTGACTTGTATTTCTGTATTAGTGTACTATTCAAATAGAACACTAATACAGAAGGTTGGGATACTAGATGACGCCATTCAAAGGATTGTTGAAAAAGGAATTTTCTATTACAAGACTTTGGTTTTTTACCTGGATTATTATTATGCTTATCGCTGTCATTTCCTCCTATATTATTGCCTATCGAATGGATCAGCCAATGGTACCAGTGGGTTTCCATATAGGACTTGCGGTTTTGCATTTCGGTTTTTTACCTATTATGCTATTATCCTCGCTGAAGCTTGAAGGAAAAAACCAATTGTGGCTACACAATCCTCAAAGTAGTAAGGTCTTAATTTTAGCAAAACTAACTGCCTTATTTATCTATCAGTTCATTTCACAAATTATTCTTACTATCTCCGGCTATATTGTTTACGAATATGTCCTGAGTCAGGGGCTGAAAATAGAACCTTTCCCTTATTTAACATTTGTAACATTTTTTCTCCTTCTATTATTAACTGGCTTGTATTTTTCGTGCTGGATCTTATTTTATTGGTGTATTTTTCACTCACTTGGAAAATATCCAGGTATCAAGAAAATAAGATGGTTATTCATCCTAATTTTGTGGTTCATCTTTAACGCCATTGAAACTGCTATCGCGCAAATAGATTCTTTAAGAGATGTAGTAACGAAATGGAAACTCTCGTTGGATATATATCCAAGATTTCATTATGAGGTAACTTCTCATAAATGGAATTTGCATTTTGATATGCAACCAGTATCTATCATTCCAATCTTTATATACGCCATAATCGCAGTTACTCTTTATTTTATTTCCAGCTGGTTATTGGACAAAAAAGTTGAGGTGTAAGAAATGACAGAAGAATTTCAAACATCCAAACCGATTTATATGCAAATTGCCGAACGTATTTTTCAACAAATTGTCAGAGGCGAAATGGCATCCGGGGAAAAGCTAGCATCGGTAAGGGAAATGGCTATACAAACCGGAGTAAATCCAAACACAATCCAAAGGACATATAGTGAGATGGAGAGGATGGGTATAGTGGAAACCAGACGGGGGCAAGGGACTTTTGTGACAGAAAATAAGGAAATATTAGCTGAATTAAAAATTCGATTGCAAACAGATATAATTGAATCATTTGTCAAAAACATGAAAGATATTGGTTTTTCCAAAGATGAAATAGTGCGAGGGTTACAGGATTATTTAAGCGGATGTGATAATCATGATTGAGTTAAGAAATGTATCCAAAAAATATGGAAAGGATTTTACCTTGAAGGATGTATCCATTTCCTTTCATCCTGGGAAGATTTATGGGTTGCTTGGTCCTAATGGTAGTGGGAAATCAACCACCCTTAAAATGATTTGTGGGTTAGTCTATCCAAATAAAGGAGAAATATATGTAGATGGAGAGAATGTAAATCGAGGAATTTCAAGAAAAGTTGCTTACTTGACAGAACTTGATATGTTCTATGAACCGTTTACCGTTGAGCATATGATTGAATTCTATGCCACTCAATTTCCTGATTTCGATATAAGAAAGGCAAATATCCTTGTAAAAGATTTAAAACTGGATCTTACAAAAAAGGTAAAACAATTATCAAAAGGAAATCGTGGCCGTTTGAAACTTGTTCTTGCCCTATCAAGGAAAGCTCCAATCTTGCTTTTAGATGAACCATTTTCGGGATTGGATCCGATGGTAAGGGATTCAATGGTGAAAAGTTTATTAAGCTATATTGATTTTGAAAAACAAACCGTCATTATTGCAACCCATGAAATTGATGAAATTGAACCATTATTAGATGAAGTGCTTGCCATATATAATGGGAACCTAATTGATATACAAAACGTAGAAACATTAAGGGAGGAATATGGGCTTTCTGTATTGCGATGGTTTAAAAACATTGTGGAAGAAAATGAAATATATGGAGGAGAAAAAGAATGAAACCGGCAGTCGAACTAAAGAATGTCACTAAGGTGATTAAAGGTAAAAAAATTATTGATAATCTAAGTTTTACGATAAATGAAGGAGAAGTATTCGGCTTTTTAGGGCCTAACGGTGCTGGAAAGACAACCACTATTCGAATGATTGTTGGCTTAATGGGTATTTCTTCTGGTGAAATTATCATTTGTGGAAATAGCATTACGAAAAACCATGATCAAGCTTTACGCAATGTGGGGGGAATCGTCGAAAACCCTGAAATGTATAAGTTCTTAACGGGGTATCAAAACTTAATGCAGTATGCCCGTATGATCAAGGGAATTACGAAGGAAAAAATAGATGAAGTAGTTAAACTGGTAGGTTTAACGGACCGCATACATGATAAGGTGAAAACCTATTCTTTAGGGATGAGGCAACGTTTAGGGTTAGCGCAAAGTTTGCTTCATGACCCAAAAGTCATGATACTTGATGAGCCAACAAATGGATTGGACCCTGCTGGAATAAGAGAAATCCGTGATCACTTGCGTATCCTCTCGAAAGAAAGAGGCATGGCGGTTATCGTTTCAAGTCACCTCTTATCGGAAATGGAGATGATGTGTGATAGAATTGCTATCATTCAAAAGGGGAAGTTGATTGATGTTCAGCAAGTCCATGATTTTGTTGCAGATGATGTTAATAAATATTTCATTGAAATAGATAGTACCAATCTAAATTCTGTACCAAATCTTACTAATATTGCATTTGATCTTCATGAAAATGGAATTGAAGTGGAAGTAGAAAAGGAAAAAGTTCCGGACGTCATCAAACATTTGGTGGAAAATGGGGTTCGTATTTATGGAGTCAAGGCAGTATCCAAATCACTGGAGGATCGTTTCTTAGAAGTTACTGGCAAGGAGGAAGTTGCAAATGCTTAATCTTATTACGAATGAATGGTTGAAGATTTTTAAACGCACGGGTACGTATGTGATGATAGGCCTCATTATTATTGGGGTCATTGGTATGGGAGCAATACAGAAAATATATTTAGATAAAGACAAACAAAATGATAATTGGAAAACGGAACTAAGTGCGCAAGTGCAAAATGATGAAAAATCATTGAAAGGCATGCCGAAAATTGCAAGAAGCGAAATACAGCAACAAATTGACATTAATAAATATCGAATCGATCATAATATACCACCACAAGAAAAGAAGACGATGTATTCTTTTATAAATGATAGCTCAGAACTTATTACTTTTGCAGGTCTATTTACCATTATCATTGCCGCAGGGATTGTAGCCAGCGAATTCGGATGGGGAACTATTAAATTATTGCTGATTAGACCTATAAAGCGTTCCAAGATTCTGTTATCTAAATACGCAACGGTTATCTTATTCGGTGTTTTAATGACTGCAATACTTTTTGTCAGTTCAGCACTAATCGGTTTAATCCTATTTGGTACAGGAAACGGAAGTAATATTCATCTAGTATATGCAAATGGTCATGTAGTAGAACAAAGCATGCTTTGGTATTTGGTGAAAAAGTTTTTACTTTCGTCCATTGATGTGTTAATGCTAGCAACGATGGCATTTATGATATCAGCGGTATTCAGAAATAGTTCTTTAGCTATTGGAATCTCTATTTTCCTTTTAGTGATGGGTTCAAACGTAACATTGCTTCTTTCAGTGAAATTTGATTGGGCAAAATATATCTTGTTCGCAAATACCAATTTAATGCAATATGTGGATGGATCGCCAATGATAAAAGGGATGACTCTTGGATTCTCTATTACGATGCTCTTTATCTACTTCATTATCTTCCATATACTGGCATTTGCAGTATTTACGAAGCGTGATGTAGCAGCATAAATCAAATGAAAAAAGGAACAATCATTCTGTTCCTTTTTTTTTATTTCTTAATAGTTTTTCATAAATTCCAGCGAGTGCTTGTTCAAATTTTCCTGTTTGCTTTGGCTTATAATATGTTTTCCCTTTTAGTGTATTTGGCATATATTCTTGACTTACCCAACCATTTTCATAATCATGAGGGTATTTATAATCAATCCCTCTTCCTAATTGTTTTGCTCCTTGATAGTGTGCGTCCTTAAGATGCAAAGGGACATCTCCGCTTTTTCCTGCACGGATATCGGCAATTGCCTCATCCATTGCTAAAATAGCTGAGTTTGATTTTGGTGATAAACAAAGCTCAATTACGGCATTTGCGAGAGGAATCCGCGCTTCAGGAAAACCAATTTTTTCAGCGGTTTGTATTGCCGCTAATGTTCTGGCACCGGCTTGTGGACTAGCAAGACCTATATCCTCGTAAGCGATAACCAGCAGGCGTCGACTAATGCTTGGCAGATCGCCGGCTTCAATTAATCGCCCTAGATAGTGAAGGGCTGCATTTACATCACTGCCGCGAATTGATTTTTGAAAAGCACTTAGTACATCGTAATGTCCATCGCCATCTTTGTCATGTGCAAAAGCTTTCTTTTGTAGGCATTCCTCCGCAATATCAACCGTTATGTGAACCATACCATCGGCATCTGGCGGGGTCGACAGAACTGCCAATTCAAGTGCATTAAGAGCACTGCGGACATCTCCATTACTTGCAGAAGCAAAGTGAAGAAAAGCATTTTCTTCCATTTCAATTTGTTTGTTTCCTAATCCTCTTTCAGTATCATGTAGCGCATTCCTTAATGCTTTTTTCATTTCTTCCAGTGTGAGCGGAAATAACTCGAAAATTTGGCAACGGCTACGTATGGCTGGGTTGATTGCATGATAAGGATTGCTAGTTGTTGCCCCTATTAATACAATCATTCCATTTTCTAGGTATGGAAGCAGAAAATCTTGTTTTGTTTTATCTAGCCGATGAACCTCATCAAGCAATAAAATAACTTTGCCGGACATTTTCGCTTCAGCTGCAACTATTTCCATATCTTTTTTATTATTTGTTACCGCATTTAGTTTTCGAAATGCATATTTTGTACTCCCAGCAATGGCGCTAGCGATGGATGTTTTTCCAATCCCGGGGGGACCATATAAAATCATTGAGGATAATTGCTTAGCTGTAACCATGCGGTGGATGATTTTTCCTTCTCCAACTAGATGTTGTTGTCCTGCAACTTCTCCCAAGGTCCTTGGTCTCATACGATAAGCTAATGGTTGATCATTCATATTTCTCTCTCCATGAGTTAATAGATTCGAATTTTATAATAGAAGTATATCATTTCGAATGTCTGAAAATGAAATAACAAGTATTTAATTTCATTCTAACAAATCAGTGGAATTTCAACATAATGCAAAATGTTGTTTGCCTATGCTATAATGTCATAAGTTATAGATACTTTTACCACATGAATTGAGGCGTATTAATGAGGGACAAAGGGATATTAATGGTTCGATTTCTTATTTTTGTGATCGGATTACTTATTATGGCGTTTGGATTGGATTTAATCATTGTGGCTCACTTCGGTGCAACGCCATGGGATGTTTTACATGTGGGATTATTTCAGCATTTTGGCTTAACAATAGGTTCTTGGTCGATAATCATCGGCTTTTTTGTTTTAGGCATATCAGCAATGTTAATGAAAAAATGGCCCAAATTAGGTGCTTATTTAAATATGCTATTAGTTGGAATATTTATGGATGGGTTTATGAATCTGGCTTTTATGATTACACCTGAATCTACTATTGGAAAGATTTTAATGTTTATTGCCGGAGTAGTTATTAATGGAATTGGAATGGGAGTATATATTTCTGCCCAAATGGGTGCTGGACCAAGAGATAGTTTCATGCTGGTTCTTACTAACTTAACAGGTTGGAAAATCGCTCATGTTAGACGCTTAATGGAAGTTTTGGTCTTGATTTTGGGCTGGTTATTTGGCGGACCGATTTATTGGGGAACGATTATTTTTAGTATTTCTATAGGGACGATAGTAGGAATTGCCTTACCTAAATGTCAATTTCTTACCGATGCCATTTTAGCGAGACTACGTAATAAAAATTGGAAAAATGATATAAATAGAGGTGCTAGTGTATGAAGATTTCTACAAAGGGCCGATACGGCTTAACGATTATGATTGAATTAGCAAAGCGATACGGAGATGGTCCTATATCCTTAAAGACGATCGCCCAAATTAACGATTTATCTGAACATTATTTGGAGCAATTAATTGCACCATTGCGAAATGCAGGTCTGGTTAAAAGTATAAGAGGGGCTTATGGAGGGTATATCTTAGCAGATGAACCGTCTAAAATAACTGCAGGTGATATTATAAGAGTTCTGGAAGGCCCTATTAGCCCTGTGGAGGGTATTGAAGAAGAAGAACCTGTGAAACGTTCTCTATGGATTAGAATTCGTGATGCCGTAAAGAATGTTCTCGATAATACTACAATAGAAGATTTAGCAAACTATAAAGATGAAGGGGAAACAGATTCCTACATGTTTTATATATAAGGTGTAGGCAAAATATTTGAGGTGACAGTAATGGAACGTATATATTTAGATCACGCAGCTACATCAGCAGTACATCCAAAAGTGGTAGAAAAAATGGTGGGCATTCTAACAGATTCTTTCGGAAATCCTTCCAGTATCCATTCATATGGTCGTGAGGCAAGACATATTTTGGATGAAGCAAGAACAACGATAGCAGACAGTATTGGTGCACATTTTAATGAAATTATCTTTACAAGCGGTGGAACCGAAAGTGACAACTATGCCATTATTGGTACTGCAGAGGCAAAGAAAGAACAAGGTAAACATATCATTACAAGTAAAATCGAACATCATGCTGTACTACATGCTTGTGAGTACCTAGAAAAAAAGGGATTTGAAATAACATATTTAGATGTTGACCAGAATGGCAGAATCAACATTGAAGATGTGAAGAGTGCCCTTCGCGATGATACGATACTTGTAACTATCATGTATGGAAACAATGAAGTCGGTAGTATTCAGCCTATAAAGGAAATTGGTGAGGTTCTAAAGGATCACAAGGCATATTTTCATACAGATGCTGTTCAAGCATATGGTGTAGTGAAATTAAATGTAGAAGATTTACAAGTAGATATGTTATCTGTTTCTGCTCATAAAATTAATGGACCTAAAGGGGTAGGATTTCTCTATATTCGCAATGGGGTTAAAATTGTACCTCGTTCCCATGGTGGAGAACAGGAGTTAAAAAGACGTGCTGGTACAGAAAATATAAGTTCTATTGCAGGATTTGCAGAAGCTGTAAAAATCTCTCAGGAGACTATGGAGGAAAAACAGGCTTCCTATAAAAAATATAAGGAAACATTTATTGATATATTAACAAAAAATCAAGTCGAATTTTCGTTGAACGGAACGATTGAACAATCGCTTCCGCATGTTTTAAATATAAGCTTTCCTGGAACGGACGTAGAATCCTTGCTGGTGAATTTAGACTTAGCTGGCATAGCGGCTTCAAGCGGGTCTGCATGTACAGCGGGTTCTATTGAACCATCACATGTATTAGTAGCAATGCATGGAAAAAATTCTGAGCAACTTAGAAATTCCATACGTTTCAGCTTTGGTATTACTAACACGATGGAGCAGATTGAAGAAGCTGCTGAAAAGATATCTGAGATTGTACGTCGATTCCAGGCATAGTGATAGTTGAAAGTAGGAGATAAAAAATGAATAAATCACCAAAAGATACAAGAGTAGTGGTCGGTATGTCAGGAGGAGTAGATTCCTCTGTGGCCGCATTGCTTTTAAAAGAACAAGGTTATGATGTTATCGGAATTTTTATGAAAAATTGGGATGACACAGATGAGTTTGGTGTCTGTACTGCTACAGAAGATTATAATGACGTCATTAGAGTATGTAATCAAATTGGGATCCCATACTATGCAGTGAATTTTGAAAAACAATATTGGGATAAGGTTTTCACCTACTTTCTAGATGAATATAAAGCGGGCAGAACGCCAAACCCAGATGTAATGTGCAATAAAGAAATCAAATTTAAGGCTTTTCTAGAACATGCTATGAATTTAGGCGCAGACTATTTGGCAACAGGACACTATGCGCAAGTAGCATTTCAAGATGGTGAATATAAAATGTTAAGAGGTTTAGATGATAATAAGGACCAAACATATTTCCTAAACCAATTGCAACAACATCAACTTGAAAAAGTAATGTTCCCAATTGGGAATATTAATAAAAAACAAGTACGTGAAATTGCTGCAAATGCTGGACTTGCTACCGCTACAAAAAAGGATAGTACAGGGATTTGCTTTATAGGTGAAAGAAACTTCAAGGAATTTCTAAGTAACTATCTACCTGCACAAAAAGGGCAAATGAAAACCTTAGACGGTAAAGTTATGGGGACACATGACGGTCTTATGTACTATACAATCGGACAAAGACATGGCCTAGGAATTGGTGGATCAGGTGATCCTTGGTTTGTAGTAGGAAAGGATTTAAAGGAAAATGTGCTTTTCGTAGAACAAGGATTTGATCATGATTCATTGTATTCTGATTCCATTACAGCAGTTAAAGTAAGCTGGGTATCTGATCGTAAAAAGCCAGAAAGCTTTGAATGTACGGCTAAATTCCGTTATCGTCAACCAGATCATAAAGTAACGGTACAAATTTTACCAAATGATGAAGTAAAGGTAATATTTGATGAACCGATTCGTGCTGTTACACCTGGACAAGCTGTCGTATTTTATGATGGCGAGGAATGTCTTGGAGGAGCCACCATTGATAAAATCTATAAAAAAGAACAACAATTATTATATGTTGGTTAGGTCTTTGCACATAATTTGCGAGATACCATACTAGCAAGATTAAATTGTAAATTCGCTAGAAATTTTCCGATAATTCATCTGTAAAAAATGGCCGCTGTACTCTCATTGAGTTGAGCGGTCATTTTTTTTCACTTTCGTGTTATAATTTGCATATAAACTATGTGCGGAGTGTGAATAATGGATAAGAATAAACAAGGGATTGAAAGTTTAAAAGCTGGAAAATATGAGGATGCCATTAAATTTTTTAGCGAAGCTATTGAAGAAAATCCAATGGATCCAGTGGCATATATTAATTTTGGGAATGTCCTTACTGCAGTAGGGGAAAATGAACGTGCTATTAACTTTTATTCTAAGGCAATTGAGCTCGATGAAAATGCTTCAGCTGCTTATTATTGTTTGGGGAATTTATACTTTAATCTAAATAATTTTTCTGATGCAGCCGTTCAGTTTGAGAAGGCTATGAGAAACGGTCTTCAAACGAACGATGTTTATTATATGCTGGGCATGTGTTTTGTCAACATGGATAATGTAAAACTTGCAATTCCGTATTTACAAAGAAGTGTTGAATTAAATGAAGAAGATGTAGAAGCTCGTTTTCAATATGGACTTGCATTAGCAAAGAGTGAATTATATAAGGAAGCTGTTGCACAGTTTGAAGAAGTTGTAAAACAAGACATTCATCATGCAGATGCTTTTTATAACTTAGGAGTAGCTTATTTGGGAATTTATAACAATCCAGATAGAGCGCTTGGTTATTTCACGAAAGTATTAGACATCCAGCCTGATCATATGTTAGCTGGTTATGGATTGAAAATGATAGAAAAAATAAAAGGCCCGCAGTAAGGGGGACTTTATTTGGAACGGCAAAATTCAATGGATTTATTCGAAAATGAGGAAAAGTTCATTAAAGGCAGACATTTAGTGACGATTTTCCATAATGAGCAAAATCTATATTCTGTTATTCGCATTAGAGTCGATGAGACGAATGATAATAGTGCGGATAAAGAGGCAATTATTACTGGTCATTTTCCTAAGATGCATGAACAGGAGACTTATATTTTTTACGGTGCTTTTCAAGAGCATCCAAAATTTGGTCTTCAATTTAATGCAAAGCACTTTAAGAAGGAAATTCCTCATACAAAGCAAGGAATCATAGGTTATCTTTCCAGCGAATTATTTAATGGAATTGGTAAAAAAACTGCAGAGCGGATAGTGGATGAATTAGGTGAAAATGCTATTAGTAAGATATTAGAGCAGCCATCCTTGCTAGATAAGGTGCCAAAGCTTCCGCCTGAAAAGGCAAAGCTCCTCTATGATACATTAATGGAACATCAGGGCTTAGAACAGGTTATGATCGGACTTAATCAATATGGATTTGGACCGCAAATCTCCATGAAAATTTATCAAATGTATAAGGAGCAGACCTTAGAAATAATTCGCAAGAACCCTTATCGACTTGTGGAGGATATTGAAGGTATCGGGTTTGGGAGAGCGGATGAACTTGGTAAATCACTTGGAATAACTGGCAATCATCCAGATCGTATAAAGGCTGGAATTAAATATACGGTGGAAATTGAATGTCTCCAGAATGGACATGTTTATGTAGATGCAGAAGAATTATTGCCTCAAGTTAAAAAACTACTTGAATACCATCAATCATACGAAATACAATTTACGGAAATCTCCACGGAATTATTAAAAATGGAGGAGGAAAGCAAATTAGTTATAGATAATAAACGAATATATCTTCCATCTCTTTATTTTTCTGAAAAAGGAATTGTAACAAACATCCAGAGAATTTTGGCACAAGACGAATATAAGGATCAATTTCCAGAGTCCGAATTTCTGTTAGCATTAGGCAATTTAGAAGAACGAATTAATGTACAATATGCTCCGTCTCAAAAAGAAGCGATTCAAACTGCATTAATGTCACCAATGATGATATTGACAGGAGGACCTGGTACAGGGAAAACTACTGTTATTAAAGGTATTGTCGAGCTATACTCTGAATTGCACGGGTGCTCATTAAATCCTAAAGACTATAGTAAGGATAATCCATTCCCGATCATTTTAGCAGCACCAACTGGGAGAGCTGCTAAACGTATGTCAGAATCTACAGGTTTGCCTGCTATGACAATTCACCGCTTGTTAGGAATGACAGGTCAGGAAGGAATGGACACCGATGATGATAGGAAAGTAGATGGCAAATTCATTATTGTGGATGAAATGTCCATGGTGGATACATGGCTAGCCCATCAATTGCTAAAGGCGTTGCCAGACCATATACAAGTTATCTTAGTTGGGGATGAGGATCAGCTGCCATCCGTTGGACCTGGGGTAGTCCTTAAAGATTTATTACGTTCAAAAGCCATTCCTACAGTAAAATTAACAGATATTTACAGGCAAGCTGATGGCTCATCCATTATCGAGTTAGCGCATGAAATAAAAAATGGCCGTATGCCGCCAAACCTAATGAAACAGTATAATGATCGATCATTTATCAAGTGCACTACACAACAAATTCCGGAAGTAGTAGAAAAAGTTGTTTTGAGTGCAAAAAGAAAAGGATATTCAGCGAAGGATATACAAATTTTAGCGCCGATGTATCGAGGACCAGCAGGAATTGACCGATTAAATTCTATGCTTCAAGAAATTCTTAATCCGAATACCGGGAAAAATCGAAAAGAGCTTCAATTTGGGGATGTAAAATACCGAATTGGGGATAAAGTGCTTCAGCTTGTTAACCAACCTGAACAACATGTATTTAATGGAGACATAGGTGAGATTATTTCGATTTTTTATGCAAAGGAAAATACCGAAAAGCAAGATATGATTATTATCTCCTTTGATGGTACGGAAGTAACGTATACACGGCAAGATTTTAATCAATTTACACATGCATTTTGTTGTTCTATTCATAAATCGCAAGGCAGCGAGTTTCCAATTGTTATTTTACCTGTTGTGAAAAGCTATTACCGTATGCTCCGCAGAAATTTATTATATACGGCTATTACAAGAAGCAAGCAATTTCTCATTTTATGCGGGGAAGAAGAAGCATTTCGTCTAGGAGTAGAACGGGAAGATGATGGGCAGAGAAAAACAACTTTGTGTGAAAAATTGAGTTTGCTTGATCATTCTTCCCTCGAAGATCAACCAAAAAGGTCGGATCATTTTATTTTAACGGAAGATACGATTCTTACCGTTGACCCAATGATTGGCATGGAAAACGTTACACCTTATGATTTTATGGTTTAAGGCGTAAAATAGAAATGTTCGAAAAGGTGGGGGATGCTTTTGCGAACATATTCTCTTCTGAAGAACATGCCGGTTTATGACTGTAATGGGTGCTTAGTGGGAGAAGTTTGTGATATCTGTATTACAGATGAGGGAAGAGTAAAATCCTTAATAGTAAAAAGCAAAGGTTTCTTTCATAAGCTGTACAGTGTGCCAATGGCTGAAGTGAAGTCCTTTGGACGGCAGGCTATTGTACTTCAAAAATGTGAGCAATGGACCAAATATAAAGAGACACATAATGAATATTCTATGTTTCATTATCAGCCTATTGCTCAACGGTATATGATATCAGGCAGCGGCGAGGAGTTAGGGTTACTGGAGGACGTATATTTTCAAGAAGAAGTGGGCACAATCATAGGATACGAGCTTACGGATGGCTTTTTTTCCGATATGTTGGAAGGGAAGCGAGTTATTCATTCAGCCCATCCTCCGAAGTTTGGGAAGGATGCCATCATCGTGACTGTAAAACCATTACGAGGTGGAGATATTGCCTATGATGAAGTGTCCAAATTGCCAGAGTAAAGATTTGGGGAAAATTGGGATTAACCAATTTTATTGCTGGAATTGCTTTATTGAATTATCCGTTAACAAAGAGATGATTTACACCCATCAAGTGGAAGAAGACGGATCATTAAGTTCTCTGGACGATTTATTTGATGAAGAATCAAGAAAACTAAGCTAATGGAAAGGGTGCATAGTTTTGAACAAAACGATTGTTTCCTTGCTAGGCTTTGGAGCAGGTATTGCTGCAGCTGCCTATTCGCAGCGCCAAGGATTTAATGGAAAACAAATGCGAAAAATGACAAAACGCTTACGAAAAGCGTTTAAATAACCTTTAAAGCTGTCTCATTTTGAGGCAGCTTTTCTATATACTGCGGATAAATACGCTCCTTTTACAAATAATACAAAAAGGAGTGATAGATATGAAACAGCCTCGTGGGAATTGGCTATATAATCTTAGCGTTATTCTGTTAATATTTATTATTTTATATATTTTATTATTGTTAAAACCTATATGGTCCCCGATTTTAAAGGTCTTGTTCATGTCTTTAATCCCTTTTTTTATAGGGGGCTTTATTACATATTTGCTTCACCCTTTAGTAGAAAAGCTTCATGACAAAGGGATGCATAGAGCACTTGCCATTTCCATCATTTATATCATTTTTTTTGGAGGAATCTGTTATGGTATTTATTTAGGGATTCCGTTATTAATTGAACA
>Ga0224728_1022_pt1 | contig 18972 bp, 23 predicted proteins | sample IA1ulk_3_FD_161638 | JGI IMG/M metagenome (GOLD analysis project Ga0224728, IMG submission 161638) | Enriched cells from agricultural soil in Iowa, United States - IA12soil_GW_GH6A(bulk) | ecosystem: Environmental > Terrestrial > Soil > Unclassified > Agricultural land | place: USA: Iowa... | reverse complement strand
CCACATACCGAACGCCTCTCCTAGACCACGATTATATCAACCTTAAACAGGTGGTCAAGAAAGCAACAATCTATACGAAAACAGCGTTATTTTATACATTCCAATCTAACTGTAGTTTTACAAATTTGGATATTTATGTAAAAGTTGTTTCTGTGGAAAAGTTTAATGCTGTTCACGAGAATCATTGAGTACATCTTAAGAACTAAGGCCATTTGTCGAAATAGAGTCAAGGTCTGAACCCATAATATAATACCAACTGGAGAAATTATATGATCCGGCTCTTATTTTGGATATTGCGTTTGAAACATTTGAGATTAATGTTTTGGTAGTATTTTTTGCATCTTTTCAAGCAAAACCAAGCAATATTGCCCAAGCTAGTATGTCAATATAATTTGCATTGAAAATTGCTTTACTCGGTAATCAACATTATTTAAAAGCAGTTTTGAAAACCACTCTGACCCTTCGGAACATAATATTCTCCGAAGTTTCAGCGAGCTAACACGGAAAATAATGCTTGCTATTCCTCCTGCTAAAAAGGGTCTTAATAGATAGACCGATAATCGATTTCAAATTAGTTTTATGTTGAGCAATGGCGGACATTCCTAGAAAGAAAAACAATACCGGAACAATTTCTTATAGTGTAACACAAATAATGAACACAAATGGTTTTGCAATTGTTGGGATTGCAATGGATTAGATAACTCCAGTAACTAAACTTACAACTTAATGATTATCGATTTGAGGTCGGTTTTTATATTTCTCGTAATAGTATTGAAAGACATACATTGTAACTGATTTTATAAAAAATAGAAGGGATAATTTAAATTTAGATAATCTTACCAAGGATGCATAGCCTATTTTTTTGAACCAATGGAGCAAAATATATGTAAAAAAAGTGTCAATAACCAGATTTGCTTTGATATATAAAGCAAACTTACCAAAAGTATATTTTAAGACCCATATAGATCCTATAATGAAAGGTCCAAATATTAATGGCAATTCGCTAATTATATTAGGCTTTATGTGCACTGGAAACCACCACCACTTTTTCCTTTCAGCAATTATACCTTCGATAATAAGGTAAAAGCACATAAATAATGAACCTGGGAGGAATCTTTTGAATGTTTTCTTTCCTATAAAGGGGGCGGAAAGCCAAGGTAAGATGAACATTAAAATAATATACTTTTTTTTATTTTTCATACTGCACATCCCTTTACTCCATATATTAACTTTATTTTTCCTATTTTCCTTTCAGTTATGTGGGAATGTTTTTCCTAATCATTTCTTTCCTTTTCATTTCGTATTTATATAACAAGAAGGGGAGGAGATGTGACATTGACAAATAAATTAATAACTTTATGGGAAGAGCATTTATTTTGGTTAGAGGTTTTGCAAGACCATGCGTATTTTGTAAGGGATCATCTATCTGTTAATGAGGTTGAATATGTGCAAACCGCTCAACAATATATCCTTTTATTTGGAGATCTTATTAGAATGTTAAAAGACATTCCACAAACTCTAGAAGCTTCAGATGATGTCATGATCCATTTTTCCCGACAATGTTGGCCGGTGGCTAGAGGGTATTTTGAATTTGAAGGGAAACTTCAATCACTAAGAATTGATAACAAGGTAAATTTAAATTTATCACCTACCTATTTAAATGGTACTTTAGCTGAAAATCAGGAGTACTTACGAATTTTAAGTCAGATAATGCAAGGAAAGGAACCAAAACCACTTTCGTTAGTAAATTTAATGGATTTATGGCTGGAGGATCAATTGGGTCATGCGACATTATTTCGCAATTTAGTGGATCCTATTGAAGTATTTCCAACCAAAACGATAGAGGGTTTCATTAGTAAATATCAAGTGTTTATTGTTCAAAATCATCACTTAAAAGGATATTTAAGGTTTAAAGAACCTGGTTTTGCACGACAAAGAGAATTTGCTCATGAGGTTGGCCGTACGACGCTGGAAATGAGTCAATATATATATTCAATGGTAACAAAATATAAGGAAAATAAGATATTAAATAAAACGACTTTACGTTTTTTAGAACATCATTTTCCGGAAACTTGTTATTTTATAAAAAAACTAAGTTATTATGACCCGAGTATCCAGGAACCTGCCAGTAAATGTTCTTTAAGAAGACCGGAGTATTTATCTGTTTGATACTTTATAATTATTTTCCTGATGAGCATGACAAATTGGATAAATTAAAAGTATAATAAACAAGAAGAAAAAACTCACTGGTAATAAAGGGGGCATAACAATGACAAAAGATAGTCTTTTGTCTAAGTCTACAGCCACTCATGCAAAGCCTGGATTAGAAAAGGCGATACTTTGCATGGGGCTAAATAAATAATCAATCGCCAAATCTTCAAAGGCTTTGCACCTTATTTGTTCATCATTTAAATAAGGGGCTGGCTAAAATGAAATATGTAAAGGCAAGTTCGGTCTTACCGGAAAAGCTTATTATCGAAATTCAAAAATATATTCAGGGAGAATCCATTTATATACCAACTACAGAATCTAATCGAAAAAAATGGGGGACCAAATCGGGAGGAAGAGAATATATCGAAAAACGCAATGCGGAGATAAAAGCTGCATTTCGTGACGGTACCTCTATTCAAGATTTGGCCGATAAATATTTTCTTTCTGTTGAAACAATCAAAAAAATCGTCTATACAAAGCACTGAAATTTTCAGTGCTTTTTTATGTTGACTTTTTTTATAATTAATTTATACATATCCATGCTCATCTGTTTCTTTTATATTAAAAAGGAGTAAGTAGGAGGTGCGAAAATGAATCCATTCATTCGGGCAGATCAATACCAATTCATTAAATTTCAGACGCAAATTCTTATAAATAGCCATGCAACAGTAAATGACAAAAATGTTTTAAATGCAGTCAAATCATTGGCCAGAGACAAAGTATCGGAACTTTTTTCTGATTTAGAGGAAGACCAAAAACACTTACTAGATCCTCTGATAGATATAGAAGATAATTCGAAAGCAGAAGAATTTTTGGAAGATTTAAAGCCGTATGTTATTCCTTTTAAAAATGTCACAGAACAAACCTTGAAAAAATTATTTCCAAAAGCAAAAAAGTTAAAGCTTCCATCTTTAGTTGGTGTTGATTTTAAAGAAATTAGCTATTTGGGGTGGGATGATGTAGGGACAAATAGGAAGTTTTTGATTGTTCCTTATCAAAATAAACTTATTGGACTTTCTGGATCATTTACTCCCATTGCCAAAAAAGGCGTTTGTATGCTTTGCAATCGGCACTCGGAAGTAGGGTTATTCATGTCTGAAAAAAAAGGTAAGACCCAGGGTACGTTTGTGAGAAGAGGAAATTATATTTGTCAGGATAGTATGAAGTGTAATGAAAACTTAATATCTCTTTCAAAATTAGAGGATTTTATCTTGCTTCTACACGGCAAGAAGAATGAATGATGAGTAGAGGCGTGGCATAAATAAAAAAATATTGAAATTTATTAATCCCAATAGTAAACACGTATGAAATCAAGGTTTTTAAATTTGATTTCATACGTGTTTTTGACTTTCACTGGTTTTTGTTCCAGCGTCTTTTTTTATACCCATTTATATTGTGGGTTAAAGCAATAAATTTAAGGCAATTAGGGGAAAAAGACGTAAAATGATGAAAAAACATGAAAGAAAATGAATTATTTGATTGACAACGTTGAACCATACTGAATAAGATGGAATTATGATTGACTTTGATTTGAAAGGGTGTATCACATGTTAGCAGAGGAACGCAGACATAAGATACTTGCCATAATCCAAAAGGAAGGTCGCGTTGTTGCCAAAGATCTTGCTGACATGTTTGATATATCCATAGATTCAATTCGAAGAGATCTTTCTATTATGGAGGAGCAGGGGCTACTTCAAAAAACATATGGAGGAGCGATTCTCCATAACCCAACTCCGAAGGTACGCACATTGCCGCAACCAGAATCTATGAGATATGGTTTGGCGGCCACGCATCAAAATGCGATATCTAAGTTAGCGGCCTCTTATATTAATGTGCATGACACGGTTTTTATTGGAGGTGCTGGCATTCAATTTGGGATGCTAAAGCATCTACCTTCTCATTTTCCGTATACAATAATTACAAATTCCATGAAAATTGCTGAGGAACTTAGAAAACGAGAAAATATCACATCCTATTTAATTGGTGGAAAATTACGGTGTGACTCAGCTGGAAGTATGATAGATACATTGGCTATCGAAATGATTCGTAAATTCACATTAGATATAAGTTTTATTACTGGAGGAGGCATAGATTCACAGGGAATTAGTACAGCTACTCCAGAGGGAGCTGCATTTACAAGAGCAGTTTCAGAAATTTCACGAAAAAATATTTGTTTAGCTCCACATGAAAAGGTGGGTCACCGGATGTTTGTTATGTCCGCTCCTATGGAAGCTATCGATTTAATGATTACCGACCAAGGAGCTTCAGAGACTGCCATTCACGAAATAAAAAGAAAACATGTTCAAGTTATATTCGCAGATGAAAAGGAAACGGAGAGAGTAAATAATGAAATGGCTTAGTGTTGAACAAACACCGCAACTACATGGAAGTGTAAAAATTCCTGGTGCAAAGAACAGTTCTCTTGCCTTACTGGCAGCAGCTTGTCTGGCTGATGATACTGTAATATTGCAGGGAATCCCAAATATATTAGATTATCAAGTAATCTGCCAAATTGGAAAAGAGATTGGACTTGAAATAACAAGGGATGCAGCAGGTACCGTATATATTGATTCTAATAGAATTTTTCATACAGGATTAGATCCTATAAAATCATCTTCATTTAGAACAGCGTATTATTTTATTGGTGCATTACTTTCTAAATTTGGCAAGGTATCACTAGGATATCCTGGTGGAGATAATTTTGTTAGCCGCCCAATTGACCAACATATTAAGGCATTAGAAAAATTGGGAGCAACATTCACTTTTCATGAAGACTATTATGAAGTAGAAGCGTCTGAATTAAAAGGAGCTACTATCTATTTTGATACAATAACTTCCGGTGCAACCATAAACAGTATGCTAGCAGCAGTTCGTGCTAAAGGAACTACCACTTTGTTAAATGCTGCACGTGATCCGGAGGTAGTAGACACAGCCATGTTCCTGAATAAAATGGGTGCAAAAATTAGTGGCGCCGGTACAGATACTATTCGAATTACAGGCGTTTCACAATTAAATGGCTGTATACATACGGTCATACCTGATCGCTTAATTGCAGGGGCATTTCTAATTTCCGCTGGCATGGTAGGCGGTACTGTGACAGTGCAGGACATTGTTCCCGAACACTTAAGGAATTGTGTTGTAAAATTACAAGAGATTGGTCTCGAATTTATGATAGAAGGCAACTCTATTACTTCCTATTCGGATGGAAAATTAAAGGCAACTAGAGTTCGGACAGGAATGTATCCTGGATTTCCAACTGATGTGCAGCAGCCGATGACCGCCCTTCTTACACAAGCAAATGGAAAAAGTATCATAAGTGAAAAAGTATATCCAAATCGCTTCAATCACGTTCCTCAATTAGTGAAAATGGGGGCGGAAATTAAAGTCCGTTCAGGTGTTGCTTTTATAAAAGGGAAATCATCTTTAAAAGGCGCTGCCGTTCATGCATCCGATATACGAGCAGGAATCTGCTTAATTCTTGCCGCTTTGGCAGCAGAAGGTCAGACAATGATAACCGGGGTGCAGCATATTGAACGTGGGTATGAGAATGTAGTAGAAGCGTTTCAATCCCTGGGGGCAAGAATTAACCTAAAGGATTCTATTATGTCCGAAGATGATATTCAGAAATATGGAGGTGTTTATCATCAGCTATAAGTGGCTAGATTGGGCCCAAAGAATACAGGCAATATCTCAGGCTGGTCTTACTTATTCGCAAAATCAATTTGATAAAGAACGCTATGAAGAATTAAGAGGCATAAGCGCAGAAATCTTGGAAGAGTATACAGATCACGATATGCTGTATGTTAAAGAAATCTTTGCAAAAGAGTTTGGGTATCCAACGCCAAAGGCAGATGTTCGCGGAGTCATATTTCAAGATAAAAAAATCCTGATGGTAAGGGAAAAAAACGATGATAAGTGGTCTTTGCCAGGTGGATTTTGTGAAGTTGGATTATCAGCAAAAGAAAACATAGTAAAAGAAATAAAAGAAGAGGCAGGTTTTCATGTTGTACCTACAAAATTACTTGCTTTGTTTGATATGAGAAAACATGGACATCCCCCACAAGGATTTCATTATTATAAAATTTTTATTCGTTGTGAAATTATAGGTGGTCATGCAAAACCAGGAATAGAGACAAAGGATATTCGTTTTTTTAGCCAAAATCATTTACCAGAGCTTTCTACAAAAAGAAATACAAGTTCTCAAATTAACATGATGTTCGCTTTTTTAACTAATCCAAATATGGAAACTATACTAGATTAATAACTAGAGTGATACCGAAAAAATAAAGTTCCTTGAATGATGTCCATCATCATTCGGCCATGCTATTTGATTTTAATATAATCATATAGGAACGCTTTTTATCAAAAAACCGCTTTGATTCGGTACCGACACCCAAAGTTAGATTCTTCACTTTAACTCTTGGGAGTCGGTACCTTCGTTGAAATGAATCAAAAGCGGTTTTCTTTTATTTCAAAAAACGGAAACCAGGAAAATGACTATCTAAATGTGAAGGGAACCCAGGATAGCTTGACGGGAGAATTACCGCTTGTTCCATATATGGAACTTTTAATAAACCAAATCAATAAAAATTATTCATTTGATTTAATGATGCAAAAAGAACTTTCCTCGCACTTAATTAAAAGAAATAAGATTACTGTTATTGCGTATATATTAAAGAGTCTACAACAGGGGGATTATTTTTGTTTCAATTTTTTCTAATTGCAGGATTAGCTTGTATTTTTATTTCGGCGATATTAATGGGCGCTTGGACGGATGGAGACAGGCAACGAGCCAATTATTATTCCGAAACGCCAAAGCACAGAAAACAAAGGGTGAATACTGGACTTGTATTTGGTCTAATTGGCGTGATCGCTTTATTTATTTCAGGAATCATCTATTTTTATTTTAAATGAAAATATCACAAAGGGGAGAAACTATGAACTTAAATTTTATGGAAGCTATTGAAATATTAGAGCGTACACCTCAAACGTTAGAGAATTTTTTATCTGGCTTATCTGAAGATTGGTTACAATGCAATGAAGGTAAAAATACATGGAATGTAAGAGAAGTGGTGCAACATTTAATAGAAGCGGAGAAGAATAATTGGATTCCAAGACTGAAATGGATAATCAAGGAGGGTGAAACTCAACTATTTCCTCCCTTTGAACGTTTTTCTCATTTAAATGATACAGAAGTAGCGGAAATAAACAGAATTTTATTGAAGTTTAAAACAATCAGAGAAAAAAATATAATAGAACTGAAGAGTTTAATTAAACCAGAAATCCATTTCGAATTAACGGGTGTACATCCTGAATTTGGCAAAGTAAAGTTAAGAGAATTATTATCCACATGGGCAGTTCATGATTTGACACATATTGCCCAAATTGTACGTATCATGGCCGAAAGATATAGGGAAGATGTTGGACCATGGAAGGAATATTTGGGGATTTTGAATAAAAAATGAATTCGAGTATCACTATCAAAGGTTGAAATAATGGTGGGAAAGATAAAACTCTAAAGACATTGTCAAATGCGTTTGTTTTCGGTTCCAACTTTTTATGGATTTTACCGGCTACTCTTTCCTTTATTTACATGTGATTGAACAGCAACTAGTACTAACAGCTAAACTGTTTCTTGGTATACACAATAACTAATTCATAAAAAGGATTATGGTTATGTTTAAAGTAATAGAGAAAAAAGAAGGAGTATAATGCAATGGGGAATATTGAAATCAGAAGACCGTTACAAGAGGAGCGGACAGAGCTATATCAATTTTTCAATAATGTGATTAGAGATACTTTTGAAAAAGAGGGAATATCTAATTTATATGATGATATCGAAAATGAAATTGTCCAAAAGAAAGAATTGCTAGAAAGGGATTATAATAGTAAAGGTGCAGAGCGCTTCTTTTGGATTGCCGTCGATAAAAGTAAAAATAGGATTATCGGATCGATTGAATACGGACCTTCTAGTCAACTTATTGCTGTATGCACGCAAGGTAAATTAAAGGATGTTGTGGAGGTTGGGACGGTCTTTGTTCATCCCGAATATCAGAGACAGGGCATCGGGACGCTGCTTTTAAATGTCATGTTCATTACTTTGGAAGGTAGAGGATTTACAGAATTTTGTTTGGATAGTGGATATTCTAATGCACAGAAAATATGGAGAAAAAAATTTGGAGAGCCCGATTTTCTCATGAAGGATTATTGGGGGAAAGGGAAGGACCATATGATTTGGAAACGAGGGTGTTCAGAAATACAAATAAATTTTAACCTGTAATAATTTTTTTATTTTAAAGGGAAAAGTCAGTTTATAAGGGAATTTTTATAATAGGACTGTCTTTGTTCATTTTAATTTGGAGTGGATTAAGTTGGAAAAGGATTTAGAAATTGCAATTGAATTGCGGAAAAATGGGAATTATGAAGAATCAAACGAATTAATGATTAAATTGGTAAAGAAATATCCGAAAGATGCTTTCATGCATTATCAGTGTGCTTGGAGCTTTGATGTTTTAGGAGAGGAGTCAAAAGCTGTCCCTTATTATGAAAAAGCCATCGATTTAGGATTATCAGGTGCAGAACTAGAAGGAGCGTTATTAGGATTAGGTAGTACGTATAGGACATTGGGGGAATATGAAAAATCTCAAAACATCTTTTTAAAAGGAATAGAGTTATTCCCAAACAATAAGGCATTACAAGTTTTTTACTCTATGACCTTATATAATTTAAATGCACATAGTGCTGCTATGGAAATATTGCTTACATGTTTGGTTGAGACTACGAAAGACCAAGAAATATTAAAATACCGTAAAGCCCTCGAATTTTATGCTGATAAATTGGATAAAATTTGGAAGTGATTTTCTACTTAGAAGTGGTGATAATGATGTAAAATATCATAAAAATGGAGGATCAAATGAAACGTTTCCCTTTTAAGCAATGGAAAGAAATGGACTTAAAAGATTCAAGTATTCCTTCAGAAGAAGTATTTGGACAATGGGCAAAAAAATACGGTTTTTACGAAGATTATTTAAAGGCACTTTTTTCTACTATTGAGCTGGAAGATTTCTATAAACCTAAAGTAGAACCGAAGGAGTTTAGAAAACATTTACGAGTTTTTAAAGCATATGAGAAAGATGAAGTTCTGTACACGGTAACTTGTATACGACAATATTCAAATGCTAGTGTCATCTATTTATATACTGATTGGGAAGAGTCTGAAGATGTTATCCATGATAGAGAGAAACACCATAGGTCCTTTGAATTATCCATTGATGATTCTTTTGATTGCCGCTCCAATGGTGGAGGTGGAGGGTCTGGATATATGCGTTATCCCTTCATTGTTTCGCCGCCTTTACCGGATAATCCTAAAGGGATTGATCTTGATTTTACGGAACGTTTCCCATTTGATAAGTATCGGGAGGAGCATCACTTTGTCATTACATTAGATTAAATAATTTTTATATTTCGAGGCTGGCACAAAACCTAGTTAAATCAAAAAAACGTATGAAACCTAAAACCTTGATTGCATACGTTTTTACTATCAGGGCTTAACCCAATTTCAATGGTTTTTGTCCTATGACCCAGTCTCTATTTCATCGCTTCCAATGCAAGGGAATAGATAGTGAATTTGGTAATTTTGTGTTTCTATCACCTTTTGCAGCATTTATCTGTGCTTGAGTGAGAAAGAAACTGCCCATCAGATTAGCTCCACTTAGATCTGCATCTCTTAAATCAGCCCCAATGAAATCAACGGTTCTTAGGTCTGCATTTCTTAAATCAGCAGCAATTAGCAGCACTCCTCTTAAACTAGCGCCTTTTAAATCAGCCCCATTTAGCTTTGCCCCAATTAAGTCATGCTGAATTTTCTTCTTGAATTTTTTGTTAAGTGATTTAGCACGAATCAATTCACTTGTACGTAAGAGCAACTCATTTACCTTTGCACGATGTTCACGGACATTTATCTTTAATATATATTCAGGAGATTGTTTCGTTAGGTGTTCCGTCTCCTCATATAAAACTTGCAATTGATCGTAAATAGGTATAGTAGCTTCCATACTAAGTGCTTGATGCAGGTACCAAAGCATTTCATGTAGCTGTTGCGTAATGGGGAATACACGAAACATTTCATTCGCTTGCTCTGCGTCATTGCGCCAGTCTTTCCCTTCATAAGTGAATTGTGAAACTTTTTGTCCTGCTCCAAAGCATTCATAAGCAGCACAGCCTCTAAAACCTTTACTCCTGAGTTCTTTATGTATTTTGCATTGGAAATTGGATAATAAATTGTGACATGGTGTTCCACTCTCTTTATTCACAGCAAAATCTGCAGATTTGGAATATGGCAAAGCGACACAGCACAACCCAAAACAATGTTCACAGTCTGGTTTTAAGTAGCCAGGAGTTTCAGTAGTCAATGTATGCACCTCCTTCCATATCAAAGACGAAAAATTTTTCAATAATACTAATTATAAACAGAAATATTTACGAATTGAATATTTTAGAATTTTATCAATAATAGGAATAGTTGTTTAGTTATGTTACAAAATGAATTATAATGGAGGTATTGAATTCATCATTTACTTGAATAAGGGAGTAGTTCAAATGAGGCATACCTATTCACTTAATAATATGGATAATCTTGATTTTGATGATCTAATAGATTTGTTAGAGAATGAAAATTATTACTTAGATGAACTGACAACGAGGAAGTTATGAATGTATTTAAAACTGGGCAAGCCTATTGGACTTCGCGGGGAGCCTGGAGAGTAAAATCAGAACTTTCTGGAAAATTAGCTACCTTGTTCTCCGCAAAATTTATAGATATAGAGTGCCACAGTCTATTAGAGTCATCCGATTTAGGTGCGTCCTGGAATGCATTCAAACAAATTGTGGATGCACAGTCAGGACAATTAGAAAGAGAGCCCTTTTCTGTAAGCTAGGAGTGGAGGGAAACTTTCACGATTTTATTATAAGAAAAGTCTAACCCTAACAAGTTCCGCCACAAAACCAATTAACATCCTATTTATAGGAGATGTGTCAGGCTCCATGGGGAAGTTTGTCGTCTTGGTTCTATATTTCATTTCCATTTTAGAAAAAATCGCTCATGTAGATAGTTATATTTTTTCTGATACACTGACATATGTGTCACCATACATTACTAAAAATTCTTTTCGGACACAATATGAACATTTAAGGAAAAAACGACTTCATGGGAATATGGAACAAAATTAAATCTTGCATTGGAAGAAATCATAAAAGCAAAGAAATATACTGCGACGACTAATATCCTATTACTTACAGACGGAGGAATAAGTTTAGAAGGAAACGATTGGGAAGTAACAGTAATGAGATTATCTTTCTTAAAACAGCAAGTAAAAAGAATCTTTTTGATTTCACCAAATGTCGAACTAATTAAGGAAGGGGAGGAATTGGAGAAACAATGGAAAAAGTTAAATGTTTCTCTAGGGAGTCAAAAAAAGGCAGTAACATCCTATTTACAAAAGGTATTTCGGTACGGAACATTGTATCGATTTTAGGATAAACAATTCACTTGCCAACAGGTTAGTCTACGTAGAAAATATTCTCAATGCTTTAATGGAGGCATACGGTAAGAAAAGGTAATTATGGGTGCGCTTCATGGAATATATAAAAATAAGTAAATAATATGGTATTGCTCTGAATCCTAAGATTTATCCAATACAAGGATGATGTTCTTCCCTAATATTTAAAGGAATGGAGATTTCTATTTATGTATGAACTAAAAACAAAAGAAACGGATCATAGTGTTATCGAATTTATTGAAAAAATACAAAATCCTAAAAAAAGAGAAGACGCATATACATTATTAAATATTTTTTCTAAAGCGACCGGTTTAAATGCAAAAATGTGGGGTCAGAGTATCATTGGTTTTGGTTCTTATCATTATAAATACAAATCCGGGCACGAAGGGGATGCACCATTGGTAGGCTTTTCTCCGCGTAAATCAAAAATTAGCTTATATTTAGTCCCGTGTGAAGAAGGTAGTCAAAAATTATTATTAAAGGATTTGGGTAAACATACAACAGGGAAAGCATGCGTGTATATTAATAAAGTGGCAGATATTAAAGTTGAAGTGTTAGTTCAGATAATTGATCATGCCATAAAATTTATAAGAAAAACATACCCACAATAATATAAGTATTTCACAAATATAAATAATATTGACATTTAAGGAATAATTGAATAAATTAGGATTAATAAATAAAAGCAATGAAGAGAAAAAGTAAAATGATATTGTTTTTTTAAGAGAGCTTCGGCAGCTGAAAAGAAGCAAAAACAATCATTTGAAAAATGGTCTCTGAGCTTCGTACTGAACGTGCTCTCTGTATTAGTAGGCTACGGCGAGAGTTGGCACTCGTTATCAAAGTCACAGTATAAGAGTAATAACTTTTTACTCCGGACTTGCTGAGGCAAATAGTGTGAGCTATTTGTGAAATAAGGTGGTATCCACGTGGAAATGAAACCTCGTCCTTAACTATTTTTAGTTGCGGGCGAGGTTTTTTGTTTTTACATTTTTTATCCTCATGGGATTTGTGCCTGAAATACTTGGTGGTGAGGAATTAAGAGCGGGATACGTGCCCGGAATATAAGGTGATGAGGGCATATAACAAACAATAGCGGCGAGTCAAAGCAGGGAAATCGTCACATACATGACCAAAGTACATTTGAAAATGGATAAAAAGTAGAGGAGGTTTTATAAAATGAGTATTTTCATCGGAGGGGCATGGGCATATGCTAACGGTTCCTTACATCTAGGCCATATTTCAAGCTTGCTTCCAGGAGATATATTAGCAAGATATTATCGTTTAAAAGGAGAAAAAGTTTTATATGTTTCCGGAAGTGATTGTAATGGTACACCTATCACAATTAGAGCCAAACAAGAAGGTGTTTCACCAAAAGAGATTGCAGACCGTTATCACGAGGAGTTTGTAGAATGCTTTTCTAGAATGGGATTTTCATATGATCTTTACACTAGAACCGATATAGAACATCATCATAAAGTTGTTCAAGAAATATTTTTAAAACTACTTGAAAAAGGCTTGATTTATAAAAAAGCAGTGGAACAAACCTATTGTGAACATTGCGAGCAGTTTTTACCTGATCGTTTTGTGGAGGGATATTGTCCGATCTGCAGAGAGCCGGCACGTGGGGATCAATGTGATAGCTGTTCCGCCATTTTAGAGCCACTTGAATTGCTTGAACGAAAGTGCAAAATTTGTGGGCATTCCCCTATTTCTAAATACACGGAGCACTTTTACTTTTCATTACACTCCCTCCAATCTTTACTGGAAAATTATACGAAAGAAGTTGAAACCAAAAAACTTTGGAGAGAAAATGCTATTGCACTTACGAAACGGTATTTAAAGGAAGGATTGCTGGACAGGGCAGTGACTAGAGATTTGCCTATCGGCGTGAGAGTTCCAGTTGCCGGCTATGAGGATAAGAAAATTTATGTGTGGATTGAGGCTGTATCTGGCTACTATTCTGCAAGTAAGCAATGGGCAGAAAAAACGGGTAACGATGACTCCATTTATTGGGATACAAACGTAAAATCTTATTATATTCATGGGAAAGATAACATTCCATTTCATACAATTATTTGGCCAGGAATACTTGTAGGAATAGGAAAGGAAACATTGCCAACCCACATTGTTTCAAATGAATTTCTAACTTTAGAAAAGAAGAAATTATCTACTAGTAAAAACTGGGCCCTATGGGTTCCAGACCTATTGCAACGATATGATCCTGATTCGATACGCTATTTTCTAACCATTAACGCACCAGAAAACAGAGACGCAGATTTTTCCTGGAAAGAATTCATTTATAGTCATAATAGTGAATTATTGGGGGCTTATGGAAACTTCGTAAACAGGACACTGAAATTCATTCAAAAATCATTCGATAATGTAGTACCCAACCAAAAGGTTAATCCTGAGGTAGTAGAGAAAATCATACGATTATATAATGAGGTAGGGCATTGCATTGAAACCACTGCTTTCAAACAAGGTCTGGAAAAAGTATTTGAGGTTGTTAGATACTCCAATAAATATTTCGATGAAAAGCAGCCTTGGAATCAACTAAGGGAAAATATAGAATCATGCAAACAAACGATGTCCGATTGTGTTTATTTGATTGTAAATTTAGCGAATATCTTATCACCCTTTCTTCCTTTCTCGAGCAAAAAGGTCAAGGAAATGCTGCGAATTCCAGAGATAGGCTGGCAACCAATTTATATAGACTCACATATTTTAACAAATGTAAAGTCATTATTTGCTCGGATAGACATTGAGAGAATAAAGGAGGAACTAGAGAAGCTAAACAACCAGAGTAAAAACAATAATCCGCTTTTTAAAAAATAGTGGCAGGCAAGAAAACGATAAATTTTTGAATGCTGCTATATGAAGGAATTAATGTCTTCCTAACAGAATTAAATAGAAAAAGTGGCCAGAAACGAAATTCAATAAATGGGAGGATATTTTGTTGGATAGCTATGAATGGAATGTAAACCTAATGAAACTTTCCGAGCGAATGAAAAGAATATTTAAGTTTGCTGAAATAGAAGCACACCAATCTAGTAATATCATTTATCCATATCATTTGCTGCTCGGGATTTTTAGGGAAAGGAAAGGAGTTTGCGCAGAGGTTTTCCTTCATAATCCAAAGCTTTATGATACCTGTAAAGAACGTGTGCAAAAATTTCATCCCCTTAGCAATGCAGAGCAAGGAATTGAAAGTGAATATTTTGATTTAAAAATTTCTTTAACTACCATGCAGGTATTAGAGAATGCAAGCAAACGAATGACGCGATATAAACAAGTTTATATTAATGAAGGATTATTGATAAAAGCGATATTCGATATTAACGATGAGAGAACAAAAGCCATGGTTAAAGGTGTGCAAGTTTCAACGATAATAGAAATATTGTCGTCTCCAAGAGATATGATTGTATCTTTAAGAGACTACACCCTGCCACAATTTACTCCTAATAAAGATGTAACCATTAGAAAGGCTAGTTTAGAAGATGCAAATCCTTTAAAGTCCTTTGTAGAAGCGGAATTTGGAAATGGGTGGTTGGAGTCAATTAACAACGGGCTTGAAGCAGACAACATTCCTATTTATATAGCGGTTCAAAGAGGTGAAATTCTGGGCTTTGCTTGTTATAACGTAGTCCGGAGGAAAAAAGGTTTGTTTGGTCCAATGGGAACAGCAATGTCCAAGCGTACTCTTGGAATTGGTTATATGTTACTGCATAGATGTTTAAAAGATATGAAGGAATTTGGCTATGAATATGCAGTAATAGGAGAAGCAGGACCACTTGAATTTTATGAGAGGTCATGTAAAGCAGTTATTATCTCCAAGTTTATTTAACTTGTAAAAATGTTCAAAGAGGCTGGGACATACGACAAAAACCTTAAAATTGGTTTAAGACCGATATTAAGAACGTATGAAATCAAGGTTTTTAAAAATTAGATTGCATACGTTTTTTGATTTTATGGTTTTGTCCCAGCCTCCTTACTTTATTTAACAAGTAAATGAATTCTATTTCCGGAAGGATCTTTTGTTACAAAATATCCATTTTCCTCTGTAACAGTTGCACCAATTTCTTTCAACTGTTCCAAGATATTCTTTCTTTTTTCAGAATTTGCAAAGATTAAAGAAAACGAAGCAAGTCCTACACTATTGGCAGGAGGCTCAGGTGCGCCAATGCCATTCCATGTGTTTAAACCAATATGATGATGATATTTACCTGTCGAAATGAATAGTGCTTGATTTCCATAACGACAAACGACATCAAATCCAAGTCCTTTTTTGTAAAATTCTTCCGTACTTCTTAATTCAGATACATGTAAATGAATATGTCCCATAACCGTATCAGCTGGTAAACCATTCCAAGTTGCTCCTTGTGCCTCATCTAACACACTTTGTGCATCCATTGCCTCTGTTGTCATGATTACTTCGTCGTTTCTCCAGCTCCAGGAAGAAGATGGGCGGTCTGAATAAATTTCAATTCCATTACCATCTGGGTCAGCTAAATATAAAGCCTCACTCACAAGATGATCCGATGCACCTTGTATAGGATATCCAGCTTGAATAAAATGTAATAATATTTTTCCTAGGTCAGCACGCGTCGGTAATAAAATAGCAAAATGATATAGTCCAGTGGTGCGTGATTGTTTAGGGATAACGTCTTCTGGTTGTACGAGTGTTAATAAAACAGTCTTTCCATCTGCTGTTAATGTAGCTGTAGTCTCTGTTTGATCTAAAACTTGAAATCCAATCATTTCTTTATAAAACAGTAAAGATCGATCTAAATTTTGCACCCTTATATCCACTTGCCCAACAAATGTATTAGGGCCATGATGAAAGTTCATATTAATCCTCCTAGTACTTACGCTAATTGTATTTTGTGATTTTTAACTAAAAAATAGTAAGTTACTTACATTATTAAAGTAATAGTACTCAATTATGTTGATTCAGTCAAGAAAAAAAGCTATACGTTAGGAGTGAAGAAGGAATTACTTAAGTTAGAGAGAATTATTTTTACATTATAATGGTGAAGGAGATAAAAATATGAAGTTTGTATTGATATTTGGTCCGCAAGCTGTCGGGAAAATGACAGTAGGGCAAGAACTAGCGAATTTAACAGGGTTAAGGCTTTTTCATAATCACATGACGATTGATCTCGTTAATCCATTTTTTGATTACAGCACAAAAGAAGGGAAAAGATTAGTCCATTTATTTCGGATGGAAATATTTGAGGCAGTCGCAAAGAGTAATCTTGAAGGAATGATTTTTACCTATGTTTGGGCTTTTAACCATCAACCAGATTGGGACTATGTCGATAAGGTATGCAATATTTTCGAAGCAAGAGGGGGAACGGTTTATTTTGTTGAGCTTGAGGCGAATTTGAACGAAAGGCTAGAAAGAAATAAGTCCCCTAATAGATTAGCAAATAAACCAACCAAAAGAAATATAGAATGGTCTGAAAATGATATGAGGTTATCTATGGAAAAATATAGATTAAATTCGTATGATGGTGAAATTACTAGAAAGGAATACATTAGAATAAACAATACAAATATGAGTGCAGAAGAAGTAGCAAAAGTGATAAAAGAAAGATTTAATTTATAAGAAATTACTGAAAGAGGAACTGTTTAAATAAATCTAATGGATTATTTGATGGAAAAGTTTCCTACTCTCGAATTAATTCCTAGCATTTATAATCAGTGGGGAATTGGCCCCCACTTTATACTCGGGGGAAATATCTATCAACTCAAAGAAAATGTTAAATTGAATGAAGATAGATTTAGGCTTGTTTATATGCAAGTCTCCACCATTTTTAATGAGCTGTTTGAGCCAAACGATGACATATTTCTAGTGACAAATCTCAGCACAAAAGTAAAAAGCAATGTAGAGGAAAATTAAAGGTATACCGCCCGTTTTTAAAAAGCAAAAATGATCTGTATCGTATTCGAGTGAAGACCTATCCGTACCCTTTTGAGGGAGAGGAAGCAGAAGAGTACGAAATGCAACGATTTTCCTTAATGTGTAAACGCAAGGACCTACATGTACCGGAATTACTTAAAGCAGTTTGTCATGAAGATTTTCCGATGAAACCAGGATTCGGAAGGGATGCCATTGATTATCCTAATGTTTTCTTTGTAAACATTACAAAGGACATTATTTTCTTTATTTATGATGACCATGGGTGTGAAGTCATAGCTCTTGATGCAGACCCAATTTATCAACCTTATCAAAAATACCAAGATTGGCTGGATGAAATGGATAGAAAAAGGATTGAAGCTCTTCAATTATAGTCAAATAGTTCCCTAATATCCCCGTTGAGTAAACTTATATCCGTTTGAATGAAATAATGGGAGTTCTAATAACATAGTACAAAATTGACAAATGGATGAATAATTGTGCATTTATATTTTAAAATTAGGAAAACTCTGTATAATTAAATTAGAACGACCGTTCAAATGTTTGAAAGGAGTATTTCTTTGAGTAAAAGGCGTTATGATAGTGAACAGGCTAAAATGGAAATCATGAAAGAGGCAACCTTTTTATTTGCTCAAAAAGGCTATAATCAAACTTCCGTTGCAGATATTTCAAAAGCATCAGGATATAGCAAAGGACATATTTATTATCATTTTCAGAACAAGGAAAAGCTTTTTGTCCTATTGGCCAAAACAAGCATGCAAGATTGGCATAAAAAATGGATCAAAAAAGAAACCTCTTACACCTCAGCTACCGAAAAATTGTACGGTATAGCGATACATGTACTTTATAACTACCAAACCCCTTTATTAAAATCTGGTCAGGAATTAGCGTCTAATCCTAACTCCAGTATAGAGTCCGTAAAGCAATTGTATAATCTAGCAATTGTACCTATGAGTTCATATCGTGCTATTTTGCAAGAAGGAATAGGAAATGGTGAATTTGAAGAAGGGAACGTAGAGGAGTGGACAGTATTACTGGGAACTTGGCTGGGAGGATTGTGTCAGCTCACGAATACTCTGGAATATAGTAAACTCGAACCTCTATTTAATCAAGCTATTACGATGTTTTTAAAATCCATTCAAAAAAGGGGATAAAAAAATGAAAATTGGATTGATCGGTGATAGTTTAACAGAAGGACGACCGGGAGTTTCCTTCATTCGTTACTTGAGAGAAAGATACCCGAATATTACATTTGATAACCTTGGAAAATCAGGAGAGACA
>Ga0224728_1018_pt1:10000-21620 | contig 21620 bp, 13 predicted proteins | sample IA1ulk_3_FD_161638 | JGI IMG/M metagenome (GOLD analysis project Ga0224728, IMG submission 161638) | Enriched cells from agricultural soil in Iowa, United States - IA12soil_GW_GH6A(bulk) | ecosystem: Environmental > Terrestrial > Soil > Unclassified > Agricultural land | place: USA... | reverse complement strand
AGGTCTCGTCAGTCGAAGGTCAATCTCGACACCAACCTGCCACGGAACCCGTCGAGCGTGGCTAGGCTCGGAAGAGGTGCCCCGTGTGATCGGGCCCACCTCACCTGTGCACGCGTGATGACTACGGAGGCTTCGATGACCGATATTCTCGACCGCACCAAAATCTATGTTGATGGCGCCTGGATCGAATCCACTGGCAGCGGTCGGATCGACGTTCTCAATCCGGCTACCGAAGAGCTGATAGGAACTGTCGCCGAAGGCACTGTCGAAGATGTCGATGCGGCCGCGAAGGCAGCACGAAAGGCTTTCCCCGCTTGGTCTGCACTATCCGGCGGCGAGCGAGCCGAATATCTTTCCAAAGCCGCGGCGATTATTGCCGAACGTACCGATGATCTTGCGGCGCTGGTTTCGCAGGATATGGGCATGCCGATCGGATTCGCGAAGCCCGTGCAAATCGGAATGCCGCTCGCGAATTTGAATGCATTTGCCGAATTGGCTCGCACTTATGATTTCGACGCTCACGAGGTCGGGAATTCGCTGATTGTTCGCGAACCTGCGGGTGTTGTCGGCGCTATCACTCCCTGGAACTTCCCGCTCCACCAAGTTGTCTTGAAGGTTGGCGGTGCGCTCGCGGCGGGCTGCACCGTGGTTCTCAAGCCCACCGAGGTTGCGCCACTCATCACGTACGCTCTCGCTGACATCTTCGACGAAATTGGTTTGCCTGCAGGTGTATTCAACCTGGTAAGTGGCTACGGCCCGGTAGTGGGTGAAGCCATCGCCGGCCACCCGGAAGTCGACATGGTCTCCTTCACCGGGTCGACTCGGGCAGGCAAGCGAGTGGCCATCGTTGCCGCGGACACCATCAAGAAGGTCTCGCTCGAGCTGGGTGGCAAGTCGGCGAACGTCATTCTCGACGACGCCGATCTCGAAAAGGCTGTCACGGACGGCGTCGCAAAGTGCTTCATCAACTCGGGCCAGACCTGTTCGGCGCTGACGCGTATGTTGGTTCCCGCGGAGAAGGTGGATGAGGCAGCGGCAATTGCTGCTGCGGTCGCCGCTCATTTTCCGGTAGGTGATCCGACTCAGCCGACTTCGGTGCTTGGTCCTCTGGTGAACGCGAATCAGCTGGGACGCGTTCGCGGATACATCGAAAAGGGTGTGTCGGAAGGCGCCACCGCGGTTGTCGACGGTCGCGAAACCGGTCTGGCCAGTGGATATTTCGTCGGTCCGACGGTGTTCGCGAACGTGACCGAAGACATGACCATTGCGCGCGAGGAGATCTTCGGACCGGTCCTCTCGATCATGGGCTACAAAGACGAGGCCGACGCAGTGCGGATCGCTAACGGCACCGAGTACGGACTGGCCGGTGGCGTTTGGTCAGGTGACCCCGATCGCGCGGATCGCGTCGCACGGCAACTGCGTGCCGGGCAGGTCGAGGTGAACGGCGGCGCCTTCAACACGAATGCTCCGTTCGGTGGGTACAAGCAGTCGGGCGTCGGGCGCGAGGCCGGCACGTTCGGGCTCGAAGAGTTCCTCGAGATCAAGGCGATTCAGAGATAGTTTGTTCGAGAATGGCGATGCTCCCGTACCAAGTGCGGGAGCATCGCCATTTTTGTACCCGGATCAGGACTTGGCGGCATCCAAATGCTGAGCCGAGATGTTCGCCAGATGTGTCAGGTCCGAGGCCACGGTCGCGAACGTGTAGCCCTCCCCGAGCCGTTGTGCCGCAACCTGACCGGAAGGTGTGTGGATTCCCGCAGCGACTCCGCTGACGGCGGCAGCTTCGCGCACCCTGGTGAGCGCTGATTCGAATTCCTCGGCGACGTCCGGATCGTTGGAGTGCTTACCTCCGACGGCGATTCGTAGGTCGGACGGCCCGACGTACACGCCGTCCAATCCGGGCACTGCGCAGATCTCTTCGACGTTCGCCAGACCCTGTGGGGTCTCGATCATCGCAAATACAACGGTGTCGCGGTTCGCGTCGGCGGGAACGGGGCCGATACGGAGTTGCGAGCGCATGGGTCCGTAGGAGCGGATGCCGAAAGGCGGATACTTGGCGGCTGCCACGGCGGCCGCTGCCTCTTCGGCGTTGTTGATCAGCGGAACGATGACGCCCACAGCGCCCGCGTCGAGTGCACGGCCGATGGGCGTCGGATTGTTTGCCTCGACGCGCACCATCCCGACGGTGGACGGTGACGAGTCGATGGCGGTGAGCCCGGCGACCATCCCCGAATAGCCGATCAGGCCGTGCTGCATGTCGAGGGCAATGTAGTCCCAGCCGACGTGCGCGATCCACTCGGTCGAGATCGGGCTGTCGATGACGGACCAATATCCGAGTATGCGTTCGCGTCCTCGGATGCGTGCGGCGAATTCCTGTGCTGACATAGTGAAGAACTCTTCCTGATGAAGGTCGGGTGTTTCAGCGGTTGTAGTTGGGCATGGGGCCTCGTAGGGCGGCACCGACGAGATCACACTCTTCGATGGTCGAGGCGTCGAGTGGACCTCGCCCGATGGCCGCGATATTGGATTCGAGGTGCGTTACTTTGGATCCTCCGAGGAGCAGCGATCCGGCGACGGGCTTGCTGACCAGCCAGCGCAACGCAAGCTCGGTCAGGGAGATGCCCGACTGCTCTGCGATTGCCGTCAGTTGAGCGATCGCGTCGAATATCTGTGTGTTCCAGTATCGCTCCTTGTACATCGACGCAAGACGTGAGTCGCCGAATCGGCCGTCGGCGGGACTTTCGTCGAAGGTGTGGCGCCCCGTGAGCAGGCCCCCACCGAGTGGGTTGTAGACCATGGTGGTCAGTCCGGTCACGTCCGCGAATTCTGCGTATTCTTCTTCGATGCGACGCGCGAGCAAGTTGTAGAGCTGCTGTGCGACGATCGGTCGGGGAGCTCCGACTGTGTCTGCGGTGTAGTTGATTTCACTGATTTGCCACGCTGCGAAGTTGGATACGCCGAGTGTGCGGATCTTGCCCTCGGCAACCAGTTCCGCGACGGTGGTGAGAGTTTCGGTCAGCGTGACGGTTCGGTCCGGCTGATGGAGATAGAACAGGTCGACGTAGTCCATGTCGAGTCTGCGCAGGCTTCCTTCGACGCTTGCTCGGAGCCCCTCTGTCGAGAGTGGGCTGTTGTCGCCGGCATCGGGATGCGGCATTCCCGCTTTGGTGGCCAGAGTGACGGAATCGCGTCGGCCGTGGAGCAGCTTTGCCAGCATGCGCTCGGACTCGCCGCCCGCATAGCCGTTGGCCGTGTCGATGTGAGAGATACCGGCGCCTAGTGCTGCGTCGAGCATCGATCCGGCGCCCGATATGTCGACCGTGTCTCCGAATGTCATGGTGCCGAGCACCAGTTTCGGAAGCTCGAGTGGGGCGGTCATCAGGCAACTCCTCGTGATTCGGTCTGCTTGGCTAGCAAGTTCTTGGACAGGGCTGCCACCACGTGGCGTGGTTTGATGCCGACCATGGTGGTGGGATCGAGAGCAGCGCCTCGTAGTGCGCGGGTGTACGGCTCGCGCGGACTGGCGAGAACTGTGTCTGTGGAACCGGATTCGACGATGGTTCCTTTCGACATCACGACTACGGTCTCGCTGATTTCTCGGACGACGCCCAAGTTGTGTGAGATGAAAACGTACGTCAGACCGGTATCGGCCTGAATTTCACGTAGGAGCTCGAGTACCTGCGCTTGCACCGACACGTCGAGAGCGCTGGTCGCTTCGTCGCAGACCAGGATCTCGGGTCCGCTGGCAAGTGCACGAGCAATTCCGATGCGCTGACGTTGGCCTCCCGAGAACTCCGCCGGACGCCGGTGTAGTGCCGAGCTGGGCAAGCCAACGCGATCGACGAGTTCTGCTGCTGCCTTTGCACGTTCAGACTTGCTCCGAACACCTTTGAGGCGCAGTGGTTCTCCGATGATGTCCTCGGCAGTCAGATGAGGGTCGAGCGATCCGTACGGATCTTGGAACACCATTTGAACGCGAGAGCGGTAGGGGCGCAGCGACTTCTCCGACATCTGCGCGATGTCATTGCCGTCGACGAGAATGCGTCCACTGGTCGGTGTGAGGAGTCGGACGATCGATCGAGCGATGGTCGACTTGCCACATCCGGATTCGCCGACGATGGCCAAGGTCTTGCCCTTTTCCACCGAGAAGCTCACAGCATCCACGGCTCGGAAAACTCCGTCGGGAACCGGATACTCGACCACGAGATCTTCGACGGCGAGAAGTGGCGTTTCGTGGCGGGTCATGCCGAGGCTCCGATCTGTGTTGAACGGGCGGGGTCGCCGTCCCAAGGCCCCAGTTGAGGTATGGCGTCGAGAAGCTTTTGTGTGTAGGCGCTTTGCGGTGAGTCGACGAGAACGTCGGCACTACCGGTCTCGACAAAACGTCCGTCCCTCATCACGTAGATGCGATCGGAGACCAACCGCGCAACTCCGAGATCGTGAGTGATGACCAGCATTCCGATCCCGGTGCGCTCCTGCAACTCGAGCAATAGATCCAGAATCCCGGCCTGAACGGTTACGTCCAGTGCGCTGGTGGGTTCGTCGGCCACGATCAGTTCGGGGCCGGCAGCAAGAGCGCCGGCGATCAGGACGCGCTGCAACATTCCACCCGACAGTTGATGCGGGTACTTGTCGAGTTGCTGATCCGGATACGGAATGCGTACCTGCTCGAGCAGTTGCACTGCCCGCTCGATTTGTTGCTTCTTCGCGGTCACACCGCTGTGGCGCACTGCTTCTCGAAGTTGGCTGCCGATGGTGTGGACGGGACTCAGAGCCGTCATCGGGTCCTGGGGGATGAGCGCGATGTGTTTTCCGCGAATATCGTTCAGGATCTTCGTGTTTCCGAGAATGTCCTGACCCTTGAACACGGCTTTCCCGGAAAGAACCGCAAGATCGTCCGGAAGCAGTCCGAGAATCCCCATGGCTGTCGTCGACTTTCCGGAGCCGGATTCACCGATGATGGTGACGGTTTCACCGGCGTCGATGCAGAAGGACACGCCGTCGACGGCTCGGATGACGCCGTTCGCCGTGACAAGTTCGATCTGGAGATCGTCGACCCGTAGTAGATTTCCCATGTCTCACGCCTTCGCTTTCTGGGCGCTGCCACGCCCGAACAGGCTTGCGCCCAGTCGTTTCGAACCTGCAGGACGATCGCGCAGACCATCGCCGAGTAGGTTCACTCCGACGACCAGCAGCACGATCATCAGACCGGTCAACGTGACGATCCACCATGACGTGGTGATGTAGTCCTGGCCGTCGGCGATGATTCGTCCCCAGGTAGCGAATGGACGTTGCGGTCCGGCGCCGAGGTAGCTCAACGAACTTTCCAGCAGTACGGCCTGCGCGAGCAGCAACAGGACGACGAGCGATGCCTGCTTGACGATGTTGGGAATGACGTGACGAAGCAGGATGGCCATGCGGGTAAGTCCGAGGACTCGAGCTGCAGCTACGTAAGGCTTTTCGCGTTCGACGAGTACCAATGAGCGAGTCAACCGTGCGACTTCGGGCCACTGTGCGATCGCGATGACAAACGTGATGACGGGAATGGACGGGCCGAACAGCGCAACAACGAGAAGCAGCATCATCAGCAGAGGCAGAGAAAGCTGTGCTTCGAGTAGGCGGGAGATCACGGTGTCGACCCAACCACCGAAGTACCCCGCGGCGGATCCGGCGACGATGCCGATGACGCCGGAGACGATCACGGCGAGAATACCGATCGTCAGAGACACCTGGCCGCCGTGCAGGATCCGTGAGAGCAGATCTCGTCCCAACTGATCGGTGCCGAACAGATGGCCGTCGGTGAGGGGCGGTAGCCGTCGACTGCTCAGGTTGGTCTGGTTCGGATCTGCAAGGGGGAGCAGCCCGGCCAATGCAACAGGAAGAATCACCAGGAGCGCGCAGATCGAGCCGGCCCAGATCTTGACTCGGCTGTCTCGCTTACGGCGCGTGGCTCCGGCGCGTGCGAAGTCTGCCTCGGTGACCGCGCTGGCGCGTGGAGTTGTTGGAGGTTCCAAGACGGTAGTCATCAGTTGGCGCCCTTTCCGAGTCGCACGCGTGGATCCAGGAGGGGGTAGAGGAGGTCCACTGCCAGTTGCACGAGCACTGCGAGAACCGCGGTGACAAGTACGGTGGCCTGGATGAGCGGGTAGTCGCGAGTCTCGAGTGCGCGGACCACCAGCGAGCCGACACCAGGCCAGGCGAACACGACCTCGACCACCACGACGCCGTTCAGCATTCCGGCAAATCTGGTGCCCAGCGCGGTGACGATCGGAATCGCCGAATTACGCATCGCATATCGCCAGGTGAGTTCGCGTTCCGATACTCCGCGAGAGCGTGCGACGGTGATGTACGGAGAAGCGAAGGCCGAGACCATTTCGCGTCGAACCATCCGGGAGATCAACGCGATCTGAAGGATGGCGATGGTGACGGTAGGCAGGATCAACGACGGCCATGTGGTGAAGCCGGCTGCCGGGAGTACGGGGATCAAGACCGCGAAGATCGTCACCAGCATCAGGCCGCTCCAGAACTCCGGCATGGACTGCCCGCCGACGGCTACGACGTTCGCACCGAGTTCACGTCTGGTGTCCGCGTGACGGGCCATCCACACGCCCAGTGGAATCGAGAGCACGGCGGTCAACAGAATGGAGCTGACGGCAAGGGTGATGGTGTACGGGAGACGGCCGAGGACAACGTCCATGGCCGGCGCCTGGAACGAGTACGACGTGCCGAGATTCAGGTGGACGAGGTCCCACAGGTAGATCAGGTATTGGGAGAACACCGACTTGTCCAAGCCCATGTCAGCACGGATCTGTGCGAGATCCTCGGTGCTGGCCAGCGGTCCGGCCAAGGCGTAGGCAGGATCGCCGGGTGCCATTCGGATCAGGACGAACACTGTTGTGAGCGTGAGGAAGATCGTCAAGGCACTCTGTGCCAGACGTTTGAGGACGTATTTGACGGTCGGGTTGATCCTTGTGCGTCGACGCGGAGAGATTCCGAGAGCGGTTTGCGGTTTCGGAGCGGTGAGAGTCATCGCCTCAGGCCTCCAATCGGACGGCGCCGAGGTCGTAGGAGTTGATTGGGGTCAGTGAAACATTTTGTACACGAGTGCGTTTCGCAAGGAGTGCGTTGGGTACGAAGCTCCACAGGCAAGGCCAGGTGTTCCAGATGTCTTGTTGTGCGGCGTCGAGTAGAGCGGCGCGCTTGGTCGGGTCTGGTTCACTGGATGCGGCTTGGATCTTCGCGGTGATTTCGGGGAAGACGTACCCGTGATAGGTGTCGCGAGTTGCTTCCTTCTCCGCTGTGCCGGCGTACATCCCCTGCAACGTGGTCAGTGCAAGTCCGGTCTGGTTGCCGTAGCCGTTGCCCAGCACATCCCAGTCGCCGGTCTTGCCCTGGCGCCAGGACGAGATGTCACCGCCCGGTTCGAACTGCTGGAGTTTGACGCGTACTCCCACGGCCTTCATCATTTCGAGTACCGATTCCATCACCGAGACGTCGTTGGTGAACTCTCCGGTTTCCCAGATGAAGGTGAGTTCGAGGTCGTCGGCACCTTCGGCCTCGAGCATTTGCCGCGCTTTCCGTGGATCATATTGGTAAGTACCGGTTTTCACGGCTCCGTCCAAGGTCGACGGTGCGGGGCCGGTGGCCGGGACTGCGGAACCGATCAGCACGTCCCGAGCGAGTGACTCACCGTCGATGGCATACGTGAGAGCTTCTCGGACACGCGGATTGGACAGTGGGTGATCGGCGGGCTTGCGGAAGTTGAAGAACAGTTGGTTGATGCGTGTGCTCGGTACTGTGTCCACCTGGACACCAGGCAGATCGGCGAGTTGTTCGGCGGAATCGGGACTGATCGAGTCGATGACGTCGACCTCGCCGCTCCGAAGCGCGACGACGCGGCCGGCCTCTTCGGGAATGAAGCGGACCTGAACACGACGAACGCCGGGGGCCGGGCCCCAGTAGTTGTCATTGGCGACAAGTGTGTAATCGCCGGTGCCCCGGTTCGATTCGCTGACGACGAACGGTCCCGACCCGATTCCGCTCTGCAGTTCGTTGGGTTCGTTGGCAGCGGCCGGGGTGATCAAGATGTTGGACATGAGCGAGTCCAGAACCGGCACCGGGGAATTCGTCCGAAGGATGAAGGTGCGATCGTCGATGGGGACGACCGTCGGCCACTCGGGGAACTGCGGTGCGACAAACGATCCGCTGACCTGCTGGTACATCTGCATTGCCGTCGTGACGTCGTCGATCAGCACAGGTGTGCCGTCGGAGTAACGGATGCCCTCGCGGAGTCGAACCGTCCACTCGGTCGGGCCGGTCGATTCGAACCTGTCAGCGAGAACGAGTTGCGGTGTCAGATTGTCGCCGATCCGGGTGAGACCTTGTCTGACGCCACGTTGAGCCGTGACTGCTGCGTCGAATTGATTGAGTTTGTTGTCGAGGCTGACGAGCGAGCGGTTGAGCCCGAGCACCAGGGTGTCCTGTGTCGGTTTCCCGGTAGGGCCGGCGCACGCGGCAGTCGTGCCCAGAAGCGTTGCGCCACCGATCAGCCCGGTGAACTGCAGAAAGGATCGCCGGGAGAGCTGTGGTGTTCGCAAACGAGTATTGGTCATCGGTGACCTTTCGATCCTGACGGGGCAGCGTGGGGGCGACGCTCCGAGCGGACTGTTGGTGAACAATCGCGTCGGGCTCTCGCTTGTAACTCAGCTCACAATGGCACTGTTGCGCACTTCGCGCAAGTCCCGTAACTTCGATTGCGTACTTCGCGCATCGGTTGCGATGCTGTGCAAACTCGATTCAGACCGAAAGGGGGTCGAGGAATTCGATGAAACCACTGGTAATCATCGCTGATGATCTTTCCGGAGCAGCGGAGTCGGCCGCAGGATTTCTGCTCCGCAGTTCGGGCATATCGCTTCGGCTCGGCCCAGATGCGCCCGACGGATCAGGAGTGACGGTTTTCGATCTGCACTCACGGCGATCCGACCCCGCCAGAGCCTCTCGGGACGTGAGATCAGTTCTGCAATCGTCTGACGGCTCCGAGATCGTCAAGAAGATCGATTCCCTGCTCAGGGGCAACATAGCAGCGGAGGTTGGAGAACTCTCCCGCGACGGATCCCCGGTCATCGTCGCCGCCGGACTGCCCAGACAAGGGCGCACGGTGCAAGACGGCGTGGTGTTGGTCGATGGGGTTGCGTTGCACTCCACCGACCTGTGGCGCGCGGAGTCGAAGCCGACTCCTCGGTCGATTGCAGAGGCGCTCGGCCCGTCGGCAATCACTTCTGGCGTATCGCTGGATGACATTCGCTCCGGTCGTTTGATCCAGGTTCTTGCGTCGATCTCAGAAGCCGGGTCGGTGGCGATCTGCGACGTCGAGACCGAGAGTGATCTGGAACTGATTGTGGCTGCAGCACAGGAGGTTCGGGGTTCTCGATTGGTAGGAACCTCGGCGCTCGCGATGGCAGTGGCACGACGAAGAGCCGTGCAGTCACCCGTCGCGTGCCCATCTCTTCGTGATTCTCGATTTACCTTGGTCGTCGTGGGGACGGCGGATGCGTCTGCCGGGGACCAAGTGGCATTGCTTCGGGATTCAGGGGCGCATCATATCGAAGTGAACAGTGCTGAGCTGCTGGCGCATTCGGTCGATCCGCTTCCGATTCTGAACGCACTGGTTCGCGGAAACGTCGTGGTTTCGGTAAGTGGACCTGTCGTGCCTGCAGAATCCGTCCACCTCGTTTCGGCTCTCGCCGATCTGATCGCTGCCGTCGATGCAGGATTCTCCCACGACGAGTACCCGATCGACCTGGTACTTACCGGTGGCGAAACCGCGCGCAGCGTTCTCGACCGCCTGCGGATCGACACGCTGTCACCGATTTACGAAATCGAACACGGCGCCGTACTTTCCGTCGATCGCACCGGACGGTACATCGTCACGCGGCCAGGCAGTTTCGGGAATGCACACAGTCTTTTCTCCATAACGAAGTTTCTCGCGCACCCCACCCCGGTCGCCGCTCCGGACAGTCCACCTTCAGTTACTCCTTCAGACAACGAGGTCAATCCCATGTCAATCGAATCCACTCCACTGCCGCTGATCGCTGTCACGATGGGCGACGGCGCCGGCGTCGGACCGGAAGTGATCGTCCCCGCACTCCTCGACGCCGAAACGAGAAAGCGTTGCCGCCCTGTTGTTGTCGGCGACGCGAAGCGTTTGCGATTGGCTGCCACGGTGCTCGGAATCGACGTCGACGTGGTCGCGATCGAGGAGATCAAGGATGCTGAATTCATCGATGGACGGATCAACGTCATCGACCTGGACTTGCTACCCGAGGATCTCGCCTGGGGTGAACTGTCGGCAGTCGCAGGGGATGCGGCCTATCAATATATCCGCGTCGCAAGCGAACTCGCCGTACGCGGTGAAGTCCAGTCGATCTGCACGGCGCCGCTGAACAAGGAAGCGCTGCATGCGGCAGGACACATCTATCCCGGACACACGGAATTGCTTGCGCACCTGACCGGTACCGAGGAGGTGTCGATGATGTTGTCGACCCCCAAGCTCAAGGTGATTCACGTGACCACTCACATCGGACTGCTCGATGCAGTTGCCAGGATCGAGCCCGGCCTGGTCGAGAGGACCATTCGTCGAGGTCACGAAGCTTTGGTGCGCACGGGCAATCCATCTCCGAAAATCGGCGTGTGCGGGATCAACCCGCATGCGGGGGAGAACGGGCTTTTCGGGTACGGAGAGGAAGAGCAGAAGATCATTCCCGCCGTCGAACTCTTGAAGGCAGAAGGAATCGACGTCCACGGCCCACTGCCGGCGGACACGGCATTCTTCCTCGCTGGACGTGGGGACTACGACTTGATCGTTGCGATGTACCACGATCAGGGGCACGGCCCGGTCAAGGTTCTCGGGATCGAGGCCGGCGTCAACATCACCGTCGGGTTACCTGTCATCCGTACCTCCGTCGATCACGGAACCGCTTTCGATATTGCAGGTAAGGGCATCGCCGAGGCCGGTAGTATGGTCGAAGCGCTGCGGCAGGCGGCCGAATTGGCAACCAGCACATTCGTTTCCAAGTAAGCACCAGGGTTTGTAGGGGGGAGGAGCGATGGCCATCCGGGAGTCGGAGGCGAGGCGGTCGGAGATTGCGAGGCTCGCTCGCACCAGCGGTCTGGCCAGTGTCGAGGATCTGTCTGCCCAATTCGGGGTGACTGCATCTACGATCCGTCGCGACCTGAGTCAGTTGACTGCCCAGGGAGTAATTGCCCGAACGTACGGCGGGGCGATTGCTCTCAACCCTCATCCGGAATCCTCCTTGCGTCAACGCGCAATGGAGGGATTCGACGCCAAACGGGGCATCGCCGAATGGGCTGCTGAGCAGGTTCGGCCCGGGGAAACCGTACTTCTTGATGCAGGTACCACCGTCGGGGCGATGGGAGAGTTCTTACGTCACGTGACGAATTTGACGGTGATCGCTGCAGGGCTGACGGCGCTCGAGGCGTTAGCCGACGCTGATGGTGTTCGAGTCGAATGTCTCGGCGGGACGCTGCGGCAGCTCAGTCAAGGATTCGTCGGGCCACTGGCGGAAGCGTCGCTGCAGCGGGTGTCGTTTGACAAGGCATT
>Ga0224728_1018_pt1:0-7500 | contig 21620 bp, 13 predicted proteins | sample IA1ulk_3_FD_161638 | JGI IMG/M metagenome (GOLD analysis project Ga0224728, IMG submission 161638) | Enriched cells from agricultural soil in Iowa, United States - IA12soil_GW_GH6A(bulk) | ecosystem: Environmental > Terrestrial > Soil > Unclassified > Agricultural land | place: USA: Iowa... | reverse complement strand
GCTCATGGGTGGACGCTGACAAGCATTCGTTTTCGTTACTGCCGGCCTCAGTGCTGGTGGGAGAACAAATTATATCGGCATACTGTTGGGTCCTGAGAGAACACGCGAGTGTTTCCTCTCTAGGAAGTAACGACAAATGACTGCTGCAGTCATACCGCAAGAATTATTCGTGAGAGTGGTTTTTGTTGGTGTCTGCGTGAGGTGGTTGTTTGTGTGTTGTTTGAGAACTGCACAGTGGACGCGAGCATCTTTGTTGTAAGTAATGAAGAGCGTACGGTGGATGCCTTGGCACCAGGAGCCGATGAAGGACGTAGGAGGCTGCGATAAGCCTCGGGGAGCTGTCAACCGAGCTGTGATCCGAGGATGTCCGAATGGGGAAACCCAGCACGAGTGATGTCGTGTTACCCGCGCCTGAATATATAGGGCGTGTGGAGGGAACGTGGGGAAGTGAAACATCTCAGTACCCACAGGAAGAGAAAACAACCGTGATTCCGTGAGTAGTGGCGAGCGAAAGCGGAAGAGGCTAAACCATGGGTGTGTGATAGCCGGCAGGTGTTGCATTCGTGGGGTTGTGGGGTTCATTTTGTCAATACTGCCGTGTTGGCCAACAGTAAGAAATCACAGGGTTAGTGGAAGTGGTCTGGAACGGCCTGTCGTAGAGGGTGAGAATCCCGTACACGAAAACTTTGTGACTGTTGTAATGGAAACCCAAGTAGCACCGGGCCCGTGAAATCTGGTGTGAATCTGTCGGGACCACCCGATAAGCCTGAATACTCCCTGGTGACCGATAGCGGACTAGTACCGTGAGGGAAAGGTGAAAAGTACCCCGGGAGGGGAGTGAAATAGTACCTGAAACCGTGCGCTTACAATCCGTCAGAGCCTTCGAGCAGTTTACTGCTGGGGGTGATGGCGTGCCTTTTGAAGAATGAGCCTGCGAGTTAGTGGCATGTCGCGAGGTTAACCCGTGTGGGGTAGCCGTAGCGAAAGCGAGTCCGAATAGGGCGAGTCAGTGGCATGCTCTAGACCCGAAGCGGAGTGATCTACCCATGGCCAGGTTGAAGCGACGGTAAGACGTCGTGGAGGACCGAACCCACTTAGGTTGAAAACTGAGGGGATGAGTTGTGGGTAGGGGTGAAAGGCCAATCAAACTCCGTGATAGCTGGTTCTCCCCGAAATGCATTTAGGTGCAGCGTCGCGTGTTTCTCACCGGAGGTAGAGCTACTGGATGGTCTAGGGGGCCCACAAGCTTACCGAAATCAGCCAAACTCCGAATGCCGGTGAGTGAGAGCGCGGCAGTGAGACTGCGGGCGATAAGGTTCGTAGTCGAGAGGGAAACAGCCCAGATCGCCAGCTAAGGTCCCTAAGCGTGTACTAAGTGGAAAAGGATGTGGGGTCGCGAAGACAACCAGGAGGTTGGCTTAGAAGCAGCCACCCTTGAAAGAGTGCGTAATAGCTCACTGGTCAAGTGATCCTGCGCCGACAATGTAGCGGGGCTCAAGTACACCACCGAAGCTGCGGCATTCACGCAATAGCCCCCCTTCACTCTGCGGAGTGTTGGGCAGGTGTGTGGATGGGTAGGGGAGCGTCGTGTGGCCATGGAAGCGGCAGGGTGACCTAGCCGTGGAGGCCACACGAGTGAGAATGCAGGCATGAGTAGCGAAAGACGAGTGAGAAACTCGTCCGCCGAATGACCAAGGGTTCCTGGGCCAGGTTAATCCGCCCAGGGTGAGTCGGGACCTAAGACGAGGCCGACAGGCGTAGCCGATGGACAACGGGTTGATATTCCCGTACCCGTGTGAACGCGCCCATGGTGAATCAGTGATACTAACCATCCTGAAGCCACGAGAAGACCTTCGGGTCTCGAGTTGGTGGATGCATGGGACCTGATCTGGTAGTAGCCAAGCGATGGGGTGACGCAGGAAGGTAGCTGAGCCAGTCAGTGGTAATACTGGTGTAAGCGTGTAGGGCGTGACCTAGGCAAATCCGGGTCGCACATAGCCTGAGACGTGATGCGTAGCCGATTGAGGCGAATTCAGTGATCCTATGCTGCCGAGAAAAGCCTCTAGCGAGCTTTCACACGGCCCGTACCCCAAACCGACACAGGTGGTCAGGTAGAGAATACTAAGGCGATCGAGATAACTATGGTTAAGGAACTCGGCAAAATGCCCCCGTAACTTCGGGAGAAGGGGGGCCCTGTCTGGTGACGACATTTACTGTCTGAGCTGGGTGGGGCCGCAGAGACCAGTGAGAAGCGACTGTTTACTAAAAACACAGGTCCGTGCGAAGTCGTAAGACGATGTATACGGACTGACGCCTGCCCGGTGCTGGAAGGTTAAGAGGACCGGTTAGTTCCTTCGGGAGCGAAGCTGAGAATTTAAGCCCCAGTAAACGGCGGTGGTAACTATAACCATCCTAAGGTAGCGAAATTCCTTGTCGGGTAAGTTCCGACCTGCACGAATGGCGTAACGACTTCTCAGCTGTCTCAACCGTAGACTCGGCGAAATTGCATTACGAGTAAAGATGCTCGTTACGCGCGGCAGGACGAAAAGACCCCGGGACCTTCACTACAGCTTGGTATTGGTGTTCGGTTCGGTTTGTGTAGGATAGGTGGGAGACTGTGAAACGGTGACGCCAGTTATCGTGGAGTCGTTGTTGAAATACCACTCTGATCGAATTGGACCTCTAACCTCGGACCATGATCTGGTTCAGGGACAGTGCCTGGTGGGTAGTTTAACTGGGGCGGTTGCCTCCCAAAATGTAACGGAGGCGCCCAAAGGTTCCCTCAGCCTGGTTGGCAATCAGGTGTCGAGTGCAAGTGCACAAGGGAGCTTGACTGTGAGACTGACAGGTCGAGCAGGGACGAAAGTCGGGACTAGTGATCCGGCACCGGCAAGTGGAAGCGGTGTCGCTCAACGGATAAAAGGTACCCCGGGGATAACAGGCTGATCTTCCCCAAGAGTCCATATCGACGGGATGGTTTGGCACCTCGATGTCGGCTCGTCGCATCCTGGGGCTGGAGTAGGTCCCAAGGGTTGGGCTGTTCGCCCATTAAAGCGGCACGCGAGCTGGGTTTAGAACGTCGTGAGACAGTTCGGTCTCTATCCGCCGCGCGCGTTAGAAACTTGAGGAAGGCTGTCCCTAGTACGAGAGGACCGGGACGGACGAACCTCTGGTGTGCCAGTTGTTCCGCCAGGAGCACCGCTGGTTAGCTACGTTCGGAAGGGATAACCGCTGAAAGCATCTAAGCGGGAAGCCTGTTCCAAGATGAGGTTTCTCACCCCCTCGAGGGGGTAAGGCCCCCGGCAGACCACCGGGTTGATAGGCCAGAACTGGAAGTGCAGTAATGCATGCAGGTGACTGGTACTAATAGGCCGAGGACTTACCACAAAGAAGCTACGCGTCCACTGTGCGGTATCTGAAACAACACACAGATACTGATGAGAAACCCTGTTTTCTCCATCCCCCAACACCAGAAACTGGTGTTGACGGGTGGTGAAACCAGGTGATCAGAAGAAGGTTACTGTGACAGTTTCATAGAGTTACGGCGGTCATAGCGAAGGGGAAACGCCCGGTCCCATTCCGAACCCGGAAGCTAAGCCCTTCAGCGCCGATGGTACTGCACTCGACAGGGTGTGGGAGAGTAGGACACCGCCGAACACACATTAGAGAAGCCCCCCAACCAGTACTGGTTGGGGGGCTTTCTCGTACCCAAAACACCCCCACCATCACCAACACCCGAAAGCACCGCCGCCGGCACCCCCGACTTCGAGCGAACAGCACTGTCGTCGCCTCAGATCGACCCAACGCACCGTTCACACCATCAAGGGCGGGAGCACAGCCGACTCACCACCCCGTCCGGGACCGAGTGAACGACACTCTCACCCTCTTAGGCGAGGGGAACGGTACGTTCACACCATCAGGGCAGGGCAGGGCAGGGCAGGTGAGCGGCTGGGCAAAGCCGGCAGGCGTTATGGCAGAGCTGCCTGCAGCACCTCGCAGAGCACGTCCAGCGTCCTCGAGTACTGCGACTGCATCGGCGTGCTGTAGCCGACGACGATGCCGTCACCGCCGACTGACGACACGTCGGGATGTCGGAAGACCGAAAGCCCTTCGAGCCCGAGATCGCGCGCCCGGGCCGCTGCAAGAACAGATTGTTCGGTGCCGGAGGGCAGACGGATCACAGCGTGAAGTCCCGCGGAGATCCCCTCGACCCTGACCTGGGGTACTTGCTGCGCAAGTGTCGCGACCAGTTGATCGCGTCGTCGTCGGTACGAGGTGCGCATCTTTCGAATATGGCTGTCGAATCTTCCGGATTCGATGAAGTCCGCCAAGGTCAATTGATCCGTTGAACTTACCCAGCGTTCGTAGGGTCCCTTTGTTGCGAGGACAGGTTCGATCAGCCTGTCCGGCAACACCATCCATCCGATGCGAATGGCCGGCGACAGTGTCTTGCTGACAGTGCCCAGGTACGCAACGTGCTGCGGTGCGATTCCTTGGAGTGCACCGACAGGTTTTCTGTCGTAACGGAATTCGCCGTCGTAGTCGTCCTCGATGATGACGCCGCCCGTAGTCGTGGCCCATTCGAGAGCGGTCGCGCGCCTCGCCGGTGTTAGGGGACCGCCGAGAGGGAACTGATGGGTCGGCGTCAGCAGAACACTTTCAGCAGATGTAGAGGCCAATTCGTCTGTGCAAGTGCCTGATTCGTCAACCGATATGGGAACTGTCAGCAGCCCTTCGTCGGCGAGCAACTGCCGGTGCAGGTGAAGGCAGAAAGCGTCGACCGCAATCGTTCCTCCGAGTGCGCGGGCAAGGAGGGAAATCCCGTGACCCGAGCTGGCACTGATCACAATGCAGCTCGGATCGACGCGAACGCCTCTGGTGCGGCTCAGGTATGTGGTGAGGGCGTTTCGGAGTTCGACTCGGCCCCTGGGATCAGTAGTCGCGAACGCGTCGGTCGGCGCGGTGGTCAAAGCACGTCTGGCGGACGAAATCCATGCAGTGCGGGGAAACGCCGACGCGTCGGGCGATCCAGGGAGAAGGCTGTAGGTCCAGCGTCGTCGAGTCGGTGATGGCTCGACCTCGCGGGTGTGTGTGCTGGCGAGCGTGGCGACCAGGGTCCCGGAACCAGGCCGTGTGACAAGCCACCCAGCTGCGGCGAGCTCGGCATAGCAGTCCGCAACGGTGTTTCGGGCAACTCCGAGGTCGAGCGCGAGGGTGCGGGAAGGTGGGAGTCTGGTGCCGGGCTTCAACAGTCCACTGTCGATCGCGTCGCGAAGGGTCTGAAGCAGTGCAGCGCGAACCCCGATTCCCTGTGGCAGCTCGATATGTAGATCGAACCCAAGATTGGCCCACGAATTCACCACCGGATTGAACCATGTTTCCGGGTCTTTCCGGGATTACCGTTTGAGTTATGACTACAGCAACAGGACAAAGACTGGATATCGCAAAGCTGGCGCCCGAGGTCTACAAGGCGATGATTGCGTTGGATGCCGCTGCGCGCAAGGGGCTGGAGCCGACGCTCGTCGAGCTGGTCCTCACGCGTGCGTCGCAGCTGAATCAATGCGCATGGTGCCTGGACATGCACACTCGCGACGCCCGAAAGGTCGGCGTCACGGAGCAGAAGCTCTACCTACTGAACGCGTGGGAAGAAGCGCGAGGGATGTACTCCGATCGTGAACGAGCCGCGCTCGCCTTGACCGAGGCCGTGACAGTCCTCACCGACGGTTTCGTTCCGGACGAGGTGTACAGCGAGGCTGCCGGCGAGTTCTCGGACGTGGAACTGGCTCAGCTCATCAGCGTCATTTTGACGATCAATGCGTGGAATCGCATTGCGGTTACCACGAGGAAGGCGCCTCCGGTCCGAGACTGATCCGAGGCTCGTGCTCCGCTCTCCGGCAGGGCAGGGTTCCGCCGTCGGAGATCTGGGTAATCGGCGCAAAGAGGACCAAAAGATTGGTTCAGGGTGTGAACAAAACCAACAGATTCTTTGAATGTGAGGCAAATCACATAATGTGAGTGGAGATTGTTCTGGGTCATCTACAAGTTGCCCGAATCCCGACAAAGCAGTCTCGGTCGGAAGTTTCCGGCGAAGGGGTCCGCATAGCGGGCCCCTTCTTTTGCGCGCGAGCTGAAAACGCCCCTTCCTGTGAGTTTCCCCAGAATGTCCAAGTTACCGACTGGCTAGCGTTGGCGAAATGTCGGGAACGTCGCGGTTGGATGAGCAGATTTTGGGGGGATCGCGATTGTTGTGCGGTTGGACAAAGGTTCAGTCACCTTCATGGCTAACTCGTCATCCGAATGTCCAAGCTGCGCCCTGTGTGCTCGACGATTGGGTGATCTTTCTTGAAACATGCACTACATTGCCATTCAGTAACTGGCTGATTGCCAAAAGTGATCGGCTGATCCTCTCGGAAGTGAGCGCTGGGTGGCGTGGTATTGGGAATCCAGGCAACCGTCCCGCTACCGAAATGTCTTGAAAGGGAAGCTTTGATGACTGTGTCTGGTTCACGGCGTAGGCCGCTTGTTCTCCGGCTCTCGCTAACTGCAGCTATTGCCGTAACGGTCGCCGGTAGTAGCGTTGCTTTTGCTTCGCCAGCTGTGTCCGCGCCGATGCCGGTGCGAACCGCGACCGCTCCGGCGTTCACCGCTGGGTTGTGTGAGGGCACCGAGTACACGCCCTCGGAGCAGATGCTCGACATCTCCGGCATTCGGCTGGATCACTACAACGACGGCAACATCGTGCCGATGTACGGCACCACCGATCGGGGTACCTCGGCCGCGGTGGATGCTCCGGTCTGCGGTGTCCGCGACGTCGACGGAATTGCGAAGTCGGAATGGATGTACTGCACGGACTTCGATCTCGATCCGTGTGCCGGTGTCGACGAGAACGGTTTGCCGGTTGACAAGCACAACGACGAGATGGGTGCGACGGTGCCGTCTTCGGGCAATCCCGATCTGTCAGCCGACGATCTCGCTGTCATCAGTTGGTTGCTGCAGAATCCCGCCAAACTCGACGGTGTCGTTTCGGGAAATGGCAGCGAGGATGCACGTTCGGCGCGGCAGACGCTTGTGTGGTGTGTCTCGGACTACGACAATCCGCTGATGGCCGATTTCAAAAGCCTGTGCGACAGGAACATCGGCGACGACGAGCGAGCTCGCATCGTCGAGATCATGAACGTCACGCAGACGCTCGACCTCGTTCGCAAGACACCCGCGACGGGGACTCTGAAGGCCGGCGAGACTGCCGTTTTCACCCTGAATACGAATATGTACCGGAAGCCGATCACTGTTCAGTCCTCGGCGGGCACCGAACTGACCGTCTGTGGTGACAACGCCAAGGCGACGTTGTCTGCAAATCAACTGACGGTCGACGGCCGCGGCGACGCACCGACTGCTGTTGATCTTTGCCTCACCGCTGCGGCCGGCGGGGACTACTCGGTGACTGCAAGCGTCATTCCGGATTCGGTCGAGAACCTGCACTGGAACACGGCAGGCGCACAG
>Ga0224728_1015_pt1 | contig 22611 bp, 22 predicted proteins | sample IA1ulk_3_FD_161638 | JGI IMG/M metagenome (GOLD analysis project Ga0224728, IMG submission 161638) | Enriched cells from agricultural soil in Iowa, United States - IA12soil_GW_GH6A(bulk) | ecosystem: Environmental > Terrestrial > Soil > Unclassified > Agricultural land | place: USA: Iowa... | reverse complement strand
CGGATTCAGCTAGAGGGGTGTCGATGACGCGGTGTTCCCCGAAGTCCTTCTGCAGGCCGTCGGTGATGCGGAAAACTCCGCCGAGTTTTCCGATGTCCTCTCCCATGAGCAGGACTTTAGGGTCGTCTTCCAATGCCCGGCGCAAGCCCGCATTAAGTGCCTTGCCGAGGGGGAGCGTAGTGGTGTTGTTCATCGTGCGGATCCTTCGAAGCCGGCGAGATACTGGGCAAATTGTTCACGCTCTTCGCTCACCAACGGATGTTCATCGACGTAGACGTTGTCGAAAAGCGTCATAGGCGCAGGTTCGACGGTTTCCAAGCAACCTCTTCGCAGGTCAGCAGCTGTGCCGTCTGCGCGCTGACGCACCCGGTCGAGGAAGTCGTCGTCGCAGAGTCCCTTACGTTCGAGGTGCTTACGTACACGGTCAACCGGATCTTTGAGCTTCCACTCGTCGTCGAGCGCCGCGGGCCGGTAGCGACTTGGATCATCGGAGGTTGTGTGGGGGCCCATGCGATAGGTGACCGCTTCGATAAGCATGGGCCCGTTGCCCTCCCGTGCGTAGATCAAGGCTTGGCGCGTTGCTGCAAGCACTGCCAAGACGTCATTGCCATCCACACGGAGTGACGGGATGCCGAAGCCGCGACCGCGCTGGGCGATGCTGACCTGAGTCTGCAACGAAACCGGTTCCGAAATCGCCCACTGATTGTTCTGACAGAACAAGACAACGGGTACCTGGAAGCTGGCTGCAAATCCGAAAGCCTCGGAGATGTCACCTTGGCTCACCGCGCCGTCGCCGAAGTAGGTAATCGTGGCAGACGCCGACCCGTCGAGCTTCATGCCGAGTGCGTACCCCGTGGCATGAAGTGCTTGTGAACCGACGATGATCGCAGGCGTGGTCATTCGGAATTCCAGCGGATTCCACCCCGAATGCGTAGAGCCACGCCAGAATCGGAGCATCTGGGTAGGGTCGACACCCTTACAGTAGGCGACACCGTGCTCGCGATAACTCGCGAAAACGAAGTCATCCTCAGCGAGGGCCCGGGCAGAACCCACCTGCGCGGCTTCTTGACCCAAGAGCGGAGCCCACAACCCCAGCTCGCCTTGGCGTTGCAAGGCGGTTGCTTCGGAGTCGATCCGACGAACTACGACGAGGTCCTCGTACAGATCTTGAAGTCGGAGGTCATCAATATCTGCGACGAGTTGAGAGAACACAGGGTGATGGACACGCTCGCCCTCTGCGTTGAGGAGTTGGATGGGGATGTCCTGGTTTTCGATCAATGATGTCTCCTGATAAGAGATCTACGCGTATAAGGCGTGATGTTGCATAGAGCGAATCATTGCGCGACAGGTTGCGCAACCGTATGCGTGCAAACTGAGCAATGTGCACACTCTTGGTGGACGGTGGGGTGTAAGAATGATCTGCATGACCGATTTCGACAAGACAGACGCACGCATGCTGTTGGCGTTGTGTGAAAATCCCCGAGCCACCGGAGTGGATCTCGCCTCTGGACTCGGGCTCTCGCGAAACACTGTGCAGGCCAGGATGAACCGATGGGAGGCAGAGGCGGCGCTGCACCCCGTCGACCACCGTATTCCTCCGCGGAATCTGGGGCGCCCGCTACTGGCTTTCGTAACTGCCAGAGTCGATCAGCATCAACTCAGTGATGTGACTGACCACCTCCGAGAGATCGCGGAAGTGATTGAGGTCTTCGGGCTCGCAGGACAAACAGATCTTCTGATTCGGGTGGTTGCGGTCGACACAGACGACCTCTATCGGATCGCGGGCCTCATACTCGACGTACCAGGTGTCGAGAGGACGAACATGGGAATTGCGATGCGTGAACTGATCGCCTACCGGACAACGCCTTTAGTGTCAGAAATTGCGGAACGCAGACGATGAATGACGCTCGCCAAGAAGATCACCACCAATGTGAGACGCCGTACTGCTAGGCGTCCGACAGTGCCACCGCGAGGCGTGCTTCGACGATACGATCTGCCGCCGCACCCGGAGGGATGGATTCGGCGCGAGATCGGTCGAGTATCGACAGCACCGTGTCGTAGATCTTCTCGACGCGATCGTGTGCCCACTGCGCGTCGGCCTTGTTCTTCTCGCCTGCAACCTGGATCAGACCGCCAGCATTGGCAACGTAGTCGGGAACCCACACCACACCCTTGCTGTGCAGGTTCTGGTCTACATCTTTAGTCCAGAGCTGATTGTTGGCTGCGCCGCACACGATAGATGCGGTCAAGCGGTGGATAGACGCGGCAGTCAAGGTTCCGCCGAGCGCGCAGGGAGCGTAGACGTCGAGCTGTTCGTCGAGTACGTTGTTGCAGCCGATTATGTCGGGGAATCGTGCCGTCACGTCGTCCAAAGCGTCTGCGTTCAAGTCGGTTGCGATGACTTTGGCGCCGTCGGCCAACAATAACGAGATAAGCTCCGAGCCGACTTTCCCGACGCCTTCGACTCCGATTACACGGTCTGTCAGATCGGCCGCACCCCAGGTGAAGTTTGCGGCGGCGCGCAAAGACTGATATACGCCCAGAGCGGTCATTGGGCCACTGTTGCCGGACCCCCCAGCAGTCGCTGAGCGCCCGACCACGTGTGGGGTCCGCTCTCCGATGATGTCGAGATCGCTTGTGCTGGTGCCGACATCGCCTGCCGAGATATATCGACCACCGAGACTGTCGATGAATCGTCCGTAAGAACGAAGTAGTTCCGGGGTCTTGATCCGTTGAGGATCGCCGATAATGACTGCTTTGCCGCCGCCGAGCGGGACATCCGCGATGGCAGCTTTATATGTCATTCCTCGGGACAGGCGTAGAACGTCTGTGAGCGCGACTCCCTGGCTGGTATAGGGGTAGAATCGAGTGCCGCCGAGGGCTGGGCCCAGCGCCGTTGAATGGATAGCAATGATGGCTTGCAGTCCTGTGGCGGAATCTTCGCAAAAGACTACTTGCTCGTGCGGGAGTCCGGTATTCACGTCAGTGCGGCCGAAGACTGAACTATCCCCGGCTATGGAAACGGATTCGTTCGTATGAGCCATGATTATTCTCCTTGTGACGGTGTGGTAGGACGTGTTCTGGTGCGAGCGCGACGCGGCCACCCAGCAAGTGCGAAGTGCGTGGATGAGATTTGCAACTTCGGGTAAGCGCTCAGTTCACAATTAGTTGTGTCTAGCAATGAATTTCGCGACGAATGGGCGCCGACTGCTGCATCGCTGCAGGCTCGTACGAGTTTCACGTTCTCGCTGGTGTCGAATGTCTAGCTTTGCCGTGCCGGCGAGGCCATACGCCGCGGTATGCCCTTCGGGAAACAACTCACGCGCTTGCTCTGCGGTCTGGCCCGACGACCAGGGGCGTTGGTACACAAAGATGTTCAGCTTTGACGAATGCGTGAGTTGCCTTCGACAAGCTCCGTTCCCGAAGTTAGAGGGTCACGTTCGAGCGCCGTCAGCAGATCCGCTTGCATGGAGTATCGGGACTCAACCGTTGCGGAATTCGACTGGGTGTCATGGCCGTCGTGAAGAACGTATTGGTCTTCACGGTGGTCCCACGCTTGCGGAAGGCTCGGATGCGTTGCTTTGGTGTCGACTCGTCGTCTGCGGCAACGAAGTGTGGCAAGGCTTCAATGATTGTGACTTCGGAGCGGGTGTATTCACGTCGTTCGCCCTTCCAAGTGATGAGCACCAACTCTTCGGAATCAAGTACTGAAACCTCTGGGAAAGCTGAGTTTCGCCGAATTGGCGTTGAGATACACCAGATCATCAGAGTGGAGGCAATTTGCGCAAGTTGTTCCAAAAATATTGAGCAATATGCACGATTTTACTGGTGATTTGCACCCTGGACTTGCGCGGATTGCTTGTAAGGTCGGAAGCATCGATGGCGTGCTGTATCGACGCTGTGATGCGCTGTGCCGAGTAGTCGCCAACTCTCGTTGACAGGAGAACCAGCAGTTGTCGTTGGCTCGGGTGTCGCTCAGGGGGCTCCTAGTGCCGCAAGGCCCGATGGGGGAAGCGCGTGATTCTAAGGTTGAATCCCAGTTCCGGAATTGAGGGGACGATAGCAACCACCCCCCACCGATGGTGTCGCCGAGATGAGAGTTCTCCTCTGGCGAGTTGCACCGAAATGACGTGTCTCTGCAGCGTCTCCTCACCGGGTAACCGCCGACTCGCCGGTAGTTGCCCGGTGAGTGCATGCAGCCAATACAAACCAACCCGAGCAGGACGGGTCGTGTCGGACGGCAGCGCAGTGAACGAATGATCATCACAGACGAAGCGCCAATATAGTACGCAGGGAGGCATCAATTGGTTGCCATGTCTGGTTGTACTACCGGCCGGTCACGATGTTCTATCCTTCTCGGCCCACTGTGCCAGACGCTCGGCTGTCGAACATATGTGATGAGACATTGCCCGACGAGCACCCTGCGGATTATGCGCACTGATCGCAGCAGTTATATCCCGGTGCTGCTGAAGATTCTCGCGCATGAGGCGACTGCTTCGCGCGTAGATCGCATAGGACGAACTCGTCGGGAGCCGCCGACTAACTTCGATAATAGTGATTACTAGTTGGCGGTTGCCACACCCTTCCCATACCGAACGGTGAAATCTGCTGTTCGCATCGGCCCAGAGTCGTTCCAGATCCGCTTTTGCCGGCGTGGCCCGATCGAGGGCAGCCTCGAACTCGTCCCAAGCGCTTCGCAGCTCCGCTATCCCAGTTTCTGTGATCTGCTCGGCGGCTTGCGCGGCAGCAAGACCTTCGAGTTCAGCGCGGACCTCGCCTAGTTCCCTGATATCGCGGCCGGACAACCCCTCGACCAATGCACCCCGGTTCTTGGTAATGGTCACGATGCCCTGTGCCTGCAGAACTCGAAGGGCCTCTCTCACCGGCGTCCTGGACACCCCGAACTCCTCGGCGAGCGCTTCGTGGCGGAGCCATGAACCGACCGGTATCCGACCGTTGAGGATTCGTCGTTGCAGTTCGGCGACCAAGAAATCGCTCAGGGATTGGGTGTCGTGTGAAGGTCCGGTCAGCATGACACCTCTCCACCCTGATCTTTCACGAGAAGATGTTGACTATATGGTATGAGGAAGGCGTCAGGGGGATGGGCTTGCACGTCTACGGGCCAAGCAATTGATCTGTGCGTGCGCTCGCTACGGCAACGTCACACCTCGGCGGTGTCGATGTCGGGGTGCGCTGGGTATCGGAGATTTCGTTGAACTATCTCGTCTTGTGTCGATGGGAAAAGTATTGCGGCGCCTTCGAAAGCCATCTCCTGGGCCGAATCTACGATCGGGCGCATTGCTCTGCAATACGTCGCCAAAGCGGCAGGGACGGTGGCCTCGTCTTCCAGTGCCCGACCGAGCGTGGCAGCTCCGAGCAATGCCAATGACGTGCCCATGCCGGAAAAGAAGGACGCGCAGTACCCGGCATCGCCGACCAACGTCACGCGACCTTGCGACCACGTCGACATCTTGACCTGACTGACGGTATCGAAGTAAAGGTCGTTCGAAGCGTCGATCTCTGCACGGAGCTCGGAGTACTTCCATCCATGAGGGCCGGAAAAGGCTGCGGCGAGCATCTCTTTGTGGGATTTGACGTCGCGGTAGTCATAGTCGACGAGGGGGCTGCGATAGCCGAGGATTACCGATTGGTCGTTCCCGTCGCCGCGCACCATCACCATACGACCAGGATCGTTGAACACGGTAGTTCCGGAGACCCCCAGGTCAACGGAACAGTGTCGGATTACTCCTACATACAGCCCAAGGTGACGGACGAAGTCTCTTTCGGGGCCGAACGCGAGTCGTCGGACGCCGGAATGTAGGCCATCTGCACCGATCACCAGGTCGAATTGTCCGCTCCACGGATTGTCTGCCTGAACGTCCACGGCCACGTGCGAAGTGAGTTCTTGTATTTCGGCGATCCAGCTGCCGTGGTGCACGGTGATGTCGTCGTTCATCTTGCCAGTCAGGATGTCGATCAAGTCGTCTCTGGAGATCTCGATATCCTCGGGGCTGTCGTATACGTCGGTGCTGGGGTCGACGGCAGCCTGGATCGTTCCTTCATGGTCGACGAAGGCGAAACGGTCCGCGTATGACACTCGCCGGTTGCGGAGTTCGTCGATGATCCCCAACGATCGGGCCACATCGAGGGCAGCGCCTCGTACGTCGACGGCGACGCCCCCTTGTCGAGGGCCGATCGACCGTTCCACGATCGTCACCGAGTGGCCCGCACGGTTCAGGATGAGGGCGGTGGTCAGTCCCGCCACCGATCCGCCAGATATCAGTACCTGCATTGTTGATGTCTCCTGCGCTTCGTATGAATCGAGCAGCCCCGAGGCCATCTGTGGACTCGGCGGTGGTGTGTTTGCACGTCGGGCGACGGCGAATTGTGTCGGCACTGTTACAGACCACTGCAGCCGTTGACTGTGACTGAGATTGGATGCAATAGTTCTAACACGAATTCGGATTCGCGTACAGCGTTCACCACTCAACCATGGCGCGCGCATTGATGCATCGCGGACGCCCGAAACGGGTCCACCACCTCTACGAATCGAGCAGCATGTCGTCCAGAGAAGAACACAGTCCCGGCACTCCAGACGCCGGTCACTTGAAGCGCAGCACCATTGGTGTATTCGGGCTTACGTTCCTGGTGGTGGCCGTGACCGTGCCCTTGACAGCGATGGCGTCGAATCTGGCCCTCAGCCTGGGGTTCGGAGTCGGTGCTCGAACAGTGGGACTGCTTGTAGTCGTCGCTGTCGCGTTGAGTATTTTTGCCTCTGCATTTGTGACGCTTGCCCGCGATGTCACGAACGCGGGCGCATACTTTGCATACATCGGACTCGGGCGCACATTGGGATCAGGAAAGGCCTTCGTCGCAACCACCGCTTATAACGTGGCTGCGGCAGGCACGGCCGCAGCCACTGGCTACTTCGTCGATCTGACGATGCGGTCCGCCTTCAGGATCGAGGCACCCCGGCACTTGTACGCCGCGCTGACTCTGCTGTTGACCGCATGGTTCAGGATCGGCGATCGGGAAGAGCTGTCGGTGGTCGCGTGATGATGGGCAACGTGACGAGATCCCGTATCGCAGACATCGCACAGCCGATCGACTACAGATCGGTGACGAAACCGGAACTGTTAGCACCTCCCGCGGCACAAATGCTGTCGGCGGCTCTCAGCCACAGGGGTGTGATCTATGCAGAGGTGCCGGGATGGAGGCCCCTACGGCTCGACCTGCATTTGCCCGCTTCGTCGAGTGACGCCCTTTGTCCGGTGGTGATCTATGTGCACGGTGGCAGCTTTGTCGGCGGTATTAGGGAAATGGGCCCGTGGACCACGCTTCCTTCGCGGGGGATCGCCGTAGCATCGATCTCGTATCGCCTAGCTGCCGAGACATCGTTTCCTGAACCCGTTGAAGACGTTCGCGCGGCCATCCGCTGGATCCGTCGGCACGCAGGCGCATATCTGCTGGACCCTGACCGAATTTCGCTGTGGGGGAGCTCTGCAGGTGCGCTTCTCTCCGGTATTGCAGCAGTGTCCGGAGAGACCCCACTAGGGCATAGAATCGGCGATGGCGACGAGACGACCACAGTGAAGTCAGTGATCTCTCACTACGGATTGAGCGACGCCTACAGCTTGTCCGCCGACGCTATCGTGAGCGGAGAGACCGCGGCCAGCGCACTGGAAGAGATCATCGGCCTGTTCACCGCCGCAAGTCCGGTCTGGGCGTCTGTCGTGGCACACATCACCGATGGTGTGCGGCCGAAGTTTCTGTTGGTGCACGGCGACGCAGATACTCGAGTGGGACACGCACAGTCCGTCCGCTTGCACAACGATCTCCTAGCTGCAGACTTCGAAAGTGTCTTGAATATCGTGCCGGGAGCCGGCCACGGGTCCGCGGAGTTCGCAGATGAAATCCGGATAGATTCGGCGGTTGCATTCCTCCACGAGTCATGGAAAGAGTGAGCTGAATCGATGATGCCCCGAACATCCCTGGAACCACTTCAGAAGCGCAGCAAGGAGTCTGCCGTTCGAATACTTCAGGCAGCGATCGATGTGATCACAGATGCCGGCATACAAGACTTCACGATGGCTGGTGTCGCACAAGGCGCCAAGATATCTGTCGGCGGACTCTACGGGCGCTTTCCGGACAAGGACGCACTGCTGTATGCCGTCAAGGACTACGTACTGGCCGACCTTGCCACGGCTGTAGCGGAATCGGTCGAACACTCGGATCCCACAATCTCAGCTGTGGTCACCGAGTATGTCGACACATTGTCCCGAATCCTGTTCGGCGCAGAACGACTGTACGCGTTCATCTTTATTCATAGTGCCGACGACGAGCGGTTACGAAACCGCGGCTTCTCGTTTCATCAACAGCTACGGGAGATCCTCGTCGACAGATTGAGGACTGCAGGCGTGGTGGACCAGGGCGCTCTCTCCGTCACGTACGAAATCATTGTTCAGAGTCTGCTGATGAGAGTCATCTCGCTCGGCCACCTCAACCCAGGTAGCTCCCCGTACGATGGGTTTCCTTCTCCCGATCAGTACTCCAAGTGGTTGGTCGATTACGTCTGTCGCGCGCTCGGTGAGAGCTCTTGAACCGGGGATGCGAAGCTTGTGGGGGATGAGCCCGAGCTTGTGAAGCCTGCGACAGACCGCCCGGAGCGGCCGATGGTGATGTCGTGGTTGCGGCAAGGTACATCGAGATCTATTAAGGCCCGAAGTGGTATTGCTGTGACGGAGCCAGAGGATCTTCTCGATTACCTGCTGGTCGATCTTGGTGGGCTGGTGGTGCGGCACGCTCGACCGGTCGGCCAGTCCCTCGAACCTGCTTCCTCGGAACACGCGAGTTTCGGACCGCATATCTGTTCCCGCAACTGTTTCGAGAACAGATGATTCGATTTCGAGGTGTCCGGCCAGCCCTTCAGGCATGTGCTCGCCCGCGCCGTTCAGCTGAGATGTGGCATCCGATTCGCTACGATCAAAGGTCAGCATCGGTACTTCACAACGCGGTACGACACATTAACGAGCAATCACGGACGGATGAGAGCGCAGCTCCGGCAATTCCCGCGGTGTTGAGAAGGGTGGCGGGGACGACCTTCGTGCGGTTGGTCAGATGCGGAATCCACCTCTCGTGCTCGCGGCTGATACCACCCCCGGCGATGAAGAGATCAGGCCACAGCAGGTTCTCGAAGGTGGTCAGAACTCGGGAGACCTCGACGGCCCACTCCTTGTAGCTCCAGTCCTTTTTTTCCTTCACCGACGACGCCGCTCGATGCTCGGCTTCCTTGCCGTCGACCTCGAGGTGGCCGAACTCGGTGTTGGGCAACAGAACTCCGTTGTGCAACACGGCAGATCCGATTCCGGTGCCGAAGGTCAACAAGATCACGACGCCGGAGGTGTCCTTGCCCGCTCCGAACGAGTCCTCGGCAATTCCGGCAGCGTCGGCGTCGTTGAGGACGGTGACTTCGCGCCCGCCCAGGGCCTTGCCGAAGAGCGCGGCCGCGTCGGTGTCGATCCAGGACTTGTCGATGTTCGCGGCGCTGCGCGCGACGCCGCCGGTCACGACAGCGGGCAGCGTGATGCCGACCGGACCGGTCCACTTGGCCTGCTCGACGATCTCGGCCACAGTGCCCGCGATCGCATCGGGAGTGGACGGCTGCGGGGTCAGGATCTTGATGCGGTCACCGATCATTTCCCCGGTGCTCAGGTCGATCGTGCCGCCCTTGACGCCGCTGCCGCCGACGTCGATCCCGAAACCTGTGGTTGTCATCGTCCTGCGCTCCTGAGTGGTCGAATTCGAGGTCGAAGCTGATATAAGCGTTCGTGACACTCGTCCTGAATTGTAGACTTAGAACTGAAAATCGACTTTCTCGCTTCATGTCCCTTGGCGAGATAAGGCGCGTTTCCTATATTCCTACCTTGTGGCTTAAATACCTGGTATTCAAACAATCTCAAAATTGGGTGACAAACGAAGTTCTGTTTCGAAATGGCGTCTTCGCGATTCTGCTCTTGATATACGAGCAAGGCCTCCACATATTGTAAATATTTGATCTTGGTGCTCGGGCGCTGGACAGTTATTGCTGAGAGGTTATCGTCCATTTTTTCGGTGCGTCAAATTTCGGGTTATCGATAGGTGATTGAAGTTATATCTACTGGGCATTCTCGACCATGAAGCTCGGGTTCTAATTCAGGGGATAAGCTTGTAATGTCCGATTGTCGTGACAATAACCGTCAACACGGCAGCGAGCGTCATCGCTACTCCGATATGAGTGTGGCGCAAGATAAAGGCGCCTACAATTGCGCCGGCGAGGATTGCAATGATTGCACCGGTTCGTCGATTACGTAAGGCGTTAAATCCGCCGGAGGTCCATGACTCGCTGGCTAGAGAGGTCAGCGTCGAAGTGACGACAACAGTGGTCATATCCGTCACTGCAAGTTTGCGGGCGACTGCTGCTTGAACACCCATTGCGGCTGCAGTGGCCGAAGCGATAGTTATCTGCACGGTGGCGCTCTGCTCCACATTGAAGCTGAATGCCGCAACTGTGCAAGAAATCAGCGCTATCGATCCTGCTGAAAGACACAGGGTTACTCGCCGAGTCCAGCCCCGGGGTTGCGTGCGTAGGCTGAGCCCGCTGAGAAATGCTCCAGCAGTGAATGCAGCGAGAGCAATAACGGGCCCCAGTACGGGTAGTTCGTCTGCTCCCGCAACGCCCATTCCGAGAATGACGATATTTCCGGTCATATTTCCGACGAAGACGCGATCGAGCCCCAAATATCCGACGGAATCGACGACTCCTGTGACAAACGTGAGTAGGAACATCAATTGAAGTGCGATGAATTCCGATTTATCCTTGACTTTCGTTGACGTCATTGATTGGGTTTCTGCTAAGGGATTCATCTGCATCTTTCTTGTTATCCTGGATTCAATGAACGGATATGCCATGATCATCGCCGACCCATCAGCGGAAAATTTGTCCTTCTTTAGTTTTGGGAATTTAAGGGTGAAATATGAGTGGATGGTCGGATTCGGAAATTGAGAATTCGCGTATTTCGAACACTGCGATTATGTGATCTCCAGCTTTGACTTCGTGATACAGTGAACAATCGAGAGTGCAGACGCCGCTCGCGATGTACAAGGCGCCTCCCGTAGTGATTGAGAATGGCACTCCGTCGAAACAATCACCACCCCGCATCGACAATTGCATAAAGATGCTGGCTTGTGTATCGGATAGGAGCGTGATCCCGACGTGCTCTACTTTTCGGAGCCGTTCCCAAACTTTGGAAAAAGTTTGGACTGCAACAGAGATCAGAGGGGGATCGAGAGAGACCAAGGTGAACGAGGTCGCTGCCATAGCAACGGGGTTGCCGTCAGCGAGCGCTGCCACCGCGGCCACTGCGGTGGGAACACGACTGAAGAGTCTTCTCAGTCGTGCCTGATCTTCGGCATATGCAGTAGTGGTCATATCCGTTTCTCTACCTGGAAGCATTCTTGAGACGGTCAACACGCTGTTCACAGCTGCGTTCTGCGAGATAGCTGTAGGTCATTCGGACCAACTCCGTTGCATATGACTCGGAATCCGGTTGACCGGGGTAGGTCGATTCGTCGGCTTCGACGCTGCCGGCAGTCGTCACTCGCATGAGCAAACTCTGGACGATGACGTCGTACACGATGTCCAAGGAGGCTTCGAGGGTCTTACGGGAGATATCGGGGCACCGTTCAAGCGCGGAGCCAAGCAGTCGCTTCATTTTGACATGGAAGTCGAATCCGCGACGACGCATGATGCTGTCGTTTGCGCTGTGAATGAAGATGAATGCGAATAATCTTGCCCGCGAAGTACATTCGCCAGACAGTCCATGGGTGAAGATGCTGAGAACCGTCTCGCTGTCGGCAGATTCTATGGCCATGACGCGCGCTTCGATTGTAGACTCGAGGTCTGACATGACCTCATTTTTGACATGTTGCAAGAGTCCTTCGCGGGTCGGAAATCGCCGGTAGACGCCGCCGATTGACACGCCCGACTCGCCCGATACTGATGACATAGTGAACTCGGGGTATCCCTCGGCGGTGAGGAGTGCGACTGCTGCAGCAATGATCTGTTGTTCGGATCGGGCGCTTCGATTCTGTTTGGGTGCGACGCGCCCGTCTGGTGTTGTCATATGCATGCCGGAAAGTATCGATTTCATGATTTCCTCTTTCAGTTCGTCTCGGCGTGAAGCACTTCCCTCCGTCCCTGGCTACGCCTGCATCCAAGGGGCTTGGCCTAGCACTTGATGAGCCAGTCGGTCGAGTTCCTATTCCAGTCGACGAGGTAGGCGAATGCTCTGGATCAGACCGGCGTCCCACTACTTTCGCGCTCCTGGCGGGAGTTCTTGAGCGGTAAAGATCTCACGTGAGACGGGTGCGCCGCTCGGCCGAGATTTTCCGGTCGAACCGTCGCCGCGTGAGACTTCAGCGAGCCTCTCGGGGTATGGCGTCACCCCTGAACGAAGGGCCGTCCCACGGGGCGAACGGAGCTACCTGGACATTGATCGCGAAGGCTCGATTCGAGCAGTGGGCGCATCCCTTCTTTCGGGTCGCACCTGGTGACATCGGTCGATGCCCCTGTGGTGGCGAGGGTTGAGCGCAGTTCCTCGACTCTGCGAACAGTCTCGTCGCGCGAGTGGGAAGCGCTCGTGCAGCGCACTCCGGTAGCAGACGTCTGATGGCTCCTTGCCGTTGATATTGGGTCTCAAAGCGTTCGCAATGGCCCGATGGATATACGGGCGTGACAGCTATCATAATGGAATGAGTACTCGCATTCCGCAACCCCGTGCTGAGATCGCATTCCCGATCGCCAAATAGACCGGCCGGTCCCCCGTTTCGCGACATCCTGATTCCGTGGGACGGATGGCTGCCATGCTGAGTTCGATATGACTTGGTCGCCCAGTCGTCGTCATCTGCGACGGCCGAGCGGAAGAAACAGAAGCGGAGTCGATTTGCTCAGTAGACAGCATCCCAACCCGGACTATGTGCTTCGCCATCCTCGACGTGGCAGCATCCCTCAAGCTTCGTCTCAGGCCCCCGTCCTTCCGTCGAGTGCACGCAGATGGCATTACCCGTGATTCGGAGCTATTCTCCTGCAGCGGTTCTCACAGCAATCGTCAGCAACCAATACCTCACTCGGCTGGCAGGGCCACGGCGAAGCCATCGAATTCGCGACTCGGCAAACCTGTCCTGGTCCACACTCGCCGAGACTCGATCACCGTAAGACGTGGAGTCTGGGCGCTCTGCACTCGATCCGCGAGCACGCTCCACGCAGATTCGCATCGATGGAGTGGTTTAAGGTGTCGCGGCGACGCTGACAGTGTTGTTAGACATCAGTATTGAGTCATCCCGGTTTAGCCCCAGGACCCTTCGACTCCCGAGTGCCGTTGAGGTGTTCTGCAAACAAACCCGTAGTCGCGACTGTGCTCGTCGAATTCCGCGATATACGGCAAGGACGGCGAACGAACTGTCGAGTTCGCTATGACACCTTGCCTACGCCAATGCTCCTTGCGGATGGCCACACTTGTCCGCGCCTGAGTTTCAAAGTTGATCAGCCCTGCGTAACTCCCGATCAACGACCGCGCCTCCCACCTGCGATCTTCTGCGACCAGCGTGACTGCCTTGACTGCGACTTCTGGCAGTGAAATTCCGGCTGCAACAGCATCCGCTCCAGACATCAGATCGTCGACAAGTCCGATACCGCCGAACCCGGACATGAGTCGAGTATTCGTAGATTCTCGCAATCGCCGAATTCTCAAAAATGTTGGCGGGCATTCACATTTGATCCCGTAGAGGAGTTCGAGCCCGGAGATTGCCTCGCACAGGTCATCGATCTCGATGAAGATGCCGTTTGCAGAAGGTAGATCTTGCAGCAGTACCGGAAGCCCGGTAGCGCGGTGAGCATCCACCACTGCCTTGCGGACCTCGGCCGGATCAGGCGAGATCACCGGAACCAGTACAGCTTCTAGCGCGGCACCGAATTCTCTGCCTATTGCGCGAAGCTCGTTCGACGTATCGTGCGCGCCTGGTGTAAGTGCGCCGGCGATGACCGGCGAGGGACCTGCACTGTCGACGATCACAGCCAAAGACTCCAACTTCTCAGTCAAGGAAAGCGTGGAAGGTTCCGCGATCACTCCGAGTCCGATCACTCCCGTGCAACCGCGCGAAAGTACCTCCCGCGTCATATTTCTCAGCGAGGGCTCACACACAGTGAGCCCATCCCTGACGAACGGTGTGGCGACCATAGCCCAGACCGGTAGTCTTTCCATGTTCATCATGATCTTTCTGCTTCGCGAGATCGACGGTTGTGCTGGATTGAAGGGTGTTCGGATGACATCGGACTAAAGTGGCAATCGAATTCGAAAATCGCTGGGTGACCGAAATCGCCGGGCTTCCGATAGGGGGAACATGGTTGACCACACCGCCCAAAGTCCCGCGGGGTCCGACGGCGAGTGCTCGACCCTGGTAGAACAACTCGTCGAGACCATACAAGAGCGGATCAGCCGCGGAACCTACAGTTTCGGAACATGGATTCGACAGGAACCTCTTGCTCGAGAGTTGGGCGTCAGTCGTATGCCCGTCCGCAAAGCACTCGCCCGATTGGAAGCCCAGGGCGTCGTCGAACTCGTCCCGAACAGGGGGGCACGGCCGAAGTCTCCGTCGATGCGTGAGCTTCTGGAAGCGTTTGAAGTGCGCGCAGTGCTGGAAGGACACGCGGCATGCCAAGCGGCATCGAGTATCACACATGCGCAACTCAGCGAGATGTTCACAGCGGTCGCTTCCTTTCGAGCAGTGGCTGCCCAGGCACTATCGAGCGAAGTAGATCCGTCAGATCTTCGTGACAGATGGGTTCAGGCGAACAACGCATTTCACGATGCCGTGCTTGACGCATGCGGAAACAGTCAACTCAGGGCAACTGTGGCATCGCTGCACCAACGAATTCCACGTAATCTGACCTGGACCGCACTCGACGGTGATCCGCGACTCCTTGAGGAAAACGCAAATGCGCATGCCGTGATCGCTGAAGCAATCGACGGTCGGGACGGGGAACGTGCTCGCGAATTGATGATCGAACACTCACGTAGAGCGCGTGAGCTGATTGTCAAACGGTCCTATCATCAGTTCGCGCCATAGTCGATCGACCTTGAAAAGACCTGTCGATTGGTCAGCGTCCGACTGCGTAGCCTTGAGCGCCACGAGGATTCGCAGCCGCACCCAAGACTCCGGTCCGCGGATCCCGGGTCACCGCAGTCAGCCGCCCCAAGGCCCAGTCTCCGGCTGCTGTGATGCGATGTCCTCGGGTGACGAGTTCGTTGATAACGGATCCTCCCAGACGGTTCTCGACGACTGCACCGCCTGGGGTCCAGCAGCGAGGCCAGAACGAACTGGGAATCGAAGTCGTGTGAAAGGTTGGAGCGTCGATCGCTTGCTGCGGAGTGTATCCACCGACAATCGTGCGAAGAATATATGAGAGTTGCCACTGGTCTTGTTGATCTCCGCCCGGGGTGCCGAGGGCGGCGACGACCTTTCCGTCGCGAAGGATCATTGTCGGAGTGAGAGTGGTGCGAGGACGGTGACCTGGACGAAGCGCGGACGGGCTGGACGGATCCAACCACGTCATCTGCAGCCGAGTCCCGAGCGCGAACCCCAGTGCGGGAATAGTCGGCGACGACTGCAACCAACCCCCTGACGGAGTCGCCGAGATCGCGTTGCCCCATCTGTCGATAACGTCTATATGGCATGTGTCACCGCGAGTTTCACCGGTGACAGAGACAGTTGGTTCACCAGCGCCAGCAGCAGTGGTGCCCGCTTCTTCCCGAAGAGGAGGAAAGAACGGCGTTGCGGCACACACTCCCGGCCTGAACTCGCATGAAGCCGTCTCGCCGATCTCTTTGCGGCGTAGGGATGCATACTCGGCAGAGAGTAAGTACTCCATTTGGACAGCGGTCAACTGTTCGCCGTAATAGGCGTCCCGGTCCGCCATCGCCAGTTTCAAGGCTTCGAGAATATGGTGAGCACCGACTGCCGTCGAAGGATCGATCTGGTCGTCGGGAAAACCGTCCAGAATCGCCAAGGCCTGCAGTAGAGCAGGCCCTTGCCCCCACGGTCCACCCTTGAGGAGGGTGTTGCCGCGAAAATCGAATTGGACGGGTGGTTCGAAATGGGCGTCAAACGTAGACATGTCTGAGGCGGTAAGTACTCCGCTATGATCTGAACCCGACGAGTGTCTATGCGCGACCCGGATGAACGTATCGATCTGCTCGGCAACGAACCCGCGTTTCCAGGTATCGCGCGCTGCGTCGATCCGCGCCACTCGGTCGCCCGCGTACTCGCTTTCGCTGACGATTCGAGACAGGGTCGCCGCATACGCGCGGTTGTGGAACATCTCCCCCGATCGCGGAGAAGCTCCGTCCGGCATCCACAATGCCGCGGAGCTCGGCCACTGTTCTCGGAACAGCTCGGCCACCGTGTCGATCACTGCGGTCACTCGATCTGACAGCGGATGACCGCTATCTGCGTAGGTAATCGCGTACGCGAGAACGTCCCTCAACTCCCAACTGCCATGATTGCGTAACAGAAGCAGCCACGCGTCGACAGCCCCCGGCACTGCCGCGGCCAAAGCGCCGGAGGCCGGAACCATGGTTAACCCTTGATCGTGGAAGTGCTCGATTGTTGCGCCTTTAGGAGCGGCGCCCTGGCCGACCAGGACAGATGGCTCCCTTCCCTCAGGTGCCACGATGGCAACCAAATCTCCACCGGGACCATTCAGATGTGGTTCCACTACGTGCAGCACGAAAGCCGCGGCTACCGCGCCGTCGAAGGCGTTGCCGCCCTTCTCGAGCACTGACTGTGCGGTCTGTGATGCGAGCCAATGCGTCGAGGCACACATGCCGAACGTGCCAGTCAAATCGGGCCGCGTACGGAAGTCGGATGGGGGAACGAAGCTCATCTGTTGTTTCTCCTGAGAGTGCTGCTCGTTCGAGAGGCCGCGGATGCTCAAGCGTTTTGAGTGATGCCTCCGTCTGCAGATCCATAGTCTATCCAATATTTTGTCGTTGACCTAGACTGAGGATCAGAATTGTTCGCCATCGACCCCAGTTCTCGCGGAAGATGTCGAGAACAGTGCGCCGAAGGTTTGACGAAAAGGCCTTGATGAGGCCCAAATGCAACGAAACCCGCCATTGACTCATGAGCCGGGTGATGGCATGCTGATCGACGTAGCATGAGATATCCAGAGCCTATCCATTCAGGAACTTCTTGTTTCGAGTTGAGCTCGGATTTCTCATCGCACGACCCGCATTCAGCGGGGAATGACGACGATCAATCCAGTCCGCCGAGTCTGGTGCCGATCTTCGGCCCAGCGCCTAGTCGATTCCGTGAAGGAGTAACCATGTCTGACAACCCAACCCAGGTTCCGCAGGCCCCGGGGGATACGCTGATCTTCGAAAATGATCGTGTGCGCGTATGGACCATGACGCTTCCGCCGGGCGGTATGTTCGACTTTCATGAGCATCACCACGATCACGTTGTGATCTGGCCGAACGCTGGAAGAGTCCAGGGTCAAGAACTCGGTGACGAGGACTGGGGCATCGTGCAGCATGCAGAGCCAGGTTTCGTGCTCTACAAGACAGTAGGCTCTGCCAAACCGCTGAATCCGCACCGTATCCGCAATCTACGGGACGAGGAAGTGACACACTTCGTTATCGAGTTGCTTGAGTCGTCGCCGAGTGCGGTGGAGCTGCCCTGGACGCATAACGATAGAGGGCAATTCATTTTCCCTGGTCGCACTTAACCCTGATTGATCGTTGCGTGCAGTGACGGGCTTTTGATCCACAGATATTCGTAGTCTCACGATCTTTCAAGTGCATCTCCCAGCGTAACGGTGAGCGCGTCATCGAGAGGCGATCACGCACTCTCGGTGCTTCTCGATGCGCAAGACTGAATGATATTGCAGCCAAGCGTATTTCGGGCAAATCGGATTCGATTCTGACGGCGATGCCGCATCTCGACAGAGCAAGCCTCTCTCCGAGCCCGAACCTTCATGTCGGTCGCAGTTCTGAGACTATCTGCGGCATTGGTGATGAACGAGCCAGCCATTCGAACTGAGGTGAGCGACCGCAATGGAATCCTCGGAACGGGCCCTCTGGGTTAACGTGCTGGCAGCGATCGAGGCCCACCATGTCGGCGCGTAATCAATCTGGCAAGTGACCTGCCCGCCTGCAATCGGGCGACGACAGACTGGCGGGCGCCGGTCCGCCGTTCGATTCGAGGCGATTAAACCTCGCGCAAACACCCAAGAAATATGGCATCTTGTACAGGTGTGCACATGGGTTCGATCTAATATCAATTAGAGAGTGTCTATCTGCGAAACAAATGGGGAGGGGTCTCAGGATTCTCCCAGTGCCCAGAGATCTCAATTCTCGGCACTCGCAAAACGAGATCTATATTCTTTTCTCTCTCGCGAGCTTGGTATTGCGATGCAGAGCCTTCCCCTCAATCTGAAGACTCTGCATCGCAATCAATCCAGTATTTATATTGCAAGTATATCTCGGGTTGGTTTAGGGTTCGTTGAATAAATACTTAGCTCCTTTCGTATGTCCGGTCCGCGCATGGTGTGAACTACGTTGTTATGTATTTTTATATTGAAGACTGCGTGGTGGACTAAATTCCATCTAACCATTGCGTTAGTTTCGTAAATTCCTGGTTGTCGGGGAATTAAGGGAAGGATCCAGCGAAATTTCTGCCTGCAATACACTAATGTTTCAGTCTCTCCTCGCCTGCAAAGGTTGATCGAATCGGGTATTTGGCTTAGTGAAGAGTAAAGAGCGGATGTACCGCAGGGCATCGGGGGCGCCCTGGAGACGGTCCATACCGGCATCTTCCCACTCGACGGAGATCGGGCCGCGGTAGCCGATAGAATCCAAAGCGCGAAATGAGTCCTCCCACGGGATATCTCCGTGGCCAGTTGATACAAAATCCCATCGCCTGCGCGGGTCACCCCAAGGTAAGTGCGACCCTAGGATTCCGGACCTTCCGTTAGGGTTTCGTAGGCGCGTATCTTTGCAATCGACATGATATATGCGGTCGCGGAAGTCCCAGATGAACGAAACAGGATCTATTCCTTGCCAGACCATGTGGGAAGGGTCCCAATTGAATCCGAACTCGTTTCGGTGCCCGATGGCATCAAGCGAGCGCTCCGCGGTCCAGTAGTCGTAGGCGATTTCTGACGGATGAACCTCAAGGGCGAACCGAACGCCCACGTCCCCGAACACGTCGAGAATTGGGTTCCATCGGCGTGCGAAATCAGCGTATCCTTCGTCGATTATGCTCTCGGAGACTGGCGGGAACATTGCGAGGTATCGCCATATCTTCGATCCGGTAAAACCGACGACAGTGTCAACTCCTAGCTTCTGGGCCAGTCGGGCAGTTCGCTTCATATCGTCCGCGGCACGGTTACGTACTCCCTCCGGCCGGCCGTCACCCCATACCCGATCTGGAAGAATGTTCTTGTGTCGAAAGTCAATCGGGTCATCACACACAGCTTGCCCGGTGAGGTGATTCGATATTGCATGTACCTGAAGATTGAAACTATCAAGTATTTCCCGGCGTTCGTCGAGATATCCAGGCTCTGATTCCGCAAGATCGAGATCGAGATGATCACCGCCGACTGCGATCTCAAGACCGTCATATCCCCAGTCGGCTGCTAAGCGTGCGACTTCCCGAAATGGCAGGTCCACCCATTGGCCGGTAAAAAGTGTTATAGGTCGAGTGCTGTCGATTGATTCTTTCATTTCTCGATCCGTTTCTGATTAGATGCCAAGGATATCTCGTCGAATATGTTCCGCTGAGATCGCTGCCAGTGCCACGCTCGTTAGAGTTGGGTTGCAGGCTGTTTCAGTAGGAATTACACCGTTTCCGCCGACATAGAGGTTTTCTGTGCCCCACACCCGCGAGTTGCGATCGCACACAGAGGTGTCGTCATCTACTTCCCCCATTCGCATTGTGCCCTGGTAGTGCAGCGAGAAGCCGCGTGGAAGTAGGTAAGCTCTTTCGGGGTGAATAGGATCACCCAGAGCGTCGACCGTATTCGATACGAATTGCTTCGCGCGTTCGATTGAATCCAGGTCACGGTTGGTGAGAGTGTAGTCGATCGAAATAGTAGGTAAGCCCTCCTCGTCCAATGTTGACTCGTCGAATCGCAGTCGATCGGTGTTTTGGATCTGCTTCGGGGCGAAACAACCGACTGAGAGGATTCGATCCCCGGTTACGGCGCGGCCCGCGGTCACGTCTACGGGGGATGAATTCAGGTGCATAATCTGACCGTGCAGTGGGAATGTGGTGTCGTCGAATGGGATCCATGAGACCCCGCTCAAGCGTCCGTCCGAGGGGGCGCCGGTGTTGGTATATTCCTCCGCTAGCTTCACGGCGCCGACGACCATATGATGCTCATTCAGATAGCGGCCAAGAGCCTCGGGGCGGACTCCCGACGCGAATAGTAGTCGAGGTGTTCGGATCGAATCGGCAGCCAGGACGACGACCCGTGCCCGGATGTGATGTCGGCGGCCGGTGATGACTTCTACCAAGTCAACTCCGGTGGCCCGGCCCCTTTGGTCCATCGTCACTCGGACACACCGGTTTCCAGGGAGCAAATCGACACCAGCTCCACTCATCGAATCCCCGAGGATCGTATCGACTCCACTCCAACGCCGTTCTCCATCAACGGATTCACTTAGTGCCAACGGCATTCGCTGGACCCGGCGTTCAGCGGAGCGGCCTTGATCATATCGAGAAGAAAGTAGTCTTGCGATCCTTGTCATCGCCGGATCCGTGTCCGCCATCCGGGTCACGCCTAGAAGTCGCTCTGCGACACCGAAAGCGTTATCCAGAACTTCAGAAGGGAGGAACGGGATCACCTCGGACCCGCCTGGTCGTGGGCAGGCTCCGGTCCAACGTGTGGCCATCCCTCCCACACAGTTGATGCCGGAAGCGGCCGGCAGACCGGTATTTTCGATGTACTCCTGATCGTGACCGAGCAGAAAGAGGCCTGGACGTGAGATGTACTCTCGCAGTCCTTCTTGACCGCCGAGAATTGCTCGGTCCGGGAGCTGCGGCGCCCAACCCACATCGTCTTTGTTGCTGCCCTGGGACGCGCGTATTGCGCTATCGCGAGCATTTGCGTCGAGGTTGTTCACATGGATGCCAGGAGGGTCGGCCGTCACCTGGCCAGACTCGACGAGCAGGATTCGCGGGGTGTTGCCGGATTCAGACTCGGACAGTATGCGTGTGTAGGTCGCGCCGATTGGGCCGCTCCCGATCACGACGACGTCATACAATGGGATCACACTTCCGTTGAATTTGATCGGTCTGCTCATCTACTCGGGTGTTTGATCGCAAACCCACTCCCAGCTTGTCTTAGCGCTTTCGAATGGTGTCGTCGATGCGCGATCAACTTCGATGATTATGGAGCCTTCGAATTCGTCGCCGAGGATCGCGAAGAGTCGTTCGAATTTCACGTCACCCTGCCCGGGTTCAACGAAGAATTTCGTCTCGTATGTCGACAGGTATGGAAGCCGTGACTCGCGCATATTGGCGGCCACACCGAGGTCAATATCCTTAATGTGCAGGTCATAAACTCGGTCGCGATACTTGTGGAGCAGGTGCTCGGTGTCGGCTCCTACCCACTCGAGGTGCCCGAGATCGAAGCCGGCGCCGAGGATGGTTGCGTCGATGCTGTCGAGGACGTATTCAACCTCGTGTTGCGTTTCTATCCAGGTACCGACGTGATTGTGCAGCGCGCCTCGTATGCCCTCGTATCGGAGAATTTCGGCTGCCGCTGCGATGTACTCGACGACTCGGTCCAAGCGATCTTGGTCGAAGCCGATTCCGGTGGCTGCCGCGATCGCAAACCTGGGATTTGTCGGTGGCATGTGTGGGCATAAGAAGGCGGAGTCCAGCCCGAAGTGATTGGACAGTTCAGCAAGACGTCGTACAGGATCGAACCATCGAACCCACGCGGCGGTTCCCGGAGTAATTTCGATTCCAAGATCGAAGGGGAAGGGGACCGGCACGATCCCGGGTGCGAGTGTCAATTCGTGCGCATCGAGTATCTGCTTGTAGCGCTGCACAGTCATGCAGTCGACCATTTCAAGCATGATCCGGTCGAAGCCGGATGCAGCAACTTCGCTGTATACGTCAGGTAGACGGTTGTTGCGGAACACAGGGTCGTTTCTCAATTCGAATGCCTCTGGAGTGTGGTTCCATTGGATCGGATTGATAGCGAATTGCGAGCGCTTCATGTCGGTCAACTTCCTTGTGTGTCGACGACGGCCCGGAGCTCGTCGAGTCCGCTTATGCGGATTTCCGGTGGCTGGCTATGGTTTTGGACGGCATCGATCACAAGCTGAGTCCGGAGGCCGTCTTCGAACGAGGGAGCCGGGTCCGTCCCGTCGTGGATGCAGGTGAGGAAGTGCGCGACCTGGTTGGTGAAAGTGGCGTCGTAGCCAAGCACGTGGCCGCTGGGCCACCAATTGTTGATGTAAGGATGATCGTTCTCGGTCACCAAAATTCGTGTGAAGCCTTGTT
>Ga0224728_1014_pt1 | contig 22712 bp, 28 predicted proteins | sample IA1ulk_3_FD_161638 | JGI IMG/M metagenome (GOLD analysis project Ga0224728, IMG submission 161638) | Enriched cells from agricultural soil in Iowa, United States - IA12soil_GW_GH6A(bulk) | ecosystem: Environmental > Terrestrial > Soil > Unclassified > Agricultural land | place: USA: Iowa... | reverse complement strand
ACGGGAAAATTTAAAGGATGAGTTTCCTCACCCGCATGTTGCCATACAAGTAAGGTATACAGAAGGGTTCACTGGAATGAACTTATTAGTTATAAAACAAACCGACGCTGCCATCATTGCAGATTTAATGCTGGGCGGGACTGGTGAAAATCCAGGTGAGATGATGGATGAAATCCAGCTTAGTGCAGTTCAGGAAGCAATGAATCAAATGATGGGTTCTGCAGCAACCTCAATGTCCACTGTATTTAATAAACGAGTTGATATTTCACCTCCACTTGTTGATTTAATTGATTTTGCAGTTGGATCAGGAACAGAAACACTTCCGTCCCAAGACTTATTAGTAAAGATATCATTTCGATTAAGAATTGGTACATTAATTGATTCATCCATAATGCAAGTTAGATTTTGCAAAAAGTCTAGTTTATGACTTGATGAATCATGAGACTAATCAGACAAGCGCAAATGTCGAACAGCATAATACAAATCTCGAAGGATCTCAATCTATGAAACAAGAAACAATAGAATCTATGGGTACTGTATCTCAAGCTTCTATTGAAAGTAGTCCTATGTCGGACACATCATATGCGAGTTCTCCAAGTAAAACAAAGGAAAATCCGCAAAGTAATGTAAATGTTCAACCTGCTGTTTTTTCGAATTTCCAGGAGGTACCTGTACAAGCTCCGGATACAAAGAATCTTAATATGCTTTTAGATATTCCGCTCCAAGTAACAGTAGAACTAGGGCGGACCAAAAGAACAGTCAAAGATATTTTAGAACTTGGTTCAGGTTCAATTATTGAACTTGATAAGCTTGCTGGTGAGCCAGTCGATATATTGTTAAATAGCCAACTCATCGCACAAGGGGAAGTTGTTGTAATTGATGAGAATTTTGGTGTTAGAATTACGGAAATTGTTAGTCAAACAGACAGAATAAAAAAATTAAAATGATGTAAGTGAGGGAAAGAAAAATGGCAAACAGAATTTTAATCGTTGATGATGCAGCATTTATGAGAATGATGGTGAAGGATATATTAACAAAAAATGGCTTTGATGTGGTTGGGGAAGCATCAGATGGTGCACAAGCTGTGGAAAAATATAAGGAATTAAAACCAGATCTTGTAACTATGGATATTACTATGCCTGAAATGGATGGTATTACTGCATTGAAGGAGATCAAAGGATTTGATCCGAATGCAAAGGTAATAATGTGCTCTGCAATGGGTCAACAGGCAATGGTAATCGACGCAATCCAAGCTGGTGCCAAGGATTTTATTGTTAAACCATTCCAGGCAGATCGAGTAATTGAAGCAATTCAAAAAACATTAGCTTAATAGAAACATTCCTAATTCAATCCATTTTAAAATAAATATGCCAGTAAACAAGAAGGTGTCTAGTAGATTGTTTAGAAATTTATTAAAAATATTAATGGTCATCTTTCTTTTTATTCCTCTGTATGGACAATACCAAACTGTCCATGCAGAGACAACTTATGTGAATCAAATGTTTCAAAAAAATAAAGAACAACAAACTCAAAAAAGCAACAACAACACTGAAAAGAAAAGTCAAACCAAGGCTGATTCCGGAAGTCCAGTAGTATCCTTTCTGGACGTGGTAAAAATGATTTTTGCACTTATACTTGTTATCGCATTATTATACTATTTACTGAGATTTATTAATAAGAAAAGTAGGTCCTATCAGCAAAATAGGTTTGTACAAAATTTTGGCGGTACCTCGCTTGGTGGAAACCGTTCTTTACAGATTGTAAAAGCAGGGAAACGGATATTAATTTTGGGTGTTGGTGAAGATATTCGGTTGCTTAAAGAAATTGATGACCAACAAGAAATAGATGATCTTATCCAGCAGTATGATGCAGAAATGGAAAGGTCTATGGAGCCAAGAGATATTGTTAGTAAACTATCCAAACGCATAAATGATTTAAAAAGGAAATCGGAACCATCGCAGGAAGGGCAGTCTTTTCAAAGCTTATTAAAAGAACAATTATCAAATATTAAAAAAGATAGAAAGAATATGATGAGAGAATTGGACAAAAAGGAGAAACGTTCAGATGAATGAGTTTATGAGTATTTTTAATAATAGTTCACCAGAACATGTTTCTACGGCTGTGAAATTATTTCTATTATTAACCGTTCTCTCTGTTGCACCGGGAATTCTAATATTAATGACTTCCTTTACAAGAATTGTTATAGTTTTATCGTTTGTGAGGACATCTCTTGCTACACAGCAAATGCCTCCTAATCAAGTAATTATTGGCTTATCTCTGTTCTTGACCTTTTTTATCATGGCGCCGACCTTTCATCAAGTGAACGATCAAGCACTCACTCCACTATTTGATAATAAAATTACGTTAGAACAGGCATATGATAAAGCCTCTGTACCATTTAAGGAATTTATGAGCAAATATACAAGGGAAAAGGATTTACAGTTGTTTCTGGATTATTCCCATGCAAAACAGCCGAAAAAAATAGAAGATATCCCTATGACTGCACTTGTACCGGCATTTGCAATAAGTGAAATAAAAACAGCGTTTCAAATTGGCTTTATGATTTTTATTCCTTTTCTGGTAATAGATATGGTGGTTGCTAGTGTGTTAATGTCTATGGGCATGATGATGCTGCCGCCTGTAATGATCTCTTTGCCATTTAAGATCTTATTGTTTGTTTTGGTAGATGGATGGTACTTGGTAGTCAAATCATTGTTACAAAGCTTTTAGAGTAGGTGAAAATTTATGAGTGAAGAAATGGTTGTCTCCATAGCAGAAAAGGGAATCTATATTACATTAATTACAGTTGGTCCATTACTAATCATTGCACTGTTAGTCGGTTTAATTGTTAGTATTTTTCAAGCGACAACACAAATACAAGAACAGACTCTAGCTTTTGTTCCGAAAATAGTTGCGGTTTTGGTTGGCATAGTCTTTTTTGGGCCGTGGATGCTAAGTCACATATTATCCTATGCAAGTGATATTTTTTCCAATTTAACTAGGTTTATAGGATAGGAAAATGGAAAATCTAATTCCTTCATTTTCGATTTTTTTATTAATATTCATGAGAGTTTCGGCTTTTTTTGTCACTATGCCGTTATTTTCTTATAAAACGATTCCTGCTGTGCACCGCATTGGTTTTGCTGCTGTATTAGCGTGGTTAATGTATTATTCTATAGATATTCATCCATTAGCGATCGATGGAAAGTACTTTATGCTGATTATAAAGGAAGCTATGGTTGGCCTGTTTATTGGTTTTATCGCATATTTAATTTTTTCAGCAGTTCAAATAGCCGGAGGTTTTATAGATTTCCAAATGGGATTCTCGATTGCAAATGTTATAGATCCGATGACCGGAACGCAAAGTCCCTTAATAGGTCAATATTTATATAGTTTTGCTATTTTATTATTACTTGTCTTGAACGGGCATCATCTAATTTTAGACGGTATTTTCTATAGTTATCAGTTCATTCCAGTTGATAAAATGATTCCTTTCGGGGATCCAAATTTAGCTGAATTTATTATAAAAACGTTCAGTAAGATGTTCATTATTGCTTTTCAGATGTCGATTCCTGTCGTTGCCGCCTTGTTTTTGGTGGATGTCGCTCTAGGCATTGTAGCAAGAACAGTACCACAGTTAAATATTTTTGTGGTTGGTTTTCCTATTAAAATTGGTGTGAGTTTTATTATTCTAATCGTGGTAATGGGAGTTATTTTTTCTGTTTGCCAACACTTGTTTCAGTATATGTTTTACACGATGAGGGATCTAATGAAATTAATTGGGGGTTCATCATGAATTGGATTCATTTGGATTTGCAATATTTTTCTGGAGATAAAACAGAAAAGGCAACCCCGAAAAAACGCCAGGAAGCAAAACAAAAAGGGCAGGTTGCTAAAAGTCAGGATGTTAACACGGCTATCGGATTGCTTGCTGTGTTCCTGTTTTTATCCTTTGGGACCTCCTTCATTGGTCCACATCTTTTTGGGATTCTGCGGCATTCCTTTCAAGACTATATGCTCATGGATTTAACAGAGAATAACATCCAAAAGATTGTGGTGGATATTTTAAAAGAAATAGCTTATATTGTTGGTCCGATATTGGCAGTTGCCTTATTTGCAGGAATTGCATCGAATTTTGCGCAAGTGGGTTTTATTTTCACTAGTGAGACAATGCAGCCAAAATTGGAAAAGATCGACCCAATAAAAGGTTTTAAGCGAATATTTTCGATGAGGGCAGTAATGGAATTATTAAAATCCATTTTGAAGATTGTATTTGTCGGTACTGTGACGTTTCTAGTTCTTTGGAGAAGAATGAACGATGTTTTGAGTCTGTCTTATAAATCAATAGGTGATTCACTTTCTATCATTGGAAGTCTTACTCTTCAAATGGGTTTTGCTGCTTCCATTGCACTCTTGTTTCTGGCTATTCTGGATTATTTATATCAACGTTATGAGTATGAAAAAAACTTGAGAATGTCAAAGCAAGATATTAAGGATGAATATAAAAATTCTGAAGGGGATCCATTAATTAAATCAAAAATTAAACAAAGGCAAAGGGAAATGGCCATGCGCCGCATGATGCATGAGGTTCCAAATGCTGATGTAGTTATTACAAATCCTACCCATTATGCTATTTGTTTAAAATACGATGAAACACAAAGGGATGCACCATTTGTTATTGCTAAAGGCGTGGATTATGTCGCTCAAAAAATAAAGATGATTGCAAATGAACATGAGATTATGATGATAGAAAATCGACCTTTAGCAAGATCATTATATGATCAAGTAGAGATAGGGGATACCATCCCGGAAGAGTTTTTTAAAGCGGTAGCTGAAATTCTTGCTTATGTCTACCGAATCAAAAATAAGATTTAGCAGCTATAGAGAGAAATAAGGTTATATAGTAGGAGGAAACAAAATGGCAGCAAGAGATATGTCTGTACTTATAAGTGTAATTTTAGTAGTAGCTATGTTAATTATACCTTTTCCAACATGGCTATTAAGTGTATTAATTTTGGTTAATATCTCTCTTGCACTCCTCGTATTATTAACATCTATGAATATGAAAGAACCACTGCAATTTTCGGTTTTTCCTTCGCTTTTGCTCTTATTAACATTGTTCCGCTTAGCATTAAATATTTCCACAACAAGAGCTATTTTGACAAAAGGGCAAGCAGGTGGGGTTGTAGAGACATTTGGAACCTTTGTTGTTGGCGGTAATATTTTAGTTGGACTTGTTGTATTTTTAATTTTAATCATTATCCAATTTATTGTTATTACTAAGGGATCAGAGCGTGTATCAGAAGTTGCAGCAAGATTTACACTTGATGCAATGCCAGGTAAACAAATGAGTATTGATGCAGATTTAAATGCAGGGATGATTTCAGATCAAGAAGCAAGACAAAGACGTGAAAAAGTTGGGCGTGAAGCGGATTTCTATGGTGCCATGGATGGTGCCAGTAAGTTCGTAAAGGGAGATGCTATTGCGAGTATTATTATCGTTGCTATCAACTTAATTTTTGGGATTATTATTGGAATGACCCAGCAAGGACTAGGTATTGCAGAAGCAGCACAGCGCTTTTCTTTATTAACGGTTGGTGACGGTATTGTTAGCCAGGTTCCAGCCTTACTAATTTCCACTGCAACAGGTATCGTCGTGACACGGGCTGCATCGGACGGCAACTTAGGAAGAGATGTTATATCACAATTACTTGCTTTTCCTAAAATGCTCTATATCGCATCAGCAACGATATTCCTTCTTGGAATAGCGACACCGATCAATGACTTTTTAACTATTCCGATTGCAGGTGCTTTAGCATTAGGTGCATTTCGATTATCTCGTGTTCCAAAACAAAATGAAGAAGAACTTACTGAAATGGAAGAAGTTATACAATCCGATGAGATGAAGAGCCCGGAAAGTGTTATTAATCTATTAAATATAGATCCTATCGAATTTGAATTTGGATATGGGCTTATTCCTCTTGCCGATACCAATCAAGGCGGTGATTTATTAGATCGAATTGTAATGATTCGAAGGCAGCTTGCATTGGAACTTGGTATCGTCATTCCTGTTGTAAGAATTAGGGATAATATTCAACTAGAACCGAATGAATACCGATTAAAGATTAAGGGCAATGAAATGGGGCGAGGTGAATTATTATTAGATCATTATTTAGCTATGAGTCCTGGAATGGATGATGATAAGGTCGAAGGAATCGATACTATTGAACCTTCCTTTGGGCTGCCAGCGAAATGGATTACTGAATCAGCTAAAGAACAAGCAGAAATTTATGGCTATACGGTAGTTGACCCACCTTCTGTGGTATCTACACATATAACGGAAATACTGAGAACAAATGCATATGAATTACTGGGAAGACAAGAAACGAAACAGTTAATTGATCATGTTAAGGAAACATTTCCAATTTTAGTGGAAGAAGTGACACCTAATCCGCTTTCGGTTGGAGAAATACAAAAGGTTTTGCAAAAACTTTTAAAAGAAAATGTTTCAATTAGAAATTTAACTATTATTTTTGAAACACTTGCAGACTTTGGAAAAATTACATCGGATACAGATTTATTAACAGAATATGTTAGACAAGCACTAGCCAGACAAATCACGCATCAATTTGCTGAAAATGGAAATATTTTAAGGGTTATTACTTTATCAGGAAAAATAGAAAAAATAATAGCTGATGGTGTTCAGCAAACGGAGCATGGGAATTATTTAGCGATTGACCCTAATGATTCACAAAATATGTTAGAGGCTGTCGCAAAACAAGTAGAACAGCAGTCTTCTATGGGTATTCAGCCAATCATCTTGTGTTCACCGGCAGTTAGAATGTATGTAAGACAAATAACCGAACGTTATTTTCCACAAGTTCCTATTCTTTCATATAACGAGTTGGAAGCAAATGTTGAAGTCCAAAGTATTGGGGTGGTGAATATAGAATGAAAGTGAAGAAATTTATTGCCTCTAATATGACGGAAGCAATGAAACAAATTCGTGCAGAACTTGGCGATGAAGCAGTGATATTAAATTCAAAAGTCACACATACAGGTGGATTTATAGGTTTGTTTCGAAAAAAGAAAATTCGAGGTCATTGCAGCCATTGATCCCCAAACTTCCAAAAATCAGGTGAAAATAAAAGAAAAACAAAGGCCCGTACCGTCTAAACCGGAGATCAAACAGAATGAGAAAGTGAATAGTAACGAAATCCAAAAAGAGCTTCTAGATTTAAAGAAAATGGTAGAAGAATTATCATCTAGTACAAAAAATGCTTCATTCGATTATTTTCCCGAATCTATACAAAAATTTCTTGCATTCATAGATAAACAAGGAATAGCAGCAAAATATATGCAGCTTTGCGGAGAGTATCTATTACAGCATTGGCGTTCGTCAAATGCTGAGCCAAGCGAATCAGAAATTTTTAGCTGGGGAAGAAAATATTTTGAAGAAAAGATTATGCTGCTTTATACCGAGGAGGAACAGGCATATTCCAAAAAGTATATTAATTTAGTTGGTCCAACAGGAGTTGGTAAAACAACTACATTAGCAAAGATGGCTGCAAATGCTGTTATTGATGAGCATAAAAAGGTTGCCTTCATAACAACAGATACTTATAGAATTGCAGCTATTGAACAATTAAAAACATATGCAAATTTATTACAGGTTCCGGTGGAAGTTGTTTATAATCTTTCAGATTTTCATCAGTCACTCGAAAAGTTTAAAGAATATGACATCATTTTTATAGACACTGCAGGTAGAAATTATCGTGAAATGCAGTATATCGAGGAATTGAAAAAGGTTATTGACTTCAGAAAAGAAATGAAAACTCTTCTTACACTAAGCTTAACCATGAAGGAAGAGGATATTAGAGCAATCATCGACAGTTTTCAATCGATTAGAATTGACCAGTTTATTTTTACGAAATTAGATGAAACTACCACTTACGGTTCTATGGTGAATATCATGCTGGATTATCTAGTAGCAACCGCCTTTATAACATATGGACAAGATGTTCCAGACGATATTGACGCAGCAACACCATCTATCATCTTAAAACATATATTTGAGGATGAAAAAAGATGAGAGACCAAGCAGAAAAACTTCGGGAGAAAATAAAAAATAAAAATGCTCAAATAGCTAAAACTATTGCTGTTGTAAGTGGTAAAGGCGGGGTTGGAAAATCAAATATTTCTATTAATATTGCATTGTTATTGGCGAAAAGAGGTAAAAAGGTTTTATTATTTGATTTTGATATTGGAATGGGAAATGTTCATGTACTCTTAGGAACCGATGCACAACGAACAATTTCCGATTTCTTATATCAAGATATTCCATTACAAGAGATTATTTATCAAGGCAATAATAATGTTTCGTTTATTTCTGCAGGCAACGGATTTTCTAATATAGTGGAATTGGACCAGAGAATGGTTGATCGTTTAATTTTGGGGCTTGAAGAGCTGCAGCATCTATTTGATTATATTATTTTTGATATGGGCGCAGGAGCGACAAACTCTAACTTACAAATTCTTTTATCTGTTGATGACATATTTGTCGTGACAACTCCTGAACCTACTGCCATAACAGATGCCTATTCGATGATGAAGTATATTAGTAATTTGGAGTCTGCTAATCAATTTTATCTAATTTGTAATCGCGCAGAACGGGAAAAAGAAGGCATGTATACATTAGAAAGATTGCAATTAACAGTAAGTACATTTCTTAATAAGGATATTCATTTACTAGGAGTGTTATTAGAGGATTCGCATGTAAGAAAGGCTGTAAAACTTCAAGTTCCACTTTATCATGCATTTCCAAATTCAAGTATTGCTGTAAGATTGGAAAAAATGGTGGAGCAATATTTAGGAGATACTCAAGACTCCAGCTTCCAAACAGATACATCAAATCGTTTTATTCGAAAATTCCGCAACTTTTTCATAGAAAGGCAGGGTCGATGATGGAAAAGCTTAGAATACTTGTAGTGGATGATTCTGCATTCATGAGAAAACTGATTTCCGATATATTGAAAAGTGATCCATTAATAGAAGTTGTCGGCACAGCCCGAAATGGTCTCGATGCTATTGAAAAGGTAAAAACACTCCGTCCACACGTCATTACGCTAGATATTGAAATGCCGATAATGGATGGGATTCAGGCATTACAAAAAATTATGAAGGAATATCCGACTCCGGTTATTATGTTGTCAAGTACTACTAAATTAGGTGCTGAAAATACACTGCTGGCCATGCAGTATGGGGCAGTTGACTTTATAACGAAACCATCAGGCAGTATTTCCTTAGACCTTGAAAAAGTAAAAGATGATTTAATTCAAAAAGTGAAACACGCTCGTAAAGTGAACTTGGAAAAGCTCCGTTATCCATCGGAAAGCAAGCAAATACTGTCAACGGAAAGAGTGACAATAGCCAACGTAGAAAAACGCCAAAGCACAAATTGGGCGAAAAACAAAAATAAATTAATTTGTATAGGAATATCTACTGGCGGACCGAGAGCATTGCAAACACTACTGACTGGCTTTCCTAAAGATTTGGAAGCACCGATTATTATCGTTCAACATATGCCAGCTGGGTTCACAAAGTCACTAGCAAATCGGTTGAATACGATTAGCAAAATTCATGTAAAAGAGGCAGAAGACGGCGAAATTATTCGGAAAGGAACTGCATACATTGCTCCCGGTGATTTTCACCTGCATGTGAAGCAGCTCGGTGCAAATATTGTCATTAGTTTAAATCAAGCTCCACCATTAAATGGTCATCGACCTTCAGTTGATACAATGTTTCATTCCATTAGTAAATTGTCAAATTATGATAAAATCGCAGTGATTATGACGGGAATGGGTTCTGACGGTTCGCAAGGTTTAATAGAATTGAAGAATAATGGAAATGTTAAAGCTATTGCGGAGTCAAAAAATAGTTGTATTGTTTTTGGAATGCCTAAAGCGGCAATCGCTACTAATCTAGTAGATGAAATAGAAGATTTAGAAAAATTATCACAAACAATCATGAAATATTTGCCTTAAGAAGGATGTGGACCATATGGAATTAAGCCAATATTTAGAAGTGTTTATTGAAGAAAGTAAGGAGCATTTGCAGGCCTGTAACGAGCAATTATTATTGCTAGAAAAAAATCCCGATGATTTAGCAATTGTAAACGAGATTTTTCGCTCTGCACATACACTTAAAGGTATGTCTGCAACAATGGGATACGAAGATTTAGCAAATTTAACGCATAAAATGGAAAATGTGTTAGATGGGATTCGAAATGGAATCATCTCCGTTACAACGGAGATTTTAGATGTAGTTTTTCTAGCTGTAGATGATTTAGAAGTCATGGTGGAATCTATTGCTGCAGGCGGAGATGGAAAAAGAGATGTCAGCAAGGTTATTGACCAACTGCAAAAAATCGAAAAAGGTGAATCACTGGAAGGAAGTATAGCATCTCAAGAATCCGCAGCCAGTCTAGCTTCCGAAACGGTAGAATCGAAATTGAATTATGATGAATTTGAACAAACTGTTTTAAAACAATCAATGGAACAAGGTTTTGAATGCGTAGAGATTACAGTAGGTTTGAGAGCTGACTGCTTATTAAAAGCAGCTAGAGTATTTATGGTCTTCGAAGTCCTAGAAAAATGTGGGGACGTCATAAAAACAAATCCTACAGTGGAGATGCTCGAGGAAGAAAATTTCGACAGTCATTTTACGGTTACACTTATAACAAACGAAAAGGCTGAGGAAATACAGCAAAAAGTAATGAAGGTATCAGAGGTTGAAAAGGTAGAGATTATCCCTGTTAATTTAAAGCCTCACGTAGATGATGAAACAATTCAAAAGAATAATAAACCACAGACACCTGCTGCTCCAAGAGATAAAAAACAACAGGAAGTGAAAAATGGGTCTCAGCATGTAACCCACACGAACAAAACTATAAGAGTTAATATTGAGAGATTAGATGTTCTAATGAACCTATTCGAGGAACTTGTAATAGATCGAGGCAGATTAGAGCAAATTTCCAAAGATCTTAATAACCCTGAATTGCACGAAACTGTTGAAAGAATGTCTCGTATTTCTGGTGACCTGCAAAATATTATATTAAATATGAGAATGGTTCCCGTTGAAACGGTATTTAATCGTTTTCCAAAAATGGTTAGACAATTGGCAAGAGATTTACATAAGAAAGTTAATTTAGAAATAATTGGTGCGGAAACAGAACTTGACCGAACAGTAATTGATGAAATTGGTGATCCCTTAGTTCACCTTTTAAGGAATGCTCTGGACCATGGTATCGAAACCCCAGAAGTGCGTGTGAAAAATGGAAAAAGTGAAGATGGAACAATTACTTTGAAGGCTTATCATAGCGGTAACCACGTATTTATTGAAATTTCAGATGACGGAGCAGGCATTAATCGTGATAAAGTATTGCAAAAAGCAATTTCAAAAGGCGTTATTCTTGAAAGTGAAGCCGATTCCTTATCAGATAAGCAAGTATTTGAACTGATTATGTCTTCAGGATTTTCTACTGCAGATAAAATATCGGACATTTCTGGTCGAGGTGTTGGCCTGGACGTAGTAAAATCCACGATAGAATCTTTAGGCGGATCCATCACTATTGATTCAACAGAAGGAGCAGGCTCTGTATTTATAATTCAACTGCCTTTAACACTTTCAATAATTTCTGTTATGTTAGTCGAGATTGGTAAAGAGAAATTTGCAATACCACTTTCATCCATTATTGAAACGGCAATAATCAAAAATTCTGAAATATTAACCGCTCATGATCAGAAGGTAATAGATTTTCGAGGAAAAGTTGTACCGCTTGTATTTTTAAAAGATACATTTGATGTACCGGATGCAGTTGAAAACAGTGAATACACTTCTGTGATTATCGTAAGGAAAGCTGAAAAAGCAGCTGCCTTAGTAGTAGATTCTTTTATTGGGCAACAGGAAATCGTCCTTAAATCATTGGGGAATTATTTATTAAATGTATTTGCTATCTCCGGTGCTACTATTTTAGGTGATGGTCAAGTAGCACTAATTGTCGATTGTAATGCATTAATTAAGTAGTAATATTTTGATGGATAAATGGTTATACACCACCATCGCTAAAAATGTTTATATTGGAGTGTTATTTTATGATGGATGCAGTGGAACAAACAGAAAATAAAATGATTGTTTTCCAATTAAAAGAGAATGAATATGCGATTCCTGTACAACAGGTGCTAGCAATTGAAAAGGTACTACATATAACTCGTGTACCTAATACCGCTTCCTTTATCAAAGGTGTAATCAATTTACGCGGCGTCATTATTCCAATTATTGATTTGCAAAACCGGTTGGGAATTGGAGCGATTGAACTTACTGAAAAAACAAGAATTATCATTGTTTCCATGGATAATGTTGAGGTTGGACTAATGGTAGATGGTGCAAATGATGTGCTAGATATTCCATCGGAGTTAGTGGAACCGCAACCTGAAGTAGTGAATTCTGTAAAGGCAGAATTTATTTCAAGTGTTGCTAACCTAAATAAGAGATTAATTATGATAATGAGCTTGGAAAAAATAGTAAGTCCATTAAATTAGGGGAATATCAGCAATGGGACTAGAAGAAAAGATTACAAGCATGCATTTAGATATCCTTAAAGAAATTGGGAATATTGGTGCTGCACATGCCGCAACATCGTTATCCATATTATTAAATAAAAAGATAGATATGAATGTTCCGAAAGTAAGCATTGAATCTTTTACACAAATGATGGAAATGGCAGGCGGTTCTGAAAATATAGTTGCCTGTGTAGTGCTTCATATTGAAGGCGATGCTTCAGGATATATGTTTTTTGTTTTGTCATTGCAACAATGTGAAAATTTTATTAAGCAAATGACTGGTGATTCTCAATTTTCATTGAAACAGACTCCCATCTCTGAATTAGGGATTTCAGCTTTCAAGGAATTGGGGAATATATTAGCCGGTTCCTACTTGACTGCCTTATCGGAATTCACAAAACTGGAACTTTACCCATCCGTTCCATTAGCTAGTTTTGACATGTTCGGTGCCATCATTAGCCACGGGTTAATCGAATTATCACAAACAAGTGATTATGCTATTGTTATTGATACAAGTCTAACTGATGATAAGGATGAGTTTGGAGATACAATGAACGGACAATTTTTTCTCCTTCCAAATCCTGACTCCTTTCAAACCATTTTCCAAGCCTTAGGAGTGGGATTATGAGTGAAGTCGTGAAGGTGGGAATAGCAGATATGAATATCGTCCGCACCCCTAATACTATTAGGACCACAGGATTAGGATCATGTGTAGGTGTTATCATATACGATAGTTTTCTGGCAATTGCAGGTCTAGTGCATGTGATGCTGCCGGATTCCAGTATTGCTAAATCACAGAAGGAAATAAATAAAGCAAAGTTCGCTGATACTGCAATTAAAGAATTGACGGAGAGATTAATAAAAATTGGCTGTAAAAAGATTCATTTAAAATCAAAAATTGCTGGCGGTGCGGAAATGTTTTCATTTTCAACCACGAATGATTTTATGAAAATTGGACCAAGAAATGTAGAAGCAGTAAAAGCAGCCTTAAAATTAGAAGGAATAGCATTACTCTCGGAAGAAACGGGTGGCCATTCAGGGAGAACGATAGAATTCGACCCTAAAACATTTCTATTACAAATCAGATCGGTTAATCAAGAAATTCGATATATATAAGCGCTCTTTTCTTATACAAAAATCTTATGAACACCCTATTTAATTTATGATTGGATACAAATTAAGAAAAGATGCCTCGAAACTTAGACTACTTAGGATTGGTAGCACTTACGAAAAGCATATGAAACAACGAAATGAAAGTAACTTACGAGGAGGGGACATATGTCAAACACAGAAACAATCGAAGAACAAAAGTATTGGGAATTATGGATAAGTTCACGTAATACTCAAGCTGGTGATATTCTTGTGAAAAAATACTTGCCATTAGTTCATTATCATGTTCAAAGGATTGCGGTAGGACTTCCTCGTAATGTTTCAAGGGACGATCTTAAAAGCTTTGGAATGTTAGGGCTATTGGACGCATTAAATAAATTCGATCGAACTCGTGACTTAAAATTTGATACTTACGCATCCTTCCGTATTCGCGGTGCTATCTTAGATGGTTTGAGAAAAGAAGATTGGCTACCTAGAAGTACAAGGGAAAAAGCGAAAAAAATAGAAGCAACATTAGAAAGACTAGAGCAAAAGTATATGAGGCATGTAACCCCGGAAGAAATAGCTAAGGAACTGCATATCACAGAGGATGAAGTGTATCAGACTCTAAATGAACAATTTTTTGCCAATGTATTATCAGTAGATGAGCAAACACATGAGAAAGAAGAGAATGAAACTTATGCGTTTGTAATAAAAGACGACCATATTCCTAGCCCGGAAGAAAATTTAATCCATGAAGAAAAAATTCAAGATTTAACGAAAGTAATTACTACTTTATCGGAAAAGGAACAAATGGTACTAAGTTTATTTTATCATGAAGAATTAACGCTAACAGAAATTGGGGAAATTATGAGCCTATCTACATCAAGAATTTCACAGATACATTCTAAAGCATTGTTCAAATTAAGAAATATCTTGGAAAAGAAAATGTAAAATTCTAAGAGGTGGATACGGTGGAATTAAAATCAATGGAGATGCAGATTGCACTGCCACGTACACATGATGCCGGGAAAAATATGCAACATATTCAACAGGAGAGCAGAGTCATTAATGAAAATGCAATGCAGGAAATGGAAAAAGCGTTAGATCTGAAACGTCATCATGTGCTTAAGCAAGACCAAAAGGATCCTGCAATGTTAAAAGATCAAGGGAATTCAAAGAATCACCACGAGGCTCCTTCAAAAAAGGACCAAGAAAAGCAAAAAGATAAGGAAAAGCAAATTTACCACCCATTTAAAGGTAATCATATTGATTTTAGCGGGTAGGCGAAAACAATGACAATTTTTATTTTATTCATTTCTATCATTATTAATGTCGTATCGATATTTGGAATTATTATTCTTTATATGAGACAGAACCGACTAATACATGTAGAACAAGATCAAAAAAAGGTATTGAAAGATATGGAAGAAATGTTTTCATCTTATTTAATAGAAATGAAGGATGAAAATGAAGAGTTTATTAAAAAAGTACAAAGTCTTAATCACCGAACCTCATTAAATGTTTCAGTCAATACAGATGCGACTGAAGAAGAGGAAGTTTCAAATCTAGATAATCATCATGGGGAGGAACGATCTTTTACAGCAGTTATGAGAAATCATGCTGCAAAGACATACCAATCCATGATGAGCAAAACGGATAATACGGATGTGGAGAATCCGAAGATCGAATTTTCGACACTTCCACTTGAAAAACAGGTATTTTTATTAGAAAAAGAAGGCTTAACCATTGAACAAATTGCGCAAAAACTTCATAAAGGTAAGACAGAAATCGAATTACTGTTGAAGTTTCGTCAAAAAATGTAATATATTCTTGAATATGAAATTCATTTATGATATATTATTTGTTGGTGTTATCACACACGTTTCATGATTTAAATAGATGGTGCTTTCAAAATAAATCTTCTTTTATTTTGGTAGTTTCTGTTTAAAAATGATTGAAGCGGAGGAAACTAAAACCATAGGAGGCAACACAATGTCAGTAATTTCAATGAAACAATTGCTTGAAGCAGGTGTACATTTCGGACACCAAACACGCCGTTGGAACCCTAAAATGAAGAAATATATCTTCACAGAACGTAACGGTATCTATATTATCGATCTTCAAAAAACAGTGAAAAAAGTTGAGGAAGCATACAACTTTGTAAAAGAACTTGCTGCAAACGGCGGAAATATCCTTTTCGTTGGTACTAAAAAGCAAGCTCAAGAATCTGTTAAAGAAGAAGCTGAAAAAGTTGGTATGTACTATGTAAATCATCGTTGGTTAGGTGGTACATTAACAAACTTTGAAACCATTCAAAAACGTATCGAAAGATTAAAAGCTATCGAAAAAATGGAAGAAGACGGAACTTTTGAAGTTCTACCTAAAAAAGAAGTTGTTCAATTGAAAAAGGAACATGAACGTTTAGTGAAATTCCTTGGTGGAATCAAAGATATGAAAACTCTTCCAGATGCTTTATTCATTATCGATCCTCGTAAAGAGCGTATTGCGGTTGCGGAAGCACGTAAACTAAATATTCCTATCGTTGGTATTGTCGATACAAACTGCGATCCGGATGAAATTGATTATGTAATTCCTGCAAATGATGATGCAATTCGTGCAGTTAAGCTATTAACTGGTAAAATGGCTGATGCTATTTTAGAAGCTAGACAAGGTGAAGAAGAAACTGTTGCTGAACCTGTTGAAGCAGAATAATTATTCAATAAGGTGGCGTGAGCAGAGCAATGCTTATCTACAACTATTTGCTATTTAAGTAATAATCGGTATTGTCCGTATTAACCTATATAAGTTAGCGGCGCTCCGTCCCCTTTTCCTTAAAAAGGTGATAAGAATACTCCTTATCACCTTTTTTTAAAGAACTTTATTATTTTTAACTAATATTATGAAATACATAGAACTAAAGGAGGAAAAATTCTCATGGCAGTTACTGCACAAATGGTAAAAGAACTTCGTGAAAAAACAGGCGCAGGTATGATGGACTGTAAAAAAGCACTTACTGAAACAAATGGCGATATGGACAAAGCAATTGATTACCTACGCGAAAAAGGTATTGCGAAAGCTGCGAAAAAGGCAGATAGAATCGCTGCAGAAGGTATTACGTATATTTTAAGTGAAGGCAATGATGCAGTTATTCTTGAAGTAAACTCTGAAACTGACTTCGTTGCAAAAAATGAAGGTTTCCAAGCACTAGTTGCTGATTTAGCAAAGCACATTCTTAAAAATAAACCAGCTACAGTAGAAGAAGCTCTTGAGCAAAAAATGGAAGACGGAACTTCTGTTGGTGAAGCAATCAATGGCGCAATTGCGAAGATTGGTGAAAAAATTACACTTCGCCGTTTTGAAGTAAAAACTAAAACAGACAATGGTGTATTTGGCGAATATCTTCACATGGGTGGACGCATTGGTGTATTAACTGTTTTAGAAGGCACTACTGACGAAAGTGTTGCAAAAGATGTTGCGATGCATGCTGCAGCATTAAATCCAAAATATATTTCTCGTGACCAAGTTTCAGCTGAAGAAGTTGAGCATGAACGTCAAGTATTAACTCAACAAGCTCTAAATGAAGGTAAACCAGAAAATATTGTTGCAAAAATGGTAGAAGGTCGTTTAAGCAAATATTTCGAAGAGATTTGTATCTTAGATCAATCTTTCGTTAAAAATCCAGATCAAAAGGTTGGACAATTTGTTAAAGCTAATAATGCAACCATTACTGGCTTAGTGCGTTATGAAGTTGGCGAAGGTATTGAAAAACGTCAAGACAACTTCGCTGAAGAAGTAATGAGCCAAGTAAAAAATATATAATTTTTAAATTCCCCAGAATTGGGAAAAGCATTAAAGGGAGCACACTGTGTGTTCCCTTTCTTTGAAAAAATAAGTTCAGAGTGGATATGATAAAAAAATTTATGTAACGTTCTAATTTTCCCATTCCACATCTGACTTCTTACCTCATGAAAAAGTGCAGAAATATCATCTGCATACATAATAAATTTATTGGAGGTTCATATGAGTACCCCAAAATATAAACGTGTAGTATTAAAATTAAGTGGAGAAGCATTAGCGGGTGACCAAGGTTTTGGTATAAATCCATCCGTGATTAAATCTGTAGCTGAACAAGTAAAAGAAATTGCTGAACTAGGTGTTGAAGTAGCGGTAGTAGTTGGCGGCGGCAACATTTGGCGCGGAAAAATTGGTAGTGAAATGGGCATGGACCGTGCAACAGCAGATTATATGGGGATGCTTGCAACTGTAATGAATTCACTTGCACTTCAAGACAGTTTAGAGCAAAATGGAATTGAAACCAGAGTTCAAACTTCTATTGATATGCGTCAGGTTGCAGAGCCATATATCCGTAGAAGAGCTATTCGCCATTTAGAAAAGAGCCGTGTTGTTATTTTTGCTGCGGGGACTGGAAACCCATATTTTTCAACAGATACAACTGCAGCTTTAAGAGCAGCTGAAATTGAAGCGGAAGTTATCTTGATGGCTAAAAATAATGTAGATGGTGTATATTCAGCAGATCCAAAATTAGATAAAAATGCGGTAAAATATGAGCAACTTACATATTTAGATGTGATTAAGAATGGGCTCGCTGTAATGGATTCAACAGCATCTTCGTTATGTATGGATAATGACATACCGCTTATTGTCTTTTCTATCATGGAAAAGGGCAATATTAAACGGGTTGTAATGGGTGAAAATATTGGTACGATTGTAAGGGGGAAGGAATAAATGCCGAAACAAATTATTGATAATGCAAAGGATAAAATGACAAAAGCTATTCAAGCATTTACAAGAGATTTGGGTTCAATTCGTGCTGGTCGTGCAAGTGCTTCATTATTAGATAAAGTTGTTATCGATTATTATGGCGCGCCAACACCAATTAACCAGTTAGCAGGTGTATCGGTACCAGAAGCACGATTGTTAGTTATTCAGCCTTATGACAAGTCAATTTTGGGTGAAATTGAAAAGGCCATTTTAAAATCAGATTTAGGTTTAACTCCTAATAATGACGGAAGCGTAATCCGTTTAGCAATTCCTGCGTTAACAGAGGAACGACGTAAGGAACTTGTAAAGGTTGTAAAAAAAGAATCAGAAGGCGCCAAGGTTGCGATTCGGAATATTCGTAGAGATGCAAACGAAGATTTGAAAAAACTTGAGAAAAATGGCGATATTTCAGAAGATGATCTTCGCGGTTACTCAGATGATGTTCAAAAACTTACCGATGAGCATATAAACAAAATTGATCAAATTACAAAAACAAAAGAACAAGAAATTTTAGAAGTATAATATCTTTCTCAAAACTCTCTTCTGGAGAGTTTTTTATTTTATATCAAAAAATATAATGAATAATCTCTACACAAACGACCTTATTTTATCTATAATAGAAGTCGCACCTTTTTCAATTGTAATATTAAAGAAATTCCATGTTTTTTTTGATATGATAGTAATATCGGATTTTACATATGAAAATGGAAAGTATTCCAAGTGGAGGTCCAATGATGATAAATAAATTGAAGTTTTGGAAAACTTCCAAGGACAATGATGCATTAGAAGAGCGTATCAATGCATTAAAGGAACTCCCGATGCCAAAACATGTTGCAATCATTATGGATGGAAATGGGAGATGGGCAAAAAAACGTGCATTGCCCCGTGTAGCAGGTCATCATGAAGGGATGAAGAGGGTAAGAAGAATAACCCGCCTTGCTTCTAAATTAGGTATTGAAGTTTTAACCCTTTATGCTTTTTCTACAGAAAATTGGAAACGTCCAAAAAATGAAGTAGAGTACTTAATGAAGTTGCCAGGAGAATTTTTAGGAACATTCTTACCAGAATTAAAGGAAGAGAATGTTCGAGTTCAAATGATGGGGTATAAGGATGTACTCCCTGAACATACCTTAAATGCTGTTGGTAAAGCGATAACGGAAACACAGCACAATAATGGTTTAATTCTGAACTTCGCTCTTAATTATGGGAGCAGGGATGAAATCGTTAGAGCCGTAAAGAATATAATACATGATGTAAGAGCCGGTAAATTGGATGATAAGGATATTACCGAGGCTAATTTTTCTGATTACTTAATGTCCCATAGTCTTCGGGATCCAGACTTATTAATACGCACTAGCGGTGAAATCCGCTTGAGCAACTTTATGCTTTGGCAATTAGCTTATACAGAATTTTTCTTCTCGGATGTTTTATGGCCGGATTTTAATGAAGAAAATTTGGTGGAAGCAATAGAAGTATATCAACAACGTTCAAGAAGATATGGTGGTTTAAAAAGCGAGGGCGAGGAAGAAGAATGAAACAACGAATTATTACAGCGATCATAGCTGCAGCAATATTTATACCTATTGTTATATATGGAGGTATGCCATTTACTGTCTTAGTCTATTTATTGGCATTTGTAGCCTTGGGAGAGGCTTTTAGGATGAGTAAATTAAAGATAGTATCTTTTCCAGGAATTATTTCATTTATTATGTTAGGGATTTTTTTAATTCCTCATCCATATATTAATATAGTAGAGATATTTGGATTATCTAAAATGGATTATATTTATTTTGGGTTATTACTACTCTTATGTTATACCGTTGCTTCGAAAAATCGTTTTACTATAACGGATGCCTCTTTTATGTTTCTCTCTATATTCTATGTTTTTTTAGGATTTTATAATTTTTTATACATAAGAGAACAAGGTGGTCTTACCCCTATTCTATATTCTCTGTTCATTATTTGGGCAACAGATTCAGGAGCTTATTTTATTGGACGAGCGATTGGGAAAAGAAAGCTTTGGCCAGAAATAAGTCCTAATAAAACCGTGGAAGGTTTTATTGGTGGTATCGTTTGTGCATTAATAGTTGGGATTTTATTCTCGTTATTTTCCAACATACCTGCTTCTATGTTAAAATTAATAATTATTACAGCCATTCTGTCAGTTTTTGGACAAATGGGGGATTTAGTTGAATCAGCTTTAAAACGCCACTTTGATGTGAAAGACTCAGGAAAAATATTGCCGGGTCATGGTGGTATTCTAGATCGATTTGATAGTTTATTGTTTGTTTGGCCGCTTATTAGTTATTTGTTATTGTGAAATTAATAAACACAAAAATACGCTATTTTGCGTTAATTGGAAGAGCTTTGGGAGTTGAATCATTTGAAAAACATAAGTTTGTTAGGGGCAACTGGATCAATAGGAACACAAACTTTGGATGTTATTAGAACACATCCGGATAAATTTCGCTTAGTTGCTCTTTCTGTTGGAAAAAATATCGAACTAGCTCGCAAAATAATTTCAGAATTTAATCCAGAACTAGTCTCCGTTCAATCGAAAGAGGATTATGATCAATTAAAGTTGGAACTAGGTGCTGCAACAAAGATTTCTTACGGTGAAGATGGATTAGTGGAAGTTGCTGTATATGAGAAGTCCGATATTTTAGTGAATGCTGTATTGGGAAGTGTGGGTCTATTTCCTACTTTGCAAGCTATTAAAGCCCATAAAGTAATTGCGATCGCTAATAAGGAAACACTTGTGACTGCAGGACATTTAGTAATGGAAGAGGCAAAACGGCAGCAAGTCTTACTTCTCCCTGTCGATAGTGAGCATTCAGCAATTTTTCAATGCTTACAGGGAGAACATGACAAGGATATCGAACGATTAATTATTACCGCTTCGGGCGGTAGCTTTCGTGATAAAAAAAGAGAGGAATTAGTCGGTGTAACTGTGAAAGATGCACTTAGCCATCCTAATTGGTCGATGGGAGCAAAAATCACAATAGATTCTGCAACCATGATGAATAAAGGCTTAGAAGTTATCGAGGCGCATTGGTTATTTAACCTTCCTTTTGAAAAAATTGATGTCCTCCAACACCGGGAGAGTATTATTCATTCGATGGTCGAATTCCAGGATGGAAGTGTAAAAGCACAATTAGGTACACCAGATATGAGAGTACCAATTCAATATGCATTAAGCTATCCGAACCGGATAACATTAACATCTTCTGAAAGATTAGATTTAGCAAAAATAGGCATGCTGCATTTTGAACCAATGGACCTCGAACGTTTCTATGCACTTAAGTTATCTTATGAGGCAGGTAAAATCGGAGGAACAATGCCGACTGTTTTAAATGCAGCTAATGAAGTTGCTGTAGGAGCTTTCTTAAACGAAAGAATCTCCTTTTTACAAATAGATCAACTTGTTGAAAAGGCGCTTGAAAAGCATAATGTGATAAAGCATCCTGACCTGGATACGATCCGATCTGTTGATTTAGAAACAAGAGAATATATTAATTCACTTTTATAAAAAGGTGGTTTTTTATGTGACAACATTAATAGCCTTTATCATCATTTTTGGAGCTCTAGTATTTTTTCACGAGGCTGGCCATTTTTTCTTTGCTAAACGTGCAGGAATACTTTGCAGGGAATTTGCCATAGGCTTTGGACCAAAGTTAATTTCCTTCAAAAAAAATGAAACACAATATACAATCCGGCTTTTGCCGATAGGCGGCTATGTTCGTATGGCTGGTGAAGACCAAGAAATGCTGGATTTAAAGCCTGGGCAACGTGTTGGATTAGTATTAGATAAAGATGATAAAGTAGAAAAGGTTGTTATCAATGGTAAAGAAAGATATCCTAATATACGACTCATCGAGGTCGATTCTGCCGATTTGGAGCATAGGCTTGTAATTAAGGGCTATGAAGAAGGAGAAGAAGAAGAATTAAAAACCTTTTCCGTTTCAAAAGAGGCTGTCCTTGTTGAAAATCAGAATGAGACACAAATAGCACCATGGGATCGCCAGTTTGCATCCAAGTCGTTAGGACACCGAGCAATGACTATTTTTGCAGGTCCAATGATGAACTTTGTGCTTGCTATCGTTATTTTTACCGTTTTAGCAGCGATTCAAGGTATACCGGTCCAAGATCCTGTTTTGGGAGATTTGACTAAAAATGGTGTCGCCAATGCATCTGGTCTTCATAAAGGTGATAAAGTCA
>Ga0224728_1008_pt1 | contig 26160 bp, 26 predicted proteins | sample IA1ulk_3_FD_161638 | JGI IMG/M metagenome (GOLD analysis project Ga0224728, IMG submission 161638) | Enriched cells from agricultural soil in Iowa, United States - IA12soil_GW_GH6A(bulk) | ecosystem: Environmental > Terrestrial > Soil > Unclassified > Agricultural land | place: USA: Iowa... | reverse complement strand
GCACGGAACCCAGGAGGAGGAGCGCGGCGGATCGCAGCGGTGGTGGTGCTGCTGGTCGGCGCCGGAGTCGGCGCGGCATCGGTCGTCAGGAATCCCGGTCTCGGACTACTCGTCGCTGCGATCGTGATACTCGCAGTAGCGCTGTTCGGTGCTTTGCCCGTACGGGAACCCGCGACGAATACGCCCGCCACGACGTCGGTCGTCTAGATGGCGCCTCTATGTGTCAAGACGGGCCTGCGGCCGGGTTGTAGCGTGGAATGTGGTGGGTTCGGGAAGTGGCTAGTCCGACGTGGCGGCGTGCGGGGTGTCAGCCAGGCTGCGCAGGACCTGAGAGTCGCCCCGAGTGCCTCCCGGGCTCGCCGCCAGCTCTGTCTTCGAGTCGCGGAAAGTTTCCTACAAACGACATCCGACAGGCGCCTCTTCAAACAGCGCAACGCTTTTCAGAGGATCTTCCCGCAAGCTCACTTCCGCTGACAGTGCGTGCAGCCCGTTGTTTCTCGACCGATCCGGGTGGTAGTCCTGGTGTGCAGAACATAGTTCGGTTGCCGGTCTCCGTTCCGTGAGAGCTGTTGGCGGACAATGATACCGGGGAGAAAACGTCGGTGGGTGGTACCGGTGTAGCTCGCGAATGCGGCCCGCCGAGCGGAACTGATGAAGCGAGCCGGTCCGGTAGAAGATTCTGCTCGTGTTGCGGACTCCGATCCCGCACAGTTGAAGTCAGTGAGCTGCCGGACTGGCGGGCCGTTGCTTCGATGCCGCCGGCGGTATCGGCATCCGCCGATCCAGTTGTCGGACTTCGGCGGCCAGATCGACTGCGAGGGTGCGCATAGTCGGGCCGGCAAGATCGCGGGGGCGGACCCGATGCAAGTATCACGGCAGCCCGGTCGGCACAAACCCTTGTGGGGTCCCGCAGGGATTGCATGGGTGAGCACGATATGGAGGCGGTTGACCGTACGGATGGCGGTGTAGATCTCGTAGTACTACTTATCATAAAAACAAAAACGGTGCGGTCCCCGTGGAACCCATTCGGGCGGTGCTCGGCCTCTGTGCTGTCAGCGCGGCCCCGGTCGAGACTGAGTCGTCGCACGTGCGAGTGTGGCCTGGTCGAGAGCAAGCCCTCGACTCCTCCCTCGTCGAACTGGCGCCGCCAGACGCAGTGGACCTGCCGCGCTGATGCCGTAACAGTGGCACTGGCGGCGACATTGCCACTGACTTCCTCGACGTGGCGCAGCACTACGATTTTTGTTTTGCTCGGCGTTCGATCTCTCGTGATGACCTGGGATCTTCCTCTCATCAGAAGATCCCATGCCACCCCTCCATCTGTTTTGACGGAACTCGCAGGCGGCCGAGCGTACCTAGTAGTTCAGCAGCCGCCGATACGTTTCTTGATCGCTGAGGCGACGAATTCGGGTTCCTGTTCGGGAAGCCAGTGCGATGCGCCCTCGACAACTGCCAGTTCATAGTCCGCGGTGACATGCTCTCCGCACCTCACGGCGCCCGCATAGCCGAGAAACGCGTCGTCAGTGCTCCATATATAGGTGGTCGGAACCGTCACCGGACCGAGGTCGGCAAAGTCTCGGGTCATCGCGCGATACCAGTTCAGGCTGGCCGTCAGCGCCCCTGGTGAACTTTGCCGTGCTAGATACCGATCAATCACCTCGGGATTGACTGCGTCCCCGAAGAAGCTCCGAAATGCGCTGCCGCCGTGTCCGAGTAGAGACTCTTCGGCCTCGATCGGGGTCCGGAAGAGGCGGAAGTAACTCGACCGCTTCTGCTGATCGGCATCGTGAACTGCGGCCCAGCCGAATGCGGCAGGGTGCGGTGACGACACTGCTGTGAACGTGGTCAACTTGTCCGGATGCCGGGCAGCGAGGAACCATCCGACGACAGCGCCCCAGTCGTGGCCCACAAGATGAATTGTATTGATTTCCAACGCGTTCAACAATCCGAGTACATCGTCAACCAGGTGGTCGATCCGGTAGTTGTCGATTCCGTTCGGGCGGGCTGCGGGGGAGTATCCCCGCTGGTTGGGGATGATCGTCTGGAAACCGGCGGAGTGTAGGTGGGACGCTACAGTCGCCCAGGACTCAGCGCTTTCGGGAAATCCGTGTAGGAGCATCACGGGTGTGCCATCTCGCGGGCCGCTGATGGTGACCTCGAATGTCAGTGTTCCGACCGGGATGTCCACTGTGCGTGCGGAATAGGTCATGGCACGAGAGTAGTGCATTCGATCGCTCGAAGATAGGATGCAATGTTTCCTAGTTAGCGCCCTGTCCGCGCATTTGTTGATGATCTTCGGCCCAGCGTACGGTCGCGTCGATCGAATGCAAGATGTGGGCGGTCATGGCTTTTCGGGCGCCCCGGCTGTCGTGGGCTGTGATGGCATCGGAAATTGCTTTGTGCTCGGCCAGGTTGCGTCGGAGGAGTCGAGAGTTCTGTGAGTAAGCGACAAAGGCCGTATTCTTGGGGTAGCGCCGGTGGATATCTTCGATCGCCAGTACGAGTTGTTGGTTGCCGGAGGCTTCCATGATGACATTGTGGAAATCATCGTTGGCGTGTGTCCACCGCTCGGTCTCTCTAGTTTGCGCGGCCGCCGACTGCTTTGTACGCGCCGTGATTTTGTCGATGATCTGCTGGTAGCCGTCCCAGGCGCTGTGCAGCCGCTGGAGTTGTTCGTCATTGATCCGTTCCGCCGCGAGCGCGGCGGCGAAACCCTCGAGTTCAGCGCGAATCTCGCCCAACTCCCGAATGTCCCGACTCGAGTGGCCGTTGACCTGGGCACCCCGATTGGGAACGATCGTGACGATTCCCCGCGACGCGAGGACGCGGAGGGCCTCCCGGATGGGAGTCCGGCTTGTTCCGAACTCTTCGGCGAGCGTTGAGTGTCGCAGCCAGGAACCCACGGGCGCCTCACCGACGAGGATTCGATGCTGAAGCGCTGAAACGATTTCATCGGCTGCGGAGCCCCCGCGGGCGTCATCGTCCGCTGCCGTCGATCGTGGTGCCACGGTGCACTCTGTCCTCTCGTCGTGCTTGTAGATCGCTCTACAGTCTTCCATCTGCATTCGCTTTGCTGCACGTCAACCCGATAAAGCGCAGGCGGCACCGGCCGGTCGGAATTCCCACGGCGACGTTCGACTGTCCCGAACACAGATGCATGTTCTGATAGTTTGAATGCAGAATTCAGAAAATAGGATGCAATAGCGCTGGAAGAGGGATGTGAATGGTCACACCAAAGTTGCAAGCGCGACCGGATCTCACGGGCTCATTCGGTATGTGCGCGACGACGCATTGGACGGCATCGTCAACGGCTCAAGCGGTATTGGAACGCGGTGGCAACGCGTTCGACGCGGCCACAGCAGCGGCCTTCGTTTTGCACATCGTCGAGCCGCACCTCAATGGCCCCGGTGGTGACCTGGTGGCCCTGATCGGGCGCGCAGGCACACCGGTGCGTGTTCTGGTCGGGCAGGGGCCGGCACCGCAGATGGCATCGATCGACCACTTCCGCGCGGAGGGCCTGGACATGGTTCCCGGATCGGGTGCCCTTGCCGCGACAGTGCCTGGGGCGGTGGAGGCGTGGTTGCTGCTACTGCGCGATTACGGAACCTGGAAGCTCGGCGACATACTCGAGTTTGCGATCCACTACGCGGATCACGGCCACCCGATCCTGCCGCGGGCCGCCGGTGTCATTGACACCGTGGCTGATCTTTTTCGAAATCACTGGCCGACTTCTGCGGAGGTCTGGCTCTCGGCCGAGGGCAGTGCGCCTTCGGCGGGCGCCGTAGTACGTAATGGCTCGTACGCCGCGACCCTACGTGCGTTGATCGCAGCTACAGATAGCGCCGACCGCGTCATGCAGATCGATGCGGCGCGCCGCGAATGGTCGGAAGGATTTGTCGCGCGTGCCGTGATCGACTTCGTCGCCACGGTCAAACATCGCCACTCCACCGGATCAGATCATCATGGAATCCTGTCGTTGTCGGACCTTCAAGGGTTTCGTGCCTCTTTCGAAGAGCCGCTATATGCGAACTTCCGGGGCACCACGGTCGTCAAAGCCGGAACGTGGACCCAGGGTCCGGTGCTATTGCAAACGCTGGCAATTCTCGCCGGATATCACGACCGCGACCTCGATCTCGAAACGCCGGCCGGGGTACACCGCGCGGTCGAAGCACTCAAACTCGCGATGGCCGACCGCGACTCGTACTACGGAGAACGAACTCCTCGCCGCCAGATCGCCACCCTGTTGTCGCCGAGTTATGCCGCAGCGAGGCGCGATCTGATCACAGATCGGGCGTCCGGTGTATTCCAGCCAGGTCTGATCGGCGCAAACCCCTACATGCCGCCTCTCGTTCTAGAGGACTGCTTGTCGCTGTCGCCTACCGTGGGTGAGCCGACTGTGTCGTTGAATGGGCAAACCCGCGGCGACACATGCCATCTCGATGTTGTCGACAAGTGGGGAAATATGATCGCGGCCACTCCCTCGGGCGGTTGGTTGCAATCGTCGCCCACCATTCCCGGCCTGGGATTCTGTCTCGGAACCCGGCTGCAGATGTCATGGCTCGATGAGGCCAGTCCATCGGCACTCGCGCCGGGGTGCCGACCGCGAACGACGCTGAGCCCCACAATGTTGGTTCGTGGGGGTCAAGTAATCTCCGCGCTCGGAACGCCAGGCGGCGATCAACAGGACCAGTGGCAATTGCTCTATCTCCTACGCACATTGATCGGCAACCACACTCCTCAGGAGGCCATCGAGGCGCCGGCGTTCCACACCACCAGCTTTCCTGCGAGCTTTTGGCCGCGGACGTGGACGCCGGCCGGTCTGGTTGCCGAGGATCGACTGGGTGACAAGGTCATCGATGAGTTACAGGAAAGAGGGCATCACGTCACTCGCGCAGGCGACTGGACTCTGGGACGGCTATCGAGTGTCACCCGAGACCCGTACAGCGGGTTGCTGGGCGCTGCGGCGAATCCTCGTGGGGCACAGGGTTATGCAGTGGGCCGATGACGGGTGTAGAGGCCGCCTCGGATTAATGGGGTGTAAAACTTTTCCGAAACGCCGACAAATTGCATCCAATTTCGTATATTTAGCATTCATAGGAGCTTCGCGCATCGTGGATTCGGTGAACAAGAAGGGTTGACATGAGCCAGACGAGAGTTGGTCCGGAGGACGCTTGTCGCGCCAACGTAAAATCTAAAGAACGGTCACGCCTGACGCGTGCGCTCATCGATCGGCAGCTCGACTACTACCCGGTGGGTGCGGAGCGGAAGTTACGTCTCGCACTTGCGGTCGCAGCCACGGTCATTCTGTACTACCAGCAGTACACATTCGGAGCTGTCTCCTCGCAGACCAGTGCCGAATTCGGAATGTCATTCATGTTCTTGGCCGGGGGACTGGCACTCTGCAATTGCGTCGGAGCGTTCGGGTCGCTCGCGGCCGGTGTCGCGGACCGATTCGGTCGAACCAACGTCGTGGTGTACGGCCTGATTATCCTGAGCTTGCTCACCGCGGTGGCCATGCCGCTGACCACCGACAAGTGGATGTACATCTTCTGGTCGTGCTGCATCGGACTGTTCGAGGGGATGCTGCTGGTCGCAACGCCCGCGCTGGTCCGAGACTTCAGTCCGCAGACAGGTAGAGCAACTGCGATGGGACTGTGGGCGGTCGGTCCGGCGGCCGGCTCGCTCTGCGCAACCGCTATCGCCGCGGCAACTCTGGGCGCGTTCAACGATGCGTGGCAAAGCCAGTTCATCCTCGCGGGCGTCATCGGTTTGGTACTGGTGCTCATCGCCCTGCCATTCATGAAAGAACTCAGTCCGGCGCTGCGAGATCAGACCATAGTCTCGGAGAGCGACAGTGAACTCCTGGAGGTGCGGGCAGCGAGCGGTGAGGTCGAGGTCAGCAGATCCTGGAAGCCGCTGATGCGGCCGGCCATTCTCCTCCCTGCCATAGGGTATTCACTGGTCTTGTTGTTTTACTACACCATCGTCACCGTTGCGCCGCTGATGTTCGGTACCGGATTCGGGTTCACCTCGACACAGTCGAACACCATTGTCTCGGTCGCCTGGGCGTTCAACATTCTCATCGCGTTGTTCTTCGGGGCAATTGTCGATAAATACCTGGTGCGTAAGCCTTGGATCCTGTTGGGCGCCTTGATGTGTATTGTATTCCAGATCGTCTTGCTGTCGATGGTCGGAACCGATGCGAGCATCACTGTAGTGGGCATCGTGATGGCGTGTCTCGCGATGTCATGGTCGGTATTTCAGATCCCGTGGTTCGCGGCGTATACCGAGACGATCGAAGCTCACAGTCCCAGTCTGGTCGCGAGCGGAATGGCGATCTGGGCATGGGTGTTGAGAATTGTTGTGACGCTGTCCTTCCTCTTCGTTCCGCAGGTCGTCTCCTCTTTGACCACGCTCATCCAAAGTGATCCGACGGTCGGCGAGTTCGAGGCCGCGGAGGCCTCCGGGACCCCGGTGTCTGCTGAGCTCTCCGACAAGATGGCGGCGATCGCCACGGCTTCTGAGGATGTGATCGGTCAATGGCAGCTGTGGATGTGGATCGCAGTGGCCAGCGCGATCGTGTTCATCTTCACGATCCCGGCCCTCACTGGGCGGTGGACAATCGCGAAGGCTCGCCAAGATCGCCAGCAGCACGTAGCAACGCGGCAGCGGGAGTTGGCGCGACACCAATTGCACAAGCCTGACGAGGTCCCGCAGCTCGAGGAAAAGATCGAGCCACGCCACGACCTCATGACCTGATATCTCACTGACCCCGAACAGCAACAGAAAGGATTTTACGATGCGTGCTCTCGTCGTAGACCACTCAGCGCGAAATGGGATCGGCCTCGCCGACGTTCCCGAACCCATCCCTGCGGAGAACCAGGCGCTGATCAAAATCGAGGCGGCATCAGTCAATTTCGGCGAGGCGTCACTTGCGGCGGGCCTCGTATCGCATATGGACAGGCCACCGGCCGGATTCGTCCTCGGTGGCGATGCCGCCGGGGTGGTGGTACGCCGCGCCGCAGATGGTTCTGGACCACCGGCCGGTGCTCGGGTGGTGACGCTGGGTGCCGGGGGTGCCTGGGCAGAACGTCGCGCTGTCAACACAGACCTTCTCGGTATCGTACCGGATGCCGTAGACCTGGGTGAGGTCAGCACAGTGCCGATCGCTGGCCTGACGGCTCTGCGTGCGCTGCACAGGGTGGGAACATTGCTGGGTAGACGGATACTCGTCACCGGATCGACCGGCGGAGTCGGACGGTTCGCGATCCAGCTGGCACGCCAGGCCGGTGCGCACGTGATCGCAGTAACCGGCGATCCAGACCGACAACGAGAAGGCCTGATAAAGATCGGGGCCCACGAGGTCGTGGACAGTGCGCGATCGGTGACCGAACCACTCCACGGGATCATCGACATGGTCGGTGGAGACGAGCTGGTCGCGGGGTTTGCTCGTTTGGCTGAGCACGGGACGCTGGTCGCTGTCGGCCATGCTGCCGGGCAACCCGAAAACTTCTCCTACGGAGCATTGTTCGGTGACGATGGGGGGCACGATCGCTCGCTGGTGACATTCCATCTGACAGGCTGCACTGACCTGGCACCCGATCTCCGATGGCTCGCAGAGAGCGTGGGTCGAGGATCTCTCGATCCTCAGATCGCCTGGCGCGGCAAGCTCGATGAGGCAGATCAGGCATTCTCAGCCCTACTGAATCGGACGCTGCGCGGCAAGGCTGTCATCGACATCGTGTGAGCGCCGACTTCCCCGGTGGAGTCGCTAGAAGGACAAACATGACAAGGAGAGACCCTGTGAGTTCGTTCGAAGGAAAAGTCGCATTCATCACCGGCGGCGGTCGAGGGATGGGACGAGAAATCGCTCTGGAGTTCGCCAGACAGGGCGGTGACGTCATCATCACCGACATCGCATCCGATATCGAGGCTATCCCGTACTCCCTCGCCTCGAAGGAGGACCTGGACGAGACGAAGGCCCTCGTGGAAGCCGAAGGCGCCCGATGTATCGCACGTGTCGCCGACGTTCGAGACCAGCAAGCACTCGACGATGCGGTTACCGCGGGTGTCGAGGCCTTCGGCCGAATCGACGTCTTGTCCGCGAACGCCGGTGTCTACGACTGGTCGAGTTCTCGGCTGTGGGAGACATCCGACGCCGCATGGTACGCCCAGATCGGAGTGTGCCTCGAGGGCGTGTGGCGGAGCGCGAAAGCTGTTGCCCCCCAAATGATCAAGCAGGGTCGGGGCGGATCGATGGTCTTCACCTCGTCCAACGTTGGTGTCGAAGGCGCGCCCTGCTCCGCGCCCTACGTGGCTGCGAAACATGGTGTCATCGGACTTATGAAGACTGCAGCGCTCGAGTTGGGTGAGCTGGGAATTCGGGTCAACGCTGTGCTCCCGAGCACCACGGACACGAAGATCAACGATCATCCGGCCGGTTGGCGCCGGGCCAGCGGGAAACCGGATGGAACGCGAGATGACTACCTTGATGCGGTGCATCAGTGGAGCATTCTCCCTAACACGACAGCGCTACCGCCGCAGGCGACGGCCAAGGCAATCGTCTGGCTTGCCTCGGATTCGGCCGAATACATCACGGGTGTAGCACTTCCCGTCGACGCCGGACACCTGACGCTCCCGGGATTCAATCCGTGGCCTATCCGCGACTGACAGAGGCCATCTGTAACTTCCAACCGACTTAAGGGGCAACCTTCATGACTGATCGTTCGATTCTCGACCTCTGGCCCGGCAACGCCCTGTGGTCCTCGCAGGTCGTCCGACTCGCGGCCCTGTCCTATTCGCGCGGAGCTGACCTATCCGAAGTGGTGTCCACAGTAGCCGGCATTCGATCGGGAGACTCCGACGGTTGGTACAAGGCCTTCGACGACCTTGCCAACCGAACGCGTGATCAAAGCGCAGCCCTGGGTGCTGATCATAGGCTGTCGCAACGAGATCTGCTCTGGCGAGCCAGCATGTACTACCGAAACGCCGGTGTGTTCCTGGCCCCGTCCGACCCGAGAGCGATCGAGGCCGCTGAGTCTCGACGACAGACGTTCGGCGCCGCAGCAGAAGCGCATCCCGAGCCGATAGAGCAAATAGAGGTGCCCTTCGGAGATACTTCACTGCCGGGGTGGTTCTGCACCGGAACAACGTCGGATGCCGGGCCGCGGCCGATTGTCATCGTGGTCGGCGGAACCGACGGTGTTGCCGAGGAGATGTACTTTGCGCTTGGTGGCGCATTGGTGGCGCGTGGTTACAGCGTGCTGGTATTCGACGGTCCCGGGCAGGGCGAAGCTTTGCGCCGCGGAGTCCTGGCTCGGGCCGACTTCGAGGTGGCGATCTCGGCAGCGATCGATTTCGTCTCCGAAAGGCAGGATGTGAACGCAGACCGTGTCGGTCTCATAGGACACAGCCTGGGTGGCCTCTATGCGGCGCGAGCCGCCGCATCGGATTCTCGACTCCGCGGAACTGTTATCGCAAGCGCTCCATTCGACCTACTCGCAAACCTCACAGCAGGAGACTCTTCGGATACCGACGAGGCCGCCATGACGTTCTTCGTAGCGCTGTATTCGGAGCTGACCGGTTCGCTGTCGCTGGACGAGGCGTTAGGCAAGCTTACCGACTTCCATCTGCGCGACGCTGTCAAAAACATCCATACGCCATTGCTGGCTCTTTACGGCGCCGACGACGCACTAGTCGCGGTTGCCGACGGGGAGCGCATCCTCGCCGATGCCCCAACCACGGACAAGACCTTGATCGTCTATCCCAGTGGTTCGCCGGGAAGTGCGCACTGTCAACAGGATTCGCTGCCAGTGGCACAGCTCGACCTGTGCAATTGGATCGAGAGTCACATCTAATTCGTCTGAAGTGCAACCGAAGGAGATTACCTATGAGTACCGATCCAGCCCCCGAAGGCACTTACTCTCCGGCGCCCGGTGACACCCTTATCTTCGAAAATGACCGGGTGCGGGTATGGAGCATGACGCTTCCGCCTCACGGCATGTATGACTTCCATCAGCACCACCATGACCACGTGGTGATCTGGCCCGACGCGGGGCGCGCCGAGGCTCAAGAGTTGGGGGACCCTAACTGGTCCATCTCACAAACGGCCGAAGAAGGATTTGTCATCTTCAAAACCGTCGGGCACGGCGAACCACTCACCCCCCACCGGATCAGGAACCTCGAAGACCGTACTGTTACCCACTACATCGTCGAGCTAGTCAGCGAAAAGTCCCCGAACTCAACGGCACTGCCGGCAGAAACCAATGCCCGAGGGAGATTCAACGACGCGCGCGCTGATATCTGAAGGCTCATAATTGCGCCTGGTTGGGGACTGTCCCTTAATCAGTGTTTCGGCCCGAGACGCTGAGAGAATGCTCGGTGAGGTGGTGTCGTGATGACGACGACACTGGATGATGTGAGGAAGAAGAGGGACGAGCCTTCTGCGGACCCCGCAGCGACAGCGGAACTGGCACGACTAGCCCAGGACCAAATCCTGTCGCTGCCCGGACCGGACGGGCAGTTCGAGCAATTCACCAAACCGTCCTCGAAACCGCATTGAACGAGGAGATGTCCGAGTACCTCGGCAATGGCAAGAACCAGGCCCCGCCAGTTCGGACCTCGAGATCGCCGCGCCCAGATCACCAGCCGTTCATCCGACGTGGCAGATACGCGGTGCGGAATGTGTCAATGCGATTGAGTCCAACGAGAGTTACTCGGGGCCCGATCGGCATCGGGTTCGGCCGAGGGCTTGTTGATCCAGACGTCGATAGGTAGGTCCAGGACCTTTGGGAGCTCGGCCCTCCCGAACGTTCGGGATGCTGCGCACGTGCCTGAGCGAGCACGACGGCGCGTTCGGTGGCCTTCTGTCCGGCAAGACCGAAGTGCACATCCGCCGGTGCGTGCAGCCCGATCCCGGTATCGCGATGTTCGTCGTTGTACCACGAGGTGAACGCGTCCAAGATATTTCGGGCATGGTGAATCGAGGCGAAACGCTCCGGCCACATCGGCCCGTACTTGACGGTCTTGACCAGCGATTGAAGAATATGGATGGTCGTTCGACACCCGCGGGGGGTGAATGTGAGCGGGTGACCTCAAGATCTGCGAGCAGCGTCGCGACGGTCTTGCTCGTCATCGACGTACCCCGATCCGCGTGCACCACGTTCGGAATACCCTGTACAGCAAAGATTTCGGTCATCATTTCCGTAGCGAGCAATCCCGATTCGCGTGTCTGTACGTGTGCGCCCACGATTTAGCGGGAGAAGATGTCGATCATCACGTACGCGTCAAAATAGGTGCTTATGACCGGGCCGGGCTACTTCGTGATGTCCCATGAATACACCTGACGCGAGCGGTGACCGGTCGGCGAACCGGGCGCTGCACAATATGTCGAGGACGCCGCGACGTTCCGCCTCGGTGAGTTTGTTCTCCGGGGACCTGCCCGGGAGTGGTGACAGCCGGATCTACTGCCGTAGGGCTGGCTTTGTCCCGCGCCGCGGTGCAACGCGCAAGTCCTGTCATGCGCTTGCATCCCTTGTTGTTACACCGGATTCGGTGAGTTCGTGGTGGGCGTGCACCGACGCTTCGCTTCTTACGCTGCCGTCCACATTTGTGCTCTCGGAGAGTTGCTCCAAGAGCTCGCGTGTGCTTTCCCTCGATTCCCGGTGCGGTTTGGGTGGTGGACAGCTTCTTGTTCGCTCGTTCGAATTCGCGTGTGAGCCGGGCGAATTCGGCCTGTTCGGCGGGTGGGTTTGCCGGTTTTCTCTCCGGGTTTCGTGCCGTCGACGACGCCGGCGTCGCGTTGTTTGCGCCATTCGCTGATCAACGAGGAGTACAGGCCTTCGCGGCGCAGGTACGCACCGCCTCCGTTGCTCTGGTAGGCCTGCTCGGACGCGGTCAGGTGGGCGAGCTTGTCGGCGGCGCTGAAGGCGCGTCGTCGCCCAGGGCCGTCGGCGCGGGGATGCGAAGGGTTTGTCCTTGAGTGTTGAAGCATGCTGAAAATTGTCGTCGTCGGGTTGATCCGTATCTCGCCCTGCGGGCGAGGTTGCTGTGAACCGCTGGACTCAACCCACCCTGCCATGCAGGGGGAAACTGACCGAACATCAGAAACTCTCGCATCGGTGCAGTTGCGTGAGTGCTTTACGGCCGCTTCGAGGCGGCTCCGCCTGAATCCACGGAGGATTAATCGCACGCGCGGACAGAACGCGCAATTAGGCTGGCAACGCGCTCCAGTCGTACGGCGGACCATCGTCTTGATCTGGACCGCCTGAACCGGCCTGACCACGGCTTCGATCCGAAGCCCTGTCTTCGTGGCGTAAACGGGCCACTCACCACGACCTAGGTAGATCATTCGCGATCTCGCGATCTTCCTCGCCGTCGATCATTGCCTCGCAGACATCACGCCCCTGAGTGACAACGCGGGGCGTTCGGCCATCCGATGCAACGGTATCCCGGACTGATTACGGCCCTCACCGGCGACGGAGCGGCCGCATTGTCAGTGATCAACGGCGCCGCGCCAGTCTCCGGAGCGTACCGGTCGGTGAACTCGCCATTCGATCAAGCATCGCGTGCACATCTGCGACCACGTCCCGCCCGTCCACCTATCAGCTGATTTTCCAACGGCATACGCAGGGCCAGGGCAGTGTGTAGCACTGCGCGATCTTCCGAGGTGTTGACGTGCGCACCGGCCAGCATGGCATCCCGGTGTTCCTCCACCGCGGCCGTCCGGGCTAGGCCGGGGTCTCCCGGGTGACCCGGTGCTTGCTGTAGTCGATATATAGGTCGGCAGCGGTGACAGTGAGGAGGTGGTCCTCGATCTGGGATTCTCTGAGCTGGGTAAAGCGGCGCTGGAGTCGGAAGTGTGACGTGGGGCGGGTGGTTTCGAAGGATATTCGTATTCGTGATCCTAAGTTCCCGGTATTCGCGTCCCGCAATTTGGTGGGTTTCATTTATTGATTCTCCTGGTGGTGTGTCCGGGGAGTCGATATCGGAGGAATGCTTTGTCATGCATTGGGATTCGAGTGATTTGGTGCGGCGCGAATGTGGGCGCGTTCGCCTTGCCTGCCGATGAGGCTGAGGAACTCGACGGGTCCGGCGCTGGTGGCACCGAACCAGTGTGGGGTGCGGGTGTCGAACTCCGCGGCTTCTCCGGCGGTGAGGAGGAGGTCGTGTTGACCGAGGACGAGCCGGAGGGTGCCGTCGAGGACGTAGGCCCAGTCGTATCCCTCGTGTGAACGGAGCTCTGGTTCGGTGTTGTCGTCTCCGGTGGGGAGGACGAATTTGTAGGCCTGGATGCCCCCTGGCCTGCGGGTGAGAGGGATGACGGTCGATCCGTCGGTGCAGGCGACGGGGCGAAGGTCGATGCGGGGGTTGGCCGTGCGTGGTGCATCAACGAGGGAGTCGAGGGTAACCCCGTAGTACCTCGCCAGGGGTAGGAGTTGTTCGAGAGTCGGTCGGCGGTGCCCCGCTTCGAGTCGAGAGAGAGTGCTGGTGGAGATCTCCGTCTCGGTCGCGAGTTCGGTGAGGGTGACTTCGCGCTGTAAGCGTAGGTGCTTGAGTCTCTGCCCGACAGTGTCGAGGGTGTGATCGATCGTGCCATCCATTCTTCTCATTTTGCCATTCGGCAACATAGATTGCACTTTTGGGGTGTGGTGTTCCACGCTGTTGTTCCATGGTCGGAACAGAGGAGATGTACGGGATGGACGCAGGTCAAACAGGCCGAGTATGGGATGCGGTTGTAGGAGGAAACTCTGCGGGGTCGAGTGCAGCATTGGCACTTGCGTGCGCGGCGATCGGTCGTCGTCGACGGCTGTCATCACGTAACGCCTCCGCAAAGGCTGAGCACACTTTCCTCGGCGTTGAAAGGGGAAACACTTTGACGCCGCGGAGCAGGGGTCGAGAGGAAGCGTCAAGCGATGGGGCGCAGATCATCTCAACTCGAATCGTCCAATCTGCCGCGACGAACCACGGATTCGAGATCATCCGCACTGCCGGCGGGGTCCCGGTCACGACCAAAACTGTCACAGGCGTGGAGAAGGTCGATAATCAACTCACCTGTATGCGACTGCAGGGCGGCGAGTTTCTCGAGTTGGCTGCGTTGGCGGTTCCCTACCTGACTCGCCTGCGAATCGGCGGATTCGATGAGGTGGGGCTGGAGATGAGTGCCCACGCGGCGGGAGCGGAGATTGTCGCGGATGTCTTCGGGCACAAGAGCGTCCCCGGTGGATGGAGCGGGGAAACGCCCTCGATTCCGGCATGCAGGTCAGTGAACTGCTGTGAGTGAGATGCGGGGTGGTGATGACCACCGACACCGAGTTGGTATTCAAGGATGCCGACCGGGCCGTGGAAAACAACGGCACGACGGGACAGCAATGACCTCGCGGGATTTCGACAAAGACTACTGGGAACGCCATTGGACTCGCACCGATGGCGCCGGCAAACGTACCAACAGTCCGGTGAACCCCTACATTGACAGTGAGACAAGGCAATTGATTTCGGGCACTGCACTGGACGCCGGATGTGGATCAGGTGCAGAAGCGATTTGGCTCGCACGCAACGGCTGGAAGGTCACTGGAGTCGATACTTCTCGAACAGCCCTGGCTATGGCAGCAAAGTATGCGCGGGACGACTCTATCGAAGACTTGTTGACATGGGTCGAAGCTGATCTGACCATGTGGGAGCCGCACGAGCGATGGGACCTGGTGGTCACCAACTACGCCCATCCAACGATCCCGCAGCTCGAGTTCTACCGGCGAATCGCCAGTTGGGTTACCCCAGGAGGCGCGTTGTTGATCGTGGGGCATCTCCACGATCCAGAGTCGGCCACATCCCATCAGCCGCGAGAAGTGTCCGCCACGCTGGGTGAGATCACCGAACTCTTCATCTCGCCGGCATGGGAGATCGAGACCGCGCGGCAGGAATCCCGCCTGGTCACTCACCACAGTGGCGCCGTGGTGACGCTGAGCGACGTCATCGTCCGCGTTCATCGAAATAGTTGAGCCCCAAGAATTCTCAGAACAGATGGTCCAAAAACTCGGCAGCGCCGTAGACGGGCGAACCACTGTCGTATTGATGCCACCCGCCCGCACCAGACCCGTAAGCCGGGCGTCGACTCGAAGGAACACATGAACGCCACCCCACCCGCAGATGTGAAAGCGGGCACCCCTGTCATCGAGGATCCCCGCAGACGCCGCGCGATCCTCATCGCTGTATGTATAGCACTGATGTCCGTAGTCGCTTCAGTTTCCGGGCTCAACGTCGCCCAGCCACAGCTCGCGGACACCTTCGCCGCATCACAGGGGCAGGTGCTGTGGATAATCAACGTCTACACCCTCACCCTGGCAGCTTTGCTGCTTCCACTCGGAGCTGTCGGCGACAGGTGGGGCCGCAAGCCGGTCCTGCTTCTCGGTCTCGCAGTGTTCGGCATCGCCAACATCGCTGCCGCCATCGCGCCCACCATCGAAATCATGGTCGCGGCTCGCGTCCTAGCCGGGGTGGGCGCGGCGATGATCATGCCGGTCACCCTCTCGGTGATTACCACATCCTTCCCCGACGAGGAGCGCTCCAAAGCGATCGGTGTGTGGACGGCAGTCGCCGGCGGAGGCGGCATTCTCGGGATGTACCTCTCGGCGCTTGTGGTCGATATCGCTATTTGGCGGTGGCTGTTCATCCTTCCTATCGCCCTCACTGGAGCAGCTGCGATGATCGCCGCACGCTCCGTTCCGAACTCCCACGAACGCACCACAGGCCGTTACGATTTCGTCGGTGGCGTCACTTCTGTCATCGCCGCGGTCGGGATCACCTACGCCCTTCACGAAGGGCCTTCCCGCGGCTGGGACGACCCTTCGATCTTGGGTATTCTCGGCGTGGCCGTCAGCGCCGCGATCATCTTCGTCGTATGGGAACTTCGTACCCCCACACCACTTCTGGACGTCCGACACTTCCAGAAGCGAGGTCTTTCCAGCGGGTCGACACTGCTGCTGGTCCTGTTCGGAGTCCAGGCGGGCATTTCGCTCGTGCTCTACCCCTTCTTTCAGGTCGTCCTCGGCTGGAGCGGGCTCCTCTCGACCCTGGCGATGATGCCGATGGCTGTGTCGATGATGCTCGCGTCCGGTCTCGCACCCAGACTCGCGGCACGTGTCGGGAGGCGTGCCGCGATGGCGACCGGCCTCGTCATCGCCGGTATCGGACTTGCGCTCATGGCAGTCCTCGTCTCCGCCGATGGGGGCTACCTTCCCGTCCTGCCTGGGCTGATCGCGATGGGTCTGGGGGCCGGGCTCGCTATGACGCCGTCCACGGAAGCGATCACCTCCTCACTTCCGCGTGAGCAGCAGGGAGTCGCCTCCGCGCTTAACGATCTCACCCGGGAATTCGGCGCGGCGCTCGGTATCGCACTGCTCGGGGGGCTGCTCACCGCTGGATACCAAAGCGCGATCGATCAGCGTCTTGACGGCGTTTCTGACTCGATTGCCGATACCGCTCGTGAAGGGATCGCAAATGCCGTCACAGTGAGCAGCCAGGCCGGTTCCCAAGCAGGGCAGCTGATCAATGCTGCACGGGAATCTTTCATCACTGGATGGCAACAAGCGATGTGGGTCGGCGTGGGAGCCTTGGCTGCGCTGTTCATCTACGTCGTTCTCCGTGGCCCGAAGCCGGCGGCACCTCTCGACGATTCGAACGAAGACGCCGAGCTGACCGCAACGTCCACCGCAGGTACGGGCGATGGAAGATGAACTGTCGGACTTCGAGCGCTGATCCACCTCGGCCAGTGTGAGCTGCCGACGGACGCGGCGGCTGTCCGTTCGCGGTCGGCGTTTGAAGTTCGGTCCCGGTTGTGCTCGGCGCGGATTCCCGATCAGGCCTGCGCAAAACTCGGGGTACGTCAACTCGAGCCGCCACTTTGGTTGGGTGGACGGCAAGCCGGTCTTGCGTGGCATCGCCGTCAGCGGCGATTCGACTCGACGAAGCCGGAGGACGTTGTCTCTCAGGCAGAGAAGATCGATGGCCGCGCGCGCTCATCGCATGCTTCTGGGACGTCAGCGATCATCGGCTTCATAGCGCTGGAGTGAAAATCTGGGGTGACCGGGCATGAGGACGCTGGCGAGGATGAAGCGCCTGCGCGGTTCCAAGCTCGGATCTCTCGCACCGAAACCAGCGCCCCTGTATATCGACAACATGAGCCCATCATTGCGATCAGGCAATGTCAACGACCTGTCGGTGCCCGAAACATGCCCCTGTCCACGTGGGAGACGGCACCCGGCCACACATTCGTTCTGCATCGCGAGTTGAAGTGTGATCTTACCCGCGAACTGGACCCGGCTATGGCCGCCGATACCTCGACTGCGCTGCGCGGTCGAGGTATCGGCTCGCGCCCATCAAATTGTGACGGCAGTCCCGTACGCGCAGACTTCGACGCCGGAATCGGCGTATTCGTTGGTTTCGAACCGGAACGCGACCACGGCGTTCGCACCGACAGCTTCTGCTTCGACCTGCAGACGTTGCAGAGCTTCCTCTCGCGCGTCGTGCAACAACTGGGTGACGCCCTTGAGTTCACCTCCCCGCACCGATTTGACGATCGATCCGAAGCTGGACCCGATGTTGCGTGATCGTACGGTGAGTCCGAACACTTGTCCGAAGACCTGGGTGATTCGTGCTCCCGGGATATCGTTGGTGGTGACAATGATCATTTTCTTCCAATCTTTGATACGTGTAGCCAACAGTCGGCGCTGTTGAGCGACGGGTGATTTGCGCGCCCTTCGAGAATGTTCGATCACCGTCGGCGCGGCCAGGCATGGTGTTAGAGGGATCACGGGGGTGATTGTGGACGGCTGTTTTCGATGATCGCGAATGCTCGTGCGAGGGCCTTCACCTGTGCAGGGTTGTAGAGATCGAGGATGGCGGTTTGAAGAGCAGATTCGGCGAACTGTCGATTCAATTTCGCCTGAGCGATAGAATCTTTCATCCACGGGAATCGTTCCTGATCGCGCTGTATCGCCACAGCTAGATGCTGGGCGAGTTCCTCGATCACGTCAGTGTCAGCGTCGGCGGGGAGCGTGTCGAATCGTTCGTCGTTGTCATTGGGCTCGCCGAGGAGTGCCCGGAAGTCTTCGAGAGCATCGGGTTCGAACACCCGGGACAGGACGGTGACGAGTTTGCGGTCCCTCTCGGATAGTGATCCGGCGACCGGCTGAAACGGGGTGGGCATGTCGACGGGCGCCCGGTACTTGAGGACGATTGCGAGCTCGGAGCGGATCCGGTGCAGCCGTTCGATGGTCGCTGCCAGGTCGGCGTCGAGCACTTCGATGGCCGCTTCCGGGTCTTCAGCAGCCCGCTCCCTCGTGCTGATTGCGGCGAGAGGGACGCCAACCTCTTTCATGCGGGTGATCTGCAGTACGCGAACGAGGTGGCTGGTCCCGTACTGTTTGTAGCCGTTCGCGGCTCGATCCGGTTCGTCGAGAAGCCCGATCTGATGATAGTGGCGGATTGCCTTCACCGTTGTGCCTGCAAGCTCGGCGAGTTGCCTGGTGCTCCAACCCATTTCGATACCTCCTGTCGCGAACCATGCGTTTTGGCGCTAGACGCCTTCATCCTCTTACAGTGATGCGCGTCCACTCTCGGACCTAGGAGCCGGGAGTGGTGTTGTCAGCCGATCAGTGCCGGCGATCGAGATTGCCCCGGTCTCGGGGGCGGTGCGGAGTGTTTCGCCTTCGACGTCGATGCGCGGCAGGATCCTGTCCAGCCAGGAGGGCATCCACCAAACCTTCTCGCCGAGGAGAGCCATAGTAGTGGGCATGATGATCATGCGGACCAAGAAGGCGTCGAAGACGATAGCGACGGCCATCGACAACCCCATGAGCTTGAGGAAGGTTTCGGGAGAGAGTGTGAAGCCGGCGAAGACGGAGATCATGATCACAGCCGCGGCGGTAATCACACGTGCACCGGCACTGTATCCGGTGCAGATCGCGTCGATCGGGGACGCACCGTGGTGGTATTCCTCTCGCATTCGGCTGACCAGGAACACTTGATAATCCATCGCGAGTCCGAAGACGATCCCGATGAGGAAGATCGGCATGAACACCATGATCGGGCCTTGGTCTTCGGGTTTGATCCAGCCCAGCCAACCGTCTTGGAAGAAACCGACAGTGACGCCGAAGGTCGCCGCGATCGACAGCAAGAATCCGAGCGAAGCGATGAGTGGGATGATCACTGAGCGGAACACGATCATCAGCAGGATGAACGCCAAACCCACGACCACACCTAGATACAACGGCAGCTTCCCAATGAGAGTCGACGCGAAATCCGCATTGATGGCGGCGGCACCACCGACTCCGACGTAGGTTCCGGTCTTCCTCTTCACATCGAGTGCGGCCGAACGTATCTGATCGAGCAGCGCCCTCGTTTCCGGGGCTGCAGGGCCGTTCTGCGGGATCACAATGTACTGGGCAGCATTCCCCGTCACGTTCGGGATCGGCCCCACAACACCATGATCGGCGATATGACCGAGTTCCTCAATTCGGTCACTGACCAACCTGGTCGCCTTCGCCGCACCCGCCTGGTCATCCGCGCTCACTACCACGATCAGAGGTGAGGACTTCCCGGCGCCGAAAGCATCCTGCTCGATCTTCAACGCTGCCTTGTCCGACTGAGTCGCAGCATCGAGGCCGAGCTGGATATGTCCTAAGGGCAGTGCCGCCAGGACTAGCACTGCGGCCGAACCGATGAGGTAGGGCAGTGGACGTTTGGTGAGCTCGACGCCCACGCGGTGTCCGACGGTGAGGCCAGTGCTGGTCTCCGGTGTCCACAGCAATGGGATTCTGGGCTTGAACACGATCGACTTGAACAAGCCGAGCAGTGCCGGCAGTACCGTGAGCGCGACGAGCACAGCCATCGCCACCGTGACTGCTGCACCCAAGCCCATCTGGGTCAGGAAGGACATGCCCGTGAGGCCGAGTGCGACGAGCGCGATCACGACAGTCGCGCCGGCGAACACGACCGCCGAACCTGCCGTACCGACCGCAACCCCGGCAGCATGCGCTCGATCAGAGGTTTTGGTGGTTTCCTGTCGATACCGGGAAATTACGAACAGTGAGTAGTCGATTCCGACAGCGAGACCAATCATCGTCGCCAAGCCGGTTGTCGATGTCCCGAGAGTCAGGAATGCGGTGCCGATCGAGATGATCGACGTCGACAAGGCGATACCGACAATCGCAGAAACAAGCGGCATCGCCGCCGCCAGCAACGAGGCGAACGTGATGATCATGACGATGATAGCGACGCCTATGCCGATCAGCTCGGCCGGAGGCTCAGAGGCGTGCTCGTTCGCTGCGCCGGAGCTCTCGACGATCAGACCCGCCGAACGGCCGATCTGCTTGGCCGCGGTCACGGCTTCGATCGATTGTTGCGAGACCCCATTGTCTGCGCCACTCGGGGTGGCATCGACCATGAATTTGATCAGCGCCACCCTACCGTCGTCACTCAGCCCCTCGGGGGCTGTCGTGCCGGTCGTCGGATTGACGATCGCCGCGCGCGCCTGCGTTGATAGCTGTGGCACTTCACGCAGCTTCGCGACCATCCGTTCGATCGTGGCCTGATGCTCCCCATTGTCCAGCCGTTTGCCGTCCGCTGATTGCACGACCACCGTAACTGGTTGTCCCACTTCCTTCGCGGTTTCGGGGAAGGCCTTCTGGATCTCCTCCTGCGCCGTGACCGACGGACTGTCGGGAAGCTCGAATTTGTCCTCGAACGGTCTCGACAACGCAGACCCGAGTCCGCTCAGCGTGATCGCAGCGAGGATCCACACCGCAAGGACCGCCCACCACCGCCGGTAGGAGAACTTCCCCACCCGATACAAAAACGACGCCATGAACAACTTCCTCCGTGAGTGCGATCTCGCATCGCTGCGAGCGCGTGACGGAGCAAGTACAAACGATGCCCTTGGGGCACAGTCAACCCCGCGCACAGCTGTTACGAGCCGGCACCCCAAATCTTGACCGTGCCACAAGGCCACGCCCCTGCGCGTTGTCTCCATGAATTCTTCGGCACCGCCGTCGCTGCCTCCGGCACACTTTGCGGCGTCTACCTCAGTTCGCGGGGGTATCCCTATCGTTTTCGTCAAGCCGCGCTCGCTGCGGGTGATCGGTAGAATGCGTGATTTTGAGCATGGCGTACGGGGCATCGCAGCGTCATCGGGTGAGGCAGATCAGGGCGGTGTTGCGCTCTCTTGCCGTCGCCACGTTTTTCGGTCGAAATGGGCGCGACTACTTGGGTCGTGCAAGGCGGCGAAGTCCGAGAGGAATAGTGCGCGTTGGAGTTTGCTGTTCCCTGATCTGACGGTGTGCTCACCCCTAATTGAGGTCCCAGGCCGGCGTGTTACGGGTGCGATGAAATTCGTTCAGCGAATCATCATTCTCCGCAACGGAATACACCGACTGAAGCAATGCATCGGCGCATAGGCTTAGGCAGGTTGTGCAGTATTACGCCGATTCAGTCGACGACTGCGGTGGCCTCAACTTCGATGAGAAGGTCGGGATCGGCCAAAGCTGCTACACCGACACCCGTGAGCGGCGGCAACGGGGTGGCGATACCTAGTTTGGCGGACGCCCGGGCCACGCCTTCGACGAACCGGCCCATCTTGTCCGGGGTCCAGTCGACCAAATAGACGGTCAGTTTCACGACGTCGTCGAACGAGGCCCCGGCTGCGGCCAGCGCGGTGGCGACATTGAGATAGCACTGTTCCGCTTGAGCGGCGAGGTCGCCGGCACCCACGATGGCACCGCTTGCGTCGACAGCGACTTGGCCAGCCATGCAGACCAGCTTCGATCCGGTGGCTACCGACACCTGCCGGTAGAGATCTACCTCCGGTAGTCCTTCTGGATTCACGCTCGATCAATTGCTCCTCGAACTGGTCGCTACGAGGAAGGGTAAAGCGTCGCTCGGGCACACCGATGAGCACCGTTGGCTCTTCCCGGGTGGTCTACCAGGCGCGGCACTGCATCCCTTGGCAGTGTCGGCGCGGTTGGTGAAGCTGGGTATCCCTGGACGCATCGGCCGCAACACCGCGCTGATGGAAATCGCCGCAACTGTGCCGGCTGCAGTGCTCAGTGATCTGCTCGGCCTATCGGTAGACGGGGCCGTTCAGTGGACCGCACTGGCCGGGGCCAGGGGAAACGTCTATGCAACGGACGTTGTGCGCCGTTCCGCATCCGCCAGTTCTTTTGCCCCACAACGAGAGTAAATATCCGCCCATGGCATACGACGAATTGCGTTTTCGGTACGTAAGGACGAGGGTGAATTGGGCCTTGCGTCTCTGACGATATCCGTGTTCTAGGTCGAACGCTTTCGCGTATCGATCGACAGCTCGCGTCACCCGACATCGAATTGATGTCGGGTGATATCCGTTGACTAACGCGTTGCGCTGGACGGAGCCGGTGTGGGCGCCAGATAGCTTGTATCGGAGCCCTTAGGGGATCCCTCAACTCAACCACGCTAGCGCGGACACCTATCGACGACAGTCCCCATGTCGCGGTCGATCCGCTGGGCTTGAATGGCAACAAAAGCCATACAACAGCTGTAGGTCTCACGTATCGCAGGCCCTCGGTCTGCTCGACGACGTCGTTCTGTTGCGGCCGATGTTTGCGCAGTCTTGGCTGGTTTCCGCATCTACAAGCGTGCGCTCGTAGCGACTGTCTTGTCCGACTACTCTTCCAGAGCCGCCGTAGCCAGGTGCGCATCTTCTTCTGGAGTGCCGCCGGACACGCCGAAACCGCCGATCAGCTTCCCGTTTTCGTCCAGAATCGGTAGGCCGCCTCCCATGAGCAGCAGTCCACTGATGTGGTCGAAGTGAGGCATCGGCTCGCCCAAGGCAAGGGGTGAACTGAGAGCCCCGCTAGGCATCTGGAACATCACCGAGGTACGTGCTTTGGCGATCGCCAAATCATTGGATGCAAGCCACGCTCCGTCGGACCTGCCGAATGCCACCAGATGTGCGCCAGGATCGAGGACCGCAAACACTGCTCGAACACCGGCGATGCCGGCGGCAACTCGACCTCGTTCGATCAAGGCATTCGCATGATCAAGTGTGATGGTCGGTAGCGGTATCGAGGTTTCCTTCTTTTCAGGCATTTTGGGTCCATTCCGTCTCTTGCCACTGCTTTGCCACTGTGACCGTGTCGAGTGGACGCATCGTCCGGTAAAGGTGCTCGGACGCGGGAATGATCTCGACCATAGCATCGATCATTTCTTGCGGATCAGCCTGTCCGACAAGTGAATCGCTGAAGTCCGGCATCGGAACTACTGCTTTCTCTTCGTCGTACCATTGCGCGTAGCTCTCGGCGCCGGTGTCGTTGAATCCGGTTCCGAACACGCCAGGATTTACTGTGGCAACCTTGATTCCGAGAGGCTCGAGTTCAGCTTTCATCGACCCCGCGATCGCTTCGATGGCGTGCTTTGTCGCACAGTAGATCCCGAGAAACGGGACCACGAGAATTCCCCCCATAGAGGACGTCCACACGACCTTACCGGTTCCGCGAGCCACCATTTTGGGTACGATCGACTGAACGAGCTGCAGGTGTCCGAACACGTTGATGTCGAAAGACTCTCGTGCGCGTTGTAGCGGGATATCGACGATGGATCCGCCTTCCATGACGCCGGCGTTGAGTACCAGAACGTCCGGGTCGTAGCTGCCCGCGTGCTCGATGTCGATGTTGTCGAGTAGGTTCAGCTTGATGACCTCGAGTTCCACCTGAGCGTCAGACGCGTCTTCTCGTAGGCTGCGAACCTGCGGCCATGTCTCCGCTGCGGCGATGATCCGGTGTCCCTGGCGAGCCAGTTCGATTGCGGCCCCCCGTCCGAATCCGGAACTCGCACCTGTGATCAGGATTGTTTGTGCCATGTTCTTCAATCTCCGTTCATGTGCTGTTTCTTGCGCCTGAGTGGCAAATCCAGAGTGCCATGAGGAATCCAGACTGTCAATAACTAGTTAGTTACCTCTAGGCGGTATCCACTCGATGCGGCCTCTCTAGCGATTCCACGTTGCCGTAGCGTCTCACTGCGCGATTATTCGCCCACCCCACTTGCGGCACGGGGCTGCGTCTCTCCCGCGGTGGCGATAAGTTATTTACGTGGAGGGGAAACCAGGGCTCCGACAGCGGCTGTCATTGCAACGCGATGCTGCGCAAGCCTTTCCGGCGAGAACGGTTCTTGCTTTGTCGTGGACTTCAACGCGGGGGAGGCATAGAACCAGGACGTGGCAAGACCGAGAACCAGAGCTAACACGTCCGAGGCGTCCATCGACTCGGCAGGTGAACCTTCGTGGAGCGCTAGGGCGACGTCGTCAACTTTCCGTTTGTACGCCTTGTATTCGTTCGGCCGCACTTCCGGGCGTTCGAGTTGAGCCCACGCTGTGAGCCTTAAGTGCTCGGGGCGGGCAAGCAGATGATCGAACAGTGCGCCGGCGTACCCGGAAAGGTCGTCGGGGGTGAACAACACCGCAGCGTTGAGGTCTTCGATGAACTGCTCGACCACCGTGTCGAAGAGTTGTTCTTTGTTCGTGAAGTAGACGTAGATCAGACGTTTGTTGGCGTTGGCGGCCAAACCAATCCGGTCCACCCGCGCGCCGGCAAGTCCGTGTTCCGCGAACTCCGCCAAGGCGGCGTCGAGTAGGCGCTTCTTGGTGGCAGTGGAGTCGGGCGGCATAACGGCATAATACACTTAACTATCTGGTTAATGACGAAGGGTGAGTGATCCTCGTGTGCCCTTGTGGCGGGTGATCTGGTATCGATCACGCTTTGCTTCACCTCAACACGCCTTGTTGATGCCGGCGGCCGACCGTCTCGTAACCGACGACCGTGACAAAGGGTGCGAACATGATGATAACGAGGCAGACCGCGATGCTCACCCCTGCCACCGCCAAGATCACCGCCGCAGCGAGTACCGCCATCGTCATGACGAGCAGCAACGCGTGGAACCGGTCAGTCGCCGCCAGCAGAATGCTGTAGATCGTGTAGACGGACACGAGATAGGCCCCGACCGGAATTGCGAGCGCGAGAACTGCGGCGAGAGGCCCGATCTCGGAGTGATGCTCCAACACAAGCCCGGCTACATGGAGTCCGGCGCCCACTGCTGCGACGGCGATGAACATGGGGATGTGGCCGTATCCGAATATGTATGCTCGGCCACGCCGCCGATCCAACGCGGTACCGAACGGTGCAGAAAAATACACCCACCACATCCCGAAGGTGAGTCCGACCCCCGCCACCACGACCGCGATCACGTCGGTGGCCCAGTGTAGGGCTGTCTCGCCTCCCAATAGGTCCGTCGAGGATGCCACGGTGCCGACGACACTCTCGCCGAGGACGATGATGGTGAACAGTCCGTAGCGCTCTGCGATGTGATGTGGATGCCATGGGGTCCGGCGTCCGACCGACCCGGTCAAGGCGGGCAGGAACAATTCGAGGGCGGCGAGCACGGCGAACGCCGCGAAGACTGCGGCGTCCGAGAGTCCGAGGTCGACGAATGCGATGGTCAGCCAAACGATCTGGATACCGATCGTCCAGTAGATGTTCGCCATTGCGACGAAATGATATTTCGGTGCGCGGGAGGCGCGCCACCACTGGAGAGTCAGAGCACCTCGCATCACGACGTACCCGACGATCATGACCCGCAGGTCCAATCGCTGGTCGTCGTCGAGGGAGTGGAACATCGTCGGCAAGCCCAGGGCGAACAGTACGACGCCGGCCATCTGAACCATCGTGATCAGTCGGTACAACCAGTCATCGGTGTCAAAAGCGGATGCGAACCAGCTGAATCCGATCCAGGCGACACTGATGGCCGACATGGCGAGTGTGAAGCCAACCATCGCGTCGCTGATATGTCCCTGCGCCATCATCGTTGCAAATCGCGATGCCGCAATCCCCACTGCTACAACGAATGTCAGATCCAGCAGCAGTTCGAGCGGTGACGATGCCCGCTCGGGTTCGCCGGGATCACGCCCCGTCATGGAGACCAGGCGCGCACGATCGCTGCCGCCTTCATCTGAACTCTGCCCCGCATCTACTTCGATTGAGTCGAGCGGACCCGAAGCATCATCCGGCCCGAATCGGCCCAGGCCGCCGCCTCGATGCCCACCCCGTCCAAGCGCCGCGAATGCGCGGGGAACCCTCGACG
>Ga0224728_1001_pt1 | contig 31785 bp, 28 predicted proteins | sample IA1ulk_3_FD_161638 | JGI IMG/M metagenome (GOLD analysis project Ga0224728, IMG submission 161638) | Enriched cells from agricultural soil in Iowa, United States - IA12soil_GW_GH6A(bulk) | ecosystem: Environmental > Terrestrial > Soil > Unclassified > Agricultural land | place: USA: Iowa... | reverse complement strand
TTATCGAATCAAAAGTGAAAGAGCCACTTATTCCGCTGGAGCTTTTCCGAATTCGTTCTATTTCTGTTGCCAATGCCGTTGCATTACTAGCCAGTGCGGTTCTTATTGGTTTAACTGTATATATACCAATGTGGGTACAAGGAGTTCTTGGACACGGGGCAACCATTTCCGGTTTAATACTTGCGCCGCTATCGATAACATGGATGATAGGTTCTTTCTTAGGTGGCCGACTCCTCGTAAAATATGGGGAACGGGTGACAGTAGCTATCGGTACTCTCATTATTCTTTTATCGAGTATTTGGTTAGCAACGTTTACTATTCATACAGCCGAATTGATGTTTTATCTTATGTCCGCTCTTGCAGGACTCGGATTTGGGATGGTCATGACCATTACGACTGTTGCTGTGCAATCATCTGTTGATTGGTCATTGCGAGGAGCTGCCACCGCTTCCAATACTTTTTTCCGGACACTGGGACAATCCGTTGGTGTGGCCTTATTAGGAACGTATTTTAACTCCGTAATATCAAGAAAACTACAAATTGGTAACACCAATCCGGATGTCAATGTGGTCAATCTTAACAAATTGATAAACCCTAATACCGGTCAAGCAGTTCCTGAGGCTGCTCAAGCTCCATTGCGCGAAGTAATCGTATCAGGGCTTCACCACTTATACATTGTGATGGTAACAATTGCAATAATCGGTTTACTTGCATCAATGTTTTTGCCTAAAATAAAAGCAGTTTCAGCGAAGCATGCGGAAAAATAAATATAAGGTCAGTCCAATTGGGATTGGCCTTTTTATTTTATTCTGATGTGGATTATCTAAAGTTTGAAGAGGTTATCTATTTTTGCTGATAAATCTACTTTTGTGGGAGGTAATCCTCTAATTTTTGATGTTAATCTTTTATTTTGGAGATTGCTCTGTATAATTCGAAGATATTCCCCATAAATTCCTCTATTTAATTAAAAATAACTTACCCGGATAACCATCTACGTAAGCTTATATAAAAGCCGTTTCCCGCAAATGCTGCAAACAGCTTATCGGTTTCATCCCTACTATCAGTTTTTTTCCATCTGTATATGCGTCTAATTAGTTCCTTGATCAAACGCTCACGCCAAAGTACTAACCGAGGATAGTATTCCTGATTATTTGCTAGATTTACTCTTTCTGAAGGGTCATGTTCAAGATTAATTAGCTGCTTCACACCCATTTGTAAAAACCAGATATATTTTTCCCTTCCATTGTTACGTAATGGTGAGAATCATTCCCGTGGGAGTGGCTCTCCATGAATATACTTACGCCAGTCGACATTTGAAGATTCGGGACACAATGGTAATACGCTTTTTCCATTTACACTTTGAGGAATCTCAATATTTGCCGCACTCCACAATGTCGGCATGATGTCCCTAAGTTCTACTACCTCATCCACTAGGTGATTCTTTTTCAACCCAAGACAATTCCCGGATATCTTATCAGCACCTATACTTTTTGGAATTACGACTTTATTTGGAGCTCCTTCTGCTAATTTGGAGACGGAACAGTGGGATTTCAACATGCATTCTGCAAGAAAAACCTAAAATTCTTCTATCCTTATGATTATTCAGCCGAATCTTGCAATAATTCCGCCACTTTTATATATAATTCAGCCAAATCTGATAATAATTCAGCCAAACTAGAGAATAAGTATACTCATATTCATACTGTCCGCCACACAAGGACAATCTCCCCATTTGTCCATTTGTGGTGCCTGGCACCACCTGTAAGGCGCAGTGCAGTGCACCTTGCAGACCTGCGTCTCCTTGATAACGGCTAGGTTTTAATCGGTTGCTCATGCCTTTTTGAATAGGTTATCGGATATGCGTTCTAGTTCTTTTTGAATTAGTTTAAAAAATAGCGGCTGATTGTTGATGATGCCGCCGCCAAGAACCACGACATGCGGGTCTAATACGATAAAAAGCTGATGCAATCCGCGGGCAATACATTTTGCAGCTTGTTGAACTATAGCAGTTGCTCCAGGATCCAACCTCTCATTTAATTCCATTAGTCGCTTAGTTGTAACGGTTCGATCTTTAAAAACTCTCCTCGCTTCCGCTTCCATTGCAGGGCCAGATGCAATGGATTCTAAAGTCTTCACTTCATCTTCATCCTCCATCACGGAAAATCCAATTTCCCCTGCTAAACCAACACCACGAATAAAACTCCCTTCATGTAAAATACATACCGAAATACCTGTACTAACGGTGACATATGCAAAGGTCTCTTTTTCTAGCAGTTCTGCTTTCCATTCACCAAATGCTGCCATGTACACATCATTGTCCATGATAATCCTAGCGTTTGGAAAAATAGATAGAAGCCGGTTCGCCAGCGGAAATTTTTTCCATTGCAGGTTATTTTGAAAAACCGCTATCCCATTGACAGGATCCACTACCCCGGTACTCCGAGTGCAATTACAGCTACCTTCTCAATCGAACCTTTTCCTTTATGTATTACATCTAAAAAGGCGTTATACAAGCTTTCAAACATTGACTCCGCATCATGACATGCACTTTTGACTTCGGTACGGATCATTCCTTCCTCCTTTCATCAAATACTCCTGCAGCAATTTTTGTCCCCCCAATGTCTGCTATGAGCACATTTGACAAACCAACCACTTCTTTAACAAAAGACTCAAACAGCTTAAATTACAGTGTGAGGTAAAAAGTTAATTAGAACCAACCCTAGATTGAATAATCTCCTTATAGTAGTCTTCCAGTTCAATAGATTTACCCTTTTGCAGACGTGATTCTTCTGCAGCAAATGCCATTAAATGACTTTGCAATGATACAGTAGCAGATGAAAGACTTTCACCATCTTTATAATTTTTCACTTCATGTAAGAAATTTTTTACGATTGCAGTATCTCCTCCTCCATGGCCGCCAACCGTCTCATGGAATTTCATAATCGTTTCCTGTTTGGTCAGAAAGTCAAAGATAGAAATTTCATTATCCTCCATATTGCCAATAATTTCGCCTTTTGTTCCCATTAATTGTACCCTTCTGGTCTGGGTTCTAGTAAAACCGCACATGCTAAAATTTGCCGTAACTCCGCCTTCAAATTCCATATTGACCACTTGATGGTCGACCACATTATTATCGGAACGATATACACATTTTCCGTATGGAGTGGTTTTTAACGCCTGAATAATTCCTTCTTTAGTATAGTCCTCCGTAAATTTACGAGCCCAGCCTTTCCCTTCACCTAAATAATATCTGCCAGCATGGAACGGACACACATCTTCGGCCGGACAACCATCCAAACATCTTTCGGGAGCCCCTTCTGGTGCATTTTTTTCATTAAAATGCATTAAAGATCCATATGAGCTTACGCGCAAGCAAGGCTTATCAATGATATACGAAAGAATGTCCAAGTCATGACAGGACTTTTGCAGTATCATTGGACTTGATTTCTCTTTGTTATTCCAGTTACCCCTGACAAAGCTATGAGACATATGCATAATTTCTACATTTTCACTTAATTGTACCGAGGCGACCTCGCCGATTGTCCCATTTTTTATTACCTCTCTAATTTTTGACCAAAAATCGGTATAGCGAAGGACATGGCAAATAGTCAACAATCTCTTCTCCTCTATCGCAACCCTCTCCATTTCAATACATTCTAATGGATCCGGCGACATCGGTTTCTCTAGTAAAACATGATAGCCGGCTTTTAATGCAGTGATGGTAGGATGAAAATGATAACGGTCCAGTGTACAAATTACTGCTACATCTGCTCGTTTTGGGCCATTTAGTAGTTCCTCCCATGATTCAAAACAATTCTCCTTTGATAGTTGGTGCTTTGCAGCAAAATCATTGCGGCGCTCTTTATTTGGCTCAGCAACTGCAATGATTTCAAATTCATGTGGATTTTCTAATGCATATGGAGCATATCCTCGTGCACCTCTATCCCCTGCTCCAATTAATACCGCTGTAATTTTTGCCATTTATCCCACTCCTCATATCATCATGTCTTAAAAGTCTCGCCAACGAATGAAAAAATATAACTTTTCGTTTATACAGCTTCCTTTTTACTTACCTGTGAATCTATTTACAAAGTTTCTATTAATCTGTTTCCTTTTAGTGAAATACCGCTCTAGGTTAGAAGGTATTGGTTAAAGCGTTAAGCCTTCTTCTAACATCTCTAAAACTCGCTCTCTTCCATTCACCTATCTTTAGCTGCAATTCCCTTAAATCCCAGTAGTGCTTCTATAAAACTTCTATTCTAAAGGGCTCAATTTGACCTTGCTTTCCAGGATAAAAAGAAACGCATAAACAATCAATCAGCATTTTGAATACTAAAAATGCAAAAGCCCTTAATCTTCAACTTATATAGTTGGAAACTCAGCACATGATTTCTCCAGAAGACATGCTAAACACTGGTTGGAACCCCCGTATTAAAAAGCAGCAATACGATCTTCAAAGATAGGGAATAATCGAATAGTGCGTTAATGAGATTTATAGCAAAAGGTGTATGCGATTACATTTTTTTATATTTGTAAGTGTATGATCAATTCTTTGATCCACACCCTTTTCTAAACACGAGATACTATTTTCGTTTCCGTTAATAACTTAAACTTTTTCCTTTATAAGATAATTATTTTTCACTCTCAAAATTCGATTTCTTCAACAGATTCATGCTCTTTTAAATTAGTTTAAAATATACATATACTTTACGTTTCGCTGTCAATGGATTTTTTTCCTAAGAAATGGCATTCTAAGTTCTTCTACTTTGCCCTTCCATTCACCGCGGTTATAGGGGCTCCCCCATTTAAAACATGAATGATATTTTCAGCAGCTAAGTCCGCCATTTTTAATCTTGTTTTTTCACTCGCACTTCCGATATGCGGCAGGGTCACAACATTTGGCAGGGTTAAAAGCGGTGAATCTAAGAGCATCGGTTCAACTTCAAATACGTCTAGACCTGCTGCCCATATCTCTCCCGTTTTTAAAGCATTAAAAAGGGCAGATTCATCCACAATTCCTCCACGTGCCGTGTTAATAAGGATTGCAGATTGTTTCATTAAAGATAATTCTTTTTTGCCAATGAGATGGTGCACTGCTGGACTATACGGGATTAGTAAACTTACATAGTCTGATTGTTGAAGAAGCTCTTCTAGCCCCATGTACCTTATGCCCATTTCTTCTTCAATTTCTGGTTTACGGGATCGATTATAATAAGCGACATTCATATCAAAACCTTTTGCCCTTTTTACTAGAGCCTGTCCAATTCTCCCCATTCCAATGATGCCTAATGTAGCACCATGGATATCCTGTCCCGTTAATTGCATCGGCGACCATGTTTTCCATTCTCCATTTCGCAAATAATCGGAAGCCTCTATAACCATTCTTGCAGTTGCCATTAATAGTGCGAAAGTAAGATCCGCCGTTGTTTCTGTTAGAACACCTGGAGTGTTGGTGACTACAATGCCTTTCTCTGTTGCGGTATCAATGTCAATATTATTATAGCCGACGGCCATATTAGCAATTACTTTTAACCTTGGCGCATTCTCGATTACTTCCCGATCAATAGTCTCTGTTAGCAGACAAAACAATCCATCAATTTCTTTGACTTCTTCCATTAGGATCTCTCTTGGAACTGGCTGGTCCTCTTTATCCCACATTTTCACCTCAAATTCATCAGCCAGTTTTGTATAGATAGCTTGTGGCAGTTTTCTTGTTATGTATATTTTTTTCTTTTCCACAATTTCTCACCCCAAAAATCGGATAATTTAGTCTTTTCAGCAAGTATACCCCCAATTCCTGATTGTGGGAACTGGTAAAATCACGTCTTTACGAACATTTTTCGATTAGTTTTGTATGAACTTGCAAAGGGACCGAAACTAAAAGTGAACAGAACGATTAGGTCTTTGAAACTTTTACCCTAACAAAAAAGACAGGATTCCATCCTGCCTCAAAAGTCCAACGCCTGATTCAAATCCTCCCAAATGTCCTCCCATGCCTCGAGCCCGACAGATAAGCGAATTAATGTATCAGATATACCCATTTTCAAACGATCTTCTTCCGGGACCACTGCATGTGTCATCGTTGCCGGATGTTGAATCAGCGTCTCCGAGTCTCCTAAACTGACAGCGATTTTAATCAACTTGCAGCGGTTTAGAAAGTCTTGCGCATCCCGCTTTGTTCCCTCTACTTCAAAGCTTATCATTCCACCCGGATACCTCATCTGTTTTTTCGCCAATTCATATTGAGGAAAAGATTCATCTCCAGGATAAAGCAGCGTTTTTACCATTGGATGATCTTTTAGTTTATCTGCAATCTTCTTAGCATTATCACAGTGGCGATCGATTCGTACTGGCAGTGTTTTCAAACCGCGCAACAGCAACCATGCATCAAAAGGACTCATGACTCCTCCAATATCCTTAAGCGTAGTCATCGCCATTTTATCCATCTCTGATTTTTTGCCAATGACAAGACCAGCAATAACATCGCCGTGACCGCCAATATATTTTGTCGCACTGTGAATGACATAATCGCAACCTAAAGCAAGTGGTTGCTGAAGATACGGTGAACAAAATGTATTATCCACGACCACTGGAATGTTTTTTTCCTTAGCAATGCGAACTACCATTTCAAGGTCCACTAATTTCATAGTTGGATTAATGGGAGTTTCAATATAAATGCATGTTGTGTTGTCTCTTATATAACCTCTTACTTCCTCCTCATTTTCAAAAGCAACAAGATCATGATTGATTCCAAAATTCTTTTCCATTAACTGAAGAAGCCCAAATGTACACCCGTAAATTCCTTCCGAACAGAGAATATGGTCACCTGTCTTAGTCAAGTGAAAAAGGGTCGCAGAAACGGCTGCCATTCCAGAAGAAAATGCCAGCGCAGCTTCTCCTCCTTCAAGGATTGCAATTCTGTCTTGCAAGACGCGAACCGTTGGATTCCCTAATCTTGAATAGATATAACCTTCCGTTTCACCAGCAAACCTTTCCTCCCCAACCTCCGCGCTCGGAAACGTGAATGTAGACGTTTGAAAAAGCGGCGGAACAAGACTGCCTTGAAAATCTAATGACTCATACCCAGCGTGAATAACCTCAGTTTCAAATTGCTTTTTATCTTTCAAACTAATAACCTCCTAAAATAATTACTATAACTTCATGATATGGGAAATTCCTCAAAATTGAAAGCGTTTACATAATATTGATTAATTATGCCTAATGATAACAATTAAGCAGTTTTTTCAAGCTTATGGTTTTGTTTATTCCTTAACAACAGCATTTGCTTCTGATATGTTTTCTATTTGTATGAAGATATGCCGTTGCTTATCACCATTTTTCTATTTTAGAAAGTAAACAAACATTTTTATATTCCTTTCTTCAGCTTGATTCTAAATAAACACCAATCTCTTCTGAATGCCCTGGAAATATGTATTTTGTTTTTAATAAATAGATGCTTGTAGTAAAAACACTTCGATTTCCTCTTAATGAATCCATCATTCCTTCAATGCATTACCTCACTTTGCTACCAGCCGCTTCTTACATATAAAAATAGCCTCCATCACGTTTAGGTGGAGGCAGGTGTTCATTATTTAATATGCCCCCCTAACATGCGAATGCACCTCTTCTTGATAAAAGTTTGCTAACCATTCCATCTCTTTTGGACTAAATGAAGATACCCCTATCGCCTTTACATTTTCAATCACTTGGTTAACGGATTTAAAACCAGGTATTACTGTAGTAACAGCGTCATGATCGAGAATCCAACGCAATGCCGCTTGTGTCATACTACCTCTGTTATTTGCAATCCATCCAATTTTGTTACTTAATTCCACACCTTTGTTAAAATCTAATCCGCCAAAAGTTTCTCCCACATTAAACTGCTCACCATTTCTATTAAAGTTCCGATGGTCGTTCGCTTCAAATACAGTATTCGATTGAAATTTGCCTGTTAATAAACCGCTTGCTAAAGGAACACGAGCAAGGATACCCACGCCCTTGTCCTTCGCCATAGGTAACAAATGTTGAAGAGGCTTTTGGCGAAACAAATTAAATATTACTTGTAATGCTCTAACATTAGGTTGCTCTAAGCAATACAATCCCTCTTCTACTGTTTCTACACTAACGCCATAGTACCGAATCTTTCCTTCTTCTTGAAGTTTATCTAAAACATCAAATATATTTGTATTCATTAATATTTTTAAAGGTGGACAATGTATTTGATAAAGGTCTATCCTTTCTCTCCCGAGTCGCTTAAGGCTTGCTTCACAGTATGCCCTAATCTTTTGCTCAGAATATGTATGAGGATCATAAATATCCCCTGCCCTGCAAAACTTGGTTGCTATATATATTTCATCTGCCCTCCCTTTCGTTGCTTTAGCTAAAAGTTCTTCACTATGCCCGTTTCCATATACATCTGCAGTATCAAAGAAGTTCACGCCCAACTCCATAGCCTTATCCAACCCGAACAATGCCTCTTGATCATTGGTTTTTCCCCAATCTCCGCCAATCGCCCATGTACCAAAACTCAATTCGCTAATCTCTAAATCTGTTTTTCCTAGATTACGATATTTCATGCTTTTCACTCCTGATTAGCATAGTAGAAAAAGGCCGCCAATTAATTAGGAAGCCTTTCAATATCTTTATGCAGATTTATTCTTATTATAAATATCAAACGCAACTGCCAATAGTAAAACTAAACCTTTTATCGCTTGCTGCCAATCAATACCCAGACCAAGTAATGACATACCATTATTCATTACACCCATTACAAGACCACCAATAATGGCACCTCCGACTGTACCAATACCCCCATAAGCTGATGCCCCACCTATAAAGCATGCTGCAATCGCATCTAATTCAAAGAGATTTCCTGCCTTCGGTGTCGCTGCATTTAAACGCGCTGCAAAGACAAGGCCAGATAGCGCGGAAAGTACACCCATATTAACAAAAACCCAAAAAGTTACTCGTTTTGTTTTAACACCCGAAAGGCTTGCTGCTTTTTCATTTCCTCCAATAGCGTAAATATGTCTCCCCATAGTCGTTTTCTTCATCACAAATGAATAAGCAAGGATTAGAAACAATAGAATAATCAATATATTTGGTATTCCATCATATTGGGCCAACACGTAGGTAAATACATTTATGATGACAACCATTACTATTAGTTTTGCAATAAACGTAGTTTTTGAAGATACTTCAAAATTATATTTATGTAAACTACTGCGATGTTTAACCTCATTAAATATATATAGGATGGAGAAAATTACCCCAATTACAATGGCAAAAATATTTAAGTTTGATCCACTAAATATGTCAGGAATAAACCCTGAACTCATTCCTTGATAAAATTTTGGAAATGGTGCTATTGATTGGCCTTTTAGCACTAACATTGTTAAGCCTCTGAACAGGAGCATACCTGCAAGAGTAACGATAAAGGCAGGTATTTTTACATATGCTACCCAAAACCCTTGCCAAGCACCTATAAGTGCTCCGAGCAAAAGAGAGAGAATGATTGCCAGAAATGATGGGATATGTAAGTTCACAATTAAAATAGCTGATATTGCACCTACAAAAGCAGCGATAGATCCTACAGATAAATCAATGTGTCCCGTGATGATAACTAGCACCATTCCAACAGCCAAAACAAGTATATAACTGTTTTGCAATATTAAATTCGTGATATTTAATGGCCGCAATAAAATGCCGTCCGTTAGTATTTGAAACAAGATGGCAATTAATACTAACGCAGTAAACATTCCATACTGTCTAATATTACTTTTCAATACAAAGGTCACTTTACTTACTTTATTTCCTTCCATTCCCGGTTGCATTATTCTACCTCCTGCTCTTTGTCATATACTTCATTATTTCTTCCTGTGTAGCATTTTCCTTCTCTATTTCACCCGTTATACTTCCTTCATTCATAATATAAATTCGATCACATATTCCTATAATTTCCGGCAACTCTGAGGATATTACTAATATGCCTTTTCCCTCTGATGCTAATTGGTTAATAATAGTATAGATTTCATATTTAGCTCCCACATCAATACCGCGAGTTGGTTCATCCAAAATTAATATTTCCGGATCGGAAAAAATCCACTTACTTAAAACTACTTTTTGCTGATTCCCGCCACTTAGATTATTAGTATTTTGTAAAATATCAGGTGCTTTGATATTCATCTTTTGACGGAATGATTCCGCTTCAATAATCTCTTGCCTATCGTTAATGACACTTCTTTTTGATATTTTTTTAAGTTTGCTAATGTGATATTCCTTTTTATATCATCAATTAAAATGAGTCCATAATTTTTGCGATCCTCCGTTACATAAGCAATTCCTTCCGAAATAGCCTTGTCTACACTCTTTAACTTGATTTCTTTACCATCCTTTACCATTCTTCCAGTTATTTTTCTTCCATAAGATTTTCCAAATATACTCATAGCCAATTCGGTACGTCCTGCCCCCATTAGACCTGCAATGCCCACTATTTCCCCTTTTCGAATAGTAATATTGACGTCATGAATTACCTTTTTATCAGTTAAAGTTGGGTGGTAGACATTCCAATCCTTAATTTCAAAAATGGTATTACCGATATTTGGTTCCCGCGAAGGATAACGATTGGTTAAGTCCCTGCCAACCATTCCTTTAATAATACGATCCTCTGTTACATCTCCCGCTTTCATGTCTAAAGTTTCGATTGTTTTTCCATCTCTTAAAATAGTAATAGAATCGGCAACCCTCGATATTTCATTTAATTTATGAGAGATGATAATAGAGGTCATCCCTTGTAAACGAAATTCTTGTAATAAATTTAATAGATTTTCACTGTCATGCTCATTTAATGCAGCAGTGGGTTCATCCAAAATAAGGAGCTTTACTTCTTTTGCTAAAGCCTTTGCTATCTCTACCAGTTGCTGTTTCCCTACACCTAGATTTCGAATTAATGTATCAGGAGATTCATACAATCCTACTTTTTCTAATAGGCTTTTTGTTTTCACTTTCGTTTGATTCCAATCAATGATTCCTCTTTTCGCCTGCTCATTTCCTAAAAATATATTTTCAGCTATGGATAAATCAGGGATAAGTGCAAGCTCTTGATGAATTATAACTATACCTAAGCTCTCACTTTGCTTTATATCCTTAAAGGAGCATATTTTATCCTTAAATAAGATATCGCCTTGATAGGTTCCATAAGGATATACACCGCTTAATACTTTCATTAAGGTGGATTTTCCCGCGCCGTTTTCACCACAAAGTGCGTGGATTTCCCCTTCCTTCACCTTTAGGTTCACATTTTCTAACGCCTTTACACCAGGGAATTCCTTCGTGATTTTCCTCATTTCTAGAATATTTTTTGACATGTAATCACCACGCCTTTTTAAAATGTAAAAGTAGTGAAACTTCAAACAGTGGAGATTTCCCACTATTAAAAAATGAATCTTAAACTCAACTTGTATTCGATACTTTTTGCCTTTTTTACAAAAAACCCCCACCTATCCTTATTTTTTCCCTATTAGTTTTGAAGTGGGGATCTTACTTACGTTCATTCGGTTAAGACTTGGCAGAGATTAATCTCCAACACCAAATCGTTATTACTTTGGCTTATCTATTTATTTAATTCAGCTTCTTTGTAATAACCACTATCAACTAAAACATCTTTATAATTCTCTTTATCTACAGATACCGGTTGTAATAAATATGCAGGAACTACCTTTTCACCATTATCATAAGTTTTGGTATCATTTACGTCCGCCTTTTTCCCTTTTAGCACTGAATTTGCCATCTTAACTGCCTGTTTCGCTAATTCTCGTGTATCTTTAAATACGGTTTGTGTTTGTTCACCAGCAATAATGGATTTAACAGATGCTAGTTCGGCATCTTGACCAGTTACAATTGGCATTGGTTTTGAAGCAGTACCATATCCAACTCCTTTAAGTGATGAAAGCACTCCAATACTGATGCCATCATATGGAGATAATACTGCATCTACCTTTTCTGTCGTATAGTTGGCACTTAATAGATTATCCATTCTAGCTTGTGCGGTAGCGCCGTCCCATCTTAAAGTTGCAGCTTGTTCAAACTTTGTTTGTTTACTGCGAACAACTAATTTACCAGAGTCAATATATGGTTTAAGCACAGACATAGCACCATCAAAGAAAAAGTACGCGTTGTTATCATCAGGAGAACCAGCAAATATCTCAATATTAAACGGTCCTTTTCCATCTTTTAAACCAAGCTTATCTTCAATATATGAACCTTGAATAACACCAACCTTAAAGTTATCGAAAGTAGCATAATAATCTACATATTTACTCTTTTTAATTAAGCGATCATATGCAATTACTTTTATGTTTTGCTTATGCGCTTCTTCTAGTACGTTTGTTAAAGCTTCACCATCTATTGGTGCGATAACTAAAACATCTACCCCTTTAGTAATCATATTTTCAATTTGTGATACTTGGTTCTCAACCACATCCTCCCCATATTGCAAATCTGTCTTATATCCTAATTTCTTGAATTCTTTTACCATGTAATTTCCATCATTAATCCATCTTTCCGATGATTTAGTAGGCATAGATATTCCTACAAACCCACTTTTCCCACCACTAGTTTTACTTCCGCAAGCTGTTAGCGCAATGATCATAGTTAAAAGAAGCATAAAGGATATAAACCTCTTCATTAATATTTCCCCCTCAAAAATTTTCAATTTATACTTAATATCTATGAAATTATCATAGATACCATAGCCATTCCCTACCGAGCAGTATGCGCTTACAATAAGGGATGCAGGATATAATATTATAAATTTGTACGTACAACCGCAATAAGGAGTTGCTGATTTCACATAATACTCCCAATGTTTTTGCAAAACTTATCTACTATACCTATTTTTATCGAAGACTCCAAGCAAGGTCACTTATTTTTATTTGATTTCTTAATTGCAAGGGATTCGTATGTTCATTAATTACTACACATTCCATACCTATCATTTCTGCCCAATCTATTAATTGTTCTGTCCTAACGGATAATGAAAATACAGTATGATGTGCACCACCTGCTATAATCCATGATTCAGTGGAATCCGTTAAATTTGGTGAAGGCTTCCACAATACACGAGCAACAGGAAGATTTGGCATGTCCATCATCGGTCTTATCGCTTCAATCTCATTCACAATTAATCGAAATCTCTTTCCAAGATCAATAATTGAAACTACAATTGCAGTACCATTCTTTCCATCAAACACAAGGCGAGCTGGATCTTCCTTGCCTCCAATGGATAAAGGATGCACCTGTAATTTTGGACGCGTTGCAGCAATGCTTGGACATACCTCTAACATATGGGAACCTAGAATAAACTCATTATTTGGTTCAAAATGATAGGTATAGTCCTCCATAAAGCTTGTTGCTTCACCATTTGCCATTACTTTCATTACTCTTAATAATGCGGCTGTTTTCCAGTCACCCTCCCCGCCAAATCCATAGCCTTCAGCCATAAGTCGTTGAACCGCAAGACCTGGCAATTGCTTTAATCCATGTAAATCTTCAAATGTTGTAGTAAACGCCGTATAACCTCCATTTTTCAGGAAGGATTTTAATCCAATTTCCATACGTGCCTGTTCTCGAATAGATTGCTTAACATAGTGTTCGTTTTCTGGGTTGTATGGGATTTCGTATAGTTCAAAGTATTGGTCCAATAATTCATCAATAGCTTGTTTGGGGACAGAATTCACATACTCTACAAGATCCCCAACACCATATCCATCCACGGTCCATCCTAATTGTATTTGTGCTTCTATCTTATCCCCTTCTGTGACCGCTACAGACCTCATATTATCCCCAAAACGTGCAATTTTTAGATGTTTCCCTTCACTATAACCTATAGCAGTTTGCATCCATTTTGCTAATCGTTCCCGGACATTTGGAGATTCCCAGTATCCCGCTACAACTTTTCGCGGAATATTCATTCTTGCTCCGATAAATCCAAATTCCCGGTCACCATGTGCGGATTGATTTAAGTTCATAAAATCCATATCAATACTTTCCCACGGTATATCCCGATTATATTGAGTATGTAGATGAACCAATGGTTTTTTTAGCTCAGATAATCCAGCAATCCACATTTTAGCAGGGGAGAAAGTATGCATCCATGTAATAATTCCAGCACAATACTCATGTGAATTGGCATCCAATACTAATTGATAGATTTCATCAGCTGTTGTTAAAACGGACTTAAAAACGATTGGTGAAGTAAGCGTCCTGTCTTCGTTTAGCCCCTGAACCATTTGCTTAGAATGTTCCTCTACTTTTTGGAGTGTTTCCATTCCATATAGATGTTGGCTACCTGTAACAAACCAAAATTCGTATGCTTTATTTTCAATCATCTTGCTGCCTCCTTTTGTTTGCCTTTGTTTTTTTCCGTTAGACCTTGTTTGATATGTTTTAGTTTCTTCATTACATTGTTAGGGCCTCTACCGAAATAATCATGCAAAATCACATATTCCCGATATAATTGTTCATACACTTCCACATTTTCAGGAATAGGTCTATATGTTTCCTCACGAATTCTTCCCATTTTTTTGGCTGCTTCCACTATAGAATCATAACCGCCTTTTTCCCGTCCGGCTGCAACTGCACCGAACATTGCCGCACCAACCGCTGGTGTATGTTTGGAATCGGCAACTTTTATTTCAAGATTCGTTACATCAGCATATATTTGCATTAATAATTTGTTTTTTTGAGGTAGACCCCCACAGGCGTAAAGTTCATTGACCGTTACACCGTTACTGTTGAAAGCGTCTACAATTTTCTTTGTGCCAAATGCTGTCGATTCGAGTAACGCCCTGTATATTTCCTCTGGCTTGGTTTGCAATGTATACCCGATAATTAGACCTGTTAAATCGGTATCAACTAAAACGGAGCGGTTTCCATTCCACCAGTCAAGCGCTAGCAACCCTGTCTCACCGGGAAGAAATGAACTAGCTCTTTTTTCCAGCCATGCATGAATATCTACTTGTTCTTTAACTGCCGCTTCTTTTACATAACTTGGGATCCCTTGCTCTACGAACCAAGCAAAAATATCTCCAACCGCTGACTGTCCTGCTTCGTATCCATAATACCCAGGTATAATACCGTCTTCTACCACTCCACACATGCCTTCCACTTGTTTTTCTTCTGTACCTAAAAGCATATGGCATATAGATGTACCCATGGCCATTACTAATTTTCCAGGTTCTACAACTCCTACTCCTGGTACTGCTGCATGGGCATCTACATTCCCCACCGCTACAGCTATTCCAGGCAAAAGCCCCATAACTTCAGCCATTTCTGGAGTTAAAGAACCTGCTTTGGTTCCTAACGGGACAATCTCCCCTCGTAATTTGGTTTCAACTAGGAATTCCAATCGCGGGTCGAGGGATTTAAAAAATTCTCTGCTTGGATAACCATCTTTTTTATGCCAAAGCGCTTTATAACCTGCTGTACAACTATTCCGTATTATATTTCCAGTCATTTTAAATACGACCCAATCGGTTGCTTCCAGAAAACGATCTGTTTGCTCATAAATTTTTGGAGATTCGTTAAGTATTTGCCAAATCTTCGCTATCATCCATTCGGATGAAATTCTGCCCCCGTATCTCCCAAGAAATGATTCGCCATTTTCCTCTGCAGCTTTGTTAATAAGATTAGCCTCTTCCTGTGCAGCATGGTGTTTCCATAATTTCACCCAACTATGGGGGTCACTCATTAACTCTCGTTTAAAACATAAAGGTTCACCATTAGCATCTACAGGCAGCTTTGTACAAGCAGTAAAATCAATACCTATGCCCACAACATTTGATGGGTCTATACCTGAAGTTTTTATAATAGATGGAACAGACTGTTTAAGAACTTCCATATAATCATTCGGATGTTGCAAAGCCCAATCGTATCCCAACTGTAAATTTGATACAGGTAATGTTTCATCGATTACAGAGTGAGGATATGAAGTTACATGTTCAGCTATTTCAGCACCGTCAGATAATCTAACTAATACAGCACGTCCTGATTCCGTTCCGTAATCTACTCCTATAGAATATTTATCTATCATTTTTAAACTCTCCCAAGCTATTGATTTTGGCCATAGTAAGCAGCTTCTCCATGTTTGCGTAAAAAGTGCTTATCCAGCAAGCTTCTTTCTATATTTTTTATATTTGGATTTAATGAGTACGTTCTTAATGCCATTTTCGCAACTTCTTCTAATACAACAGCATTATGTACCGCATTTTCGGGAGATTTCCCCCACGCAAAAGGACCATGGCTATTTACTAATATGCCTGGAATCTTCAGCGGATCTCTATCGCCAATCTCCTCGATAATAACGGTACCCGTTTCCTTTTCATACGATTGTTCAATTTCAAATGTAGTCATTTTCCTTGTGCAAGGGATATCACCATAAAAATAATCCGCATGTGTAGTTCCAAGTACCGGTATACTTTTTCCTGCCTGTGCCCAACTGGTTGCCCATTCAGAATGAGTGTGAACTATCCCACTTATTTGTGGAAATCTTTTATATAGTTCCAAGTGTGTTGGCGTATCGGAAGATGGTTTCAAATTCCCTTCCACAATATTTCCATCTAGGTCTAAAACTACTAAATCCTTTATGTTTAAAGTCTCGTATGGAACACCACTTGGCTTAATAACAATCAATCCCGAGTTACGATCAAATCCACTCACATTTCCCCAAGTAAAAGTCACAAGTCCATATTTTACTAAATCTTTATTTGCCTGAAGCACCTCTGCTTTTAGTTGACCTAACACATCGCACACCCCCTTCTCTCTTCAACTAAATATGATGTATTTACATTATATAATTGTACGTACAAGTTTACCACATCTTTTTCTAAAAATTTTCAACATTTTTTATATTAAAAGTTCCAATCACCTATTAGCAAAAAAATATTCTTATTAATAAAATAAAAAAGCCGTTTTTTTCGGCTTTAGTAATTAGCTTTATATTATGCTTTAAAAATTGGAATTTGTACGTACAGGAGTGATTTATTTTAGTAAGGTGCCGTTGAGTTTCTAATAATTAATTGAGGTTGATATATGACCGGTTGTTCCTGAACAGTGATTTTTTCGTTTTCTATTGCATCTACTATCATTTTCGCTGCTTGGATTCCCATTTCCATTTGCGGATGGGTTAGTGTCGTCAATTTCACTTCTGATGCAACAGAAAGCTGGGAATCATCAAACCCTACGATGGAAACATCTTCAGGAACTTTTAATGAGTTCTCCCTAATAGTATCCAAAACTGCAATGGCAATTTCATCATTATAACAGAAAAATGCTGTCGGCCTATCTTTCAGATGAAGTAAACGACTAGCCTCTAATTGCGGTTTCGTATTTTTTTCTTCTGTGTTATACGATATAATCATTCCCGGCTGAATATGTACATTGTACTCTCTATGGGCTCTAATAAATCCCTTCATCCGATTCATTCCTTGCATATCATCGGACTTGAAGATGCCAGCTATTTGTTTATGTCCCAATTTTATTAAATGCTCAGCAGCCAAAAATCCTCCAAGTTCATCATCAACTGTAATACTTGCAGGCTGTAATTCTGAATAAAAAGCATTTATCATTACATATGGAATATTATTTTTTTCTAAACTAAAGTACGTATTTAAATTAGGATTATACAGTGCACTCTTAGTGGGTTCTACAATCAATCCATCAAGTTTTTTGCTCAATATATTCTCCAGACATTTTTTTTCTCGGTCTGTATTATTATTTGTACTGGCCAAAAGCAAATTATAGCCTTTTTCACTTAAATATGATTCTATTCCTCTAATTATGGATGGAAATATATAATCTGATATAGATGTGGTGATAATACCAATTGTTCTATCAATTTGTTTTTTTCGATGACTTTGGTCTTTACAAAAAGTTCCTCGTCCTTGTTCCCGATACAGCCATCCCTCATTCACCAGCTCACCCAAAGCCTGTCTAATTGTATGCCTGCTGACTTCAAACTCCTCCACAAGTTCATTTTCTGATTTAATCTTTTGATTTGGTTTAATTTGGCCTTCTTGTATCCAAGATTTGATCTGTTCTTTTACTTGTTTATATTTTACGACCATTTTGCCTCCACCTTTGTAAACATGTACGTTCATTTATTTTATCATACATTTCCATTGTTGGAATGGGTCAAAATAGTCTGCTTCCATATAGTCCTATCGAGGAAATGTGGCTAGTCATGCTCTTACAGATGGACTACTAAAAAAAAAAACAGCTAGCCATTTCGCTAACTGTTTCCTTTCTATCCTTTCACAGAACCTGCTAACAATCCCTTCACAAAATATTTGCCTAGGAAAATATACACTAACAAGGTTGGGAGTGCTGCAAGCAAGGCACCAGCCATTTGCACATTCCACTGAACAATTTGACTTCCGGACAAGTTCTGCAATGCTACCATTATCGGTTGTTGGTCAGAAGTAGTAATGGTTACTGCAAAAAGAAACTCATTCCATATATTCGTAAACTGCCAAATAGCAACAACAACAAATCCTGATAAAGATAACGGAATCATAATGTAATAGAATATTCTTAAGAACCCTGCTCCGTCTATTTTCGCTGATTCAATCATTGAAAATGGGATATTGGCATAAAAGTTTCGGAACATCAGGGTCGTGATTGGAATCCCGTATACAACGTGCACTAAGATTAAGCCAGGAATAGTGTTATATAAACCAATATTCCGTAAAAATTGAATCAACGGAATCAATATACTTTGATAAGGAATAAACATTCCGAACAATATCGCAGTGAATAAGATTTCCGACCCTTTAAATCTCCACTTCGATAGAACATAGCCATTAAGCGCTCCTAATAAAGCAGATAAAAAGGTTGCCGGAATCACTAGATAAAGGGAATTCAAAAAATTAGGCGCCAGTTTTTCAAAAGCAACTTGATAACTGCTAAAGTCAAGCGCCGTTGGGAGCTTCCACATGTCACTCAAGGTAACTTGATCAAGCGGCTTAACGCTTGTCACTAGTATGACGTAAACTGGCATGAGAAAAAGCAAGCAAAGAACGATTAGGATTAAATATAACATTGGTTTTGATAATCGCCTAAGAGCCACTTGAATCCCCCCTCCGACTTATAATTAAATAAGGAACAATGAAGATTGCAACTGTGAGAAGCATGATAATTGCAATAGCAGCCCCATTGGCGTAAAAGTTGCCGCGGAAAGTAGTTTCAAACATATAAACTCCAGGAACATCGGTAACGAAATTTGCACCAGGTCCTGTCATGGAATAAATTAGGTCAAAGATTTTCAATGAAATATGGGCCATAATGATAATGACACTAACGGTAATAGGACGTAATAATGGAATAATGACCTTCCAATATACTTGAAATTCTGTTGCACCATCCATTCGAGCAGCTTCTTTCAACTCGTCTGAAATACCACGAAGCCCTGCTAAATACATTGCTAAAGAAAAACCGGTCATTTGCCAAACAGCTGCAATGACAACTGCGATTATCGCCACCGGAGCACCCACTTCAATTTGGCCGAGCTTTACTCCTGCTAGAATATGCGTATCTGTATACCACAGTGGTTCGATTCCAAATTTTTTTAAAAACAAATTTACCCCAGTGGATGGGTTTAAAATCCATTGCCAAACGACGCCCGTAACAACGAAAGATAATGCCATCGGGAAGAATAAGATGTTTCGAAAAATCGCTTCTCCGCGAATTTTTTGATCTAGGAAAATCGAAAGAACAAGACCTAAAATCAGGACTATTCCAATAAATAGAATCGTAAAGACCACGGTGTTTCGGACATCCGATAGGAATCTGAAGTCATGAAATAAGAATAAGAAGTTCTTTAGTCCAACAAATGAAAAATCAGGAACAAGTGTATTCCAATTACTTAAGGATACGTAACCAGTCCAACCGATAAATCCGTATACAAAAATGGCTATTAATATAACCGATGGTAATAAAAATAGTAAGGCTAATGTAAAATCCATTGAAAATCTTTTTTTACGCTTCAGTTTCGTTTTGATGACAGGAGAGGCATTACTCTCGACAACAATAGGTGAATCCATACTCTACCCCCTTAAACAAATGCGCAGACGACTTGCCCAGCAGCGTACGCTGTCATATTCTTCGACTGAGATAAAGGAAAATGTGAAACGGTAGTTCACGAGCTATTGAAATTGCACTACCATTTTCACCTGGTAAATTTACCTAATGTTTGACTTATCACAGGAAGGAGAAGGAGACATCCGCTAGCCGTTTGGTGTCAAAGCCAGACGCAAAGCTCTTTATTATCCACAGGATTAAATGTTATAATTTCCTATCCAATGAAAAAGAGGGAGAGTTTCCTCATCCTCTTTTTCCAAACGTCATTTGATACACATTTTTTCTGCTTTTATCATCTATCAACTATTTGATTTGCCAATTTTTTATTTCAAATCAGCAGATGCATTTTTCAAGCTGCTGATAAATGCATTAACATCTTTTTGTGTAACGAAAATATTCACTGCTTGGTTTACCTTAGTAAGGAATCCTTCAGGTGCAGCTGAACCGTGTGCTAAGCTTGGAGCAAGCTGAGCTGTTTTGAAGTCTTCCATAGTTGCTTTGCCATAATCATCATATTTTGAAGGGTCGGCATCTACACGAGCTGGAATCGAACCTTTTAATGGGTTGAAAGCATCTTGACCGTCAACAGATCCAAGTAGGCTTAAGAATTTTTTCACATCCGCCACATTGTCAACGCCTTTAGGCAAGCCAAATGTATCAGAAATAATCATAAACATCCCTTGAGATTCAGGTGTGGTTGTATATCCAAAATCTTTGTTTAATGTTAATTTTAAATCATTAACAAAATAGCCTTTTGCCCAGTCACCCATAACATTCATTGCAGCTTCCCCTTTTGCTACAAGCTGGGAAGCATCTTGCCAGTTGCGTGAACTATGATCTTTGTTCACATAGCCCATCATCTTTTTAAAGATTTCTGCTGATTCCTTCACCTTTGCATCATCTAAAGCAATTTCACCAGTCCATAGCTTTTTATAGTCATCAGGTCCAAGTTTTGCAACAAGGATATTTTCAAATATCATCGTTGCTGCCCATGGTTCCTTATCCCCTAAAGCAAGCGGAGTAATGCCTTTCTTCTGCAAAGCGTCTGCAACCTTGAAGAAATCATCGAATGTTTTAGGCGGTTGTAAGCCGTTATCGTCAAAGATTTTTTTGTTGTACCATAAAACATTTCCTCTGTGAATATCAACCGGAACAGAATAGATATTTCCATCTTTACTTACCATATCAATTAGTGATTGTGGAAATTTATCATTCCAGCCTTCTTCTTTATACAAGTCATTTAGAGGTTCCATTTTGCCAGCTGCTACCCAACTTGCATTCAATTCTGCCCCTGCATGAACCTGGAATGTAGATGGTGGATCATTTCCCTGCATTCTACTTGCCAGAACTGCTTTGGCATTGGTACCCGCACCACCTGCTACTGCAGCATTTTTCACCGTAACATCAGGATATTTATCACCGAATAATTTCAATAATGCTTTTAGACCATCTTCCTCACCGGCACCTGTCCACCAGCTGAAGATCTCAAGCTCTTCTTTTTTGCTCTTTTTGCCGCCATCGCTGCTTGATTTTGAACTACAAGCAGCAAGTGCAAAAACAAGCATCATTGCTATTGCAACGAGAAGTCCTTTCTTTTTCACTTATATACCCCCTTTGGTTTTGTAAGCGTTATCTTACTCTTTTAATTTATCAAACTATTCCGCGTTAAACATTTGTAAGCGCCTTCATTATTTTGCGATTATCTGTATTTTTTTGTGGTGATTGATTGGGAGTTTAGTAAAAGATTGTATAATCGGTACTAATTATAGGAGAGATTGCAGTCTTTAGATGGGCTAGCTCCGCGTTTGGCAAGTATTCCGAACTTTGATGAGGGCTCACAACTTTTTAATACACTCCTTACTTTCCTTCTTTCAAAATTTCCTTCTAACTACAGGTGTTCCGTTCTACGTCTATGGAGGAACAATCCATTTTGTTTGGCAAATTCTCAAAACTTGCGTGTACAAAAAAAAGATGACCCATTAATAAGATCATCCATCCTACATTAATATATATTTACCTTCCCACTAGATGCTGTAACATTTACTTTATACGTACCTGATCCGTATGTTCCACTAATACTATGGCCATTAGAAGTTCTGCTTTCCAGTGGTAGCTCACACGAAATCATTCCGCTGCTCACCTTTCCATTTAGAGTAAAGCTGGAGTTTTCTGGAAAATCAAGACTGACGGTACCAGAGTTTATTTTTACATCGATTGAATCCTTTAATTGGTCAATTTGTCCTTTAAATCTTCCAGACGATAACTTAGCACTTAACTGTCCTTGAAAATGATTCATCTCTACATTTCCTGAACTCATCTTAATGGAGGCTATTCCTGCAGTCACATAATCAAACTGCGCATTTCCAGAAGAGCCTACATGGTGAAAAGAGTCCACGTTCAAATTTTTCAAATCTACCATTCCCGATGTCATATCGAGTGATAATTCATCTAGTTTCATTGGGTGACTTTTGGATGGTCCAGATAAATGCATTCTGCCGGAACCAATATTAACCGCCATTTTGTCATGAAAATCCTCGGGTATATAAATTTTTAACTTTTTTCTGTTCCAAAAATTAATGCCCTGAAACAGACTGCGTTCTAAGGATACTTTTATCGTATCCCCATTTTTTGTAACCTTCAGCTTCCCTCTTCCCTTATACTCTGCTTTCACATCTTCTCTATCATCAGGAATAACGGTAACATCTGTAGCTGATGCATCAATATCAATCAGTTCAATATGTTTTATCGATGCCGATTGAGTATTTTTATTCCCAAAAGGAAGCCAAGATACCCGTTGCAAACTCATGCCAAGGATATAAAGACAAACAAGAACCGCTAAAAACGCAAGTAATTTTTGCATAAAAGTCTCTTCCCCTTTAATATTCTCCTATTTATTAGGATAAAGGGTTCAACACGCTCCCACAATGTACCGCAGTATTAATTCCGTCTAAGACCTCAGACTTATACGCTCAGCTACATACATAAAACCACCGCTACTATTACTTTGATGAGGTTTGCTTACTCCGATAAGCAGTTGGAGCAACACCGGTCTTCTTTTTAAATACACGGCTGAAATAGTTGGGATCTTTATATCCGATACTAAAGCAAATCTCCTTTAAACTTTTATTTGTATTCAGGATTTCTTCCTTAGCCTGTTCAATCCGCAGATTTGTTACATAATCAATAAAGTTCATACCATATTTTCCTTTAAAGAGCTTGCTAAAATGAAATGGGCTGAGACCAACATATTCCGCTACTTCCTCTAATGTAATAGATTGATGAAAATGCTCCATAATGTAATCTTTTGCTTTTAATAAATATCCCTTTGTGTGACTGGTTCTCCACGCTTGGACAAGCTCCGCAGATTCCAGTACATATTGTCTTGTCGCCAGTATAATTTGATCATATGGTTCCTTATGAGGGAAAGTGTAAGAACTTGTGTGGATTCCTAATTCATACATAGCACGCGATACAATGATCCATAATTCCTCCAGCATTCTAATTGCTTTTAATTCCGATTGGGACTCTAGTTCGCTGACATAGAGTTCAAATACCTCCAGTACATGTTGGCGATCACCGAGTTTTATAAATTCAATCAGTTCTTTCTCTTTTTCAAAGGATAGTTTTGCTTCCTTACTAGTTTCTGTTGGAAAGGCATACGCCATTTCATAGTGAAGACTTCTCTGCTCCAGTGCCAGTAATGCTTCATGATAAGAATTCGGCAGATCTTCTATGGTTTGAAAGGGTAACCCCATTCCTGCAAAAATGGAAAGATTAGAATCCCGCATCATCGAAACAACATTTCTAACCAGTTTAATAGCTTGCGATTTCATGCGGTTTTTCTCTTGAATAGAATTAAATAAAATAAGTACCGGAATTTTATTCTCAACGACTGGCCCCATTACACATTCGCTTTTGTTTTTTAACCATTCCTTCAGTCTTTGATACACTTGCTGCTTTGCTTCCTTTGATAGATGACTCTGTATAGAAAAAATAACGATAGTACCTGATTTCACTTCAATACCAAGTAGCTCACTCCATGCTTCAAAACTTATATGGTCATTTAATATCGAGGAAAGCCATTCCGTCTCAATAACAGAAAGGGCGCGATTTAAATTATCCTGTAGCGATTGTTTCTCCTCCTGAAGCTGCCTTTCTTCCTTAATCTCGCGAATAACTCTTGATAATGCTGCCAGCACTTCTGATTGCTTACTTGGTTTTAATAAATATTCCTTCACCCCTTGCTGCATCACTTCTTTTGCATACTCGAAGGTATTAAAAGCGGAAACCATGATAAATTTGATTTGTTTATGACTTTTTCTAATCTCCCTAACAGCCTCGACACCATCAATACCGGGCATTTTAATATCCATCATCATAATATCCGGTGCAAGCTCATCTGCTAGTTGAATGGCCATTCGACCATTTGTCGCTTCGCCAACTATATTGATATCAGGCATTTCCCTTTGAATCATTTTCGATAATGCCTTTCTTTCCAGCATTTCATCATCCACAATCACTAGACGCATGACCTATCCCCCTTAATTTTCAAACGAAAAGTGGTCCCTCTCCCTAGCTCTGATTCAATTTCGACAACATCCTTCTCCTGATAAAAGAGTTGCAGTCGTTTAATTACATTGATGACACCTATCCCCGTTGAATGTCCTGATCGTTTATGTTGCTCGTTCTTATGCAAGTCCTCACCATTTACATAGTTTAAAAGTCTTGTTTTTGTCTCAGGACCCATCCCTAAACCATCATCCACCACTTCTATAAAAATCTGCTCTGCTTTTTTAAAGATGGATAATGTGATGCTGCCGCCTTCCTCCTTAGACTCTACTCCATGTATAAAAGCATTTTCGATGATGGGCTGAAGGGTAAGCCTTGGAATAGGCACTTGCATGCAGCTTTCATCAATATAAGTGTAAAAAGATATGCGGTCTCCAAAACGAGTTTGTTGTATGTAGAAGTAATCTTTTACTACATTGATTTCATCTTTTAAAGTAGAAGGTTTATCAATATTTTCCAGATTATATCGCAATAAGGAAGATACTGATTCTATTAATCTTGTAGTTTCTGGGGCCCCTTCAAGATATGCCATTTTTGCTATGTTATTTAAGGTATTAAACAGGAAATGCGGGTTAATTTGATTTTGAAGGTTTTTCAGTTCCAGCTCCTTCAATAGCTTATCTAGCTCTGACTTATCTTTAATTTCATTTACTAATTCAATAATATTTTTTCGCATTTGGTTAAAGGTCTCAGTTAATAGCTTCAATTCATCCTTACTTGTTACCTTAATGTCCTCTCCGGATAAATGCCCTGCTGAGATTTCTTTGGCGGCAAGAGAGAGACGCTTTATCGGATTTGTAATTCCTCCTGAAATGCGAATAGCCAAAATCGTACAGAGAATGAACACTGCGCTTAAAAATAGCACAGCGGTTAAACGATAGTAATAATTGCGCTTTGATAATTGATTATAGAAATGTTGATAAGATGTTAATTCTTGATTAATTAAGGACATCGTCGTTTCTAGTATATATGACGATGTATCCGTGGCTTCATTAAAATAGGAGGAATACTGATTAATATCATTGTTTTGAAAGGCACTGACAGCAATATAGCTATCATCTAGAAAGCTTTCCAGCATATTTTCATAGTTTGTTAAATCCACATAATTCGATTTATCCTCGACTTCACTATCCAGTCTTTTTTTATTTGCTCTCAACTTTTTATTCGTTGCATTAAACTCATGTAAATAAGCAGGATCTTTTTCCACAATATAAGCATTCATTTTCTCGACAAGCGTGTTAGTTTGCTGAGATATTTCATTTAGCAATAAGAATCTCTGAAAGCTGCGGTCATATTCCCGCATTATTTGTTCGCTGCTGCTGTATAAATAGAAGGCTACAGCATTAACGAGAACAACAAGGATAATAAAATATAGGATTAGTTTTGTTCGAATACGTATCATGATGGAGACCTCTTTTGCTGTTCAATCGTGGCAATAGGCAAATCACTGCGATGAATGACTCTAGTGTCTGTATAATTTATTTCGGGTACTCGTTTTCCTTCTTCAATAGTCACCATCATTTCCACTGAATGGTAACCCATTTCATAAGGTTCCTGCATCACGGTAGCATTTATAATTCCCTTTTTCATATCATTGATTGTATCCTCAATGGTATCAAATGCGATGATGTACATGGAGTTTTGTCTATTTAGGTGTACGACTGTTTGAGCAATTCCAATACCGTCTAATGCACTTGTTCCGAAAAAAGCATTTGTCTCAGGGTGCTCCGTTAGAATTTTATTTGCCTTCTCAGCAGCTCTTATTCTCGTAATCTTTGATTCCTCTATTGCAATAATTTTCACTCTCTTTTCCCTTCGAATCGCATCTTTGAATCCTTGGACACGCAGTTGTTGGTGGCTTGCCTGAAAACTTCCTGTGATGATTGCAACATTTACCTTTCCTTTTGTGTCCTCCAGAAGAGCTTTTCCTGCGATAAATCCAGAATAATAATTATCAGAACCAATATAGGCTCGTCTATTACTGGACGGTGCATCTGTATCCACTGTTATCACAGGGATTCCTTTATTTTCGAGGCTATCAATAACTGGGGAAAATTGCTGATCATTGTAGCCTTGCGTTAAAATCCCATCTACCCTAGATGCACCGGCTATTTTCAGTTCTTTTAAGTGCTCATCAATATTGGATTGCTTCGGTCCTTTATATTCAAGCAATACATGGTGCTTTTTGGCAGCGTCCTTAGCTCCTTTTTCCACTAATCTCCAATAGTCATTATCCATTTCCTCCGGGACGAGGACAAAGTGATATTTATAGGATGGAATGATACCCGAATTGTTTTTTTTGCTCACTTCATTCATTTTAAAAGCATATACAACAGCAGCAGTAAATAGTCCTACAAAGAGAATGAAACCGATTACATAGAAAACTCTTGTCAATCGAATCACAAACCTGCCCCCTTACTTATGATTATCTTATCATGGGGAAGAATAGAAATGGTATTAATATTATCGGAAGATTTAAAAATCAATTGACACGTAACCAATTGGTTGCTTATTATCAAAACATGGATAAAGTTTTTAAAGCACTTGCGGATAAAAGCCGCAGATTATTATTAGATCAGCTTTTTAAAGAAAATGGACAAACCTTAAGTGAACTCTGTGGCCATTTGGATATGACACGCCAAGCTGTTTCCAAACATTTAGCTGTTTTAGAAGAGGCAAATCTTGTTATCATTATTCGAAACGGAAGAAAGAAACTCCACTATCTAAATGCGGCACCTATTGGTGAAATTTATGACCGTTGGATCGGCAAATACGAACATCATCATGTTAGAGCTCTAAATGAAGTAAAAAGAAAACTGGAGGAAGAAAACGATGATTAAACCATCCTTTGTTTATGTAACCTACATTGCAAGCACACCTGAAAAAGTTTGGAAAGCCTTGACATCAGAGGAGTTTACGGGAAAATACTTTTTTGGAAGAAGAGTACAATCCGATTGGAAAGAAGGTTCTGATGTTATCTTCCTTCGGGAGAGAGATGAATTGGATGTATACGGAAAAGTCCTTATCAGTGAACCGTACAAACGATTATCCTATACATGGTTTCATGCAGATGAAAAGCCACAGCGTGAAGAACCGTCCATCGTAACCTTCGAGCTCCAGCAATTAGAAAATACAGTTAAACTAACCCTGAAACATGAAAATTGTGCGGAAGGAGATTTGGTAGATAAAGAAAATACATTTGAAGGACTAAACAACGGTTGGCCTGCAATTCTAAGCAATATGAAAAGCCTCCTTGAAACAGGCAAAGTACTGCGGTGCCTGGCACCATCCGTGGACATTACGTGAAAATGTCCTCCACACGTGGACAGTGGTGTTTTATTCAGAAATATAATCCTAATTTACAGAAATGGGAAAAGTAATAGGGAAGTAGTAAATATAGAGGAGAAAAAGTAAGTGGCAGATTTAATTGGAAGTTAGAACGCAGGTCCAACTAAATTAAAGCAGTTATTAAAAAGAGAAATTTTGTAAAGCCGCTTTTGCTGTGAGTATGCTAATCTATTATACAAGTTAATAAAAAATAGGGTACGAAAAATTGCGATTTCGTACCCTATTGCACTCTTAAATTTTTTATGGATGTGAAACGATGAAACTTACATTTCCTTCAAGCGTAAATTCTCCTGTTCCTGCAGGCAAAATAAAATGATCTCCTTTATGAACCGGATAGGCTTGCCCATCCACAACCATCGATCCATCTCCGTCTAATACACTAAACAATTGAAAGGCTTTATCCTGGGTAAAGGTCGCTTGTCCATGTATATCCCATTTATAAACGGAAAAGTACTCTTCTTTTGCAAACGAAGTAATATCTGCCCCCGGCACACTTGCCGTCTCAATATGAAGATTTGCATCAGTATGTGGAACTGTTGACACATCAATCGCTTTTTCTAAATGCAATTCTCGCTTATTGCCCTTATCATCGGTGCGATCATAATCATACACACGATAGGTCGTATCTGAGCTTTGTTGAGTCTCCAGAACAAGCGTCCCTTCACATAAAGCATGGATGGTCCCACTTGGTACGTAGAAAAAATCACCGGGTTTTACCGGAACACGACGAAGCAGTTTACTCCATTCCTCATCCTCTATCATGTTGTTAAGTTCTTCTTTCGTTCGTGCATTATGCCCATAAATAAGCTCTGCGCCTTCTTTGCAATCAATAATGTACCAGCATTCGGTTTTTCCAAGCTCACCGTTTTCATATTCATTTGCATACTCATCATTCGGATGCACTTGAACAGATAAATCTGTATTTGCATCAAGAATTTTCGTTAATAATGGGAATACCTTTGTTTGGTAGCCCCCAAACAACTCACGGTTCTGATCCCATAATTCTATCAATGTTTTCCCTGCAAAGGCGCCATTTTTAACGACTGATGGTCCATTCGGATGAGCAGAAATTGCCCAGCATTCACCAGTATGATTAGACGGGATCTCATATCCGAACTGATCTTTAAGCGCCTTTCCTCCCCATATTCTTTCTTGAAAAACTGGTTCTAAAAAAAATGGTTGTACCATGTTGCATTCCTTCTTTCCTTATACTTCATACTTCCGATTGCTTTGCTAAAATAAGTGCTCCAGTTATTCCTGCATTATCCCCAAGACTAGGCGGTACAATGTATTCTTCTAATGGAGGAAGATCTACATATCCATTAATGAGACTCGCAACCTTCTCCCGTATTAACGGAAATACTTGCTGCTGTTTCATCACGCCGCCGCCTAGGATAATTTTTTCGGGAGAAAGCACTAAAATATATTGCATTAATGCTTGTGCAATATAGTATGCTTCTATCTCCCAAACCTTAGAATCATGCGCCAATTCTACGCCTTTTTTACCCCATCGTTCTTCAATGGCTGGACCGGCTGCCAATCCTTCTAAACAATCCTTATGATATGGACATTTCCCTATGTACGTGTCATTTTCATGTCTTCTTACTAAAATATGGCCCATTTCCGGATGGGAATATCCTTGCAACAGATTTCCTTGGACTACGGCACCCGCTCCAATCCCAGTTCCAACCGTAATATATAAGCAACTTTCCAGCCCTTTTGCTGCGCCTAATGTTACTTCCCCTAATGCCGCAACATTGACATCCGTGTTAAAGCCTATTGGAATATGTAGTTCCATTTGTAAAGCTTGTAAAAACGGATAATTGGTCCAAGCGGTTTTTGGAGTGGACGTAATATAACCATATGTATCACTTTTCACATTAATATCAATTGGTCCAAATGAACCTACTCCTAGGGCTTGAATCTTATGATGTTGAAAAAACTCTATTACTTTCGGGATTGTTTCCTCGGGTGTAAGAGTTGGAAGTTGAACCCTTTCTAAGATATTTCCATGCACATCCCCGACAGCGCATACAAATTTAGTGCCTCCCGCTTCAATTCCTCCATAGTACATATCTGTTTCCCCCTTTTCTCCCAGTTATGTTTATACCTCATATATCTCAAGTGGCAAATTATCAGGGTCTCTGAAAAAAGTAAATGTTTTTCTCGTAATCGGATCTACTCGAATATCCTCACACATAATTCCCTTACTTTCCAGTTCCCGTTTTGCTTGTTCCACCGAATCTACTTCAAAAGCCAAATGTCTTAAACCAGTTGCTTCAGGCTGTGTTTGCCTAGCCGGTGGGTTAGGAAATGAAAATAGCTCAATCTGATAATGCTCGTTTATTGCTAAATCCAGCTTATAGGATCCGCGGTCTTTTCTGAAGACTTCGTTCAAAATAGTAAATCCTAATTTATTAACGTAAAAGTCTTTGGAATTCTCATAATTGGAGCAAATAATCGCTACATGATGAATCCGTTTGAATAGCAAGACATCCACCTCATTTTAGATTATTGTACCATAGAACGTTTTCATGGATAAAAATTTCTTATAAATAGAACGGGATCTTCTCTTAATGGACAGAAATTACTGCAAGCACACCGAAATAATGGTTATTTATCGTTGAACAACGCAACGCAGGATTAAATAAATATCCAACAAAAAAATGTGAAGCATGATACTCCACATTTTGCTTTACTTAAAATAACTCCAGCCATCTTCTTGATATATCTTTCCTTCTTTCATCAGCTTTCCTAGTGCCCTTTTGAAAGAGGCTTTACTCATATGGAACCGTGCGTCAATATCCTCTGGAGCACTTTTATCCCAATAAGGCATCTTTCCGCCGCGGCTTTCCATATAGCGATAAATAATATCCGAGTCATCCTCCATCGCTTCATGGCCCCTTTTTAGCAGAGAAACATTAATGGATCCATCCGGTTTGACGTCGACAATCCGTCCCTCTACCTTTTGACCTAGGCGTGGCTCTTGCTTTCGCTGTGATTCATGAATAAAACCAATATAGTTTTCATCGGTTAGGATAAAAGATCCTATTTTTAACAAGCGATAGGTTCTCCCAGCAATATCTTTATTAAAATCTTTACGAGTGGCCGGGATCGCAATTGCACGCATGATATCTTCCGTCGCTAGCTTTCCAAATAAACGATTATGCTTATCTGTTTTTAGTGTGCAATATAACTTATCACCTTTTGCTGGCCATAAAGTTAATAAGGCAGGGAGGTCATCCTTTGATATAAGAATATCCTTGCTAATTCCGATGTTTACAAACACCCCCAGATCTTCCCTCACTTCGACCACTTCTACCCAATCATACGTACCTATTTTAATGGTTGGAATGGTCATCGTTGCACTTAATCTTCCTTGATGATCTTGATAAAGAAACACAGTTTGTGGCTCGTCTGGATCAAAGGACTCCAATATTTCACTATTATGAAGAAGAACATCCTCTTCTCCATTTGATAAAAAATACCCAAATGGTGCCTCTCGCTCCACATGCAGCTGAGCAATGGTTCCTGGCTGTAGACCTGTCATATAATAAAAATCCTTTCTATCTTATTCATTTTAGAGTTTTTAGTCATTTCATCGGTAACTATTCACCTATTTTATCCTTTCTATTGTACACTAAGGCTGTTTTCAAATACATTGTTCTTTGTCTAAAATCCCACAGTTTCAAGATAATCACACGAATAAACGAATTATTTAAGCGAAGAATATGG